>Ga0163144_10004928_pt1 | contig 29876 bp, 18 predicted proteins | sample OliLak19BULKMAT1_FD_123175 | JGI IMG/M metagenome (GOLD analysis project Ga0163144, IMG submission 123175) | Freshwater microbial mat bacterial communities from Lake Vanda, McMurdo Dry Valleys, Antarctica - Oligotrophic Lake LV.19.BULKMAT1 | ecosystem: Environmental > Aquatic > Freshwater >...
AGACAAAACTTTTCAGGCTGAATTTAGCTTTGATCCTGACCCCAATCTCCCCAAAGTAGCCATTGTACCGCAGGAAGTCGGAAGAGTCCTGCTTAACCTCATTAACAATGCTTTTTATGCCGTAGGCGAGCGAAGCCTCAGGGTCAAAGATCCTGAGCGAAGCCTCATGGCTGAAAGTCCCGGGGCCACCACCAAATCTGAATCCCTGAGTAGGGAAGAAGGGTATAAGCCGGCCGTAAAGGTGAGTACCAAATGGATAAAGGCTCGACTGGGAAACCTGGCTGAGATCCGGATTGAGGACAATGGCCTGGGCATTCCGGTGGAAATCCGGGAGAAAATCTTTCAGCCGTTTTACACTACCAAACCGACCGGGGAAGGGACTGGCCTGGGATTGTCTTTGGCTTATGATATTGTGAAAGCTCACGGTGGTGAAATACTAGTCAGGTCGAGGGAATCGGGGGGATCGGCATTCATTATTCAATTACCGGTACTATAAATGAAGACGAAATTTATAAAATTCAGCATCCTTTGGTGGGCCGGCATCCTGGTTCCCTGTTTCAGCATTGCACAGAAAAACCCCCACAGCATTCCCTTGGGTGAACCTAACCGCGACAGTCTGAGAAAAGTCATCAACAGCCCGGGTAATCCGGTCCTACATATCGAAGCCTTGCGCAACCTGGCCTATTCCTATATCGAAAACCGGAGGGACAGCGCTATGTATTATTATGAAAAGCTGATCTCATTGGTCGATCAGACAAAAAATAAACTCTGGGAAGCCGATGCCAGCAATTCGATCGGATTTTTATCTTATGTAAGCGGTAATTATCCGCGGTCTCTTCAGTTTTTATTGCGGGCTCTGGAAATCGCTGGAAATCCGGATACCGAAAAGGATACCTGGGATCCTTCGGATCATAGCCTGGTGAATCCAAGGGTGGCCAGGCTAACGGTGTTGGCGCGAACCCACCTGCATCTGGCCGGGCTTTACGGATATACCGGCAATTACAAAGACAATGTGGAGGAGCAATTATTTCATTTTACTGCGACAGAGAAAATCGCAACTGACATAGGGGATCAAGTAATGCTGTCCTTGGTAAATATGAACCTTGGCAGACATTATTATTTCCGGAACGTCCTGGATTCTGCGCTTACTCATTCACAGAAAGCAGTGAAATTTATCCAGCAAACCAACTATACCAAATACAAAGGATCCGCCCTGATGAATATTGGGAATATTTACCTCGGGTTAAGACAGGTGGATCTCGCCAAACGATCTTTCTATGAATCAATTCGGGCAAGTCTGGACAATAACAATCTCCGGTCCCTGGGAGATGGCTACCTCTCTCTTGCTGCATTCTTTCATGAAACGGGTCACCCTGATTCAAGCATTGTTTATGCGCAACATGGATTGTATAGTTTTCAAACGACTGGTATTCTTTCCGGCGTGATCAGCGCATGCAATCAATTGTCCGAAACCTATTTATCTATGCAGCAGACGGACAGCGCCTTTAAGTATTTGCATAAGGCCATGCAGGTCAGCGATAGCCTGAATACGGGGGAAAAATTGCGACGGTTTCAGACTATGGACCTTGACGAACGGCTGCGCCAGCAACAATCGGAAAAGGAAAAAGAAGCCTATCGCAACCAGGTCAGGATCTATGCATTAGGGGCGGGTCTCACCGTGGTTTTTATCATTGCCTTGCTTCTCTACCGAAACAGCCGTCAAAAAGAAAAAACAAATCAAGCTCTTGCCAGCCAGAAGCGGGTTCTGGAAACTACCCTTGGGGAATTGAAATCCACACAATCCCAACTTATCCAAGCCGAAAAAATGGCCAGCCTTGGGGAGCTTACTGCAGGCATTGCCCATGAAATTCAAAACCCCTTAAACTTCGTCAATAATTTTTCAGAATTGAGTAAGGAGTTACTGGATGAAATGATATCGGAACTCGACAGTGGCCATACTACAGAGGCGAAAGAAATAGCGGATGATGTGATTCAAAATTTAGAAAAAATAAATTATCATGGCAAGCGAGCTGATGCGATTGTAAAAGGAATGTTGCAACACAGTCAAAATAGTAAGGGGGTTAAAGAACCAACAGATATCAATTTGTTGTGTGATGAATATCTACGCTTAAGTTATCATGGACTACGCGCAAAAGACAAATCATTTAATGCAACGATCAAAACTGATTTTGATGCAACGATTGGCAACATCAATATCATACCACAAGATATTGGAAGAGTGGTGTTGAATTTGTACAACAATGCATTTTATGCCGTGAATGAAAAAAGGAAACAAACAACGGAAGAGTATGAACCAACAGTTTCAATCAGTACAAAAAAAATAAATGGTAAAATTGAGATCCATGTTGTTGATAATGGCAACGGCATTTCACAAATAATACTGGATAAAATCTTCCAACCTTTCTTTACCACCAAGCCCACCGGGCAGGGAACCGGCCTGGGATTAAGCTTGAGTTATGATATTGTGAAAGCGCATGGTGGGCAGTTGAGGGCTGACACAAAGGAGGGAGAAGGATGTGAGTTTTCAATCCATTTACCAATTTCTTAAATCCCTGCTACATGAAATTATCCCTTTCGTTGTTTCTATTGCTTGTTATCCTATACACCAAAGTTTTAGGACAGGGGAAACCACCGGAAAATTCAATTTCCAATCGGGGAGATAGTTTACAGCGGATTTACGCCCAGTCAACGAAAGACGCTGTTCGATATCAAATGGCAAACGAGATATGGTCCTATTATGAAAACTCAAATGCAGATTCATCGAACTACTATATCGAAATCGGGTTGACAGTGGCCAAGGATAGCAGTAAGAAACTCGCGGAAGCCAATGCTCTTGCTGCGCGGGCTTATCAATCTGTTATCAGCGGCCAATATGCCTCATCTTTAGAAGATTTGATCAAAGCCTTTTCTATTATTGAGAAGGTTGATGCGGAGGATATTAATTGGATTTTGAAAGATCCGATGCATGCAAAACTAGTAACGCTATCCACAACACACCACATCTATGCTACATTAATGACTCCAACTAAAAACACAGAACAGCAAATCTATCATTATAGGCAAGCCCTTCAATTAGTTACAAGATTAGATCATTCCAAGCGGCAGGTTTTATCCAACCTGGGGTTGGGTAGGTCTTATTTAGATTTGAATATGTTGGATTCAGCTTTGATACATTTGCAACAGGCTGAATTGATTACCATGCAGGGCGGTTTTAAAGATTATTTATCCGCGGTTTTGTCTTATACCGGATTAATCCAATATAAAAGAGGAGAATTAAAACTTGCCCTGCAAACCTTTCACAGGGGTATTCGGGCTGGAATAGAATCCTCCAATTTGGGCGGCTTAGCCCAAAATTATTTTCAGTTGACAAATTTTTATCTACAGGAGAAAGATAAAGACTCAGTGCTTGTTTATGCTCTTAGGTTTAAAGCACTCATGGAGCAATTGGGTTCCATTTCATTATCAACCGTAGATAAGGGAATGGCATATGAAAGTGTTTACCGTGCGTATCTTCTGAATAACAAATTAGATAGTGCTTTTAAGTACCAAGGTATGGCATTGACGATTAAGGATAGTTTATTTAAGTCCAGAATAAATAACCTGTCCAAATTTCAGGAACTATCATATAGTGAGCAAATGCGAATGCTGAAAATTGAAAGGGAAAAGGAAGAGTTTCAAAATCAGGTGATTGTAGCATCCATGCTTTCGGGATTATTGATTTTTTTTCTGATTTCATTCATTCTGTTTCGAAACAATAAGCAAAAGCGTTTGGCAAACAAGGTTCTGGAAGAAACACTGGATAATCTCAAAGCCACTCAATCGCAACTCATCCAGTCCGAAAAAATGGCGTCACTGGGAGAACTCACTGCAGGCATCGCCCATGAGATTCAAAACCCGTTAAACTTTGTCAATAATTTCTCCGAGGTCAACGACGAATTAATTAAAGAATTAAAAAATGAAATAATTAAAGGGAATACTCCTGAAATAACTACTATACTGAACGATATTTCTTCGAATAGTGCAAAAATAAATCATCATGGGAGGCGTGCCGATGCGATTGTAAAAGGTATGTTGCAACACAGCCAGGCAGGCAGTGGTAAAAAAGAACTCACAGATATCAATGCATTGGCAGATGAATATATTCGATTGTGTTATCATGGCTTACGAGCGAAGGACAAGAATTTTAATGCTACTATCAAAACCGATTTCGATGAAAACATTGGCGAGATTAATATCATTCCGCAGGACATAGGAAGAGTAATATTGAATATACTGACGAATGCTTTTTACGCAGCGAACGATAAAGCTAAAAACCTTCCAGGTTCGATCTACGGTCTGTCCGATTACAATGATAAAAACCCTGCCCTGCCGGCAGGAGGGCTGGAAGGTTTGGTTCCAGACTACCACCCCACCGGCTCACTTTCCACCAAAAAAATTAATGCCAGCCCGTCCCGGTCCACTTCGGGAGACCCGCTCGGGCGGGATAAAGTAGAAATAACAATTGCTGATAACGGCAACGGTATCCCTCCTCATATCTTAGATAAAATATTTCAACCATTTTTTACGACTAAACCGACGGGACAGGGAACTGGATTAGGGTTGAGTTTGGCTTATGATATTGTGAAGGCCCATAGTGGGAGTATAAGAGTGGAAAGTAAAGTGGGAACTGGAAGTACATTTATTATACATTTAGCTGTATGAGAGCAATAATAATTATTCTGTTTTTTTTATTTGGCAAATCATTTGCTCAGGGGAATCTATTCATTAATATAGATTCTATTCCATCATCGGGATTACTATTGGATAATGGGTGGCTCTATGCCCCGGAAATAAATGGTCAGAAGCCAACTATCTCCAATTCATCCTGGCAAGCTATAAATCCTTCGCAAGACCTACACGATTCAATACCTAAATTTGCTACTCAAGGTATCGGATGGATGAGATTAGATTTTAAATTGGCCAGTACATTAAATGACAACAATTTTGCTATCCAAATCCAACAATCTATAGCTGCTGAATACTACCTGAATGGTAAACTATTAGATATATTCGGTATACTTAACGAAAATCCTAAATTAGTAAAAGCCGTTGATCCCTATTGGCGACCTATTTCATTTTTGATTAAAGAAGATACTATCAATTCATTAGAAGTAAGATTCGCTGTCCAGTCAGGTATCTTATATACTAAAGTATTTGAAACATTTAATCCATTAACTGCAATTACACTATTTGAACACCGTCATTCAATCAATCTGTATACTCGCCTCATCAGCAATTATAACATTTTTATTTTTTTAATCATTGGCATAAGTTTGATGATTTGTATACTACATTTGACATTTTACTTCGTATATCCATCGATTAAAGCAAATTTTTGGTTTGGCATATCAAGACTGGTTTATATCATGGGATGTGTATCGCAGATAGTTTTTTGGCTTAATACGAAAGAAGTAGGCGACAAAATCTGGTATGGCAGCGGAGCAATGATACTTTTTATGGTCATGAATATATTTACATTATTATCAATATTATTATTTCTTGACCGCAAACTGGATAAAATAGACAAAGCCATATTAATACTTTTTTTTCCGCTGGCTTACTCCGTTATTTTTCTTTACGGAAATGGTTGGAGACTAGCCCCTATGTTTTCGACAATAGTGATGCTCAATGTATTGCGTATTTCGATTTTATCATGGAAGATAAATAGAATAAACGCTCAGGTTCTGGGATTTGGTGCGGTAGCGACTCTTGTATTTTTTGCGATCTTTATTTTAAAGGGTAACGTCACGAATAATTCTTTTCTTTCTACATTGGGCATTGAAAGAATGATATTCTATTTTTTATATACACTTAGCTTGCCTAGTGCTATTTCATTTCTATTAGCCACTGATTTCGCACGTACCAGCATTTCACTAAAGAATCAATTGAACGAGGTAGAAAATTTATCTTCAATCAATTTAGCCTCTGAAAAAGAAAAACAAGAGATATTAGCTACTCTAAATCAAACTCTTGAAAAACAAGTCAAAGCGCGCACTGATGAATTAAATCAATCGCTAAATACGCTCCGCTCTACCCAAGCCCAACTCATCCAGTCTGAAAAATTGGCTTCGCTTGGTGAACTCACTGCCGGTATTGCTCATGAAATTCAAAACCCATTGAATTTTGTCAATAATTTTTCTGAAGTGAATAAAGAATTAATTGAAGAATTAAAGGGCGAAAGGTTAAGGGTTAAAGGTGAAAGGAATGAAAAGTTGGAAGAAGAGATATTTAATGATTTGTTCGCAAACCTTGAAAAAATTAATCATCATGGTAAACGGGCGGATGCTATAGTGAAAGGTATGTTGCAACATAGCCAGTCGGGCACGGGTAAAAAAGAACCGACGGATATCAATGTTTTAGCAGATGAATATTTGAGGCTTTGCTATCATGGAATAAGAGCAAAAGAAAAGGATTTTAATGCGATCATCCACACTGACTTTGATGCAAGTATTGGAAAAATAAATATTATATCGCAGGATATAGGTCGTGTTATTTTGAATTTATTGACGAATGCTTTTTACGCCGTGAGTGAAAAGTCAAAAAACTCTTCCCTGCCGGCAGGGAGGTTGGAAGATCCGTCCCGAGGCACTTCGGGAGCTATCGGATTGGTTACCCCATACCAGCCCACTGTTTCCATTTTCACAAAAAAAATGGATGAAAAGATTGAAATAAAAGTTACTGACAACGGCAACGGCATCCCGCAAGAAATTATTGATAAAATATTTCAACCATTTTTTACCACCAAACCTACCGGCCAGGGAACTGGCTTGGGATTGAGTTTGGCTTATGATATTGTAAAAGCTCACGGCGGAAGTCTTACAGTTCAAAGTAATTATTGTCCGCCTGGAGGAACAATTACAGTAAATACAAATTATGTTCCTTCCGAAGGGGATATAAATACCATTACTAATCAACCTCCTCCTGGAGGCAATAGTAGTACAGAAGGATCTAATTTTCAAATTTTGTTACCAATACAATGAAAATATTAAAAGCAAAATCTTTTCCCAAAGGGATGCCTACGGCACAACCCCCGTCCGACCGAGTCATCCCGGGCGGGATTCTTTACTACCAAACCCACCGGGCAGGCCTGCCCGACTGAGTCCTGTATGGATAGGGTCAGGCGGGGAACAGGATTGGGTTTATCACTGAGCTATGATATTATTAAAGCCCATGGCGGGATTATTTCTGTAAATACAGTTTATTGTCCGCCCGGCGGAGATTTGAAATTCGATAATGAAGCTCCGCCTGACGACTCAATAGCGACATCGAGGGAGGGTGAACGCCTGTCCGCCGAAGATTCGACAAAGGCGGAAACAACGTTCACTATTGTTTTACCCCAATCGTAAACCTGCCTGCGGCAGGCAGGTCATGGTAATCATTTAATCCATTTAATCATGGGTCAGACAATTTATGATAGCCTTAGCCTCAACTACTATTCACAAAGAAAAGGCAGTAACTTCAATATCATGAATAGACGCGACCTTATTAAAAATCTATCTGTGGCACCACTGGCTGGTCTTGTTTCCACTCCGGAAACCACCTGGGCAAGTGAATTAAATCCTCCGGGTGATTCCATCTACGCCACCATTGGAGTCGAACCCATCATCAATTGCAGAGGCACCTTCACCATCATTGGCGGTTCTATGGAATTGCCAGAAGTGACCAAAGCGATGGAGGCAGCATCCGGATATTTTGTCCAATACGATGAATTGGCTATGGGAGTGGGTAAGAAACTAGCGGAATTGACTCGGACAGAATGGGGTATAGTCACTTCCGGTTGTGCAGCCGCCATGAAGCATTTTACAGCCGCTTGCCTTACCGGCGGAGATCCCGAAAAATTATTGAGGATACCCGATTTGACTGGCTTTATTAAAGCGGAAGTTATTATCCCGCGAAGCTCCAGAAATGTTTATGATCATGCTATACGCAATATGGGTGTAACTATTATTGAAGTAAATAACCCTGCTGAGTTGGAGAAAGCAATTAATTCAAGGACGGCTATGATATATATTATGACGGGTCCTCCGAATGACAAGGACAAGGAACTCTCTCTCGAAGTCATTGCCTCGATAGCCAAACCCCATGGTGTTCCTATACTGGCCGATGCAGCAGCTGAAAACCTGACCATTCCTCCTATACATATTTCAAGGGGGGCCACAGCCGTTGCCTATAGCGGAGGTAAAGCGATATGCGGCCCGCAATGCGCCGGTATTTTATTGGGGCCTAAGGATTTGTTGATGTCCGCCTGGCAGGCCGGTGCCCCGCATCATGGACCCGGAAGAGATAATAAAGTCGGGAAGGAAGAAATCATGGGAATGATCGCTGCGGTGGAAGCCTGGACCAAACGGGACCATGAGGCAGAGTGGAACTTATGGATGGAAAGACTGAATACCATCGCGTCTAAACTTAAATCCTTGTCAGGTATCAGCACTGAAATCCGTCAACCCACCGGTCTTTCCAATAGAGCTCCTTCCCTGAGGGTTTCCTGGGATCCGAATCAATTTAAAATTACCGGAGAAGAAATAGCAGAAGAAACTGCACGCAATAAACCCCGTATCGCTATTGGTGCTGGTTCCGGAGAAGGTACCACCTTTGTTACTATTGTACCCAGTCAGATGCGGCAGGAACAAGTACCTGTTGTGGCAGAAAGACTTTACGGAATCCTGACGGCCAAGCGTAGTCCAAAAGATAATACTTTCGCCAAACCATCGGTCCAGGTCACCGGACAATGGGATCTGGAAATTCAATATTTTAGCAGCACCGGCAAGCATACTCTTTATCTTGAACAAGATGGCAATTGGATTCAGGGGGCACATCAGGCTGAATTTTCAGAATCAGAGATCATTGGAATGGTCGAGGGCGATCAGATCAGGTTCCGAAGTGTATTGCAAAGGCCTGGCGATTCGCTCACCTATTTATTTAATGGTTCGGTAAAAAACGATGACAAGGGATTACCAGTGATGTCCGGGTCAATATATATGGGTGAATACATGACTGCAAAATTTAAAGCGACCAAAACAAAGTACAAGGGTATCCGCAGGCCTTTTACAATACCTGGAGGCCCACCACTGTCGAGTTAAAATCGTAAATGAAGTCTTTTTACCGGGAAAACATAATTTTTTCTACTCTCACATTTTTATTATCCAGGGAAGTCTGCAAAAAGTAAATTCCGGTCATAGGAAAATTAATAGACGGATCATCTTTTCTGAAATTTACTCCCTGATGCAAAATTCTCCCCGCAGCATCAAATAGTACATACTTTTCGTTTTCCCTGGAGTAAACCATGGGTCGATTTGAAACCGGACGGACAACTTTATCTGCCGGTAATTTAATCCCTTTCGATTTTTCAGGCTCCACCAGAACCGGCATGGACTGAATAAATCCTATCCTGTAGTCGTCATGACACTTGTAGAAATCTGCAATGGGCTCTCCTATCGAAAAGGTAAACAATAAACCACATTTATTAACGGAGGATTCCCCGCCCGACCCGATTAAATGGCTTCCAATATGCTGACCATAACTGTAGGAGATATTGAACATCAATACCGCCAGGGCAATTAGTTTTTGATTCATGGCTGATTTATTTTTACTTGTTGATATGGTTTGGTTTCTTTTTTTGCAAAAATTGAGATCTTTCCAGTGGAGAATTAACGTTTGCTCTATTTGCCCCGGCGGTTTTAATCTTGGGTATGCTACTATTTTGTAATGAACTATTTGGCATCGACATCATTTGATCCACATCCGTGTCCGGGAGGCTGAGATGATTGACAAAAGGTTTTTTATCTCCCCCCTTCAAATTCACCAATATCGGTTCGTTTTCATACCCTTTTCTTATTCCTTTTACTTCGTAATCAAATTCGTAATTGCCCTTGCCTTCAAAAAGTTCTTTTGCAGTAAATCCACCAGTCGTTTTATTAATTACGGCTATACCTTTGGAGTCTGCCGAAAGCGGAGTAAGCATTACCGTAATTTTGTTTTCATTGACGGTTTGTGTAAAATAATCAGGGAGTGCAACAATCACGCTGCCATTGATCAGTTGTGCCGTACCCCTTATATACGTTCCTGCTTCATGTCCCTGCAAAGCTGTATTGGCAATATAAACTTTGTTATCATTGGGATGTACCGTATACGATTGAAATAAGTTTGACTGCATATAATCGGCCCCTACGTTTCCTTCACCCTGGGCCCCTACATACATATAAGCTTTCGAGTTTTTTGCTTCGTCTTGTACCGATACATAACCGTGGTTGGGTTTACCGGATAGAGAACCCAGGATAACCGTAGGATTGCCTTTTGGGCCGAATAGACTGGTGTATCCTGCATCGGAGACCACGGTTTGCAGAACCCGGGTCTTTGCGTTTTCATTATACAAAGAAATGAACCCTAAATTTGGATTAGAGGCGCCGGATCCAAGGAATGTAGTAGGACTGCCGCTAAGACCATAAGTAAAACTTAAACCCTGGTTTCCGGTTCCCATGCCGGTGTTGGTAATTCTTTTACCCTTGTAATAAGTGCCTATTTGTCCTCCATCGCTAATTATTTCAATTTTAACAGCAGCCGTTCCACTACTGTCATGGACGGAAACAAAGCCGTTATTGGCGTTTAGGGAAGAAGATCCGAGAAATACATTAGCAGCCTGGTTTCCTCCCTTTAATAAAAGTTCTCCGGCATTCAGGGTATGGTTTACTTTCAGCTCGGCCTGGGGCTCAGGTTTTTCATCGGAATAATAAGAGGCCTTGTCATTAAATAAATATATCCCAGACTCCTTTTTTAAAGGCTGGGTACGGGTAGTCAAAACCATTTTAGGACCAAGCGCCCCGTTTTCCAGTTCCTGATTGATATATATACTTCCACTCAGACCATCATTGCTATGTAAAGTGACCAGGTCCCACGTTTTATTTAAGATGCCGAAGATTCCTGCATCCGTTTCCGTATCATTATACATTAAAGTACGGTAAGTCCCATCGGAGGCACCCAGCGTACCAATAAACCCTGAAGAGTCATATTGACTGATCTCCGTAAGCAAACTACCATCTTGTGTATAAGTAAAAATTCTTCCATATTTATCCTGCTCCCGGTCCACAGAGACCAGGGGCTTTTCCTGATCTGTACTCTTTAGAAGGGTAATTCCGGAATGGCTCACATTGGGCACGATCAGGTCTCCCTCTTGTTTCCATAGATTTCCACCGGCATTGGCGGCATAAAGGGCCATGGGAACAGATTGAAACGGGGTTGCCCCGATTTCTTTATACATCGATCCGCCGTTTATATCTGCCTCGGTACGCAGGAAAAAGACGTTTTCTGACCAATCTATGTTTTCTATGGCTCCAAGGACATTTTTTCCCTCTCCAATCCGGATGGAGAAAACACCAAAGGAATCGGTGCGCACTTTGTGTTCTTCCTGGTATACGACTTCTCCGTCTTCGAATTCTTTCACTATAAGCATCCGGAGCGCAATGATGGTATTGGCGACTGGTTTATTTTCCTGTGTTCGGATCAAACCCTGGTAACTAAAACTTTGGGGTACCTGGCCGTTCGCCAATATCCCGGCGAATAGTAAGATGATTACTTTAAATGTGGTTTGTAAAGAACTTTTCATACTGAATGGTTTTAATGATTAATATATGTTATAAATAGCTATGCGACAGAATCAGTCGATGAGGTTCACCGGAGGTAAGATTTTTTTTATACTTCTCAAAAATCACTGTACCCGGAAAAATGAAGGATAATTATCTTGAGCCAAGAGAAATGAAAGTAGAGACAGCCACACGGAAAGAGAGAGAAGGCCTTCCCGGTAGCAATCGGGACGGACAGGCAGGAAGTGAGTTTATTATTTTGTTGCCCGATTGATATGTGTGGTGCCGCATTATAAGCATGGTGTCCCAAACTCATCTATCCTATCGAAAAAAGAGTTTCATTCATTGTTGCAGGTAAAAGTTGTGTACAAATTATATTCAGAACCAAGTAAGGTAGCTCATAACAGCTAATGAAATTTTTTATAAAACAGGGAAATCAAGCCATCTTAAATTCTACCCCAATCTTCTTAATGTCAACATTGGATTGATGGCATTTGGAAATCAACTGGCTCGTTTGAATTGCCTGTTTATTTGTCTAAAGCGCCATACTGGTTAAACTAAAGTCTTCGCCCAATTGACAAGGGGTGAATCACATCAGAAAACATCAAAGTTTAATAATTTTCATTTTCCCATTGATCGTATGCTGTTTATCTTCTAACCATAAAATGTATGTGCCGGGAGCAAACTCAGACACATCTATTTCAGTGCGCAGGGCATTATTATCCCAGCTTCTTACTATTCTTCCATAAATATCCACCAATCTCGCATTTAATGTAGTGGATACATTCTTAGTTGTAATAACCAGCTTATCAAATACAGGATTGGGATACACTTTGATTAGATGGCCGAATACCTGGGAATTTTCTACAGCCGTAACCGTCAAATTAATACTATTTGAAAATGAACTGGCACAGTTGTTTAATACCACCTGAGTAGTGAAAATGCCTGATATTTTAGCTGTGTAATTTTGAGTAATGGCCCCTGGAATTAGTACACCATTTAAATACCATTGATTTCCTGAAGCAGCATTTGAAGTCAATACGTTTCCATTTGGTGTAATAACCGGGGCAGGTGGTATCGGGTTCACGATTAATACATCAGATGGACTTCCGGTAATAACCGGATTATTGCTGACCAACCGGATACGGTAATTCTTTCCAGGCAAGACGTTTGCTGGTATAATAACATTAATGGCACCATTTACTAAAGTATCACTTGCCGTGCCAATGACTAACGAGTTGGTGAAATCGCCGCTGCTATCACTTAATTGAACAGTAAATAAATTACCCGGATTAAAGCCCAGTCCGGTACTCAGGTAATTCAGTAAAAACCCGCTTCCGGGGCATACGCTATTTGATGCAAACCTGGCACTGACTGAAGTTGAATTGGCCAATATGTATTTCAGATCTCCATTCGTCAGATCATAATACGATATAGCTGCGTTGCCATTGACCTGCTGCAGAGAAGGATAATACCCTACATCCCCAGGAAAATCTAAGGTAACCGGTGCTCCCCAAACTTTAGCTGAATCATCTATAGCTTGTAAGAATTTCAAATCATGATTGGTTTCATCGTAATAGGAGATCGCTGCTTTTCCATTTATTACACGAAGTGAAGGATAAGCTCCTACTTGCTCATTAAAATCAAGTTTTACAGGCGTTGACCAGCTCAATCCGGAAACATCGTTGGCACGAATGAATTTTAAATCTTTATTGAGAAAATCATGATATGCAATAGCGGGCTTGCCGCCCACTATTTCCAGAGAATTATACACTCCAGCATCTCCAATCACATCAAGTTTAGCAGGGGTGCCCCAGGCTGTACCCAACGCATCAAGTGCTCTGATATATTTTAATTCTCCAGCACTAAAATCCCGATATGCTATGGCAGGAAATCCATTGACTACCTGTAAAGACGCAAATTGACCCATATCACCAGTTGTATCCACAAAAATGGGAGTTCCCCAATCAGTTCCTGATACATTCGTAGCACGTACATATTTCAAATCACCACGAGTATTATCGTAATAGGCTATGGCAGGATTTCCATCCACTATTTGCATGGAGGTGTAGAATCTCACCTTTCCAGTAGCTTTATCTGCTATGATAGGTGTTCCCCAGGCTGAACCGGAAGCATCTGTGGCACGAACAAATTTTAAATGCTGGGTGGTATTATCAATATATGCAATAGCAGGATTGCTATTTACAATCTTCAGGGAAGTAAAATATCCAACATCTCCTGCAGCATCTACGGTGACTGGTGTGGCCCAGGCTGAACCGTTAGCATCTTTTGCACGTATAAATTTTAAATCCTTATTGGTAAAATCGTAATAAGATATCCCGGGATTGCCATTTACCACCTGCATGGAAGAAAAGAGACCTACATCTGGAGTCACATCTGCTTTAATCGGTGCTATCCAGGCTTTTACAGAAGTATCGTTGGCAGACACGAATTTTATAGTACTATTACTAAAAGTACTATTACTGGCTCTTTCCCAATAGGAGATAGCAGGATTACCATTAAAAACCTGAAGGGAGGTCATGTATTGGCCAACATTTCCGATAATATCAACAAATACTGGTGGTGCCCAGGCCATGCCAGAAGAATCAATAGCTTTTACATATTTCAAGTCAGTATTTGCTATATCTTGATAAGATATTGCAGGGACGCCATTTACTACTTGCATGGAACATGATGCACCGACCTGACCGGCAAAATCCACTTTTATAGGCGAGAACCATGCCTTGCCGGCTTTATCTGTAGCTCGAATATATTTTAAATCAGAGTTTGAAGCATCCCAATAAGCAATAGCGGGATTACCATTCACTACTTGTAAAGAGGAATATCCTCCAACCCGCCCAGTAGAATCCAACCGAATAGGCGATTCCCAAAATGCACCGGATGAGTCCTTAGAACGGATGTATTTCAAGTCGCTGTTGGTAAGATCATAATACGCAATAGCGGGATAGCCATCGACCACCATCATGGAATTGTTCTGTCCAATATAGCCTTTGGGAATCGAATCCAATATTATGGGCTTAGACCAAACCTGGCCTGAAATATCGGAGGCACGCATAAACATCAATTTATTATCTGCTACATAAGATAAAGCAGGAGTGCCATTTACAATCTGTAATGAAATGCATTCGATAAAAAAAACTGTTGAATCAATTACAATAGGTTTCCCCCAGGCAGCTCCTGAAATATTTGAGGCTCTTACGTATTTGAGATACTTATTGTCGGAGTATGCAATGGCAGGATTACCATTTACCACTTGCATAGAGTTGGCTTGTCCTGATTCCCCTGTTTTCCTAGTAATAGCATCTACCGAAATAGGTGTTCCCCAAATAGTGCCTGAAGTATCAGTGGCCCGGATATATCTCAAATTGCCATTTTCATAGTAGGATATAGCAGGATGACCGTTTATAGAACGAAGGGAATGATCTGGTCCACTCCTAGCCGTACCGGAAGTAGCAAAAGAAAGCGATCCCAGTCATATAGTACCTGATGGATTAACAGCTCGTATATATTTTAATTCAGCTTTGGTCTGGTCAGAATAAGATATTGCAGGGTTGCCATTTACCACCTGCAATGAGCTATACAGTCCTACTCTTCCGAGAGTATCAATTGTGATTGGCTTTTGCCAGCTAGCACCTGAAACATCAAAAGCTACGACATAGTTGAGGTTAAATCCGCCCAAATCTTGATTAGATCTAAAACTTCGATAGGCCATGGCAGGGTTGCCATTCACAATCTGCAAAGAAGAACTTGGATTTGAAGCTAAACCATTACTACTGCTATCTATAATAACTGGATTGTTCCAGGCCTTGCCAGTTGAATCAGAAGCTCTGATGTACTTCATTGCAGAGTTCGTAGAAATCCCTCTCCTATCATACGAAATAGCCGGGTGGCCATTCACCACCTGCAAAGAAGTTTCTTCACCCACATCTTCTGTTGCATCAATAGTAATAGGCACTTCCCAGGCACTTCCAGATATATCTTTGGCATAAACATATTTCAGGTCTCTATTTGTAACATCATAGTACGATATTGCAGGTTTGCCATTCACAACCCGTAAAGAGGTCCATCTTCCTACGTTTTGTGCAGTGTCCACAGCGATAGGCTGTGCCCATGCAATACCGGATGCATCCATAGCCCGGATATATTTCAGATCACCTTTGGTGTCATCATAATAGGAAATAGCAGGATTGCCATTTACCACTTCCAATGAGGTATAACTTCCGACATAGCTGGTATTACCATCTAAAGTTATGGGTGTTGGCCACACAGTACCAGACGCATCGAGCGATCTAACATAAATCAAATCGCCCTTAAAAAAATCATAATAGGATATAGCCGGATTGCCATTCACGATCTGCAGTGAACAATCCCATCCTAATCTTGTATCCACTCTTACAGGCTTGGCCCAGTTTGTGCCTGAAGGGTCGAGGGCACGTATAAAAAGGATTCCTCCTCTTGCGGCATCAACCGCTACCATTGCCGGATTGCCATTCACTACCAATAGTTTAGAAAAACGGCCAAAATCTCCTCCCGGGATCGTTTCCGGGTCAATGATATATACAGGTTTTTTCCACGTTTGAGCATGCAATGCCTGGATTACCATTAGGAAAGCAATAGATATTAGAACTAAATTTCTCATAACATTTCATTTTAATTGAACTCTACATGGTTATCCGGCCCTTTTTAAATACAGCAGGATGGCTTGCAATTTCAGCTCTTAAAATTTACTCAATGTTTATTTATTTGCCCTGATTACATCCGGATATGTAATGAAGGTGTACTACTCCATGATCGGTATAGTCGAGCGAATTACCTTCTGCATCTTCAGTATAACCTTCTATAAATCTTCTGTAATGTATATCTACCGGTAGATTATCCTTTATAGTATAAGAATCGAAATCCGCTGAATAATAAACCCCACCAGGTGTGCCGTCTTCGTTTACCCGGAAGTATTTGGAATGAGTGGTTAAGTTTTTTGATAAATTATAAAACCCTGCATCTGAAGAGGTGCCCGGATATCCGACGGCTGCAGAGCCAAAAGGTTCAATCACTTTAGTATCAACGATAGATTCCTCCCTGGCCACCAGAACCCATTCTTCAGTGTTGATACTCCGTAAAGCGGATGCCCTGTTTTTGGTCTGCTGAAGCTCTTTAAATGCCTGCAATACCACTTCTTTAGTCTTTCGTTTTAAAATTTCATTGGAACCAACCATGCCGAATACTTGGGAATTTTGCAATGATCTTAATTCAGCGGCCGGTTGAACATAGATATTAGATTTAATTTGATTATCCCCTTTCCATATATACTCATACTTGACACCGCCACTCGCATAACTTTTGACCTGGCCGCCGGGTCCGATGATTAGTTCATCCTCTAGGACATCCCCATTAACAGTGGTGGTAATACCCGTCCATTTATAATCTGAATCATAGTGATATGTGCGGATGACCTCATCCCCGTATTCCTGAGCAATTTCCTCTGCTATCATAAAATTATTATTATACGACATCGTACTTGAATTGTCCCAAAGCATTTCGCCATTTTCTTCGGCATAGTCTGAAAATGTGATCGGTCGGCCTACCGGACGAGAGCACCCATAAACATATTTTATGATCGAATTGCCATTGCCTGGAGTGCCATCAGTTAATGTAAAATCATATTGGTTATCTACCTGGGCTAATTTCCAGATCTTGTGATTGTCATTTCCCCGCTGTTCCAACACCCCGGAAAACTCCGGTTCAACATAGTCCTTGGAGCAGGACATCATTAATGTAAGGCCCAATAATGCCTTTAATAAGTTATTTTTCATAAGTATTTATTTAATAGGTTTACAATATTTTTAGTTAAAAAAATCGGTGCCTTTGCCCGGACTTAAAAGGATATTCCAACTTTAGCTTGTCCATTTTATCCTGCATAAATTGAGCATAAAGGGAGGACGAATCAATTGTATTATGATATGTGCGCCGAAGTCAAACAAAGGGGGTCAAAAAAATTGAAATATTTTTGGCCAACCCGATGAAATTGTTTAGAAATGAAAAAAACGGAGCCTTTTATAGCTGGTAATCAATATTTTATTAAATTCAAGAGATGAAACCTTTAAAGAATTCCGATTCAATTACTGGCATGCTCAACAGAATGGGCGGGCCGGAGGATAAGGATCAACTGGTCCGGGCCATCTATGATAATCTGTATCAAACTGCCCAAAATTTGCTCAGACACGAAAAACCCAACCACACCTTGTGCCCGACTGATCTCATCGGTGAGTCCTATGCCAAATTATTTCAAAATCAAAAACTAAACGTAGTAGATAGAAACCATTTCTTTTCTATAGCAGCCAATGCCATGCGGCAAATATTGATAGATCATGCCAGGGCCAAGAAAAGATTAAAAAGAAGTGGTATTCAGATCACCTTGAGCTGGGTAGATAATAGGAAACAAGACCATCAGGATGCGTTGGACATTCTGGAAATAGAAAATGCCCTGGTAAACCTGGAAAAGATGGATCCCAGACAAGCTAAAATAGTGGAATTGAAATTTTATGCCGGAATGACGACTGAAGAAATCGCAACTATCCTTGAAATTTCGGAATCCACCGTGAAACGCGAATGGTCTACTGCCAAACTTTTTTTAAAATCACAGATAACGGTTTAATGTGAAATGGACAAGTCTCTTTGGGAACAACTCAAACCCATACTGGAAATTGCGCTGACACTCCAACCTGCAGAAAGGGATGCCTATCTTAAAATGACGTGTTCAGGTAATCCAAAACTATTTGAGGAAGCCTGCAACCTGTTGACCAACGACAGCGAGCTGACTTTTGAATTGTCTCAGGTCATGGAGATTACAGAACCGGAACCCATCTACCAGGAAGGCCAAATATTGGGCCATTACAAACTCATAAAGGAAATAGGACGAGGTGGCATGGGGGCAGTATTTCTGGCTGAGCGCATTGATGGAGAGTATGATCAGAAGGTCGCTATAAAGATTTTACAGGATGGACGCACTTCAGCAACCTTGATTCAGAAATTAAGGAATGAACGCCAGATCCTGGCCAACTTAAAACACCCCAATATTGTCAATATATTGGATGGAGGGACGTCTGAGCAAGGTATCCCATTTATTGTCATGGAATACGTTGATGGCAAGTTGATTACTGATTATATTGAAGAATTCCAACTGAACCTGCATCAAAAGTTGCAATTATTCCAGAAGTTGTGCGAAGTGATATCCTTTGCTCATCAAAAACTCATCATTCATCGGGATATCAAACCCTCCAATATACTGATCAACGAGGCCGGTGAAATTAAGTTACTGGATTTTGGAATAGCTAAAATCCTCAATCCTCAGGGTCAGTCTTTTCAGGAGACCCAGCAATTATTTATTACTCCGGATTATGCTTCACCGGAACACATCAAAGGCCAGGCCCTTACAATTTCCAGTGAAGTGTATAGCCTTGGCATTCTTTTTTATCAGATCTTGACGGGAATCAATCCATTTAAATCTAAAGAAAACAGCCTTTCTTCGATGATGGAGATGATCTGTGAGTACAACCCTCCTCCGCCTTCAAAACATACTGAAAATGCCAATACTAAACTAAAAGGCGACTTGGACAATATCTGCCTCAAAGCACTCCGGAAAGATCCTAAAGATCGATACCATTCGGTAGATCATTTTTCCCAGGACCTTGACCGGTATCTGCAACACCTTCCGGTTAAAGCAACAAAAGGTAAATGGTCCTACCGGACTAAAAAATTCATGGTCAGAAACAAGACCTATATCATTTCTGGAGTAGTGATTTTCCTGATTACGCTGGCCGGATTGTTTGCCAGTCTATATCAGGCAGGGGTGGCCAAAGCGATGTTCAATGATCTGAGAGGATTGACCGGTTCTATGTTATTTGAATTTTATGATGGTGTTGCCAATCTGGAAGGAGCAACAGGAGTAAAAGAATTGGTGGTGTCAAAAACCATGACCTACCTCAAAAAAGTGGAATCCAGAAATTCAGGCAATCCGGATCTGATGAATGAGATCTCCGAGGGTTACCAGCGGCTTGGCAACATACAAGGTAATTCATACGTGGCCAATATGGGGAAGACCGACGATGCTTTAATAAGTTTTCGCCATGCCGTCCGCATCAGCGAAAAGCTCGTGTTTAACTTCCCAACGAATCAAAATTATATATTTAGCCTTTCCCGGGCTTATTTGGGACTTGGTGATATCATGTACTCGCTCAACCGGTTGGACACTACCCTGAAGATGTATCAAAAGGGTAATCAACTGCTTACTAATCTCTCGAACAACTATTCCGATTCTCTGAAATATATGCTTTACCTTTCAGAATCTTATAGTAGGATGGGTGATGTGAGTGGCATGTATGGATATTCCAACCTGGGAAACACGGCCATGGCACTATCGTCCTATCATACATCGATTGGTATACTTGAGAATTTACTTACACGGGACCCTGAGAATACAGTATTCAGAAATTACCTGGCAACCAATCTTTCCGTGCAAGCTAACCTGTATTCGGTGACAGGAAATTACCCGGGGGCTATCGAAGCCGGATATAAATCGGTTTCTTCATTTGAAATATTGTTAGAACAAGACCCTACCAATTATGTGAAGCTGACCAATATATTACAAGCAAAAAATGGTATGCGGGAACCACTCACAGAAACAATGAGGTTGGACGAAGCCCTTGCCCTGTTAAAAGAAGTTGAATTTCGACTCTTGGAAAGTCTGCGATCGGATCCCAGAAATAAGCTTATTCAGGAAAACCTGGCTATAAACTATAATGCCATTGGCCGGATTCTGACAGAGAAAGGGGAGTTTAAAAAGGCTATTAGAGCACATCAAAATGCACAGGCCCTGATTAAAGACTATCAGAATAATATTTTAATGGGACGGAATTTAGGCCTTACCCTTGAATTTATGGGTAACGCCTATTTTGAAAATAAACAATATGTGGAAGCGCTCAAAAAGTTTGACGAAGCCGGTATGCTGTATAAAGAAACAGACCCTGGTTTAATTCTTGTGGCTCAGCTAAAAGGTAATTTATGCCGGCTTTATGTGAAAAACTACTCGGGCTCTTTATTGCAGCAACACCAGGAAGATCTTCTGGCGTTGGAGAAACAAAACCAGGAGGATACACTCAATATACGGAAAGTGGTTTTACTGATTGAGCTTTTTAGCAATACCGCAAAGGCGCTGGCCTTGCCAGGTCATGTCCAATCGAATATAAAAGAAATCAATGACCCATGTTATTATTTCAGACGTAGCCTGGAGTTTGCAGAACGCCTCCAGTCAAAAAATGTTTTGAGTCCATTAAGGAAAAAAAACAGAGATGAATTGGTTAAATCTCTGGTGAACTGTTCTTCTAATTTCCATTGATGGAATAATTGAACCCGACTAGAATAGCCGTTGCGTTATCTTTTGAATATTTAAGGGTATTTTGTTCAATGGTACGCAGTAGTTTATAAATATCCGGTTCGGCTTTGATCAGCCGTATGGTCTCTGATGCAGAGTAAGTCTCCAGCACACCATCACTGCATAAGAAAAATGTATTCAATCCGTTTTGCAGTGGAATTTTACAAAAATCTGCTTTGAATTTTTCTTGTGTATTGCCGGTTATGCATCTGGTTAAAATATGGCGCAAGGGATGGTGTTGATATTCATCCACACTGATGATATGATGATCGATCAAGTATTGAGCATACGTGTGATCCGAAGAGGCATAGATGCTATCTGTCACCAGGATGATTTTAGAATCACCAATGTGTATGGCATTAATAAAACCTTCATGGATGTATACGCAACAAAGCGTTGCCCCCATAGAGGCATATATGGGATTAATCCGGATCGCTTCTTTCATTTTAATCCGGATAAAGTCAAGCAATTCATCAGAATCAACCTGGTCACCCAGGTATTTTTTTATATAATCGTGACAAGCATGAGCTGCGATTCTGCCAGCGACTTCTCCTCCAATATACCCCCCCATGCCATCCGTCAGGATATAAATACTGTTGTCGTCATCCGCAATATAAAAGTCTTCATTTTGGGCTCTTTGCCCCTGGTGTGTGAAAAAGCAACTTATATTTTGAATACTATTCATTGATTTTATATCCTTTATTCCGATATGCGATTTTTAATTCTGAAGGGGGTCATCTTTTTCGATTCTATTTTCTGCGGGAGCAGATAGTTAAGATTACCAGGGGTGGAAGACAAATTTCACGGTTGCCGGATAGTTTCAAAAAATAATCAAGGATTCAAGACGGGGGGTGTTTTCGAAAACACCCCTTTCATTGAAGGCTCATCTCATCTTTCCGAAAATATAATGGTTTCAAAAAAGTCAAGAGGTGAGCCTCGAAAACAAAGTCTCAAACTGACCTGTAAACCTGAATGCGAGTTTTAAAGCGACCAAAACCAAATACAAACCTATGTGAAGACCGATTACCATACCTGGAGACCTTCTTTGTCCAGCTAAATTTAAATTCGCAGCTTCCTTCAAGCATGATCAATCCACGACCGGTTCATGATTTTAGTCGCAGGTATTCATTACGTTTTGATGATCATCCGTTTAAACGATCCGTCTCTTAAATTATTGTATATCAATTAAGTAAGCAAATCGAAGTAAAAAAATTGCATTTATCAAATACCATATATGACATAAATATAAACTGACAATGGAAATTTGTTAATTTAGTTCATCAAATAATGGCTATTAGTTCTATGGTGAAAATAGCTGGTGGTTTAAACAATTAAATTAAAAATCTCAATATGTCAAAAAAGTACATGATTTATGCTAAATACTCTGCTTCCGGTGTGAGCGGAATACTTAAGTTAGGGGGTACAGCCCGCCAGGCCGCTGTTGAAAAGATGCTCAGTGAAATGGGCGGCAAAGTGGAATCATTTTATTATACCCTCAACGCAGATATTGCTTATGTGATTTGCGAATTGCCCGACGACATTACCGCTGCTGCCGTCTCCATGCATGTAGATGCGACGGGTATGGTGGACGTCAATGTCATCAGTTTGCTGACCCCTTCTGAAATAGATGAGGCCAGCAAAAAGAGCGTGCATTACACAGCTCCCGGCTCCTAAAATGATCATACTGACGAGGAAGAAGCACGGATACACTTGTTCCTTGCTTTGTTTATTGTTTGTAATCTGTTTTATCCCTGGTAACGTTTTTGGTCAACAGCTTTCAAAGGGAAAACTACTCGCTGACCTTCAAAGTGCTTAAGGCCAAAGCAAGGTAGATATATTAAATAATCTGAGCAGGCTGACGTGGCAAAGGGGCGCACGACAGGCCACAGGCCGGATTGCACTAAGGTTAGGTTCGTGCGACTGTCCTGAGTCAATCCGAACACTCGGATCGGGATTATCCGACTCCTCGGATCGGTCGGGCTTTGGCAATATGTGCAATTTGTCGTGCGACCTGGCAAAGTATGCCTGGCTTGGTAATATTCTCTGTGGGACAGGTCAAATGGTTGTCTAAAAGTTAAACTATTCTTTAGTAGAAGCTCTATGAATAAATATTTAAAATTCTATCTTGTCCTTTTCGTGATAGGGGTGATTCATAGCCATTATTTACTGAGCCAGGAAATCACTTTCCAGAATATAGCTCCTCCCCTGGGGAGTTTTGCAGGTTACGTAGGCGGTATAACATGGCGATCTTAAAAGAGAATAATTGGATCTGTCCGACTCCACTGGAGTCGAAGTGGCATTTTACTTGATTTGGTTAATTGAAATTGACTCCTCTGGAGTCATAGTGCATCACAATTTCTGACTTCAGGAGGATTATATTTCTTTAACAAAAGGCCGCCTTTCGGGTCTGACGATTCGGAGCATATCAGCCCTAAAAGGGCGGACTCTGACCGAAGCATCATGAGCTGATGAAAACTGGCTTTGGCTGTTTATCGGGATTTAACGGAGCGCCGCTTGAGGTCGCCATGCTGATATGCTTTGCATACCTAACCCCACAAAGGCTTGATTTCACACAGTATAACAATCTTCGCCTTCATTGACTTCATAGAAGTCAAGCTTCATTAAAGCATAGTACACTTAGTTCGCGTGATCTCCGACCTCAGAGAGGTCAGACTACCTGTATCCAATGACCGCTCATCCAGGATTCCAGCGGGAATCAAAGAAAGTTGCCACCTGCAGGGTGTTGATCTTAAGAGAGAATTGGATTTGTCCGACTCCACTGGAGTCGCAGTGGCGTTTTACTTGGTTTGGTTAATTAAAATTGACTCCTCTGGAGTCATAAGTTCACAATCACTGATCTCAGAAGAGATCTTACTTCTTTAAAAGCAATGCATAAGTAAAGTAAATATATACAATAGATCATTCAAAAAGGCCTGATTTGATTCAGAATAACTACGCCTCGAAATTCCTTGACTTATAAAAGTCAAGCTTATTACAGCAGAATAAAATTAGCTCACGTAATTACATTCAGCATATTTAATCCTCTCATTCCTTGACTTCATAGAAGTCAAGCTTTATTAAAGCAGAGTACACTTAGTTCGTGTGATCTCTGACCTCAGAGAGGTCAGACTACTTGAATACAATGACCGCTCATCCAGGATTCAAGTGGGAGTCAAAGATTGTCCGGCTCATCCCAAAATTCGAAAACATACTCCTCTTTAAATTCAATTTCATATTGCTCAAGTAACTGAATATACTCTGTTCTGAAGGTATTTCGTTTGGTATGGTGTGCCTCCTGATTCATGATGTAGTTTATTATCATGGCCTTTGAACGATGGCTTTCAGAAAACAATCCATAGCCTATCTGCCATTCAAAATTAACTGGACAAAGATTGTTATCATTAATAAAATGATTCGAAGATTTTTTTAGTTCTCTTACTAAATCCTCTATCAATTCTTTCCCTTTATAATCAAAGAATATGTGGACATGATCATTATATCCACCAACAGCATAGGCAAAGTTTCCCCTTTTGTTTATGGATTCAAACAGATAGCCAAAGACCCTCGCCCGCCAGTTTTTATGAAGTAATGCCCTTCTGTTTTTCACCGCAAAAATAAGGTGCAGATATACTTTTTTATAGGTATTGGCCATATCCTCAATTGGTCAAAAATTGAAAATAGGAGTATTCCATGATACCAATTCCTATCCTGGTCCTCCATTGTCCAATTGGCATCACTTGGCAGCAAATAACCTGATTATCAGAGGAAAAAAGGCTTCTAAGAAGCCTGGCCCGGTTTGTATAGCTGATCCAGCTTATCTTAAAAAGCTACGATTATAAATTAAGCCAGGTCCAGGTTCTATTTTGTAATTTAGAGGCTGCGATTACCTTAGTATACAATATAAATAACCCCAAATAATACACCAGAAGTAATACGCTTCTTTTTACCCGGTTGGGCTGATTGCAGATGATCAAGCCTGGGTTAAAACCATAAGACGTAATTCACAAACAAAATTTAAAAAACATAAAAAAAGGAATGATTAAAGTAAGTGTATTTTGCCCAATATGGAAGGTAAAAAATTTGACATGAATTATTATCTTGACCACCTCGTACCATTGGTTTCATCCTGCCTTGAGGATTTACTCCAGGCCGCCAGCTATGAATCGGGACGAGGTGGGGCTCCCGGGTCTGCTGCTCCGTTTGTTGCGGGCGCCAGTATGTTCTTTAATTCCATGGAAGAATTTGGGCACGCGTTTGCTGCGGCGTCCGCTACCTTAATGGCAGATTTACCCAATTTTACGGATATAGATCCCGTCATCCAAATCAGCGAAGTGATGGTCTAAGAAGGGAATAAACCAGCTTATTAAAAACAAGGCTTTTATGAAAGCAAAATCAATCAAGGGAAAAACGCCGGAAGAGATTCAATCCGCTCTACAACAAAGCATGGCTGATGGTTATAAACCAACATTGGCAATTGTGTTTACATCGATAAAGCAAGACAGAAAGGCTGTTTGTGAAGTGCTGCAGCAAACAGGAATTGACATATTTGGTGCCACATCCAGCGGCGAATTTATTGATGGATATCAAAGTGAAGGTGCAACAGTTATTTTGCTTATGGATGTCAACAAAAATAATTACACTATTTTATTAGAAGATATAGGCGACAGAAGCCTGGATGAAGCCGCTACAAAAATGACTAAGGATGCTTTGGAAAAATTCAGCAACCCCGCTTTTATTCTTTGCAGCACATCATTAACAGACGATGGAAAAATACTGGAGGGGGAAACACTGATACGTTCCATTGAAAATGCGGCCGGCGCAAAGGCAAATATCTTTGGTGGAATGGCCGGCGATGATATATCCTTCACGGGTACTTATGTTTTTACAAAGGAACAATCTACCCGTTACGGTGTGGCTGCTTTAGTGTTGAATGAAGACAAGATCAGTTTGCAAGGTATGGCAATCTCTGGCTGGAAACCGTTAGGCATTACCAGAACAGTTACAAAAAGTGAGGACAATCTCCTATACACGATTGATGACAAACCTGCATTGGAAATGTACCTGCGGTTTTTGGGAAGTGATATGTCTTCAGCTGAAGACCAAATCACATTTTTTGAATCATTGGGGAATCATTATCCGTTTCAGATTGAAAGAGCTGGCAGGGAACCGATGATGTGTAACCCTATTGGTTATGACAGAGAAAAAGGAGCATTGATCTGTGAATCAAATGTACAACAGGGAGCCAAGTTCCGGTTTTCCACTCCTCCTGATTTTGATATCATGGATACAATTGTTAAAAATGCAGAGGAAATGAAAGGTGATAAAAACGCAGACGCCTTATTGATATTTTCCTGCGCAGGCAGGCTTGCGGCCTTAGGTCCGATGGCACATCAGGAAAATGAAGGATTGTATAATGTCTGGAAAGTTCCGATGGCGGGATTCTATACTTATGGTGAATATGGCAGGGCGGTAAATGGTAAACATGAATTTCATTCAACTACCAACAGCTGGGTGGCTTTAAAAGAAAAATGAAGTTTATGAAAGCAAAAACAATAAAAGGAAAATCACCGGAAGAAATTAAAGCTGCTTTGCAGCAAAGCATGGCTGACGACTGCCTACCGGACAAGCAGATTTTCAAACCCACTTTGGCTATTGTATTTATTTCTGTCAAACAGGACAGGGATGCAATCGTCAGCCTGCTGGATAAGGAAAATATTGCAATATTCGGCGCCACCACCTCCGGTGAATTTATTGACGGTGAAATAGGTGAAGGAAGTATCGCTATTATGCTGCTTGACATCAATCCGGCGTATTTCAAAGTTTTGTTCCTGGAAACAGGAGATCATAGCACATTGGAAAATGCCAGTCAGCTTGGAGCCGAAGGCAAAAAAGCTTTTGCCAATCCTGCTTTCATTATTGCCTCCGGGTGGCTGCATATAGACGGAGAACACATCGTTGAAGGCATTGAATCAGGTTTTGGCGGAGAAGTCACTGTCTTTGGTGGAATGGCCGGAGATGATCTTATATTGCAAGCTCCGCTTGTTTTTACCAATGGGAAAATCAGCGTCAATGGGTTGTTGGCTATCATTATTGATGAAGATAAAATAGCGATAAATGGAATTGCCACCTGTGGATGGAAGGCGATAGGTACTACTAAAACTGAAACCAAAAGTATTGGCAATATCGTTTACACCATTGATGATAAACCTGCTCTTGATATGGTAATGAAATACCTGGGAGTAGATATTGACCTTGACTCGGGCAAAGATGTGGTAACCCATATCGGCGCTTATTATCCGTTACAACTCGAAAGAGAAAATGTGGCACCCGTCATGCGTACGGCTATGTTTGCGAACAAAGAAGACCGTTCGCTAATATGTGCGGGTAATGTACCGCGGGGTTCAAAGGTTCGTTTTTCATTACCTCCCGATTTTGAAGCAATTGATAAAGTTGTCGAAGAATGTGCTGAAATAAAAAATGAAAAACAGCCGGAAGCCGATGCTATGATCATGTTTAGTTGTATCAGCAGGCATTTATCATTCGGTGTGATGATTCGGGAGGAAATTGAGCAGGTTCAACAGGTCTGGAGTGCACCCATGGCAGGTTTTTTCAGCTATGGCGAATTTGGAAAATCCCGACAGGCAGGAAAAACAGGTAAACATGAATTTCATAACAACACCTGTTGTGTTGCCGTAATGAAAGAAATATGAAAATGAATCATAAGCGAGTTAGTTTTATAAAAAATAGACTCTAAGATCAAAATAGAATAACCATGTCGCAAATTCGTCAATTAGCAGCTATCATGTTTACTGACATCGTCGGTTACACAACATTGATGGGCCATGATGAGAAAAAGGCTTTCTCTATTCTTGCTAAAAACAGGAATTTACAAAAACCAATCGTTGAAGAGTTTCATGGAAAGTGGATAAAAGAATTGGGCGACGGGGTAATGGCAAGTTTCAATTCAGTTTCTGATGCGGTAAATGCAGCTATCAAAATTCAGGAGGAATGTAATGCTGCAAACGAGTTTCAGTTGCGTATTGGTATTCATCTGGGTGAAGTGGTTTTTGAAAATCAGGATGTTTTTGGCGACGGGGTAAATATAGCTTCCCGTATTCAGTCTATTGCGGCACCGGGAGCAATTTATATTTCCGAACCAGTACATAATAATGTCAGGAATAAAGAAGGCGTTATTTCTGAATTTGTAAAAGTTGAACATTTAAAAAATGTAAAAGAGCCTGTTCGGATTTTCCGCCTGAGGACAGGTACAGAAAACAGGGTAATTCAACAGAATCGTCCCATTATAGTAAAAAGGAAAAATGTATTATTGATTGCAGCGGCATTGGCAGTATTTTCATTCGCAACATTTTTTTTTATTAAAAATTTTCAGAAAAGAAGCACTACAAAAGAATTTAATTCTTTGGCTATACTTCCGTTTGAAAATATAAATAATGACAGCACGCTGGCCTATTTATCTGATGGGATGCCTGAAAATCTTATTAGTCGTATATCGGGTTTTGACGGGATCAAAGTTTTTGCCCGGTCAGCTACTTTTGATTTAGCAGATTCAAACCGGAGCATTCAACATTTGCGTAAACTGCTGAATGCCGATATGGTACTAAGCGGGCGATTACAGAAAAAAGGAGATGGATATTTTTTAAATTGCGAATTAGTAGACACTAAGAATCAGAACCTGCTATGGGGGAAAAAATTTGAATTAGGAACATCAGATATTGGCCGCATTGAAGATTCCATTATTACATCCTTATTGAACCCGCTGAAGATATCTTTTGTAAGTAAATCAAATAACAGCCAGGAAATAAAATCAGTCAATCCGCAGGCATATGCTGAATACCTCAAGGGCCGGTATTTAAGTTATGGCTCCACACATCATGAGTCAGAAAAAGCATTAGACCATTTCAGGGAAGCTATAAAGTTAGACCCTAATTATGCAATAGCGTATGCTGCCATTGCTAATGAGAAAATAAACCAGGCTCTATTTTCTACAGCAAGTAAAAGTGAAATTATTAACGAAGCCAGACTGGCATTAGAAGCCGCTAAAGCGTTAGATCCGGAAATTCCGGAAATTTATACTTCTGAAGGGGCATTAAAATTTTATTATGATTGGGATTGGCAGGGTGCAGTAAATGCTTACAAAAAAGCGCTGGACCTTGACCCCGGGAATGCAACAATCTATATCAGGTATTCTGCAACATTAGCAGCAATTGGACGTCATAAAGAAGCACTGACGCTGGCAGATAAGGCAGTGGAATTGGATCCTGTATCCATTTCCAGTTTGCACAACCTGGGCTGGACAAATTTTCTTGCAAGAAATTTCAGGAAAAGCAGTGATGCTTTTGGTAAAGCGCTTGAATTGCATCCCAACTGGATATGGGGACATGTAAAAAAAACGTATGGACATATTTTTTTTAAAGAGTGTGATCAGGCATTGCCATTAGCCAGGAGGGCAGAAGAGTTGTTAAGTGATGGATGGGGTTCTGAAATGTTGCAGGCTACGTTAGCCCACATTTATATGCAATGTAATGAAAAAGAAAAATCGGATTCAATGATAAACCGATTCATAAAATATGCTGCTGAAAATACTGTGAAAGACCCCTGGAATTTATCTTTTATGTACTACTTGAAGGGGGACTATGAAAAAGCCAATGAATGGGAGGAAAAAACGCTTGAAAATAAATCTCTTTCAGCATACCTGATGAACATACCGGTGGTATATAGCAATGAATATTTTCAAAGCAAGGCACATAAAAATATTTTAAATAAAATGAAAG
>Ga0163144_10004930_pt1 | contig 29869 bp, 18 predicted proteins | sample OliLak19BULKMAT1_FD_123175 | JGI IMG/M metagenome (GOLD analysis project Ga0163144, IMG submission 123175) | Freshwater microbial mat bacterial communities from Lake Vanda, McMurdo Dry Valleys, Antarctica - Oligotrophic Lake LV.19.BULKMAT1 | ecosystem: Environmental > Aquatic > Freshwater >...
CCCGAGCGCCCGAGATCGCTGCCGAGTGGCACCCGACAAAGAACGGCAAGCTGACACCGGACGACGTCACGCCCGGCTCCGCGCGCAAGGTCTGGTGGCGGTGTCCGAAAGGGAAAGGCCATGTGTGGTGCGCCACCGTGGGGAGCCGCGGGCGCCTCGTCGCTCGAAGGCGCGGCTGCCCGTTCTGCTCGCAGAGACGGTTCTCCCCCGAGCGGTCGCTCGCGGTGTGTTATCCGGCCATCGCCGCGCAATGGCACCCCACGAAGAACGGCGCACGGACGCCGGAGAACGTCGGCGCCCATACTCCGCGGCGGGCCTGGTGGAAGTGTCCCGAACGCGACGACCACGAATGGGAGAGCTTCATCCATACGCGCACGGCGCCCGACGCGACCGGGAACTGCCCCTTCTGCTCCGGTAGACGCGTCTCCAACGACAACTGCCTCGCGGCCGCGCGTCCCGACCTCGCGGAACAATGGCACCCCACAAAGAACGGCCGCCTGTCCCCGAGGGACGTCACCATTGGCTCGAATGAGGTGGTGTGGTGGCGTTGCGCGAAGGGCCATGATTGGCTCCGCGTCATCCGCGACCGGGCCCGGTACCGCACGTCCTGCCCACGTTGCCCGAAGCCCAAGCTGGTGCGCCATTACAAGCTGCGCCCGCCGAAGATTCCGCTCACCTCGGCGTTCCGCAGCCTCGCCCGGCAATGGCATCCGGAAAAGAACGGCAGCCTGGGCCCGAAGGACGTCTCGCCCGGCTCCAATCGCCGGGTGTGGTGGCGCTGCGGCAAGGACCACGAATGGCAGGCGCCGGTGGTGCGGCGCACCCAGGGGATCGGCTGCCCGTATTGCAGCGGGCTCCGCGTGACACCGGAAATGTCGCTCGCGGGTCGCTATCCTGGAGCGGCGGCGCAATGGCACCCGGAAAAGAACGGCGATCTCAGGCCGGATCAGATAGGCGTGTCCTCGCTGGTGACGGCATGGTGGAAGTGCCCCCGGGGCGAGGACCACGAGTGGACCACCCAGGTCCAATCGCGGGTGAGCGGAGGCCACGTGACGCAATGTCCTTTCTGTTGCAACAAGCGCGTCTCGAAGACCAACTCGCTCGCGACCTTGCACAAGAAGGTGGCCCGCGAATGGCATCCCACGAAGAACGCGCCGCTGTCGCCGGGCGACGTCGTGGCGGTCTCGCACAAGCAGGTGTGGTGGCGCTGCCCCTTCAACCACGATTGGAAAGGCGATGTCCGTGGCCGGACGGAGGACGGCCGGAGCTGTCCGTACTGCCCCCGGCGCAAGCAGCGGATCGCCACCAAGGGTGTGTCCCGGCTCAAGGTGCGTCTGCCTTCTTACGATGGGCCGCGGCACGGGCCGGTGCGGCGCCCGGGCGGGTAGCCTCTCACGCGGAGCAGCGGTGTCGCCTGACTGTCGATGTCGTCATTGGCATCGAGCAGAATACCCGCACGCTTTGAAGCGACTCCGCGCCTCGACGTGAGCGAGGCTATCGCCTGGACTGCTGCTCAACCCGCTCCCGCAGCATCCTGGCTGGTGCATCGTGCGTCCGCCTTGGCGAGCGATCGGTGACGGACACGGCGGTCGCGCTTCGGTCCGGCCTCACCGGCGCCTCGTGAGCCCCGCGCTCCGACGGTGGGAGCGCCGTCGCAAACCGCAGCGGCGCGACCTCGAACGTCCGCGCCGGCAGCTCGTCGGCGACGGGCGCCACGGTGACAGGCTCCTCGACTGCCAACGTGGCCGCGAGGCCGAGCGCCACAGGCCCCCACTCGACCGCAGCGTCCCGGGTGCGCCGCCACAGACCGCTCCACCACGCGATGAGCACGCCCCACGACGTCGACCCCCTCGACTTGCGGCGTTCTGTCACGCGCCGGCGCTCCAGCACGCCGCGCAGATCGGCGGTGCCGTCGCGAAGGCGCACGCGGGCGGTCTCGTGCGGGACGGCGAGCTCACGCGCCACCTCGGCGAGCGGTCGCCCCTCGGCGAGCACCGGGTAGACAATCGCGCGCCGCTGATCATCAACCGTGGCGAGAGCGCGCGTCACCTCGGCGGATAGCTCGGCGCTGGCGAGCGTGGCTTCGGGGTCCCCGTCCGCCGCGATCTCGAGGTCCCCGTCCAGCACCTCGCGGCGCCCGCGGCCGTGGGAGCGCCCCTTGTAAAAGACGGCGGTCCGAAGCCATGCGGCAGCGGCGTGGACCTCGACCGTGTGCCCCTTCTGAACCAGGGCGAGAAGCGCTGCCTGAGCAACGTCCTCCGCCTCGGACGCGCCGACGTACCGGCGCGCCCACCGCACGCACATCGGGCGCAGGGTCCGGACGGTGGTCGCGACCTCGTCAGGCGTCACGAGATGAGAATGCGGCGAGGGGTCGCGATTCGTACCGAAATCGACAGGGGTCGGTAGAATGACGCGCCGGTCCAGCCCGAGGGCGCCGCGACTACTTGTTTGGAGTCTCGACCTTTCCCGGAGACGCGCCCGGTGCAGCCTCGTCCGCGGCCGTCGCGGCCACTTCGGCCTTCGTCGGGCGGCCGCGGCGCGTCGCGAACACGGCGGCGATCGCGCGCTTGCGGCATAGTCACGCTGTCCGCCTCGGCGGGGGAGGATCAGATCCATTTGGCCGACCCAAGGCGGATCCGATAGGCCGGCCCCTCACACCCAAGCCGCTGTCAACGCTGCCGCGCACGCTTCGGTACGGCCAGCTGCGCCTACCGCCAGCTTCGTGAACGTGCGCCCACCCCGCGTCCCCCGGCCGGGATTTTCAGGCAAATTGCCCAAAATTGCTGGGATAAGGGTCGCAAACTGGCGATGTAACCATGCGTTATCATGTGTTTTCGGTCTGGCCTGCGCCGTGCTCATCGCATTCGGCATGAAGCGACGGGATACCTGCAGCTCTCCGACCCGCGTTCGCAGCTCTGTGCTTCCGACGGGTCAAAGCTCTCGCTCGTACAATGTCCGTAGGGCGCGTACGCTCCGCGATTTTATCGGCATCTCGGAGCTCCGGCATCGGGTGCTGATCCACGAAAAGGGTTACGGCGATCACGCCGGCTTCAATGTGCCGCGCTTCATCGATAGCTGGGACGGGATGGCGACATCGGTCAACCTGTTCGTGCCGGTGGACGGCCGCGTCGTGGGGGCCGTGCGCCTGTTGATATCGAATCCGGAGATCGCAGGGATCAACGGAGCTCGTCACGGGCTCGATATCGAGAAGAAGGTTCGTATCTCGGCTCCGGCTCACGCGGTGCTCGGCGAGGTCATGCGCTTTTGCATCGACCCCGATCTCCGCGGAAGCGCACTGTACCTGTCGATGCTGCGCAAGCTGCGGCGGATCGCTCGTGCGGCGGGGCTCACCCACATCGTGGCGTTCGCCGACCTGCAGACGGACGACGCTGCGTCTGCAGCCGCTGTGTGTGCAGCCGAGGTGGCCAAAGGGCACGTGAACAAGGCGTTCCGCGTGGAAGTCTTGCCTGGAGCGCCGCAGCCCCCGGCCGAGCCGACACGATCCTTGCCGTCCTGCAGCGGCGACGATGGGACGGTGACCGTGCGCACCGGTGCGACGCTGCGTACCTTCCTGCGCTCCGGAGCGAAGATCATCGGCGATCCCCGCTTGGACGAGCTGGGTACATTCGCGGTTCCGATCGCGTTGCCGCTCACGCGCTGAAGTCGCGCGATTGTTCACTTTTTATTGCGCTTCGCGGACTGCCGCGGAGGCGATGCACGCCTCCGCGGCAGTCCGCTGCGTGGAATGGAGAGAGTACCATGGAAAAGGGTTGGATTTCAGAGCTGTATTTTGAAGGAAAACGCGCCGTCCGCGCGTTCGACCAGAACCCCGTCGCGCGCGAGCTGCGCGAGGGCGAAATCTCGGAGAACGATTATGTCTTCTACTTGAAACAGGCCATGTCCTATGTCGAGCTGTCCCCGGAGCGGCTGTACTTCGCCGGATCCCGTCTCGTGGGCAGATACCCCGGGCTGGCTCGGGCGATGATGCAAAAGGCAGACGAAGAGACCGGTCATGACACCTGGGCCTTTCGCGACATGCGGGCGCTCGGCCGGCGCCCACAGGAGATCCGCCAGATCCCTCTCTGCGATGCGACCAGGGCGCTGTCGCACTGGTCGTCGTTCGTCGCGGAAAAAGGCAACCCCGTGGGCTTCTTCGGGATCGCGTTCGTGCTGGAATACCTCGCGCCCGCCCGCGGCCATCGCATCGCACGCAACCTGCGCGCGCGGAGCACCATCCCCGGGATCACCTCGGCAATCCGTTTCATCGCGGGCCACGCGGAGGCCGACACGGGGCACGTCAAAGCCATCGTGGAGGCCATCCGGATCGTCGAGCGTCAATCGGATATCGATGCGATCCTCCATTCTGCGCGTGTGACGAGCGAGACGTATCCTCAGCTCTTGCAGCGCGCCAACGGATAGGGCCGCAGCCATCGCAACGACACGGCCGGCGCCGCCCGCGCCTGCCGTGTCGCACTCTTCCGGCTTCATGATAGGACGTTGCCGGCGTTGGGGTTGGCCTTCAAGAGAGGGAACGCCGCCCGCGGTGATGGGCCATACGCCTTCCGGCCCAGGCGGCGTACGCAGTTCATCCCATGGCGGGAAGCGCCGCCCATGCGTATCGATCAGGCACGGCGACGACGCCACGCTCGCAGCGCTCGCGCGCTGTGCGAAGTGGCGCCGAGCTCCGCGGCTTTCGTGGCTCTTCAGCTTGAACAGGGGATCGGCATGAGATTCGTAAGACCTGGTCCGGGCGCGCTCCTCATCGGAGCGCCGGCCCTCTGCTTGCTTTCTTGCGCTTCGTCGCCGGGTGATACCGACACCGGACCCGGCCAGCAGGAGGTGCGCTACCTCGGCTACGGTGACCGCGAGGGCACTTCCGAGCAAGGCGACAATTACATCCAGACCAATGGCGGGTATCAATCGTTCGGGGACTGGAAGGCGGCTCGCTGCTTCACGGGCACCGAGGACGACCTCGAATACTTCAACAGCGTGGACCTGGCCCTCGGCAGGAAGCTGACGTTCACCAAGTGCGGCGGCCGTTCGGCGGCCTGCGTGGAAAACCTCGGCACTCCGGGCCAGAGCGCCATCGACGGCCTGCATGCGCTGAACGGGCAGAGCAGCGTCGCCGTGTGCATGGACCACTCGCCTTCGCGCCCGGCGGGCTTCGAGATCCAGTTCTTCGTGTTCATCGACCAGTTCTCGGCGAACGGCCTCGGGTTCGACCGCCAGGGAACCAAGCTCTCGCCTTTCGCCTGTACGGCCTGTCACGGAGGCCGTTTCGTCGCGGCCGACGCGCAGAGTCAACCTGTCAACATGGTCGAGGGCGCGCAGTTTCTCCCGCTTCTCGCAGAGTCTTTGTTTTTCAACGACATCGTCGCCGCACCCGAGCAGGAGACCATCCGCCAGATGAACGAGATTGTTTACGATACGGCCACCGCCCCCGGGATCCACGATTTGCTCGACGCGTCGTACCCGGGAAAGCTCCCGGGCGACGGGGTCCACACGCTGGGCACGTCATACACGCCCGACGGCACTCCAGCGAGCTGGGTAGGGGAGGAGGCATATTACCACGGGCTCATCCGTAAACACTGCCTGACATGCCATGCCGCGCAGCCGCAGATGGACTTTGGCTCCCGCGCCGAAGTTCCGGACGCGCTCGTCCGGCAACTTGTCTGCGACACCGGGGACATGCCCAACTCGCTCGTGGGGAGGAATCGCATCAACGACGACGGCGACGCCTTGCGCTCGGCCGGCTGCGAAGACTGAACCAACCATTGGCGACGGAGACATCCAATGAAGCGATTCAAGTACAATTGGCCGCTGATTCTGTTCCTCGCCAACGCGTCATGCGGTGACGTGGCTAACAACCCGTTTCCCACGGGCTCGGGTGGAGCAGGCAGCGGGCCGCCGCCGGGCAACTGCGATCCAGCATGTTGCAACAAGAACGAGGGCGCGCCGGTGTGCAGCGATGACGGCGAGCCAAGCCAGTGCTTCGACGGAAAGGTCGCCCCGCAGAAACCGGCATGCAGCAATCAGCTCGCGTTCTGTCAGGCCGGCCAGTGCGCCTGCAACATCGGGGAGGACATCCGCTGCGTGAGTGGCAGTGCAGGCGTCCTCGCCGAGCTGTGCCAGGCAGACATCAATAGCGGGAGCGATTACGAATCCTTCGAGGTGTGCGCCGCGGACCAGAAGTGTGTCCCGGGCAAGAAGTCGGACGGGGCCGGCTGTCTGACCGTTCAGACGCCGTGCGCCGGCGACGTCTTCACGTGTGACTCGGACGGCAACACCGTGCTCCACTGCCAGAAAGACGCGGCGGGCTTCTATACCTGGGTCCCGACGCTGGCGTGCCGCGAGAACAACTTCGCGCAGGGCTGTTTCGCCATCCCGAACGCCAGCTCTCCACAGGCGCTCTGCAAGAACGCGTGCAACGTCCTCGGCATCCCGCTCGACGGAGAGCTGTGCGATCCGGTGGGCCCGCCAGTGCCGTGTGCGGTGAAGGTCTGCTCGCCGGACGGCAAGAAGCTGGTTCCCGACCATACCGATTGTCTCTCGCCGGGCTTCGAGTGCGCGGCCGACGAGCAGTGCAAGAACTGCAATTGCGAGGGTGGGGAGTGCGCGGGCAACAATGTCATCGCCTCTTGCCCCGCCGCGGACGAGGCGAAATGCGACGCGCAGTGACCAGCCTTCTCTTCGCGGTGCTGGCCCTCTGCGGCTGCGGCGTCGACACGGAGGGACTCTTCGCCACCGGGGGGGACAGCGGTACAGGTGTCGTCAGCGGCGGCGGAGGCGGCGGAGCGAGCCCGTGCACGGAGGGCGCGCGCTGCGCGGAGGCCGACTCACCCTGCTGCGCTGGCGACGATGTGCTCGCTTGCACGAAGGGGCGATACACCGTCGCCGCCACCTGCGGTATCGCCGAGGCGTGCGGCGGCGACCCCGCCTCGTGCAACTGCGTCCCGGAGTCTCGCCGCTGCACGGACGGAGGCGCGGCTCAGGAGTGCGTCGCCGGTGTCGATGGTCCGACGTGGCAGACGACTCCATGTGGTGCCTCGGAGCTGTGTGAGCACGGCGACTGCATGTCTCTGGACCTCTGTTTCGGCGTGGGCTCGCTGCGGTGCGCGGAGGACGGCGCCCGCGTTCTCCGCTGCACGGCCTCGCATCACCTCGAGACCGTCTTGGACTGCAAGGCCGCGGGTTTCGCCAAGGGCTGCGTCCCGCTCGACGGAGCGTCGCCGGTGGAGCCCGCGGACCTGTGTGTGAACGCGTGCGGCATCCGGAGCGTCGCCTTGAACGGGACGCTCTGCAGCGTGGTGTCGGGGTTGCCGTGCGCCGTTTACGCGTGCAGCACCGACGGCAAGACCCTCGCGCCGGACCACACCGACTGCGTGTCGCAGGGCTTTCCGTGCAAGGCGGATGCCGAGTGCGCGACTTGCTCCTGTAAAGACGGGCAATGTTTTGGTGCCGCTCCGGCACCTTGTCCGGAAGCGGAGCTCTCCCAATGCGAATGATCAACGGACGGCGCGTCTTGTTGGAACTTCAGGCGTGGAGCCCCTGGTGGGAGCGGCGCAAGCTCTCGAGGGCATGGATATATGAAACCGCGCGGGCTCATGGTCTCCATCGTCATGGTCGTGGGAACGGCATGCTCCGATCCGCCGGCGGCAATCCCTCTCTGCTCCACGGGCGAAGATTGCCCTGGGCCTTCGTCGCCCTGCGCTGTCGTAACGTGCGGAGACGGCATGTGCGCGGAGAAGCTCCTGCCGGCGGGGACGATCTTGACTGAGCCAGATGCATGCCCGATCCGCGCCTGCGGGGACGACGGTGAGCCGGTGTTCACGGACGACCCGTGCTGCGGGGACGCGGCCTGCAACGGCGTGGAGGCCTGTTCAACCTGCCCGGAGGACTGCGGCGGTTGTTGCGGAGACGGGCACTGCGACGCGGCTACCGAGAGCTGCGAGTGCTGGGCCGACTGCTCCTCGTGTTGTGGCGACGGCGTCTGCGACCATGGGGAGGGCGAGACATGCGCTTCGTGTTTCACGGATTGCGGCGAGTGCGCCGCGGACGGTTGTGGCGATGGCGTCTGCGATCCATCGGAGAGCTGCGAGAGCTGCACGGCCGACTGCGCCTGTCTCGGCCTCAGCGATTGCAATGGGAGCTCCTGCTCCACGGCGTGCCCTGCTTGGTGCAGCAGATGTGTGTACGGCACCGAGCTGGAGAACGACTGCCCGGAGTCGTGGGACGGCAACGGCGTTTGCGAGTGTGGCTGCCAGTTCTTCGACGAGGACTGTCCCCGACCCTGTCCCGCGCCGTGGGCGCCGGTCTACTGTCCGAGCCCGTCGGATACCTGTTGTGGTGAGGAGACGGTCGCCTGCTGTCCCAGCGCCTCGTGCGGGTGCTGCGGTCCGGACGCCACTGGCTGCGATGCGGATGGTTGCTGTCGATGATCCCCTTCGGACGGAGCTTCTGCCAATGAGCATTCGGCGGTCATGGTCGAGCGGCCCCCCGGCGACGGTAGCGGCAGCATCGCTCTTGCTGGGACTGTGCGTTCTCGCCCACGGCGGTTGCACCACGTGCGGAGCGGGACTGACCGAGTGCGGCGACGTCTGCGTCGATCTCGACGGCGACCAGCGGAACTGCGGCGCGTGCGGTGTCGAGTGCGGCGCCGGGCAGTCGTGCGAAGGCGGCAGATGTGACATCGATTGCCTGGGTGGCACGGAGAGGTGCGGTGACTTGTGTGTCGTGACGGCGCACGATCCGGTGCACTGCGGCCAGTGCGACGTCGTGTGCGGCTCGGACGAGCTCTGCATTGACGGCCAGTGCGCCACGAAGTGTCTGGGTGGGACCGTGATCTGCTCCGACAAGTGCGTCGACCTGCAATACGATCCGGACAATTGCGGCGGCTGCGGCGTTGCGTGTGCCGCGCAGCAGGTATGCTCGCTCGGCGCCTGCATCTGCCCGAACGACACGTTGCCGTGCGAGGGCGCTTGCGTTCACCCGGAGACGGACCCGGACCATTGCGGGGACTGCGACGTCGAGTGCAACGAGGCTGCCGGTCAGTCGTGCATCGACGGCCAGTGCCAGGTGCAGTGCGTCGCCGGATCCGACTACTGCAAAGGGGAATGCGTCGACCTACTCAACGACCCGGATCATTGCGGCGGATGCAACCTCGCCTGTCCCTCGGGTCAGGTGTGCGTCGGAGGGGCCTGCTCGCTCAACTGCTCCGGAGGGACGGACGAGTGCGAGCCCGGGAAGTGTTTCAACACATTGAACGATGTGGACCATTGCGGAGAGTGCGGCCACGCGTGCCCCTCGGGCTTCGTCTGCCAGAGCACTCTGTGCCAGCTCGCCTGCGCGGGAGGGACGACGAAGTGCGGCGACGCCTGCGTCAACCAGGGGAACGATGCGAAGAACTGCGGAGCATGCGGGAACCCTTGCCCAGCGGACCAGGTGTGCGCTGCCGGCACCTGCAAGCTGTTCTGCCCGGCTGGGACTACGAAGTGCGGCGCGAGCTGCGTCGATACGAAGGTCGACCCACAGAGCTGCGGCGGCTGCGGAACGGTCTGCGGAGCTGGAAAGGTGTGCGTGGCGGGCGCGTGTACGGGGCAGAGCCCGGCGTGCGGCAACCTGGCCTGCGCCGCAGGCGAAACGGCGTTCTTCTTCGCTGGGGCCACGTCCGTCACGATCGTCGACCAGGGTTTGGTGAGCAGCAGTCTCTCGGTCGGCATCCCGGGCGTGGTGAAGCGCGCCGTCGTTCAGCTCTATGTTACGCACTCGTTCGATGCGGACCTGGACTTGACGCTGAAAGCACCTGGCGGGGCGACCATCGATCTGAGCAGCGACAATGGCAGCTCCGGCAACGACTACCAGGCAACGGTGCTCGACGGCCTGTGTGCGACGTCCGTCGCGAGCGGCTCCGCGCCGTTCGTCGGGAGCTTCGCACCGGAGACGTCGCTCTCGTCGCTGAACGGAACGCAGGCCGTCGGGACGTGGGCCCTCCAGATCGCCGACGACGCTGTGCAGGACACTGGCACGCTCGTGTGGTGGCACCTTTACCTGTGCATCAAGTGACCAGGGCGAGCGAGCGTGGCCGCCGAATGCCCGAAGCGCGCGGCATCGAAGACTCGATTCAATCGAATGACCACGGTTCGAACAAGGAGAGCAAATGCGATACAGGACCATTCCATTTCTGCTGGTTTTCTCGACGGCGCTGCTCGGCTGCGGCGGTTCGAGTGAGTGTGCCGACTCCGCCGCGACGCAGAGCAGCGGCGCAGCCGTCGTCGAGGCGAAATGCACGGTTTGCCATTCTTCTCAGTTGCAAGGTGCAGCGCGCGCGGGCGCGCCCGACGGGTACGACTTCGACGACCCGGCGATCGTCGCGGGCAAGGCCGACGAGATGTCCTCGGCCGTCTCGGAGGGCCGCATGCCGAAGACTGGCACGTTGAGCGCCGACGAGAAAGAGTCGATGATGCTGTACCTGGAGTGCGCCGGCCCCTGAAGCAGACCTCATGGGGGGGCTGCTCGCGAAAGCGGCATCAGCGCCCCTTGAGGGCGAGCTCCGCCCGGGAGTGGACGCCATAAGAGCGGTACACCTTCTCCGCGTGCTTGCGCATGGTCCCCTCGGCGATGGCGAGACGGTCGGCGATCTGCTTGTAAGAGAGGCCGCTGGAAATGAGAAGCTCGGCGATCTCGGTCTGCCGCTTTGTCAGCGCGGGCGTTGTCTGTTCTGCCCCTGTGGCGCCCGGTGAGACCAGGGTGGGAGCGGGCCAGTCGAGCGCGCGAATCATGATGAGGGAAAGATCCTCGGACGCGTCATGGACCGCTTTCGAGAGCCAGTGCACCGTGACCTCCGCAGCCCAGCCACCGCGCTCGTCCGGCAGGTACCAAGTCCGCCCGCCGGAGGTCTCCACGAACGCCTTCTCCGCGAAGCGTTCGAGACAGCCCCTGCCCGCTTCGACCTGCGCCGCGCGCAGATGCTGCGAGATCAACACATAGGCGCGCTGGTTCATCTCCACGATTGCGCGCCGTTGCTGTGAAAGGCAGACGAAGCCCGTCATCCGCTCTTCGAGGATCTGGGCCAGGACCGGCTGCGAGGCGATGATCGGTACGCGAAGTCGGTCCAGCGCGACCTTGACCGCCGGCTGCAACAGCAGGAACAGGTCGCGCTGCCGCTGCGTGAAGATCTGCCCACCGTCGAGAGCGAGCGTCACGAAGCGGTGCTCCCTTTGGCCGACGTCCGACAGGTTCACCGCCACCTTGTAGCCCGCCGCTTCACCCAGGCCCGCGCCCCGCATCACCTCGAGAAGCTCCAGCTTCTCCCGGAACGGCCCGACAATCGCCGTCCGGTCGGACACGAGCTGCCCTGGCTCGGCGGGCATCAGCGGCGCCAGCATGCGCTCGAGGTGAGCCGGCGGCGCGCTCGCCCAGCCCTCGAGGACATTCAGCGGCAACCCGAAGGCGTGGCTCACCATGGAGCCGCCCACCTCTGCGCGCATCGCGCCGATGATGCCACCGACAACGGGAGCGCATTCCCTCAGTGCGGCGAAGAGGCCGGCGGCCGCTCCGCGCGTGGTGACCGTTCGCAGCTTGTGCGAGGCGCTCCGGAGGAGGCGCCGCTCGCGCTCGCTGAGCTGAGTCAGACGGTAGCTCCTGTGGAAGGCCATGGATCCGCGGACGGCGGAGGGCTTGCTCCGCTGCTGGACCGATGACCGTATCACATCGCGGATTCGTCTCGCGAACCTCGCCGCGTCGTCGCGGCGAGGTGGACGAGGGCGGCGCGCGAGCTGACGCCCAGCTTGTCGAAGATCCGCTCCAGGTGTTTCTTCACCGTGGTCACCCTGCAACACAGCTCGTTCGCGATGAGCTGGTTGTCCCAGCCTCGCAGCGCGCAGGCCGCGACCTCAGCTTCGCGGGGAGTGAGCGGGCCGCGCCAGCTCTTCGGCACGGTGCCCACGTCGTCCGCCTCTTCCAGCACTACAATCCAGACGCGGTTGCCGAACCCGCCGGGCATCTCGAAGAGCTGGACGCGGAGCTGCTGCGCGTCGGCCGAACGGATCCAGGTGCCCGGAGCACCCGTCGGCGGCCCTCCGGGGTTCGCGGCCGCTGCGAGGATCAGGGCGATGGGATCGGGGATCCCGCCAGCGCGACGCTCACCGGGCGCGAACCACCTGTCGATGATGCTCGACGCCCGGGACGTCCGTGCGATCTCGGTCGACGGAGGCACGACCAGCAGCGCGGCGATCCCCTTTGACTCCAGGAGCGTCTCCAACGCCTGCTCCTTCTGTGCGGCGCCCCGAGCGAGGTGACAGTTCCGGACGGTGTTCCGCAAGGCGGCGGTCACTTCCTGGAGGGCGCGGGTGTCCTCCACGGTGAACGGCCTCCGCTCGCTGCGATAGAGCGCTACGCCGCTGAAGAGGCCAGGCTGGACGTCCAGCATCACGGCAATGACATGCTCCAACGGGACGCCGACGTCACGGGCGCGCTGGTACATCATGTTTGCCTCGAGCGCCGCTCGATCGATCATGTCGGCGTCGCGCAGGACGAGGTTGGGTCGCCGGACCACGGCGAGGCGCACGAAGTCATGGGGCGCCATCTCCTCCTCGTAGTTGGCGAAGAAGGCCGGTGGCAGTCCCGCCACGGTCCAGTCATAGGACCCCGTTGCGTCATTGGCAGACGCGCCGAGCGCGCCGTAGTCAGCCCGTGTCAGCTTGAGGAGCAGCGGATACGCGTCCGCGAAGACACGCTGAACGTCCAGCGACCCGAGCAAAGCCTCGTACAGGTCGAGCTTGATACGGTGCTTCTCCGTGTTCGTCATTGCACACCTCCATGCGTACACCGTATCAGCCCTTCGGCTCGCGGAAGCATTGAATTCAGCCCATACGCCGAAAAGCGTATCCGTCGGTTCCGCCCGTACGTCCTTCGCTCCATGGCGGTGGGGCGCTCGGCGTGCGCAACCTGACGCTCGGGGCGGGAACCTACTCCTGGGGTAATGCGCATGTCTGCCACGGACGAAATGGTCGTTTCAATTGCTCCCCGCATGCTGCCGAGAGGCCCGGAAGGCCTCCGTGTTCTCGTGCTTCCAGACGGGAACGGCAGGCGAGGTAGCACGGCGGACTACACCGCCGGCGGGCAAAAAGTCATCGAGGTGGCAGAGCATCTGGCCGCTCGCGGGGACGTGCAGTCCCTTTACATTTGCCTCGTCTCCCCCGAGAACGTCGAGAAAAGACCACCAGAGTTCTTTCTCGCGCTGCGCGACGCCTTCTGCTGGCTGCGGCGCCGAATCCTGTCCGATGGCGTCCTGGTAAGAGCGCGTGTCCGCGCACGCGTGAAGGGAGCCACGAGCTGGCTTTCGTCTCGCGGACCGGAAGGCGCCGCCGCGGTGGAAGCGCTGCTGTCCGCGGCGGCGGCGGCGCAGATCGATGGACCTCCCCGGCTGTGGCTCGATTTCGGTGTCGCGTACACACCCCAAGTCGCCATCGAAGAAAACGTCGACCTCCTTTTCCGATCCGGCATGGAGGAGGAAAACGTGGTGCGCCTCAGCGGCATCGAGCCCCCGTCAGACGCGGTGGTCGCGTGCGCCACGACGCTGTGGCCCGACCTGGATCGAAGGGCGCTCGACGCGTTCACGCCTCGGGTCCGCACGGGTAGGAGGTTCGAGGCCGGCCATACGGCAGAGGCGCTCGCCGAGGTTGCCGCGCTGTTGCTGCGCGCCGGGCCGGTGCCGTGTCCGGCTCGTATCCAGGCCACCGTCATCGACGGGACCGCCGAGATCGTGGAAGCGTCATCGAGGCGACTGGGCCTCATCACCTTCACCCGAGACGGCTCGACGGTCGGCGTGCAATCCCCTTCCGGCGGTCCGCCGATCTTCCTCGAAGTGCGACCTGCGCCCCGCGAGCCAGCACCGTCGGCCACCGAACCGGACGGCATCGTCCTGCCCGGACAGCTTGCGCCGCTGCTGCTGCCGCGGGGAGCCCCCGTGGGTTATGCCAACCTCTTCGGTTGCGGTGAGACAGCCGCGGACATCGCTGGAGCCGTTCGCAGAGCCCTGGTCTTCTCGATCAAGCACCCTGCGCTGCACGGTGGTCCCCGCTCCTCGGCTCCGCCCGCGCTCGCCGCGGCGCCGGAGGCTCCACGCGCGAGACGCCGGATCGAGGCTGCCAATGAGGCGTGGACCCCGCGCATGTCGTCCTGGGCGGAGCAGCGCGGGCTCTGGCTCGACACCGGCGCATTCCGCACGGCGACCGCGTCCTACGTGCTCACCGCGGTGGGGATCGTCGGGCCGGGCGACGGCGCCCCCGAAGCGTCGGAGCCGGACCGTCACTCGCTCGTTCAGCTTCTGTGCGAGTACATGCTCATCGTCGCCGCGGGAGACGAAGGGATCTTCGATGCTCGCCGCGCGGGCGACGACGACCACACCCACTTTGTCCGCGTGACGCGCGCGTCCGAGCACATCGTCGCGGGACTGAGACCCCCTGCCAACCGACAGCACGAGGACCCTCTGGTCGGTGCGACGCTCGCCGCGTGGCAAACGATGCTCGATCAGTGGCAATCTCGGAGTCATCCAGACGCCCTGGTCCTGTGGCAGCGGGGCCTCACCAGCATGTATCAGGCGCTTGCGCTGGAGCAGGCGCCAGACCTGCGTGACCGGCTTGCCGCGGTCGCCGCGCCAAAACGCCGTGTCCCGGGCGCGCGCTCACCGGCGGGCGTCGGGCTCGTCCGGCGCTATCTCGACTGGGTGGCCGTGTCGATCGGAGCGGGGCAGTTGTTTCGGACGGCGGCGCTCGCGGCTCCGCCGGCCGAGGTCACGTCCCGGCGACTGGCGGCGCTGGACCGGGCTGCGCGGGCCCTGGACCGGGCGCTTCGCCTGGCCAACGATCTCTCTGGATGGCAGTCTGGACCACACGCGGATCGAGACCTCAAGGAGACGACCGTCACCCTCATGTCGCGCGCAGGGCGGGCGGGGGTCTCCGCGTCGGCCGCCGAACAATGCCAAAAGCTCGCCGCTCTGGCTCGGACAGAGCTCGCCGCCGAGATCCGTGACCTGCGCTCGGTGTGGCCGAGGATGGCGCTGCTCTTCCGGCGCGGCGCGTTCATTGGCAGTCGCGTCTACCAGCGGAGTCATTACACGACGATCACGCTCGAGGAGATGGCGATCATTCACGACGAGCTCGAACGCGATCTCGTCACTCCGAGCCGGGACGCCTGGCTTCCGGAGCGCATGGCCCTGACTCCGTAGGACCGCGAGCGCTATACCTTGGCGGAGTCGAGTCCATCGCCGACCTGTACCGTCGCGAGCGTCTCGAGGATGTTCTCGATGGCGTGGCGTACCTCCTCGGGCACATCGGGCGGGATCGACGTGAGCTGACCGCGCACCAGCTTCTGGAGAAAGGGGACGAGGGCATCCAGTGGGGGCTGGAGGCGGGTCGCGATCGCGTCCAGGCGTGACCCGATGTCGGGACTGTCGGGATCCATCTGCGCGAGTGCGATGACCGAGGCTTGCAGGCGGGAGAGGAACGCGGGCTCCAGCAGACCGGGGGGCACATCCAGGGCAGCACCGGCCTTCGCTCGCAGCTCGACGCCGAGGGCGTCGCTCTTGCGGCGCCAATCCAATGCGCTCTGCTCGTCGCCGCGGGCACGGGCGATGTCGCTTGATGCGACGAGGGCATCACGCGTCGCCTTCGAGCCGAGTCGCTCGTAGACCGCGCGCGCTCGCTGCGCGTGCGCTTCCGCCTCGTCGAGGAGACCGAGGGCGAGGGCGATCAACGCGAGATGGTAATGGGAATCGGCCTCGCCCGGCTCGTCCGCGTACAGACTCCTGACCTGGAGCGCCTCCCGCACCAGCGACTCCGCCTGCTCCAGGCACGCCCTCGCCCCGGTCTCGTCTCCCCGGTCGCGCGCGCTCTTGCCCGCGCGAGCGTGCGCGATGCCACGATTGTGCGTGATGGCTGCGAGCGCCCGCGGATCCTCTCGAGCCGCGCCGATTTCGGTGGCGCGCGTGTACCAGGCGATGGCCTCCTCGATGTTCTCGTGAGACAGCTCCACAGAACCCAGGGAGTTGTAGACGGCCATGAGGAGCTCCCCGTCCTCCAGGTCCTGCGCCGTCCGGGCTGCCTGCTTGAGAAAACGTCTTGCCTTGTCGAACCTGCCCACCTCGAGCGCGAGATCGCCGAGCGCACGATAGACTCGAGCCTCCTGCGGGCGGTCGCCGGCGGCACGTGCGAGATCGAGGCCCTGCTGGAGGAGGCGTTCCGCGTCGCCGAGCTGCCCCTTCTTCGCGAGAATGAGACCGGCCTGGTAAGGAGCCATCTCGGGCGCGTCCGCCAGGGCGTCCGGGTCGGCCTCCCGGCTGCGCCGGAGGGCGGAAAGGGCGCTGTCCAGCCGGCCGTCGGTCTCCAGCACCTCCGCGAGATAGGCGAGCGCGACGGACAGGTTCTTACGCTCGAGCCGCGCGTCCTCGCCTCGTGATTGGCACTCTGCAATGACGGAGTCCCACCGCGCCACCGCCTCCTCCAGCCTGATGGTGGCGTCGCGAGGTCTCCCTGCGGCGTGGTACGCGTACCCCAGCTCGTGGCCGATGCGGGCCCGCAGGAACGCCGACCCCGTTCCCTCGTGGCCCTCGAACCCCGCGGCGAGGGCCTCCAGTTTCTTCAGGCCATCGAGCCGCCTCCCCTGATCAGAGAGCACCCAGGCCTCGTCAATCTCACGGATCGCCGTGATTTGCTCGCTGTCGTCGGTCCGGATCCGCTCCGCGACCAAGAGCGCCCACGCGTCGCGCTCGCGGATGCGTCCGGAGAGCTCGAGGTAGTCGAGCAGACTGTCCGTCAGGACCGACGCCTCGGCTGTCGCGCCGAGATCCAGAGCCCACAGGATCGCGTCGCGGAGGTTCGCTTCCTCGAGCGGCATCACCTTCAAGGCCAGCTTCGAGTCGCCGTCCTCGAACGCTGCCTCGAAGGCACCCTTGAATCCGAGATAAGCACCGATGAATCGCTCCCGGCCGGAGCGACCCAGGCGATCACCGCCGAACGCCTGCGCGAGCGCCGGATGAATCCGGAGGTAAGGACCGTAGCCCTCCAGGACATCGTGGTGCGCCGTGACGATCGCCGTGGCTTCCAGCGCGCGGAGGGCTCGCCCCCACGCGTCGACGTCCATCTCGCTGACCCAAAGGAAGAGCGCCTCGAACACCCCGCCCTTGAACGCGCCGAGCCATCCGAGCGCCTCGCGCGCCTCCGGGTCGAGCCGCCGGGTCGACAGCTCGAACGAGGCGCGCAGCGAGCGGTTGCGCTCCTCGCCGGTCTCAGCTTCGAGCCGCTCGAACAGACCGCGCAGATCGGCGATGATCGCATCCGGCGACGCCTGTTCCAGGAGCTTGCCCACCAGCTCGATCGAGAGAGGGTGATCTCCGAGGACGTCGAGCAAGGGATGCAGCGCCGCCTGATCGAGCCGCGTGCTGCGCGGGTCCAGACCCGCGACGCGGGCGAGCAGGGCGAGGGCGTCGCGCCTGACCAGACCTCGCAACTCCATCATTGCTGCTCCGTCTAGTACGGTCGCTCGTGATCGGCCTGTGACGAGGAGCCGACCTTCACCGTCGGGGTCCGCAGTCCACTCGCGATGAAGTTGGAGAATGCGTTGGCGCTCCTCCTCAGAGTAGAGGGGGACGGACTCGTGCTCTCGAAACGCCGGGAGCACGCTCTCGAAGTTGTCCCAGACCACGAGCACCCGCCGCGTCCGAAACAGCTCCGCCGCCCGCCGCCATTGCGCAGCGGCGGACCTTCGCAGAAAGCTGTCACCTTCCAGGGCGACGCCGAGCGCCTGAACGATGCGCTCCGGCCCGATGCCGCGATCGAAGCTCAGGAAACACGCGCCGTCGGGGAAGAAACCATCTCGGGTCCAGGAACAGGCGGCCTCGCGGGCCAGGCTCGTCTTCCCCGTCCCGCCCATGGCGTGGACGACCACGGCGCGATGGGCCAGCAAGAGCCTCTCCAGGCGCAACAGATCCCGTGCTCGCCCCATCAGGCCATGACGCGGCGCGGGGGGAAAATCCGGCAGAGCCGCGCGAGCTGGCCTCGCTCCCTGGCGAGTCGCGGTCCGCGCTCGGCCCTTCGGCACGAGCGCAAAGTCTTCCCGCTGATAGAGCGTAGGAGCGAACCAGTCGACGAACGACACGCCGTCTCCCGGCGCGCTCGCCGGCGTCCACCGGACCGGACTGTCGCGCATTGCCGCACGCCCCGCCTCCAGCGCCTTGCCGACGGTCGCGCCGCGAGCGAGCTCTTGATAGAATCGATTCATCAGGAGTCGTGTGGCCTCGACATGGACGGCCTCGCTCATGGCGAGAACGGACTCGACACCTGTTTCGAGGAGGTGAGGCGCTACGGAGAAGGACGTCGCCACGCGGCTCACCGAGCCGCTCCGGCAAGATTCGAGCACCGCGAGCGAGACGCCGCTGCCTGTGAGGATCGCTCCCAGCTCCGCCGCCCCGACCTCTTCGGTTGCCACGATCTCTCCTCCGAAACCGTGGTCTTCAAAACACAGCGCGCCTGTCTGCGCCTGCTCGCGAAAGGTGCCGTGGCCGTCGAAATGAACGATCCGATAAGGCTCGCCCTTGTCCCGTGCGGCTTCCAGCATGGCCTTCATGCGTTCGCGTGTGGCGGGACGGCAGACGTCGAGCGAGACGCCGCGGCCGAGCGGATCGAGCGCCTCCAGCAGGGTTGTCGAGCTCTGGCGAGGATCGATGAAAGGGAGGTCGTCGGGCCGGCTCACGACGAGCAGGAGTCGCAGCGGCGAACGCGGAGCAGCTCTCGGTGAAGGCACCGCCTCGCTGTCCAGTGCGCGGCGGATCGAGACGCCACGCGCGGAGAGGGAGCCCTCCGAGTCCGCGAGGAGCTCCCAGGGCAACCGCAGCACCTCGGGATCCCGCGCCACGATCGCAAGGCGCCGTGGCGATGCGCCGCGCATCCAGACAGCGAGTCTCGCGCGCCGATCACCTGCGCTGAAGACCGCGTCGTGCAGAGCGCGTCCCCATGCCGCGAGCGACGCCTCGACGCGTGCTGCGCGGACCCGCGGGCCGCCGTCCGGCATGTCGAGGAAGTCCTCGCAATACCAGCGGATGTCTTCGAGATCGTCCTCGGTGATCGCAACGGCGAAGCCCGCGGGCGCGTCGTCCGCGCTCCTTCTCCGCCACGACACGCGACTGACCAGGCCCCCGGGTGATCGTTTGAAGCGGACGAGCACGTCACTCACGAGCTTCTCGATCCGTGCCGACGCGGGCGCTCGACGGTGACATCGCCGCGCGCCGCGTGAGGAGGAGTGTCGCTTCAACTTTGCCGAAGTTCTTTCGACTCGAAGTCCGAAGCCGCCGCGAGCCGCTGAAAATCATTGAAATAACGAGAGATCGAGCGTGGCACAAGGGCTGCAATTGCTTCCTCGCAACCGCGGCGAGGGACGCGGATCGCGGAGACCCGCATCGGAGTCGGGCTCCTCGATCGTGCGTTGCCCGCTGCTTGGCGCGCTCGCGAGCGCGAGCGCTGAAGGAAGGCCATGTCATGAGGACACATTTCGTCAACACGCTGCGGCGGCGGTCGAACCAGTTCGTCTCGTCTCTCCGGCGAGAGCCGCTGATTGGAAACGTCATCTCCGGGAGCGCCACGCCTGAACAATACGATCTCTTTCTCGAGCAGACATACCATTATGTCGACCACTCGGGCCTGCTGCTCGCCGAGACCGCAGAGGGGCTCCGGCAGACCGGAGCCTACCCGTCGCTGGTCGATGTCCTGAGCGCCAAGACCCAGGAGGAGTCGCCTCACTACCGCCTCGCGCTGAACGATGCCCGAGCGCGCGGGCGGAATCCCGAGCTCGTCAAGGGGTCGACTCGCTCGCGGGCAATCGACGCTTACGTGGCATGGAATCGGACCATGGCGCGCGCGGGATCGCCCGCCTTCCTCGGGGCTGCCTACATGCTGGAGAGGGCCTCGGAATGCCTGGCGACCGAGGCGGCGCACAACCTGTGCGCGCGGGCAATGGTCCCGAACATCGAGAAGAGTGTTTCGTTCCTGACGAGCCACGGCAAGGCCGATCACGGCCACATCGAGGCGTTGGAGCACGTCCTCGGCGGGGTCGACAACCCCGAGGGTCAGGCCGCGATCAAGCGCTCGGCCGAGGTTCTCTGCGAGCTGTACTCGCACTTCTTCCGCCCGTAGGAAGGGATGCGATAGATCTGATCGCCTGGGCGGTCCGATTGGTGGGCCGCCCAGGTGGGCACTCGGAAAACCGGGACGGCAAATGCGCGAGTTACGGCTCTCGTTCACCAGGGTGGGGAGTGGGCTCTCGCTGCGTCCGATCGCTTCGTGGACCGAGGCTGCTTGTGATCCGGCCGCCTTCGCTCAGCCGCTCTCGGCGGTCGATTTCGAGGATCTGCGCTGGTACGTCGAGGACTACATCGAGCTGCCCTACGGCGGGTCGCTCGTCCGCGCAGCGCGCGTGGAGCAGTCGCTCGAAGGGTGGGGGCGGCGCCTTCACGACGCGATCTCCGGAGGCCTGGGCGGCACTCTGCTGGAATCTCTGTGCGAGGGCGCGTCGCCCCGGATCCTGACAATCGTGAGCGCGGACGCCGACGTGCTCCGGCTCCCCTGGGAGTTGGTTGCTGACGCCGCGGGGCCGCTCGTGTTGCGCGGTGTGATCGTGCGGCGAAAGCTCGACGAAGTCGCGCCTCCGGCGCCCGCGGGCGCGGCCCGACCTCCGCTGCGCGTGCTGTACGTCGTGAGCCGGCCCGACAATCTCGACTTCATCGATCCCCGCGGCAGCGCCCGAGCGACGCTCGACGCGCTGGAGCCGCTCGGCCGGGACGTGGAAATCGACTTCTGCCGGCCCGCCACCCTGTGCGGCGTCGCCGAAGCGCTCGCTCGCGCTCGCAGCGCCGATCGCTCCTACCAGGTCGTTCATTTCGACGGCCACGGCGGATTTGATCCCGTGACCCAGGGCGGCCTGATCTTCTTCGAGCGGGCGGAGCGACTCGGCTCCGGCGCCCTGGTGCTGTCTGACGGGATCTCGGCCGCGCAGCTCGGCGAGGTGCTGGCCGAGCATGGCGTTCCGCTGGTCGTCCTCGAAGCGTGCCGCAGCGCGCGGGTTGGCAGCCTGCCGCTGGCCTCCATCGCGCCCGGGCTGCTTCACGCCGGTGTTGGCAGTGTGGTCGCGATGAGCCACGCCGTGCATGTGGACGCGACTCGCCTGCTGTTCGAGCGCTTCTATCGAGATCTTGCGCTCGGCAGCACCATCGGTGAAGCGCTCGAAGGCGGCAGGCGGGCGCTCGTCGCGAGCCCTCTGCGGCCGCGTGGTCGCGGGCCGGAGGCGCAGGCGGTCACGCTCCGGGACTGGTTCGTGCCCAATCTCTTCCAGCGAGGAGCGGATCCGCGCCTCTTGCCCGCGGGTCGGGGGCTGGACACGTCGTCGCCACCGGCGGCCGCGCTCGGCGCTCTGGTGGCCGGCGCCGGACAGGCCCCGTTGCCCGCGCCGCCGTGCCACGGGTTCTTCGGTCGCGAACCGGAGATCCTGCGCATCGAACGGCTGTTTCACGAGCATCGCGCCGTCGTGCTCCACGGGATGGCCGGAATCGGCAAGACGACCCTGGCTCGCGAAGCCGCGCTGTGGTGGGCACGTACCGGTCTCTTCCCAGATGGGGTGTGCTTCATTGGCCTCGACCATGGTGGCAGTGTCCAACTGGTCGTGAGCGATCTCCATCTCCATCTCGATGGACCGAAGGTCGGGTCGCTGTCCCGAGAACAGCGAGCGGTGCGCGCCGGCGAGCTGTTCCAGGAACGTCGCGTGATCGTCGTCTGGGACGATTCCGTGCGCGCGCCTTTGGCGCCAGTGCGCGATGGAGACTCGCCGGGCGATCTGGATCAGGGACGAGCCCGCATCCTGGAAACGTTGCGGGAATGGACCACCTCGCCCGATGGGTGTGGACGCTTGTTGATCACGACCCGCGCGGTGGTCTCGGAGCTCGAGAATGCTCCGGTCGTGGAGCTCCGCGGCTTGTCGAGGCCCGACAGCCGCGCGCTGCTCGCGCATTGGATGGCGGCGACCGGGTCGCCCCCCGACTCGCCACAGGCCACCGCAGAGCCGTCGGACGAGCTTCTCGACACTCTGGGCGATCACCCGCTCTTCATCGAGATGGCTGGTCCCCTGATTGCAGGCTGTCCCGGCGCGACAACAGCCAGTCTTCGCGAGCTGCTCCGGGCGCACACAGGCGGCGAAGGAGCGGTCGATCACTCCCCGCTTGCCTCGTTTCGAGCTTCGGTGAGCCTGGCGACACGGCGCCTGACGCCGGCAGGACACGATGTCCTCACGTGGCTCGGGCGCTTTGGTGGAGGGGTGTTCGAGACTATCTTGCTCGGCGTCAGCGGTGCCGATCCGGCGTGCTTGGAGGCCACCCGCTCGGAGCTTGAGAGTGCTGCGTTCGTGTGGACGGAGCGCGACGTGCTGTTCGAGGGTCGCCCCTACCTCCGATTCCACCCCATGCTCACCCACGCGATCGAATCCCCTGCGCTCGACGATCGGGTGAAGGCGAAGCTCGTCGCCGTCCACGCGACGGTCGCCGAGATTGTCCGCCAGTCATTGATTGGTCCCGAGGCTCGCTGGGGAATGGCCGTCGCGGCCCTGGTCGAGCGGGATCTGAAGTCCAGCGCCCGCTGGGCGCTGGAGGCGCGGGCAAACGTGGAAGCTCAGGCCATCGTCGGTGCGCTCACCGTGTTCCTCCAGATGGCAGGTCGAGTGCAGGAGAGGGACGCGTGGACCGCGGAGCTTGCCAGGCTCCGTTCGGGCCGCTTCGACGACGCGTGGGCCCTCGGGGAGATCCGTGCGGCATCCGCCATGAGCAACGGCGGCGACACGGCGGGCGCGGTGAAACGGCTGGAGGCCTTGCTGGCCCACCTGCGCGATTCCGCCGAGCCGTTCGCGGAGCAGCGTCGAGCCCTCGCGGGCTTGGAGCTCGGGCGTGCTCACCTCACCGCCGGCTCGCCTCCGGCGGCGATCCGCGCCCTGCGCGAAGCCGCTTCGCTGTGGGCGGTCATCGAGACGCGATTCCGTGCGCAGGCGCCGCGAACGGCGGCGAGAGGGAATCTCGCCGTGACTCTCGGCGATCTGGCGAACGCGCTGCGGGCATCCGGTCGTCTCGATGAGGCGCTGCCGGCCGCCGAGCGCGCCCTCGACATCGAACGGGAGCTCGGGCGGCACCGCGATGCGGCCGCCAGTCTCGGCAGGATCGCCAAGATCCTCGCCGAGCAGGGCCGCTACACCGACGCGGAGGCCCGCTACGATCATGCGCTACAGGCGGCGAGCGACGCGGGCGATCGGGAGCTCCAGTGCTCGCTGCTCCAGCATCAGGGCGTTCTGGCGTGGAACGAGCGTAAATACGAGCGTGCCAGTCTGCTACTCGTACGCTCGCTCGGGATATCGGAGGAGCTCCTCGACGAGGAAGGAGTCATGAGCACCTCCAACACCCTCGGAGTGATCGAGCAGAGTTTGGGCCGAATGCCCGAGGCGCGGGCGTGGTACGACCGGAGTCGCGAGCTCGCGATTCGGCGCCGGGATCGAAAGCCACAAGCCGCCGCCGCGCAGAACCTTGGCATCCTGTGCCAGGTGCAGGGAGAGGCCGCAGCGCAACGGGGAGACGAGCTCGCTGTGAAGACCCACAGCGCAGAAGCGCTCCGCTTCCTCACGGAGAGCCTGGCGATTGCGCGCGCCGCTCGCGATGCGCCTGGCACCGCGGCTTCGTGCGGGCAGATCGGCCGGGTTCACCTGCTCCTCGGCGAGCTCGCAGAGGCCGAGGCGTCCGCGCGCCGCGCGCTCCGGATCCGCCGGTGTCTTCGCCTCAAGGAGGCGTGGAAGGACCACGACACCCTCGTTCGAATCGCGCGCGCCCGAGGAGACGAGACGAGGGCGGAGGCGCTGGAGCGAGAGAGGGAGACTTCCCTCGCCGAGCTGGAGCGCCTCGAAGGCGGCGCTGGTGCGTTGACCGACGAGCTCGTCCTGAACATCCTCCACATCACCGACGACGCCCTGCGAGTCGGTAGCGGCACGGCTCCCGATTCCCGATTCAATGAGGCAGTGACGAAGATCGCCGCGCTGGAAGCTCCGCTCGACGCGCTCGCGCCTTTCTTGCGCAGCCTGGCCCGGGGCGGGGACCCGCCTGTTCCGCTGGACCTGCCCGAAGAGCTGAGTGTGCCGCTCGAAGCGCTCCTCCACACGCGGCGCGCGACCGAGCACTCATGAGCTAACTTTCAATTTTGCGGAACTTCCGTCGAGCCGCGCTGGCTGCCGCGACCACAGAGTCATAACAATCCGATATTGCTCGTATAAGTCGTTGGCATGGGGCCTGCGATGGAGCTCTGCGGCGGGCGTGATCGGGCTTCGAATGCGCGCAATGGGGCGCCTTTCGGCGACCGCAGACCCGCCCTGACAGCCGGCCTTCCAGGGCCGGATCGGGAGAGCTCCATGCGATCGTTTCAATACGTCCTCGGGCGGACAGAGCAAATCGAGGATGCGCAGCGCGTGCGCTGGCAGGTCTACGTGAACGAGGAAAAGCTCCTGTCCGCGTCCACCGGTATGGATGGGCGGGAGATCGACGACGTCGACTACCTCGATACCACTCTTCACCTCCTCGTCTATGACAACAGGGAACCGGTGGGGACGGTACGCCTGCTCCAGCGCAACGCTGCCGTGGCACGGACCACGGGCGGTGCCCTCGGCCTCCCGCTCGAAAGCAAGTTCGACCTCGGCGCGTTCGCGCGCCCCGGGATCGTGCCGGCGGAGGTCACGCGGTATTGCGTCCTGCGCCGATATCGCCACACAGGAGTCACCACGGAGCTGCTTTCGGGCCTCTATGCCGAGAGCGTGCGGCGCGGAATCACCCATTGGCTTGCGGGAGCCAACATGACTACCGACTTGCCGGAAGACGGCATGATCGCTCACCACGTCGCCCGCGAGATGAAGCTCCTGAGCGAGCAGTTTCAGGCCGAGCTGCTCGACCACCAGCCCCCGCGCACGCAGCGGCGGCGCCCCTTCTACACGGAGGAGCAACGCGCCCGGGGGTTGCGTGGCGACTTCGGCGGGCTCAGGCTGCCGCGCCCACTGTCGCTATTTGCTCATCGAATGGCCGGTCGATTCATCGGTACGCCCGTTTACGACGAATATTTCAACATCCATGCCCTCCCCCTCGTCGCTGTCCTCGAGGACGTCGCGGCGCTCCAGATCGTCAGCGCCGCGGCCGGGTAGGGGCCGCGCACCTTCGTCTCATGTCTCACGTGGTGGCGGACTGACGGATCAGAGCGCGGAACTGGTTCAGGCGAGGATGGTGCTCATCGCGCCAACCCAGCCGCGACAAGTGAGCTACGGAAGGCATTTTGCGCCGCACGCTCTGCCTTCCTGCGCTCCTGCGGAGTCATGCTCGATCCCGGCCGGAGGTACCCCTCGACGCCGGGCCGACTTCCGGCCGGCATATGAACACAGCGATACATCAAATCGAGGACGTCGCCAGCGGTGGCCCCCTGTGCGCCAAGCGATCGGCGGCGGTCGAGGATCCGGTCGTCGTGTGCGAGCACGTACTCGAACTGCAAGATCGACTGTCCACGATAATCGACCTGTAAGGGCAGCTTCAGGTCCTCGATCAGCCGGTCGAGATACACCCCCGAAGGGACCTCGAGAGAGACGCGGACAGGCACGGTGAAAGTGAAGCCATCGGACGCGACGAAGATCATCGCTCCCTCCCGCTCATGCTGGAGCAGCTGGAGCGGAGGTCCGACGGGCCGGCCCGCGACCGTCTCGGCAGCTCGATCCTGGCGCCACATGCGAGCAATCGAATCTGCGGCAGTGGCCGGGTCCGGCTCCAGCGCCATGACGAGCCGCACGGGTCGCGTTTCTGGCAGCGCGTCGCCGCCGAGATGTGCAATGGACAGGAAGCTCTGCTTGCTCTGGACCGTCTGCGAGAGTCTTGCCTGCCACGCCGCACCCGTCCAGGCGCTCGCCGCAGCCGTCGACCACAGCAGAATCAGGTGGTCGGAGTGGCGAACTACGCTGTCGATGGCGCCGGCCAGATCGTCGCCGGTCCTGGCCTCGACACGCTCCGGAAGCATGGTCGCGTCGCGGGCAACGAGCTCGCGCTCCAGCGCAATCGCCGCTGCCCGGTCCGTTTCGCAATGGGCGATGAGCACCTTTGGCGCCGGACGGATGTGCCAGAGCTCCGGCCGCCGCGTCACCTCTGCGAGGCGTTCGCGCGCCGGGTGCGCGTCCTCGAGCAGATTGCGGAGCGCGGTGCCCGTGTATCCGGTGATCGCCTGCTCCCTCTTCAGGAAGGCCTCTGTCATGCCTCGTGCTCGCCCGCGAGCCCACATCCAGGCGACGATGAGTTGAAGCTGAATATCCATGGGATTGCAGCATGGGTCGGCGATCAGCTCCCCGAGCGAGGCAAGCCCGGTGAGGTCGCGCACCGCTTCGCTGGAGGTCTGGTTTTGAAACAGCGCCTCTCCCCACGCTTGCACGAGGGCGAGCAGCCAATCCCCCAGGACGCCGTCGCAGGGAGCCAGCTCGGCTACGATCGAGCGCTCGTCCTGGCTCCACCGCTGCTCGATCCATCCGAGAACCGGTTCCATTCGTTCGGCCGCCAGTGCTTCATGCCGCAGCTTCTTGGGCTTCCGGATTGGTTTTTCGTTTGGAAAGGAAGACGGCATCGAACACCCTCCGAGCAATACTCGTTCACGACCCTATCGAAATCGCTTGCGTTTCAATCGGCACAGCCCACTCCGGCCCGGACCTCGGCCTCCACCGTTCGCAGCGCCTCGCGGGCGACCTCGATGTCGCCGACCCCGAGGGACTCGAGCTCGGTGAGCCCCTCGCGCAGGTGCTCTATCGCGAGCTCACTACGCCCCAACGCGGCCTCGACCTGCCCCAGCATCACCAGCGATGCCGCGCGACCGTGCCGCTCGCCGGTCGCCTCCTTCATCTGGATCGACGCGTGGAGCAATGCCTCGGCCTCGTCCAAGTTGTCTTGCTCCGCCTCCAGGATCGCAAGCTGATGCAGCGAGCCCGCCAGGCCGTGACGGTTGTCGAGGTGCTCCCAGAGATCGAGCGCGCTGCGCAAGAGGGCGCGCGCCTCGCCGGTGTTGCCGAGGTTCGCCTCCAGGATAGCAAGCTGATGCAGCGAGCCTGCCAGCCCGCGACGATGACCGAGGCCCTCCCAGAGCTCGATCGCTTCTCGATACCGGCGCTCAGCGTCCGCGGCTCGGCCCTCGGCGTGCTCGATTCGGCCGAGCTGATGGAGCGCGCCGGCGCGTCCCTCGGGGTTCCCGAGCTCCTCGTGAATCCGGAGCACCGCCTCGGACTCGCGCCGCGCGCCTTCGAGATCGCCGCGGGCCTGCGCGATGATCGCGAGCTGGCTGCGCGAGGCCGCTTCGCCTTCGCGGTTGCTGATTTCGAGTTTGATGCGGATCGACTCTGCGAGCAGCGCTTCCGCGCGCGCGACGTCGCCCTGACTCCATGCGATCACCCCGAGCTGGTGGAGCGACGCCGCCTTGCCCTTCCGGTGTCCGCACGCATCGGCGAGCCTCATCGCCTCCTCGAGGAGCTCGCGTGCTCCGGCGGCATCTCCTTGACCGTGCGTGATGACCGCGAGCTCGTGCAGCGATGCCGCGAGCCCTTCCCGGTCGCCAAGCTCGCGCGCGATCGCGATCGACTCGTGGAGCAGCTTTCGCGAGGCCGCGATCTCGCCGAACCCGTGCTCGAGGATCGCGAGCTCGTGCAGCGCGCCGGCAAGCGCCGCTCGCTTGCCGAGGTCGCGGGCGATCGCCGCCGATTGGCGCAGCATCTCACGCGCTGCTGCCGGGTCGCCCTGGCGGACCTCGACGCTGGCGAGGCGGAACATCGCCGCGCTCCGGCCCTCCGGGTCGCCGAGCTCGGCGAGGATGGCCACGGACTCGTCCAGGAGCTTGCGCGCCGCGACGAGATCGCCCAGCCCTTCCTCGACAGTCGCGAGCGACTGGAGCGTCGCCGCACGACTGTGCGGGTCGCCGAGCTCGGCATCGATCTGCAGCACCTCGCGAAGCATCGCGCGCGCCAGGGTGATGTCGCCCCGAGAGCGCGCAATCGAGGCAAGCTCGTAGAGGACCCCGGAGCGCAGACGCCGGTCGTCCTCTCCCGCGCTGTCCAGGATGGCCTGGAACCGCGCGCGGGCTGCCTCGAGGTCGCCCTGACTGCGTTCGATTCGGCCCAGCTCGAAGAGCGGGATGGCCTCGCCCCGCGCATCTCCGAGCTCCTTCCAGATGCGGATGGCGTCGCGCAGAAGGCCGCGCGCTTCGGCGATGTTACCGCGAAAGCGCTCGATCTTCGCGAGCTCGAACAGGATCACCGCCTGCCCCGCGCGATCCCCTCGCGCCTCATCGAAGGCGAGCACCTCGTCGAACGCGGCCCTGGCGTCATCGATACGACCCCGGTGAGCGTGGAGCGCGCCTGCGAGGTAGCGGCGGTGCGAGCGCCGCGCCAGGTCGGCCTCCGGCAAGGCGTCGAGGCGTAGGAGCCAGCGTTCCAGGGTGCCCCAATGCCCGCGCTGGAGCAGGAACGCTCCGAGCACCTCGACAGCCGCGCCGACTGTGCGCCGAACGCCTTCGTCGACTTCTTCCAGGAGAAACGGGAGCTCGAAAATGCCGAGCAGGGAGCCGAGTCGGCGCGCGAGCGCGTCATGATCGTCGCGGTGGGTTGCCACGAAGACGACCGCCGCGCCGAGCAGCGCGCCCGTGCCGATCGTCGCGTCCTCCACGCTCGGCGGGCACCACCGTCGCGCGAACGCCTGCACCGTCGGATGAATCCGGTACACGTCGCCGTCGCTCTCGATGAGCGCCGCCGCCACACTCTGCGCCAGCCCCTCCGCTGCCCGGAGCAGCCCGCCCGGAGCGCCGCCTTCCGTGAGGGCACGCGCCATCACGTCGAGCTCGTCGGCTCTGAAGCTGCCGTCGGGGAAGAGCGTCAAGAGGCCGAGCACCCTGCGGCCTTGCGCGTCGTGGAGAGCCACGGACGCGCCGTAGAGCGCGTCCATCCGCGCTTCGAGCAGAGTGGGCTCTGCGCCCTGGATCGGGGGCGACCCGTCGGTGTCGATCTCCGGCACGGCACGCCGCAACGCCTCGAGCCCTTCGCGAGCCGCAATGCCGACCGCGACCTGCAGCATCTGCGGGTGCCCCGAGAGCGCCGCTGCGAGCCGTCGCGCGAGGCCGCTCGGCGCGCCGCCGCCCGGCGCGCCGGTGAGCGCGACTACCGCGTGATCCTCCGCACGTCGCGCGACGTACGCTGCCGCTGCCTCCAGCTCCAGCCCCCTGGCGAGCGTGTGGAGCTCGAGCCACGCGTGCTCGTAGAGGATCTCGGGCGCCGTGCGCATGGTGAGCACGGCCTTGCTGAAGTTCATCGGGAGCTCGGCGAGGAGCTGGAGCAGGCGTTCGAGCTCGCTCGCAGGGAGGTCCTCGAGGTTGTCGAAGACGAGGAGACCAGGGCTCCGCCCCAGATGACCGAGGAGGCGCTCTGCCGTCCCCGTTCCGAGATCGGGCAGGCGCAGCGAGGTCGCGGCCGCGACCATCATCCGCTCCGCGGTCGGTGCTCCGGACAGTGCTCGTGTCGAGACGAACGCGAGCCCGCCCGGGAATCGCCAGGCGTGCCGGTTCGCGAGCTCCCACACGAGCGACGTCTTGCCGATGCCGCCGACGCCCGCGACGACGGCCGCGTGCGTCGAGGTCTTCTCGAGGAACGCCGCGAGCTGGATGAGCTTGTCGGCTCTGCCGAAGAATCGGGGCACGTCCGGCATCTGTCCCCTCGCCGGCATACCGTCGAAGACGCGGGCGCCAACAGCGCGGCG
>Ga0163144_10004931_pt1 | contig 29863 bp, 23 predicted proteins | sample OliLak19BULKMAT1_FD_123175 | JGI IMG/M metagenome (GOLD analysis project Ga0163144, IMG submission 123175) | Freshwater microbial mat bacterial communities from Lake Vanda, McMurdo Dry Valleys, Antarctica - Oligotrophic Lake LV.19.BULKMAT1 | ecosystem: Environmental > Aquatic > Freshwater >...
CTCAGCTTCGCGATCAAGGTGCCGCTGTTCCCGGTGCACACGTGGTTGCCCGACGCGCACACGCAGGCGCCGACACCGGGTTCGGTGATCCTCGCCGGCGTGCTGCTCAAGCTCGGCACCTACGGCCTCATCCGCTTCGCGTTCCCGCTGTTCCCGCTTGCGGCCGGCGAGGGTGCGCAGGTGCTCGCGATCCTCGCGGTCATCGGCATCGTCTACGGCGCGCTGGTGGCGTGGGTGCAAAGCGATGCGAAGCGGCTCGTCGCGTACTCGTCGGTCAGCCACATGGGCTTCATCGTCCTGGGTATCGCCGGGTGGAGCACGCAGGGCCTCACGGGCGCGACGTTCCAGAGCCTCGCCCACGGTCTCACCACCGGGGCGCTGTTCATGGCGATCGGCGTGCTCTACGAGCGCCGCCACACGCGGCTCATCTCCGAGTTCGGCGGCATCGCGAAGGTCATGCCGATCTTCGCGGCGGTGTTCCTCATCGCGCTGCTCGGCTCGGCCGGCGTGCCGGGCCTCGTCGGCTTCGTCGGCGAGTTCCTGATCCTCGTCGGCACGTTCACGCACGGCGGCCTCACGCTGTTCGCGGTGCCGGTGCTCATCGTGGTCGCGGCGACCGGCGTCATCCTCGGCGTCGTCTACCTGCTGCATCTGTTCCAGAAGCTGATGTTCGGGCCGCTGTCGAACCCGAAGAACGCGGACCTCGAGGATCTGAGCATCCGCGAGTTTCTCGTGTTCGTGCCGTTCATCGTGCTCATCGTGCTGATGGGCCTGTATCCGAAGCCGTTCCTCGACCGCATCGACCCGACGGCACAAGCGGCCGTCGCCGAGTTCAATCTCAAGCGCTGCGCGTCGATCTTCAACGCGAACGGCACCGGGCCGGTGCTCATGGGGTCGGTGGTCGATAAGTGCGCCGATCCTGTCGCGCGCGTCGTCGGCGTCTACGGTGACGAGCGGCCGGCGAGCGCGGCGAAGGCTGCGGCAGCGCGGGCCGAGGCGGATGCGAAGCAGGCCGCCGACGCGAAGGCACCCGACGCGAAGCCGGATGCGAAGGCCCCGGATGCGAAGGTCGATGCGAAGGCCCCGGACGCAAAGGCGCCCGCCAGAGGCGAAGGCAAGGCGCCGCCGCGGCCGGGCGCGAAGGCGGGAGGCAACCCATGATCTCCATCACCGCCATGATTGCTCCGGACGTCGCCGCACCCATTCCCGCCGTGGCGTCGGCGGGCTCGACCGCGCTCGCCGACCTCTCGCACCTCGGCCCGATGATGGCCGTCGCGATCTGGTCGCTGCTGCTGTTGCTCTCCGACGCGTTCGCCGGCCCCGGCTTCCGCGGGTTCCAGCGCCGCATCGCGCTCGTCGGCCTCGCGATCGCGGCCGGGCTCGGCGTCATGCAGTTCGGCATGATCGAGTACGACGCGGGCGTCTCGGTGTTCTCCGGCCTCCTCTCGGTCGACCACTTCTCGGTGTTGCTCGACCTCGGCGTCATCGTCGTGGCAGCCGGCGTCATCGCGTTCGCCGGCGACTACGCGCGCTCGCATCGGTTCGAGTACGGCGAGCAGGAGTCGCTCATCCTCATCGCCGCGTTCGGCATGATGATCCTCAACCACGCGTGCGATCTCGTCGCCATCTTCCTCGGCATCGAGACGATGAGCATCGCGATCTACGTGCTCGTCGGCGCGCGGTGGAACTCGCGCGCGTCATCCGAGGCGGCACTCAAGTACTTCATCATGGGCGCGTTCTCGTCCGGGATCCTGCTCATGGGCATCGCGCTCATGTACGGCGCGACCGGCACGACGAACCTCGATCAGCTCGCGGCGTCGATCGGTCAGATTTTCACGGCGTGGGGCGCCGCGCAGCCGTACGTCGAGCTCGTCGTGCAGTCCGAGGCGTTGCGTGCCGCGGGCCAGGCCCTGCCGCCGCCCGAGGCGGTCGCCGACGCGGTCGACAAGTCGGTCATCGGCATGGCGCCGGCGGCCCTGTTCATCCCGGGCGTGTTCTTGCTGCTCGCGGGCCTGTTGTTCAAGGTCAGCGCGGTGCCGTTCCACATGTGGACGCCCGACGCGTACGACGGCGCGCCGACGCCGACCACCGCGTTCATGGCGGCGGGCGTGAAGATCGGTGGCTTCGCGGCGCTGCTCAAGGTGTTCGTCGGCACGCTCGCGACCCAGCGACTCGCGACGGCGCCATACGGCTGGACGTCGGTCGTCGCCGTGATCGCGCTGCTCACGATGACGGTCGGCAACTTCGCCGCGGTGCGGCAACCGAACGTGAAGCGCCTGCTCGCGTACAGCTCGATCGCGCACGTCGGCTACATCCTCGTCGGCATCGTCGCGGCGGCGAACTTCTACGGCCACGCGTACTCGGTCGGCACGCTGCGACCGGCGGATCAGATCGAGTGGTCGCGGCTCACCGGCGACTTCTCCGTCGCGGCGGTGCTGTTCTACGTGCTGACCTATGCGGTCGCGACGCTCGGTGCGTTCGCGTGCGTGAGCTGGTACGGCGCGAACAAGATCGAGGGCACCACGGCGCACGAGTGGTCCGGTCTCGCGCAGCGGCATCCCGCGATGGCGCTCGGGCTCACGATCTGCCTGTTGTCGCTCATGGGCATGCCGCCGACGGTCGGCTTCTTCGGCAAGGTCGGGTTGTTCCGGGCTGCGCTCGAGAACGACAACATCATGATGCGCGTGCTGGTGATCGCCGCGCTGCTCAACTCGGTCGTCGGCGCGTACTACTACCTGCGGCTCATCGTCAGCATGTACTTCCGGCCGCCGGGCAGCACCGACATGCCGACCTTGCCCGGCCGCGGTGCGCGAGTGGTCGTCGGCGTGGCGGCGGTCGGGTGTCTCGGGCTCGGTGTGCTCGGTGATGCGTCGTTCCGCAGGGCGGAGCTCGCGGCTGCGGGCTTCCCGTATGCGGCGGGGTCGGAGCAGCGGAGCTATTGGGTCGACAAGCTGCGCACGCGCTGGGAAGACGCGGATCTCGCGGCCGAGGCAAAGGCCAAGGGTGGCGACGAGGATGCGCAGGGCAAGGCGGACGCGAAGGCGGACGACAAGCCCGCGGACGCGAAGGCCCCCGACGCGAAGGCCCCCGACGCGAAGGCCCCCGACGCGAAGGCCCCCGACGCGAAGGCCCCCGACGCGAAGGCGCCGGACAGCAAGGCGGAGCCGCGGCCGACGATGCCGCGTGGCGATGCGAAGGCCCCCGACGCGCAGGGGCGTGTCGACGGTCGCATCGAAGCGCGGCCGACGACGCCGCCGAGCGGCACCGCGACGCCCACCGACGCAAAGGCACCGGAGGCGAAGGCCGCCGAAGCGAAGGCGCCGGCGAAGCCGAACCCTTGAGCCGACGCCGCGCTCGCGTCACTCGGTGCCGACGAGTCGTGCCAGCTCGGCGGCACCGCCCTGCAGCGTGGTGCGCTGCAGGTAGAACTCGAGCCCGGTCTTGCCACCGAGCTCGCCGCCATCGCCTGCGCGCCCAGGACCGCCGTGGTTCGCGACAGGGAACACGCAGCCCGGTGCGAGGGAGGCCGCCGCGATCTTCTCCGACGCGAGCACCAGGCGCCCGAGCGACGGTGCGAGCGCCACGCTCGCGCGAGCCGTGAACTCCCGATCGTCCGCGTACACCGTGCCGACCAGCGAGCCCTGACCTGCGGCGACGATCGATGCCGCCGCCTCGACGCTGCCGTCGTACGGCAGCAGCGTCGCGACCGGCCCGAACACCTCGTGGTGGTGGAACGGCGCCGCCGGATCGAGCGCGGCCGCGGCCGTCGCCTCGAGGAGGATCGGCTCGATGAAGTAGCCGACGCCGTCCGCGACGCCCGCGAAGGTCTTGCGCTCGGGGTCACCGACCACGCGCGACGTGTGACTCGACAGCGCAAGGATGCCGGCCCGCGCGTCGCGCTGCTGCGCGGCGCTCGACAGCGGCCCCATGCGGTTCTCGTCGTTCGCCGGGTCGCCCGTCTTCGCCGCGATTGCCTGCAATCGATCGACGATCGCGTCGCGCAGATCACCGAGCAGCGCGGTCGGCACGAGGATCCGCCGGGTCGCGGTGCACTTTTGTCCCGCCTTCTGCGTCAGCTCGATCACGCAGTCCTTCACGACCAGATCGAACAGCTCCGAGCCGGGCTGGACATCGGGACCGATCACGACCGCGTTGAGGCTGTCGGCCTCGATGTTCACGCGAGCATTCGTGGCGACGACGCGGCGATGACCACGGATCAGCGCGCCGGTGTCCGCCGATCCCGTGAACGCGACCACATCCTGGCGACCGACGTGGTCGAGCAGATCGCCCGCAGGCCCGAGCAGCAGCTGGAACGCGCCCGCCGGCAGCACGCCCGACTCGAGCATGATCTCCGCGATGCGCCAGGCGAGCAGCGCCGTCGAGGTCGCCGGCTTCGACACGACCGGCACGCCGGCCGCGAGCGCGACCGCGAGCTTGCCGACCATACCCCACGCCGGGAAGTTGAACGCGTTGACGTGGATCGCCGCGCCGAGCCGCGGCGTGAGCACATGCTGCGCGCGCAGCTTGCTGCCCTTGTGCAGCGGCACGGACTCGCCATCGACGAGGTGGCCAGTCGTCGCCGGCAACGACGCGTTGATCGAGGCATAGCCGGCGAGCACCCCGATCGCGCCGTCGATGTCGAACTTCGCGTCGCCGCGGGTGTTGCCGCCGTTCGCGACCGCGATCGCGATGAGCTCCTCGCGGGCGCCGTGCAGGCGCTTCGCGAGCGTGCCGAGGATCTCACCGCGTTGCTGCCAGGTCAGCGCGCGCAGGTTCGGCCCGCCGACGGTGCGCGCCCAGTGCAGCGCTTCGCCGAGACCACCGGCCGTCCCCACCTCGGCGAGCGCCTCGGTCGTCGCAGGATTGACGAGCGTCGCCGTGTGTCCTTCGCCCGCTTGCCATGCACCGCCGAGATAGCTCGAGATTCGCTTCATCGCCGCGACGCTAGCAGCCCGCGGCAGACTCGGGCAACGCCGCGCCGCGTGCGTCAGCCGGCCGTTGCGGGTGCGCGCGGCGTGAACGGATTCACGAGCGGCGTATCGATCGTGCACGGCACCGTCGTGGGCGGGAGCTGACGCGGGCGCTGCACCGGCACGCCGGCCAGGCTCGGCAAGCAGCGCCGCGGCGCGCCGTCGACGAACGGGTCGCGGAGGTCACGAGCGAGCGCCGATGCGTTGCTCGGCGGACGCGTGAACGGATCGATGAGGTCGGGCGACGCCGGCGTGCGATACGGCGGCGCGCCCCCAGGCTGCGCGAACGGATCGCGAAGCGCGAGACGAGTGGGCGAGGGCGGTGGAGCCGGCGCCTGGCTCGGTGCCGCTGCGTCGGTGGTCTGGGCCGTACTCGCGGGCGCAGGTGCCCCAACGGCTGCATCCTCGGCGGACGCGAGCCGGGCCGCGAGCAGGCACGCTGCGCACAGAGGCCCCACGGAGCCAGGCTAGCACGTTCAGCCTGCGACTCAGACGAGGGGCAGCGCGCGGGGATCCGTGAGCTTGCCCGTCACTGCCGCTGCTGCCGCAACTGCCGGCGACACGAGATAGACGGGGCCCGGCGCGCCCATTCGGCGATCAAAGTTACGGTTGGTCGTGCTCGCGGTCGTTTCGCCCGCCTGCGGGATTCCCGGCCCGTTGCCGATGCACGAGCCACAGCCCGGTGGTGTGACCACCGCACCGAGCTTCGCAAAGCGATCGAGGATCCCCTCGGCACGAGCCGCCGCGAACACCTCGGCCGACGATGGTGTCACCGTCATGCGCACGCCACCCGCGAGCTTGCGCCCGCGCAGCACCGCATCGGCTGCGCGGAGATCGGCGAGCGATCCGCCGGTACAGCTCGCGATCACGATGTTGTGGATCGGCACGTCGTCGACCTCGGCGAGTGGTCGGCGATTGCGCGAGTCACCCGGCGTCGCGACCGTGAGCGGCACGTCGTCGAGGTGCACGCGCACGGTTCGCACGTACTGTGCTTCAAGGTCCGGCTCGACCCACAGTGACTCGATGTCCACGCCCGGACGCCGGTTCGCGAGGAACTCGCGCAGTGCCCGACACGGCTCGACGATGCCGGTCATGAGACCGCCTTCGACGGTCATGTTCGTCAGCACCGACAGCTCGTCGACGTTCCACTGATCGAGGCCGGGCCCGCCGAGCTGAATCACGCACGTGTCGGTCGGCGACTCGCGCCACTGCTCTTCACGGAAGTACGGATCGCCGATGAGATGGAGGATCAGATCCTTCGGCGATAACAGGCCCTTCGCGTCGCCCTCGACCCACACGCGCACCGTCTTCGGCACCGTGACTGGAATCATCCCGGTGCGCAGCGCGAACGCCATCGCCGTCGAGCCGACACCGAACGCGAACGCGTTGAGCACACCTGCCGTCGGCGTGTGGCTGTCGGTCAGCACGATGATGTCGCCCGGCAGCGCGTACTGCTCGACGACGATGCGATGACAGACGCCCGCATCGTAGGCACGGCCGGGGCCATGCACGCGGATGCCGTTCGCATCGCTCGCCGCGATCATCTCGTCGCGGAGCTGTCGCGCCGGCAGCAGCCGTGTTCGCTTGACGAGGTCCGGTACCGTCGGCTCGTCGATGAGCACGAAGTGGTCCTCGAACGCCGCAATCTGCTCGGGACGCGTGACCGGTGCGCCGAGCCACTCCTCGCCGTACAGCGCCATCACCATGCCGCCGGTGTACTCGTGCACGCCGCGGAAGCCCGCCTCGCACAGCAGCTGATCGCCGGGCTTCGCCGCCGCGACACCGAACGGCTTGCCGGTGCCGGTCCATGCTCGACGCGCGGCGATCTTCTCGATGCACGTCATCGGCCGCGCAGGCACGGTCGTCGGGTAGCAGGGCTCGACATCGCCGGCGAGCAGCGCCGAGCCGTACTTCAGCAGGCCTCCGGCCCGCGCGACGGCGCGAAAGAACGGCGGCAGCTCGGCTGCGAGCGCGGCCAAATCGACGTCCTCACCGCTGCGCAGGCGCTCGGGCACCGAGAAGTCGGTGGTGAACGCCAGGCCGCTATAGACCATGTTCTCTTGGAAGATGCGCTGGAAGCTCTTCGCGACGACGAGCTCGATCCCCGCGCCGGTGTGCGCGACGACGGCGACCTCGCGACTCGATCCGCTGCCGTACGCATCGCCACCGACCACGACCTGGAAGTGGCCGCGCAGGACGTCGTCCTTGCCCACCACATCCTTGAAGTTGTCGAGGAACCACGGGCCCAGGATGTCGCCCGTATAGCCGAGCGTGCACGCGGCACCGCTGATCATCGCGTCGGTGTTGACGCCGAAGTGATACGCAGCGTTCCGCGCAGGCACGACGTCGAGGCCGTCGAGCTGTGCGCGGACCGTGGCGGGATCATCGACGAGCCACAGGATTCGACCGGTGAGCTTCACGAAGACCTATGACCGGCTTCAGTTGCGGCTCGAGCCGAAAAGCCGAAGCAGCGACAGGAACAGGTTGATGAAGTTGATGTACAGCGCGAGCGCCCCGTTGATGGCGAGGTTCCCGGCACCGCCGTGCATCATGTACATCTGCTTGAGCGCCTGGTTGTAGTAGGCGGTCAGGCCGGCCGAGATCACCGCGACAGCGGCCGCGATGATGAAGCCCATCATGCTCGACTGCAGGAAGATCGCGTTGATGATCGAGCCGATCACCGCGCCGACCAGCGCCATGATCAGGAACTGACCCATACCGCTCAGGTCCTTCTTCGTGAAGAAGCCGAGCACGGCCATCACGCCGAAGATGCCGACCGTGCCACCGAGCGCGCTCGCGATGCTGCCGATGCTGTAGATGAAAGCGATCGGGCTGATCGCGGCGCCGATGAGCGCGGAGTAGACGAGGAAGAGACCGGCCGCGACCGGGCGATCCATCGTCGGGATCTTCGCCGGAAGGATCCACGCCATGGCGAGGACTCCGACGAGGAACACCCAGCGCAGCGGACCGACTGCGATCATGTACACGGTCTCGGGCGACGTGCTCAGACCGGCGATCACCGCTGCGGTAACGCCGAGACCGGCAGTCATCCACGCGTACACGCCCGTCATGAACTTCTGAACGTCGCCGTGGAGCTCGCCACGAGGAGACATTCGCCGGGCGCTTTGGGCCTCTTGATGGTAACCCTGCATCACGCAAGTGTTACCACGCGCGCAGGTGCGATCAACCCAGGACGCGTGTGCGCCCGTGCATGGGGCCGTGACGTCGCGTACGCGCGATGGGGACGCGGCGACGGCCGTGCGATCCCTCGCAGGCCGGCCTCGCGTTGGGGCGCTCGTTGGGGCGCTCGTCGCGTGCGTCCTTGTCGCCGCGAGCGCATGTCGGCGCACGCCGTCGCGTTGGGTGTGGGGCCGAACGCCGGCGGCGGGCGCGACCTCGACGTGCCCCGAAGGGACCGTCGATTTCGGGCTCGAGCGGGGCGTGACCACGAGCGATCAAGCGCGGTGCTCGTACGCGGACGCAGCGATGGGGCAGGCGCGTGTGACGGGCACCGTGCTCGTCCAACCCGATGCTGGCACGGGTGCTGTGTTGGGAGACGCCGTCGAAGGGGCCGAGGTTGCGCTCGTGCCGATCGACGCCGCCGGTCGCGATGGCGCACCGGTCGCGCACACGACCACCGACGCGCAAGGTCGGTTCAACCTCGGTGCGCGCGCGCGTGCAGGCCGCTGGGTGATCGTGGTCGACGACGCGCGCTCGGTGGACTGGATGTGGCAGGGAAAAGGCCCTTGGACGCATCACGACGTGCGTGTGCAGGTTGCCCACGCGTCGCCATCTCCCTGAACCCGCGCGGTGCGGCCACAACGCCGTTCCCCGGGCCCCGGTGCTTGTTTCCCGGGACCGCGGCCCGCTATGTTGTGCATGTTGCCGATCTCTACCCGCGTGCCCTCGTGGGCATTGGTCACGCCGGTGCGTGACGAAGGCGAGCTGCTCGACGAGCTCGCGTCGGTCGTGCGCGCGCAGGAGCTGCGGCCGACGTTGTGGATCATCGTCGACGACGGCAGCCGCGATCGCACCCCCGCGGTGCTCGAGCGGTTGCGTGCACGCGATCCCTGGATCGACGTCGTGACGCTGCCGCACCGCGAGCGCGACGACAACCTGACCAATCGATACGCGCGCGCGATGGTCCATGGGTTTCGCGCCGTGCTCGAGCTCGCCGAGGCCGAGCAGATCGCGCTCGACTACGTCGCGAATCTCGATGCCGACGTGCGACCGCGGCCGTCGTTGTTCGCGGAGCTCATCGAGCGCAGCGAGCGGGATCGATCGATAGGGATCGCGAGCTGTCGTCTCGGGGTCGCGGACGCCTTCGGTGGCTGGATGCCGCAGCTCGAGCATCCGTGTGGTGCGCCGCGATCGGGGCTGCGATTGTGGCGACGCGAGTGCCTCGAGCAGGCCGCGTTCTATGCCGCGCCGCACTGGGGCAGCGTCACCGGATTGCGGGCCAGAAATCGCGGCTGGCGTACGAAGGTGCACGCGGATCTACTCGCCCTTGTCGTGCGCAGCGATGCGAGTCGTGCAGGCTGGTGGTCGGGCTTTCGCCACATCGGCGCAGCTGCGTGGTTCGTCGGAGCCCATCCGCTCGCCGTCGCGATGGAGGCGGTCGTCGTCACGGCGCACGAACGCGACCTGCGTGGCCTCGCGCTGCTCGCCGGCTACGTCGAGAGCGCGGTGCGAGGGCGCAAGCGTTCGTCGGACCCGGAGCTGCTCGAGTTCTACGGATCGGACCTGCCGAAAAAGCAGTGGTTCGCCGCGTGGTCGAAGCTGACGAGGCCGCTGCGGCGTGCGGCGGCCGGCGGCGACGGCCGTTCGGGCGCGAGCGGTGGCGGGCCCTGAGCGCGTCGTCGTCGCGTGGTATCACTTGCGCCGCATGACCGCGCTGCAACGTCCGAGCCTCTTCCCGCGCTGGGTCGTCGCGCTCGCGGTGATCGCGTTGGTGGGCCTGCTGTTCTACGCCCTGCGGGGCGTGCTCACGCCGGTGTTCTTCGCGTTCCTCATCGCGTACATGCTCGATCCGCTCGTCGATCGATTCGAAGCCCGCGGCCTGTCGCGGCCCGTCGGCATCGTCATCTTGCTCGGCGTCGTGCTCAGCGCAATGGCGTTGTTCTTGCTGTTCGCGGTGCCCGCGATCAGTCGCGACTTCGCGGGATTCCTCGCGGAGCTGCCGGGGGCGCTCGAACGACTGGTGGCGCGCCTTGCTCCCGAGCTCGCGAAGCTCGGCATCGCGGTGCCGACGAGCGTCGGCGACATCTTCACGCAGTACGACATCGACAAGGCCGCGCTCGCCGACAAGGCTGTCGGACCAGCGACGGTGGTGTTCACGTGGCTGCTCGGCGGCACGATGTCGGTGCTCGGTGCGCTCGCGAGCCTCATCATCGTTCCGGTCTTCGCGTTCTATCTGCTCGACGACTTCGATCGCATGACCGCGGCGATCCGCGATCTCGTGCCGCCACACTGGCGGCCGTTCGTCGTCGACGTCGCGCGCGAGGTCGATGTCGTGCTCGGGGAATTCGTGCGCGGCCAGCTCATCGTGATGCTCGCGCTCGCGATCCTCTACTCGGTCGCGTACTCGGTGATCGGTGTGCGCCTCGCGATCGTGATCGGCGTCGTCGCGGGCCTGTTGTCGTTCATCCCGTATGTCGGTGGCGCCGTCGCGCTCGGCCTCGCGCTGCTGATGAGCCTCATCGATTGGAACGGGCCCATGCAGCTCGTCTGGGTCGGCATCGCGTACGGCGTCATCCAGGTGCTCGAGGGGTTCGTCATCACGCCGCGGGTCGTCGGCGAGAAGGTCGGGCTGTCGCCGATCTGGGTGCTGTTCGCGTTGATGGTCGGCAGCGAGCTGTTCGGATTCCTCGGCGTGCTGCTCGCGCTCCCGGCGGCGGCGGTCGCGAAGATCTTCTTCGTTCGCGGGGTCGCCTGGTATCGCAAGTCCGAGTTCTTCGCGACCGCGGGGGCGCCCGGGACCGGGACCGGCCGCGGGCTCGGTGCGCTGTTGCGTGAAGAAGGCCTGCCGGACGACCCCGCGCTCGCGGCCCGCAAGGACGCGGCGCTGGACGACGACGCTGGCACACACCCCAATCCCGAGGGCTGAACCGCCTCCGGGCGGGTCGTTTGCGGTGTGTAAGCCGCCCGGCGGATGACCGTTGGGCCCCAACGTGCAGTCCGCCACTTTACTGCGAACCCCCGACATGATGATGGGGTTTCCGGTGCGGCTTCTGTTCCGTGACGCGGGACGAACCCTCGGTGTCGACGTCGACGAGATCGACTGGATCGAGGCCGCCGGAAACTACGTGCAGATCTACACGCCGCGCCGAACCCACCTCGTGCGGCACACGGTCAAGGCAATGCTCGAGAAGCTCGACCCCGGTCGCTTCGTGCGGGTCCGACCTTCCGCGATCATCGCGCTCGGGCGGGTCAGCCGGGTCGTGCATCGACCCGGCGGCGAGTACGTGGTGACGCTCTTCGACGGCACGCAGATCCCGACGAGTCGGGGATTCCGGGCCGAGGTCGAGCGCGCGTTCTCGGGCTCCGCCGATCGCCGCGGTTAGCCGTCGGCCTTGGCCTTGCTGGCCTTCGTCTTCTTCGGCTTGCTGCCCTTCGGATCGGCGGGCGCCGGCTCCGGCTTCGGTGGCTGAGGTGCCGTAGGCGTGAACTTCGTGTCGTCGATGTCGATGTTCGCGTCGAACTTCGTGACGGTGGTCGTCGCGGTGAAGATCGCGACGCGCATCTCCGTGCGCGCGGCATGCTGCACGCCCGCGTAGGGCTTGTATTCGACGACCGCGATCTCGACGGGCATCGCGCCCATCGGGCTCTGCTGCGAGAACTGCTGCGACGCGAGCATGTGCGTCCCCTCGTCGAACGACAGCACGACCTCGCTGTCGTCGGCGCCGGTGAGCTTCACGTCGACGAGCTGCTTGCCGTCGACCTCGCGGCGGCCGACCGTGCTCGCTTCGGTGAAGTAGGTCTTCCAGTCGTGCGCGAGCGAAACGCTCGCGGCCCACCGCGTCTGCGTGGACTCCTTGCCCTCGAGGGTGCGCCGGCCGTTCACCGGATCGTCGCTGGTCACGGTGGTGCCGTCGTACCAGACCCGCGTGAGGCCGACGCCGGGCATCGCGACCTCCATGTAGAACTTGCCCTGCTCCCACCACAGCTTGCTGTCGGCAGACAGACCCTGACTCGGGATCTCCATGCGCGACTCGCTGTAGTAGCTCGCGAGCTTGTCGTGCGCGTCCTTACCACCGGCGGCTTCGACCGATTGCGCGAGGACGTCTTCGGCCGTGGGCAGTGCGTCGGCGGCCGGCGTCTGCGGCTCGGCATTCGCGGTCGTGGGTGTGGTGGTGGCGGGGGGCTTGCTGCAGCCGACGGCGAGGGTCGCGAGCGCGAGGAGGCGGACCAAGTGGCGGATCATTTCGAGTCTCCTTTGGATGCGGGGGCGGAAAGTGCCGCGATCGCGGCGAGCAGCACCGGATCGCGGCCGTTCATCAGATCTTCGCGCGTCACCGTGACGCGCACGTCGGGCACGACGCCCTTGCCCTCGACGGCGATGCCCGCGGGGCTGGTGTAGTCGCCGACGACGTACTGCAGCATCGCGCCGCCATCGAGCTTCTCGATCACGGAGGGTAGGGCGGCGCCCTGGCTCTCGCTCGTGCCGATGATCTTCGCGCGGCCGAGGTCTTTGAGCGCCTGCGCGAAGATCTCCGACGTGCTCGCGGTACCGGCGTCGACGAGGATCACGACGGGGCCGGTGAACGGATCGGTGCCGCGCTTGATCGCGAAGCGCTGCTCGGCGCCGCGCATCTTCATCACGCCCAGATCAGCATCGCGATCGAGCAGCAGCCGACCGATCGGCACGACCATCGCGCCGACACCACCGGGGTTCCCCCGCAGATCGATGACGAGCGACTCCATGCCCTTGGTGCGCAGATCACCGACCGCACGCTCGATCTCCGGGCTCAGATCCATCAGCCAGATGTTGAAGCGGACGTAGCCGACCTTGGTGCCCTCGAGCAGCTTGGACTCGACCTCGACCGGCACGTCGCGCAGGTTGCCGAACGTCGCGGTGCGGCGCTCGGGCACGTGACACGCGATCTTCTTCTTGGTGGTCTTGGTCTTGCCCGGCGCCTGCCACACGAGCTCGTGCGAGTCGCCGGCGCCGCACGACAGGATCGCCTGCGCAAAGCGGACGAGCTGGAAATCGCGCTCGACGACGCGCTCCTTCGAGCGTTCGTTCGCCTTTGCGACGAGCGCCGCAATCACGTGCTCGTCGATCGACACGAGCGTCGCGCCCGCGGGGATCGGCGCCTTTTTGCCGTACCACTTCGCCTTCGCGACCACGAGCTCGTCGCCGAGCATCGTGACCTCGATCGGCACGCGACCGTTGCCGACCGGGCGCTCGGCCGCCGGTGCATCCGAGGCCTCGCCGCCGGGTGGCACGAGACCGAGGTGGCTCTGCTTCAACTCGCGCAGCATGTCGCTGATCGCCGTGTACGCCTCGTCGTCGGTCTTCGCCGCAGCGACGCGCGCGCCGTACGTCTCGCGGATCGCCGGCCAGTCGAGGCAGCCGAGCGTCGGGTCGTAGTGACGCTCGAGCACCTTGGTCCACACCTGCTCGAGCAGCGCGGTATGCTTTGCCTTCGGCAGCGCGGGAAGCGATGCGCGATCGAGCGTCGACCAGTCGCGGCACGCGGTGTCGGGTGCGGGCTTGGGGGGCGTCGCGTCGGCGCTCGTCGGCGTGGTGGTCGGCGTGGATGTCGGCTTGCTCTCGCAGCCGGCGATCGCGAGGCCGGCCGCGAGCAGGGCGGGGAAGATACTGGTCATCGGGCGAGGCCTTGTCTACCAGATCAGGTGAATCGCAGCAGGTGCGACCGATTCGACTCGGCAACGCCCGCGACGGTCGATCGGATGGAACAATACAGCGTTGCACGCGCGAATTACAGATGATTATGCCGCGTTAATGCGTGTTGACAGCACGATACTCCGCGCTATCCTGCGGCAATGGAGTCTCAGGCCGTCGCCGAACCGATCGTGCTCGACGACGTCGACCGTGAGGTCCTGCGCCTCTTGCAAGGCAACGGGCGCATGACGAACGCCGCGCTCGCAGAGGCGGTCGGTCTGACTCCGACGCCGATGCTCGCGCGCATCAAGAAGCTCGAGCAACGCGGCGTGATCATGAAGTATGTCGCGCTCGTCGATCCGGCGGCGCTCGACCGTTCGACGATGGCGTTCGTGTCGGTGATGCTCACCGCGCACAAGCGAGAGACCCACGAAGCATTCCTCGCCGCGATCACCCAGCTCCCCGAGGTCCTCGAGTGCCATCACATCGCGGGCGAGGACGACTTCCTGCTGAAGGTCGTGCTGAAGGACATCCGCGCGTACGAGGAGTTTCTCCTGCATCGACTCTCGCGCATCGGCGGCATCGACCGGGTGCGCACCACCTTCGTCCTTTCCAGCGCGAAGAACGAGACCGCAATCCCGGTCGATTGAGGCTGTCATGAGTGTGTTCGCTTTCGCCGTGCTCTGCGCGTCGTCGCTGTTGACGATCATCGATCCGATCGCCGCCGCGCCGCTCTTCGTCGCCATCACCGCCGGGCAGGACGAGCAGTCGCGGCGACGCACGGCGATCCGCGCGTGTCTCGTCGCCGGTGGCCTGCTCACCGTGTTCGCCGTCGCCGGCGGTGCGATCTTCGGGCTGTTCGGCATCACCATCCACGCGTTCCGCATCGCCGGCGGCATCCTCTTCTTCACGATGGCGATGCCGATGCTCACCGGCCGCACGAACCATTCGTCCGCCGACGTGCAGTCCGGCGACGATCCGGCGATCGTTCCCCTCGGCATGCCGATCATCGCCGGCCCCGGTGCGATCAGCACGGTCATGGTGCTCATGGGTCAGGCCGAAGGCATCACCCAAGTCATCGCGCTGCACCTCGCGATCGTCGCCACCGTGGGGCTCACCGCCGTCGCGCTGTGGCTCGCGCCGGTGCTCCTGCGTAGGCTCGGCCGCTCCGGCATCATGCTGGTGACCCGCGTGCTCGGCCTCATCATGTGCGTCATCGGGATCCAGTTCGTCATCGACGGCGCCAAGCCGGTCGTGATCGACGTGATCCGAGCCGCCCGCTGACGCGGTATGCTCGGGCACATGAAGGTGACGCTGCGCCTGCGCAACCTCGAGAACGGCGAGCTGCTGCTCGGTGAGTTCGACAACCTGGACGACGTGCGGACGTGGCTGGTCGACCGGCCCGAGGGCATGGAGGTCGTCGGTGTCGCCACGTCCCTCGACGAGGATGTGGCCACGTCGCTGCGCAGCACGATGCGCCCGCTCGACGCGAAAGAGCTCGCGCGATCGAAGGAGCTCGACGAGGCACGTCTCCAAGATCTGCGCGACGAGATCGTGCGGCAGCAAGCCGCGTTCGAGCAGGAGACGGCCGCCGCACGCGATACGCTCGTCGACGCCGATCCCGACGCGCCGATGAACATCGCGTACGACGCCGAGCACGGCCTCGCGCACGCCGATCCGGTGGACTCCCGCGAAATCCCCGAAGTCGTGCGCCGCGCCGTGCTCGCATGGGTCGCGGAGCGCAACGACTGGGTGCGCCCGCGGCAGTCGCACGTCGTGCGCGCGACTGTCACCGTATGGCCGGGGCCGGTGCCCGGCGGCGACGAGTCCGAGCGGTGCCAGGCCGGTGGACAGTTCGAGGTCGAGCCCGGTCTTCCCTGACCTCCGGCCCATCGACCCCGAAGTGCTTGCGTCGCGTGGAGACCAAGCCCAGGCTGGATGATCGATGGTGCCCGTTGCCTTGCTCGCGCTGTGGATGACGGTCGCGCCCCCGTGGCGGCCGGCGGGGCAGCCACCGCACGAAGGCGACACCGCTCGGCGGCTGCGGCTATTCATCGACATCGAAGCCGCGCACTGGGTCGGCGCGGTCAATCCATCGACGAAGGGCACGACGATCGAGCACGAAGCCGTCGGTGTGTTCGGCCGCAGTCGCGCGGCGATCGGCTTCGGTCTCGGCTGGGGGCTCTCCGAGCACTGGCTCATCGGTGCGCGCGGCGACGTCGTCGTGTTCCCGGATCGCGACGCGGCCGGTGACCCGACACTGTCGCGCGGTGGTTCTTTCTCGCCGTTCGTCGAGCTGCTCTTCTTGCGCTCACGCAGCGTGCGGCCGTACATCATGGCGCGCGCGGGCATCGGTGCGTTCGCGAGTTTCCGTCACACCGACGGCGCATGGGAGTCGCGACCGCGTCGCGTGATCGTGCCGTCGGTCGGTCTCGGCGTCGGCACGCACGCGTTCATCACCGAGGATCTCGCGTTCGACTTCGGCATCACGCTCGATCATCGCTTCAACATTCGGCAGCGCTACGGCGGTTCCGTCGGTGGCGTCGTGCTCTCCGACGGCAAGCTCGTCGCGGCGCTCGTCGTCGGCTTCTCGCGGTGGTTCTGACGCGCGGCCCGCATCGCTGCGCGAGGTTTTGACCTCGGACGCGCGTCGGGCCGACGATGCTCGCGTCGGTCACACGGGCTGCACGAAGAGGCGATCGACGCCTGCGCGACCGACGGACGGCGCTGTTCGTCGTGTCCCGTCCCGGCATCCCGCGGCCCTGCGTGTGACGACGCAATTATTTGGAATCCCCGCGCTTTTTCACTCCGCGGCCCGTAGGAGCAGGCCCGGGCGCGGGCCCTACTTCTTCATCGAACCATGGCGGGAACACTTGCCCTGGCCGACCGCATCTCGTATATGTTTGGACCCCAAGCCGTCACCGCGCGGCGAATCGTCCAACAGTTTTCGCTCCAAGGAGTTCCGGTTCCATGCAGAAGTTCATCCGTACCAGTGCCGCCCTCATGCTCGTTTTCGGTCTCGGCGCTTGCAAGAGCGAAGTCGACGAAGCGATTGGCAAGATGAAGAAGTTCTCCGATGACATGTGCGCGTGCAAGGACAAGGCGTGCGCGGAGAAGGTAACCGCCGAGATGACGAAGTACGGCGAAGAGATGGCGAAGAAGGACGCCGCCAAGGCAACGGCCCCCACCGAAGCCCAGGCCAAGGAAATGGGCGAGTCCGCCAAGAAAATGGGCGAGTGCATGACCAAGGCGATGGGCGGCTGATCTAGCCGCGTCCGCCGATTCGCCGCGGCGAGTTCGCGCGCCCTCGGATGCTCCGCGTCCGAGGGCGTTCGTCTTTGGGACGCCCGGTTCGCGTCCCTATGCCCCACCCTGGATCGACCGGTGGCGCCCTCGCTGCCACGACGGCCACGGTTGCGGCAAGGGTCTTCGCGCGGTCTGGCCTGGGTACTCGCGACGATCACTAGTGGGCGCGGCAGGTTTCGAACCTGCGACTTCCACCGTGTGAAGGTGGCACTCTACCGCTGAGTTACGCGCCCGGGCGGCTCTTTTAACCGCTGCCGTCGCGGCTTGCAAGCCTTGCCATCGGCGTGCGCTTCGGGACACGCTGGCCGTCACCATGCGACGACAGATCGTGCAGACCTCCGGTGCGCCCGCGGCGATCGGCCCCTACAGCCAAGCCGTGCTGGTCGAGGGCGGGCGGACGCTGTACGTGTCGGGCCAGATCGCGCTCGAGCCGACGAGCGGCGCGATCGTCGGGGCGGGCGACGTGAAGGTGCAGACCACGCGCGTGCTCGACAACCTCGCGGCGATCCTCCACGCGGCGGGCATGGGCTTCGGCAACATCGCGAAGGCGAACATCTTTCTCACCGATCTGGCCGACTTCGGCGCCGTCAACGAGCTGTACGGCGCGCGGTTCGATGCCGATCCACCGGCACGCGCGACCGTGCAGGTCGCGGGGCTGCCCAAGGGTGTGCTCGTCGAGATCGACGCCATCGCGGTCGGGAAATGAGCCTAGATGCCGCGTCGCCGGATTCCGCACCGCGCACGTGCACGTGCACGTGGTGGATCGGAATCGTCGTCGCGGTGCTGGCGATCCTCGGGCTCGCCGTCGATTGGTGCAGCGCGCCGGAGACGACGACGCCCGACGACGTCGTCGTGCCGACGCAGGCCACGGGCGCGACCGTGGTGCCGGTCGTCGCGGAAGGTCCGCGCGTGCGCGGCCGCGTGTTGCTCGAGGTACCGATCGAGCCGCCTGCGCCGGTCGTGGTCGTCGGCGAGGACACGGCTGCCGTTGCGCCGCCGGCGGACGATGGCGAGACCGAGGGGGACACCGACGCGGAGCCAAAACCACCGGCCGTCGAAACCACCTCACCACCCGTGGGTAGCTGCCGCATCCGCGCGTGGCAGCGAGCTCTGCCCGTCGCGACGCAGGTCTCGTGCGGCGACGACGGCGGCTACGAGCTCGTGCTCGACCCAGGGACGACTGGGCTCGTCGCATTCGACATCGAGGTCCCCGGACGATTGCGTGCGGTCGTCGAGGCCGCGGCGCCCGACACCGGTGTCGGGCGGCTTCCCGACGTCGCGCTCGGCGTCGCGCAGGACGTCAGCGGCAACGTGACAGACTCGCGCGGCCTACCGGTCGGATCGATCGAGATCACCGCGCGACCCGATCCCGATCTCGGCGAGCCCGAGCCATGGCGCGCCGTCGCCGATGCGCGCGGCGCGTTCGTCTTCGACACGCTGCCACCCGGTCCGGTGCATCTGCGCGTCGACGCCGACGGCTTCGCGCCGACCGTGCTCGAGGTGATCGCACCTGAGCAGGAGGTGGAGCTCGTGCTCGATCGGCTCCACGATCTGCGCGGCGACGTGAAGGGCCCGCCCGACGTGCTCGCGCGTACTCGCGTGCGTGTCGAGGGATCGGGCGTCTGGCCGGCCCGCGAGGTCGCGCTCACGGACGGCACCTTCGAGTTTCCGAAGATCCCCGACGGCGTCTACGCACTCGTCGCGATCGCGGCGGCGACGAACCCCGGTGATCCGGAGTTCGCGTCGATTCCCCTCGAGGACGTCGCGCCCGATGGTCACGTCACGCTCGCGCTCGTCGCTGCGCATCGGGTGCAAGTGCAGGTCGTCGACGGTCGTGATGCGCCGATCGAGGGCGGTCGCGTCACGCTCGGCGCGGCGCACCTCGGGCTGTTGCAGCACCACGAGCGCACGGATGCGGCCGGCAACGCGTCGCTCGGCCCGGTGCCCAATGGCGTGTACGTCGTGCATGCCGACGCCGACGGCTACTTGCCGGCCGCAGGTGTCGAGCTCTCCGTCGCGGACGCGGCGGTCGGTCCGCTCGTGCTGCGGCTTGCCCGTCCCGGAACGATCCGCGGCATCGTCGTCGACGAGGACGATGGTCGCGTCGCCGATGCGACCATCGAGGTCGTCAGCGACGCGCCGTTCTCGGTCGGGCAGCAGGACACGCGGCGCACCGTGTTCGATCGCGCCGCGCTCGCGCACGGCTCACTCGGCGTGACGACGGGGCCAGTACCCGACGTGCCGACGGCGATGCCCGCGTACGTGCCCGATCGCGCCGAAGGATCCGGCATGGTCGTGGCCGACAGCGACGGAGCGTTCGTGCTCAGTGGCCTCGTGCCGGGTGTGTACACGCTGCGTGCGACGCACGGCCGCTTCGCCGCGAGCGATCCGGTCGAGGTCCGAGTGCGCCCCGGTGACGAGATCGAGGGCGTGCGCCTGCGTGTGCGCCGAGGCCGGCCGCTCACCGGCCGCGTGCTGGACGAGAACGGTCGACCTGTCACCAGTGCGTGGATCGAGCTCGACGACGGCAGCGTCTATGGCACCGACGATCGGGGTGTGTTCGATGCCGGCCTGCGTCGCGGCGAGGTCACGCTCGTCGCGCGCGCTCCGGGTCTCGTGCCCGTCGGTCGCGACGTGAAGATCGCCGGTGCACCGGTCGACGTCGAGCTCGTGCTTCGCCCCGCCGAGGCGATCGTCCGCGGTCACGTCGACGACGACAACGGTCGACCGATCGAGGGCGTGCAGGTCACGCTGCGGGCGTCGTCGTCGCTGGTGCCGACGGAGGTGACGTTCACCGACGCCCGCGGGCAGTTCGACTTCGCGTGGCTCCCGGTCGGCGACGTGACGCTCGGGTTCGATCATCACGCTCACGCACCCGCGACCGTCGAGGCCCAAGCCGTGCGCCGCGGCGCGGAACGAGCACTCGCCGTCGTGATGGTCACGGGTTGGACGCTCGTCGTCGACGTGCGCGATGGCGCCACCGGCGTGGCGATTGCCGACGCGCGCGTGACCGCGGGTGATCGCCGAGCGCACGCCGATCGTCGGGGCCTCGTCGAACTCTCCGCGCTCGGCGACGATGAGCTCGAGATCGTCGTCGCCGCGCCCGAGCACGGCTTGCGCAGCATCACCGCGCGGCGCGACGGCGATCGCACGACCGTCGTCGTCGAGCTCACCGCCGGCGGCAGCGTCGAGGGCATCGTCACCGACTGGTCGGGCGATCCGGTCGCGGGCGCGCGCGTGGTGATCAAGGCCGGCGACGAGGTGCTCGCCGATGTCCGCACCGACGCGCGCGGATCGTTCGACGCCCGTGGCCTACCCGAAGGTGACATCGTGCTCGAGGCATTCCCGCCCGCCGATCGCGAGGACGATTTGGCGCCCGTGGCGCTCGGCAGCGACGTTCTGCGCGGTCGTACGACCCGGGGCATCGATCTGCGATTCGAGCGTCGTTGATCGCTCTTGCGGCTTTGCTGCGCCGCATCGGTTTGCGCGATAACATTCGGCCTGCATGTCCGCCCCACGCACGACCGTCTCACCCACGCCCGTCGCCACCATCCTCGCTGCGCTACTCGTAGCGTCGTGCGGTGGCGACAACAAGCCCGCGTCGTCACCGACCGGCGCGACGGCGTCGCCGGCGAAGAGCGGCGAGCCCGGCAACGGTAGTCCGGCGAAGGTCGCCGACGGCGACACCGCGCCGGACAAGGTGAAGACGATCGATGGGGCGCCGCCCGGCGGCGACGATCGCTACGCGCTCGTGATCGACACGCCGGAGGCAAAGGCCGGCCAAGAGGGCAGCGTCACCGTGCGCGTCGTGCCGAAGGCGCCGTGGCACATGAACCTCGACTTCCCGACGTCGCTGAAGCTGCAGGCGCCCGCAGGCGTCACGCTCGCGAACGGCGATCTGAAGAAGGCCGACGCGAAGCTCGACGAGTCGGCGTGTGCCTTCGACGTGAAGTTCACCGCACCCGCCGCCGGCGAGCACGCGTTTTCCGGCAAGTTCAAGTTCGCCGTGTGCCAGGACGAGGCATGCTCGCCGGTCACCGAAGAGGTCGAGTTCAAAGTGGCGGTCAAGTAACGTGGAAAAAGACGAAGCGGTCACCGACCCGATTCCCCCGGAGGCCTCGAGCCCGCTCGCGCGGATCCAGCTGCTCGCCGACAGCGTCATCGACGAGTTCCAGGCGACGCGGCGCATCCTCAGCTTCGACGAGTGGTTCGAGCTGCTGTGCAAGGACCCGACGGTCCACGCTCGCAGCGCGGCGCAGTTCGTCGTCGATGCGTTCGACCACTTCGGTCGTCGCGACGTCCGCACGCCGCAAGGGCAGGTGTCGCGCCACCGTCTGTTCGACTGCGAGTTCGATGGTTGGCATCGCCTCGTCGGCCAGGAGGAAGCGCAAAACGAGCTGTATGACGTCGTCGCCGGCTTCGTCCGTCTCGGCCGCGTGAACAAGGCGGTCGTGCTGCACGGCCCGAACGGCAGCGCGAAGTCGACGATGCTCGAGTCGCTGCAGCGCGCGCTCGAGGTCTACTGCCGTACCGAGCGCGGTGCGCAGTACCGCTTCGCGTGGGTGTTCCCGAATCGGCGGCAGCAAAGCGGTGGCATCGGCTTCGGCCAGGCGGCCGCGCTGCGCGATGCCCTCGGCGAGGAGACGTTCGCACGCCTCGCGTCGACCGAGATCGACGCACGTCTCGTCGACGAGACCAAGGACCACCCGATCTATCTGATCCCGCTCGCTGCGCGCCGCCGACTGCTCGAGGACATCTGCGCCGCGCATCCCGACTTCGTGATCAGCGACGCGATCCTCTACGGCGAGCTGTCGCATCGCAACCGAAAGATCGCCGACGCGCTGCTCACCGCGTACCAGGGCGACCTGCGCAAGGTGCTGCAGCATGTGCAGATCGAGCGCTTCTTCGTCAGCCGGCAGTATCGCTCTGGCCTCGTCACGGTCGAGCCGAAGCAGACCGTCGATGCGCGCAGCTATCCGGTGACCGGGGATGCGGCGTTCGGGCACCTGCCGCCGACGATCGGTGGTCAGGCGCTCTACGCCGTACAGGGCGATCTGGTCGACGCGAACCGCGGCGTCATCAACTTCGCCGATTTGCTCAAGCGGCCATACGAGCACTACAAGTACCTGCTCACGGCGACAGAGACCGGTCGCGTGGCGCTCGATCACGTCGTGCTCGGCCTCGACATGGTGTTGTGCGGCAGCGCGAACGATCTCGATCTGCTCGAGTTCCGCGCGATGCGGTCGGGCGAGTACCAGAGTTTCCGCGCGCGCATCGAGCAGATCCGCGTGCCGTTCCTGCTCGACTACCGCGTCGAGCGGAAGATCTATCAGGAGCAGGTCGGCGACATCCTTCGCGGCGTCCACGTCGCCCCGCACGTCACGAAGATCCTTGCGCTGTGGGGCGTGATGACGCGCTTGCGGCGGCCGCGGCTCGACAACTACTCGACGAAGCTCAAGCGCGTGCTCGAGCGACTGTCGCCGGTCGAGAAGGCCGATCTGTACGCGTATGGTCGCGTGCCGCGGGGCCTGCTCTCCGACGAAGCGCGCGAGCTGCTCGCCGCGGTGCCGGGGATGTACCTCGAGAAGTTCCCTCCGGCGATCGTGCGCGCCGAAGGCAGCGATCACTACCTTGGTGACTACGAGGGCAGCTTCGGCGCGAGCGTGCGCGATCTGAAGGGCGTGCTGCTCGCGGCGGCGAGCGATCCGGGGACGACATGCGTGACGCCCCCGCGACTGTTCAAGGAGCTGCGCGCGTTCATGGGCGACGCGAACAATCACCGGTGGACGCTGCTCAACCAGGACGGCAACGGCTTCCATCTACTCGACGGCGACGAGCGCAGCATCACCGCGGTGTGTTGGGAGCGCTGGCTCGATCTGTCCGACTGGGAGATCCGCGAAGCGCTCGGCTTGGTCGACGAGGCGCGGTACATGGAGCTGTTCCGCAAGTACGTGGTGCACGTGTCGCACGCGCTCAAGAGGGAACGGCTGTTCGATCCGGTGACCGGCGAGCTCACCGACGCGGACGAGAAGTTCATGCGTCAGCTCGAGAAGACGATGGCACCCGACGCGGGGCCGAACTTCCGCGCCGACGTGCTGTCGCGGATCGGCGCGTGGGCGCTCAGCCATCCGAACGAGGATCCCGCGTACCACGAGATCTTCCCGGACAACTTCGCGCTGCTCCGCGAGGACTACTACAAGAAGCAGAAGGACGCAGTGCGCAAGAGCGTCGTCCGCATGCTCGAGCTGCTCGCCGACAAGGGTGAGCAGGCGGTCGACATCGAGCGCGTCAGCCTCACGGCGGTCGAGGAGCAGAATGCTCGGCACGCGATGGAGGTGTTGCTCGGCGAGCACGACAAAGCTGCGCGCCGCGAGCGGCACACCCGCGAGACGCTGCGCGAGACCCTCGTGCACCTCATCAAAGCGCGTTACTGAGGGCGCGCCGCGAGCGCCTGCTCGACTTCCCACCACACGGCGCGCTCGTGCGACGCGTCGTAGTCGAGGCCGTAGTACAGGAACGTCTCGGCGAGCCCGATCGCCTGTGCACCGCCAGCGGCGATCCGATACGCGCGCACCCGACCACGCAGTGCGCCGGCGAGCAGCACGTCGCCCCAGCCGCGGCGGCCGGTGACGACCTCCCACAAGAGCGAGCCCGCGATCTGGTTGCACGCGTCCCAGTCGTCGTGGCCACCGCGCCGCACGTGCACGCCATCGCGCAGCGCGGTGAACGTGAAGGTCTCGGTGTCGTCCGGCCACACGATCTCGACCACCAGGGCGAGCGGCCGCGCGGTCGCGAGATCCGCGAGGCCGCGCGCGAGCCCTTCACACAGGTCCGCGTGCAGCCAGTGGAGGACGGCGGCGCGCATCGTCGCGACATCAGTGCCGCTCGGGTTGGGATCGACGAGCGCCGGGGTCCAAAACGGCGCGAACGTCCGCCGATCGGCGCGCGCTTCGACGCGGACGAGGCTGTCACCGCCGCCGCGGATCGCGGTTGTGTCGCGCGCATCGATGCGCCACGTCGTACCGACCTCGCTCGCGAACAACCCAGCGCGCGGGCACAGCGTCGCGAGGTCGCGCAACAGTCGTTGCTCCGGCACCGGGAACACGACGCGGTCGAGCCACGCGAACGGCCCGCGATGAGATCCACCCGCGGACGCAGGCATGATCGCGCGCGCATCGATCGCCGCGATGTCGCGCAGCACGCGATCGTACAGGCGCAGCGGAAACCGCGTCGGCTCGCCGAGCTGCGCCGCGATCTCGAGCATCGGCTGCCAGCGCACCGCCGCGAAACCGACCTGCGCGACGCCGAGGGATGCGAGCGCCGCGTCTCGCACGCGCACGACGTCGGCCGGCCCCTCGAGCACGGTGTCGACCTGATTCCACGCGGCCGCTCCGTCGCAGCCGATCATCACGCCCCACTCGCGGGGATCGATCGACGGCGTCGTCACCAGCCGCACACCATCGAGATCGATGCTGCTACCGGGCGCGACCTGCTGCACGTTGCGGAACCCGAGCCGCGTGGCGACGGCACAGATGAGCGCATCGGCCGTGACCACGACCGCGTCGGGATCGAGCCGCGCGAGTCGATCGAGACTCTCGACGTCGAAGTGATCGGGATGGCGATGCGAGACGAGGATGAAGTCCGCCCGCAGCGCTGTGGCGTCGACCTCGCGCCGTGGGACGACCTCGAAGACACCGCAGTGGTGCGATTCGCCGAGCAGCGGATCGCAGAGCAGCCGTAGCCCGGCCGCCTCGACGAGCCACATCGCGTGTCCGAGGTACGTCCAGTCCATCGCGGCGTGACCAAGCATAGCGTTGTGCGGCCGCGTCCGGCGGGGGATACTGGCCCTCGTGCAGACCCGTCCGCGTCGCTACGCATTGGCCGTCGAGCTCACCAGCCACTGCAATCAGCGGTGCTCGTACTGCTACAACGCGTGGCGCGAGGACAACGGCAAGACCGTCGGTGCGATGGCGAGCGACGATCTGTGCGAGGTCCTCGATCGAGCGCTGACCGAGGTCGAGTTCGACCACGTCACGCTCACCGGCGGCGAGCCGTTCGTGCGCCCGGATATCTGGCGGGTCCTCGATCTGTGCAAAAAACACGGCGTCGGCGTGCAGATGATCAGCAACGGCGGCCTCGTCACCGACGAGATCGCCGAGAAGCTCGCGCCGTATCGCATCCGCTGCATCCAGATCACGCTCGACGGTCCGAACGCCGAGCTCCACCACGAGCACGTCGGCGGCACGAACCACTGGGAGCCGACGCTCGCGGGGATTCGCGCACTGGTGAGCCGCGGTGTGTGCGTCGTCGGCTGCATCGTCGTGACGCGGAAGAACGCGGAGGTCGTCGGCGAGACGCTCGATCTGTTCCGCTCGCTCGGCGTCGAGATCGTCGCACTGTCGCGTTTTTCGCCCGCCGGCTATGCCGCGAACCATGCCGCGGCGCTGTTGCCGTCGCGCCGCGACGTCATTACCGCGCTCGAGCAAGGCGAGCAGCGTGGGCGTGAGCACGGGATGGATCTGCAGGTCACGATGCCGGTGCCGCCGTGCGTCGTCGAGCACTCCGACTATCCGCACGTGCGGTTCGGGAGCTGCCCCATCGGCACCGAGATGCAGGAGTTCGCGCTCGGCCCGAAGGGCGAGCTGCGCTCGTGCACGCTGCACACCGAAGAGATCGGCAACGCACGCACGGAGTCGATGGCGGCGCTCGTCACCTCGCCGAAGCTGAAGGCGTATCGCGACGTCACACCGGAGTTCTGTGCGCCGTGTCCCCATCGCTCGAGCTGCATGGGTGGCTGCGGCGCGGCGGCGGCGACGATGCTCGGCGATCCGCGCGGGCTCGACCCGTTCGTCGCGCAGCATGTCGACGACGCGTTCGCGGCGCGGATCGCCGACGCGCGTGCGAGCCAAACCCGCGTGCGACTCCCGGTGACGGTATGACACGGAAGGTTCGCGTCCTGCTGCTGTGGCCCGGCAGTGAGGGCGCGGCTGCGGGCAACTTCGGCGTGCCGCAGCTCGTGCTGCTCGGCACGTACCTGCAGGTGCACGGCGGGGCCGATGTGGAGATCCGCGACCTCGCGGTCGAGCGCGCCTTCGGAGCGATCGACTTCACCGCGCTGCTGGGCGGCGATGATGGTCGCGGCTACGACGTGATCGCGTTCTCGGTGTACTCGTCGTTCGACTGGCTCAAGTGCAAGGCGCTCGCCGAGCTCGCCCGTGCGCAGTGGCCCGACGCGGTCCTCGTCGCCGGTGGCTACCACGCGAGCGCGCGCCCGCTGGAGATGATCGCCGAGGATGCACCGTTCGACGTCGCGGTCGTCGGCGAGGGCGAGCGTCCGCTCGTGACGATCGTCGACTCGGTGCGCGGCGGAGCGCCCTTGCGCAAGGTTGTGCTCGGCCCCGAGGCGATCGACGACCTCGACTCCCTGCCGCCGTCGAACTGGTCGCTGCTCGGTCGGTACCAGAAGATCGCGCGTCGCGTCGCGTCGCAGGCCCAGGTGTACCTGTCGCGCGGCTGCCCGTTCGACTGCGCGTTCTGCATGGAGCGAGCAAAGCGCGAGACATCGTGGCGGCCGCTGTCGATCGAGCGCGCGGTCGAAGAGATCGAATCGCTGCATCGCTTCCTCGATCTGCGCACGTGGACGCTGTACTTCGGCGACGCGCTGTTCGGCATGCGCAAGTCGTGGCGCCGCAAGTTCCTCGAGGAGCTCGCGCGGCGCGACATCCCGGTCGACAAGTATTGGCTGCTCATCCGCGTCGACATGGTCGAGGACGAGGATCTGCGGCTGTTCGGCGCCGCGAACTGCGGCCTCGGCTTCGGGCTCGAGTCCGGTGATCCGCGGCAGCTCGCGACGATCCGCAAGAGCGGACGCCTCGACGACTACCTCGATCGCATGGAACACATCTCCGAGCGTGCGCGCGAGCACGACGTGCCATGGGGCGCGAACATCATCTGCGGACATCCCGGCGAGACCGAGCAGACGATGCGCACGAGCGCCGCGTACATGAAGCGGCTGTTCGCGAACCCGCGCGGCGTCACGGGTTTCCTCTCGGTGGATCCGTTCCGGCTGTACCCCGGCTCGCCGATCGACGCCGACCGCGGCCACTACGAGCGCACCTACGGCACGCGCTTCCACTACCCGCAGTGGTGGGACGAGGGCGATCCCGAGTTCCTCTCGGAGTGGGTCGATCCGTCGGCGGAGCTGAGCTGGTCGCGACGCGAGCAGCTCCAAGACGAGCTGCTCACGCCGGTGCTCGCGTCGATCGAGGGCAACTTCGTCTATCGCGGCAAGGCGCGCGAGTACTTCCTGCGGGCGGTTCGCGATCAGATCGCGTTCGGGTCGGCGTCGCGGCGCATGCACGATTTCGGTCGCTACTACGCGTGGATGAAGTACACCGGGCGCGCGCGCCAAGCCGCGGCCGAGCGGCCCGAGCACACCGCGCTCGCAGACTGTGCCGAGACGCTTCGCCGCGCGGTGCTTGCGAAGGTCGGAGCCCAGGTCGGTGTCGCGCTCGATCATCCGGTGCTCGAGGCGATTGCTGTCGTGCCGCGCGAGCGATTCGTGCCGCTCGATGAGGTCGCAGCGAGCGTGCGCGACCAAGCGATCGCGCTCGACGACAGCGGGCTCGCGACGGTCAGTGCGATGCATGCGTATGCGCGGTCGTTCGATCTGCTCGAGGTAGGGCCGGGCGATCGGGTCCTTGATCTCGGCGCGGGCTCCGGCTACGGCACCGCGTTGCTCGCTCATCTCGTCGGCGCCGAGGGCAGGGTCGTCGGTGTCGAGATCGATCCCGCGCTGGTCGCGGCGGCAACGGTGGCGCTCGAGGGCATCGCGACCGCGGAGGTCGTCGTCGGCGATGCCATCGATCCGACCACGTGGCCGGCGGCGACACGCCGATGGACGAAGGTGACGGTCGGCTTCGGGCTCGACGACGTGCCCGACGCGTGGTTCGACGCGCTCGGCGACGACGCGGTGATCATCGTGCCGCTCGGTGGTCGCGATAGTCAGCGTCTCGTCCGCGTGCGACGCACGACCCACGGAGTCGTACGTGAGGTCTTCGACCCGGTGCGGTACGTACCGGTGCGCCGCAGCGTCGCGGTGAAGCCCGTGCGGGTCGAGCCGCCGCCGCCGTCGGCACCTTCGCGTCACCTGCCGGTCGTCGACTGATCGAGTGCGGCGAGCAGGGCAGGGCGTGCCGCGGGCTCGTCGAGCAGGCGTGAAGCGATCGCTGTATCGATCCATCCGCGCGTTCGCACGGCGTCGACGAGCGTGCGGAGATCGAGGCACGCGATCCATGCCGCGTGCGCCGACGCGAGCGAGCCTGTCGCCAGCCACGAACACACGCGACGCAGCGCCGACCACTCGACCTCCGCCCAGTCGCCGTCGGCGAGGTCGCGCACCGCGTGCTCGTGGAGCGCGATGACGACGCTCTGCGCGTCGGATCCATCGTGCCACGGCGCCGGTGCGCCGACGATCAACCGCTCGGAATGCGCACGACCGCGAGGGCCGAGCACCCACGACAGCTCGATGCGGCGGCCGAACAACGATGGTGCGCGCGCGCATGCCTCGGAGAGCAGCGGCCCGAGGCGCGCGCACGCGGCCTCGAGTGCCGGCGCGATGATGTCGCCGTGAACCGCAGCCCACCTCGGTAGCGCGAGCCCGAGTCGCGCATGGAGGAGCTCCAACGCCGGGTCCGCCGCGCGCTGGATCGCGGTGAGTGTCGGCGCATCCTCGACGTCGTGCGCGGCGAGATCGGCGAGCGCGAACCGACGCGCACGTGCGAACGCACCGAGGTCGTGATGCAGCCGGGGCCACGCATGTAGCAACCCGCGCGCCGCACCTCCCACAGCGCGTGCGACGTGCTCGCCGTCCTCGCGCGCGTCCTCGTCGAACAATCCCTGGCCCTGCGCCCACGCGAGATAGTCCGTCGCGTACGACGAGCCGACGTCGCCCGTCGGCACGCTCGCGAGCGCGTGGAAGCACAGCTCGGCGAACGCATCGAGCGGCCGGACGTCCGTCACTTCGGCTTCGCGACACGCAGACAGGGAGTCGGCGCGGGCGTCGGCTCTGGATCCTTCGGCGCAGCGACCTTCAGGCACGGCCGTGGCGTTGCTGGGCCTTCCTCGGGCACTGCGACCTCGAGGCATGGTCGCGGCGTCGCCGTCGGATCTGGATTCGTCGGATCTGGATTCGTCGGATCTGGATTCGTCGGATCTGGATTCGTCGGATCTGGGTTCGTCGGATCTGGATTCGCGTTCGTCGGATCCGGCGTGCCCTTGCCGTCGGCCGGCTGCGAGATGTTCAGACACGGTTGCGGAGCCGTGCACGCCACCGTCGACGCGAGACCCGACAGCGCGATGGCGATGAAGCGCTGGCGTCGGGCGAGGATTGCCGCGCGGTCGCCTTCGTCGTCCGCGGGCGGTGTCATCGCCGACGAGCGTAACATGCCCGCCCGCGTGGTGAAGCGAGCGCGAGATCAGCCCGCGTCGCCGCCGGATTCGCCCTTGCTTTGGTCTGGGCTCGGCTGGGCCGGATTCTCGATCACCAGTGGCTGTCCCGCGGCGTGGCGCGCGAGCAGCTCGGCGATCCGGTTGTGCGCCGCACGGGCGCTGCCGGCATCCGCCTTGCGCAGACCGTTGAACAGGATCGAAAACGCGATCGGCGCCCGGTTCGGCGCGCCCGCATAGCCCGACAGGCAGTACACGCCGTCGAGCGTGCCGGTCTTCGCCCGGATGAAGC
>Ga0163144_10004932_pt1 | contig 29855 bp, 30 predicted proteins | sample OliLak19BULKMAT1_FD_123175 | JGI IMG/M metagenome (GOLD analysis project Ga0163144, IMG submission 123175) | Freshwater microbial mat bacterial communities from Lake Vanda, McMurdo Dry Valleys, Antarctica - Oligotrophic Lake LV.19.BULKMAT1 | ecosystem: Environmental > Aquatic > Freshwater >...
AAAAGATACTATTGATGTAACTGCAACCGGCGGACCGGCAGCCAATCCTTTAGTGAATGCAAATATTTTTCCAACAAGAAATTTTGCAGATGCTTATACCAATAAGAATCTTCAACAGTTTGCTTTGATTGACAGCGGATCTTACAATATAGCTTTCAGAGTAGCAGGTACACCGGGTACTTCCCCAGCCACTGGTTTGATTGGCTTTTTCCCTTCAACAACAACCAGGTTTCGTTTTGAAAGCGGAAAGATCTACACCATTGTAGCAAGATTGCATATTACTGCCACTGCAGCGCCCACACCTGCAACTACTTTTATTACCCATAACTAATTCACCACCGGAATAAAATATATTTATGAAAAAGCAAATAAAAATATTCTTGTTGTTACTTGTTGCAAGCTTTACAGGTTTGGCATTGCAGGCCCAGGTAACATTGTTTGGGAATGTGAAGTCAAAAACGAACAGCGAAACCTTAGCTGCCGTTTCGGTAACTGTAAAAGGAACTACCGCAGGAACTTTTACAAATGATAAAGGAAACTTCAAAATAACCGTTGATAAATTACCCGTTGTATTGGTTATTTCTTCTATTGGTTATGAAGATCTGGAAGTGTCAGTGGTTTCCGCTGGTTTTGTAGAAGTAAATCTCACAACAAGAGCAGCATTAGGACAGGAAGTAGTTATATCAGCTACACGTATTGCAACCAAAATTCTTGAATCACCCGTATCTATTGAACGTATTGGAGCTGCCCAGTTAAGAGAAGCCCCTGCTGCTTCGTTTTATGATGCCGTTCAGAATCTAAAGGGTGTTGATTTTGTGCGTTCAGGTTTGATTTTTGGTACAATTGGTACAAGAGGTTTCAACGGTTCTGGTAATACACGTTTCAACCAATTTACTGATGGTATGGATAACCAGGCACCAGGATTAAATTTCTCTGTTGCAAATATTGTAGGGTTAACCGAACTGGATGTTGATAATATGGAATTACTGCCGGGTGCATCATCAGCTCTTTATGGTTCTGGTGGTATGAATGGTACTTTACTCATCACCAGCAAGAACCCTTTTAAATACCAGGGCTTGAGTTTCCAGGTGAAGCAGGGAATCATGCATACGGATGAAAGACAAAGACCCACTTCACCTTATTATGATTGGAATTTCCGTTGGGGTAAAAAGTTAGGCGAAAAGTTTGCATTTAAAATTGCGGGTCAGTATATGCAGGCACAGGATTGGCAGGCAAATGACTTATCTAATTATGATATCCTCGCAGGTAAAACAAAATTTGGCGACAGAAGTGTTCCAAGTTATAACGGCGTAAATGTGTATGGTGATCAAATTGGTTCTACTCCTCCAATTGTAAATATTAAAAGTGCAATCAGGGGAAGTGTTTACCAGCAAACTTATGCAGGAGTATATGCGGCTGTATACGCTGCGGCCATTTCGGGGGGGGCCACACCAACGCAGGCAGATGCTATTGCAAGAGCCCAGGCTACATCAACTGCTACAGCTAATTCAAACAGCACCGCTGCTTCTTTATTTGCTACCGGTTCTGATTCAATTGTTAGCCGCACAGGGTATGCAGAAAAAAATCTCGTTGATTATAATACCTACAATCTTAAATTCAATGGAGGGTTGTATTATAAAATCAATTCACAAACAGAATTATCTTTTGTAGGGTATTGGGGAACTGCAACCACCGTTTACACTGGTGCTGATCGTTATTCATTGAAAGATGCCAAAATTGGACAATACAAATTGGAATTAAAAGGAGATAATTATTTTGTTCGTGCATATACTACACAGGAAAATTCAGGTGAAGCTTATGCGGCCACATTGTTGGCTTCACAAATGTTGCAACGTTATTCAGAAAGCAGCACGGTATGGTTTCCTACTTATATCGGAACATTTGCACAAGCCCGTGGTGGTACATTACCGGGTTTTACAGGTATGAACTTACCTGAAGACCAGGCGCATTATTTAGCACGTGCAGCGGCAGATGTAAACCGCCCAATACCAGGAACTACGGCCTTTAATGATTTATTCAACAGTGTTCGTAAAACACCTATCTCAAAAGGCGGAGCCTTATTCCTCGACAAAACAGATATGTATGTAGTTGATGGAATGTATAATTTTAAAAAGATGACATGGGCCGATCTGCAGGTTGGTGGTTTGTTCCGTCGTTTTTCTTTGAACTCACAGGGTACATTGTTTACTGATACAGTTGGGAAACGTATTCCAATTAATGAATACGGAGCTTATGTACAGATCCAGAAAGAATTTATTGAGCGTATCAAAATCACATTGGCTGCCCGTTATGATAAGAATGATAATTTCAAAGGAAGATTTACACCAAGAGCAACTGCAACCATCAAAGTAGCAACCGATAATTTCTTCCGTTTATCTTACCAACAAGCTTATCGGTTCCCTACAACACAGAACCAATACATCAATTTACCATTGGGTTCAAAAAGCAATATGCTGATTGGCGGGTTACCTCAATTCCAGGATTTCTATAATTTCAGAACAAACCTGGTATGGGATTCTGCGACAGCAAATGACGCCATCCGCAAAAATAATTTAGCTTCACTTACATCTGCCAATTCATTCCAGTTTAAAGAATTCAAAGCGGAAGTGGTGAATTCGTTTGAAGTAGGTTATCGTGGTGTGATCGCTAAAAAATTATTGATCGATGTGTATGGTTTCTATGCCATCTATACCAATTTCATCAGCACAGCTATTTTAATTCAGAACCCGGGTACACCCAACCAACGCCAGTTTGGTATGCCTTCTAATTCGGCTGATAATGTTACTACTTTCGGTTGGGGTGCAAGTTTTGATTACCGGTTCCCTTCAAACTTCAACTTAAGTACCAACGTTTCTTATAATGAATTAAGAAATTCTCCTCCCGGCCAGCTTGCATTCTTCAATACAGCACCATGGCGTTATAATGTTACGGTAAGCAACAATAAATTGTTCAAGCATTTCGGTTTTGCGGCAACGTACAGATGGCAGAGTGAAATTGAAGTATGGGAATCAACCTTTCTGTCTGGAAATTTACCGGCTTATGGTATGTTAGATGCACAGGTTAGTTACCGCATTCCCAAATCAAAAAATCTTGTAAAACTCGGTGCAAATAACTTGTTGAATAAATATTACAGAACTGCGTATGCAAATCCTGAAATTGGCGGATTGTATTATGTGAGCTTTGGATTTAATGTTTTTTAATAACAAGTCATTTTTTTATAGCCCCTTCATTTATTTTGAAGGGGCTTTTTTTTTGATATTGATGAATTGACAGATATTTGAACAACCATGCAGGTGATCTTATTTGATACAGCAGATCGTAATACACTTTATCCTTTTACGGCTATCAGGCCGGTTGCTGATCTGCGTATTGGAATATTCACAAACAGGGAACGCTGGGAGTTATTGCTGAAAAGCAAAGCTTCGGTGTTGACAGAAGCATACTTGCAAAAGAACGAACCGGAAGAAAAGGATGATCCCTTTTTATACATCAATGCAAAATTGATTCCTTCAGTACAGCTTTCAGAAAAAATCAGGAGCTTATACCCGGGAAATGGAATTACAAGAAATGGAAGGGTCCTCGCTTTGTGCAGCAATCAACAACTTCAGTTTAATTTTTCAAACGATGATTGCAAAGGAGTAAATTTTGTTGAATGGCCCACAGCAGTTCAGTTATTGAATTACCCTTTTGAAATAAATCAATGGAGTGATGCTATCATAAGGGGAGACTTTTTATTAATAACAGCGGACAAAAATTCACAACCCATTTCTTCGAGCAACCAGGTTGCTTCAGCTCAAGATATTTTTATTGAAGAAGGCGCTGTAGTGGAGTATTGCATCATTAATGCATCAACCGGCCCGGTATATATTGGAAAGAACTGTTTAATGATGGAGGGTACTATGATTCGTGGACCCTTTGCCATGCTTGAAGGTTCAGTGGTTAAAATGGGCAGCAAAATTTATGGAGCAACAACGGTTGGCAAACAATGTACTGTTGGAGGTGAAATAAAAAACACTATGTTCTTTGATTATTCTAATAAAGCACATGATGGATACATCGGCGATGCCATAATAGGCGCATGGTGTAACTTGGGAGCAGGCACTTCCTGTTCCAACATAAAAAACACAGCAGCTGAAGTAAAAATATGGAACCAATTACTACACCAATGGATCAGTGCAGGTAACAAATGCGGCGTATTGCTGGGCGATTATACAAAAGTAGCGATCAATTCCTCCCTTACAACAGGCATGGTGAGTGGCATTTGCAGCAATATATTATCCAGTGAACTTTCTGTAAAGTATATAAAAGATTTCACCTGGAATATCCACACGGGTGAAAAGTATCTATTTGAAAAGGCCGTACGGGATATTGAAAACTGGATGCAGTTAAAAAATAAACTATTTACAGTTGCTGACAGAGAAATTCTGCAGCATATCTTTAACAACAAACCATAAACAGAAAGTACATGCGTAAACAAGTAGCCGCTGCCAACTGGAAAATGAATTTAACATATCAGCAAGCAGAACAATTAATAACTGACATCATTAATATTCCTCATACATTAGCTGAACATCAGCGTGCTGTATTTGCAGTTCCTTTTCCGTATCTCAACATGGTAGTGGAAAAAGTAAAAGGAAAAACAGGTGCAGGCGTTGCCGCACAAAACTGTTACACACAAAAAGCAGGGGCCTATACAGGTGAAACATCGGTTGAAATGCTGCAATCAATACATGTTGATTATGTTGTTATCGGTCACAGCGAAAGAAGAGAATATTTTAATGAAAGCAACCAGATGCTTGCAGAAAAAGTGAACATTGCATTGCAATTTGGTTTAACGCCTATATTTTGTTGTGGTGAAGCATTGGCCATCAGGGAAGCAGGATCTCAAAATGATTATGTTGCTGGGCAATTAAAAGAAAGCCTGTTTCATTTAAGTGCAGGTGAATTACAAAAGGTTATCATTGCCTATGAACCAATCTGGGCAATTGGTACAGGTAAAACGGCCACATCAGAACAAGCGCAGGAAATGCACGCACACTTGCGTAGTGCATTAGCCAAACAATATGACAATAGTGTTGCTGATAATATTTCAATCTTATATGGTGGAAGTGTAAAAGGTGCGAATGCAAAAGAAATTTTCAGTCAGCCCGATGTGGATGGCGGATTGGTTGGAGGTGCATCATTAAAAGCAGATGAGTTTGTACAGATCATTCAGGGATTGAAATAAGCAAGATGCAAAGGAATAAAAATTTATACCCGCTTTCTCATCAGCATCACAATGGATTGATGGCTGTTCTCCTGCTTAAAAAGGGACTGGAACGGAAAGCTGATGCCGCAGTGATGGGTGCTTTCATTCTTTCAATATGGGATGCTGAATTACGTATTCATTTCATCAAGGAAGAAGTGTATCTGCATCCACATGTATTGCAGATTGCTGAATTGATGGACTTGTATGAACAAATGAAAATGGAACATCACCAGGTACGCAATATGATTGATGCCATTCGGAACGGGCTATCAACATTTGAACTATTGAATGAGTTTCATACGTTACTTGAAAAGCATATCCGTTTTGAAGAACGAACCATGTTTCCATTTATAGAAGCACATATACAACAGGAACAATTACTTGCATTAGGGAAACAATTGGAGCACCTTGAAAGCAGTGCTTGTTCTGATTACCCGGTAAAATTCTGGGAGTAACTATTTCATAATAAACTGGGCCCTTTCCAACCTGTCGTTGATGGCTCTTCCCAAACCCTTGTTGGGCAATGGTTCTGCAAGAATAACATCGGCTTTTAATTTGTCTACTTCACGAAGTATACGAAACAAATTCTTTGCAGCTTCTTCAACCAAGCCATTGGTTGAAAGAATAAATTGCTGATCTTTTGGCAGATCAGGATTGTATTCCTGAAAATTGATGAGGATGATTTTTTGATCTTCAAACCTGCGTATGATCTCTTCTGCATGACCCATGAACAAAGGGGTATGTGTTGCGTAATGACTTTTAAGTTGCCCGGGTGTTTCAGGATTTTCAGTCATCTTTTTATTGATCCTGATTTTTTTACCCAGCAGTTCTTCTATCTGTTCAACTGAAATACCTCCTAAACGATAAACTTCGAGTTCCTCGTCTGCATTCCAACCAACAATCGTTGATTCAACTCCAACTTCACATTCACCACCATCAAGGATGTACGGAATTTTTCCGTGCAAACCATCATATACATGCTGAGCAGTAGTTGGACTGATATATCCTGAAGGATTTGCACTGGGAGCTGCCAAAGGAAAATCCAGTTGCTGCAAAAGCTGCAAGGTGATTGGATGATTGGGTACACGTATCGCTACACGGCTGCTACCTGCGGTAACAAGTTCAGGGATTGTATTTTTTTTATCAAATAAAATGGTGAGCGGGCCTGGCCAGAATGCATCCGTCAACTGTTTCGCTTCAACAGAAAGATTTTGTAGAAATAGTTCTGCTTTGGCAAATGATGCAACATGCACAATCAAAGGATTAAATTGAGGACGATCTTTTGCCGTATAGATCTTAAGTACTGCATCCTCATTCAAGGCATTGGCTGCAAGGCCATATACAGTTTCAGTTGGAATGGCAACAAGATCCCCTTCCTTTAAAAACAAAGCTGCTTTTGCAATATCAGTTCCTGTTTCTGTTATCATCATTAAATGTTTACAGGAAGTTTTTCTTTATGATAACTATCTATCTTGTTTAAATGCAGCAGGGTAGTGGTTTTATCTTCACTCGGTTCATACATCATATCAAACTTAGCACCATAAACAAATTCATCTGCCGTATAGGAACCTCTGCTCACAACTGAATTGGCATACTCATCATCATAACCTTTTACAAATACCAGCAATTCGGCCTGTGCCTCTGTGATTTCAAGACGGGTTAAATTATAGAAAGGACTTTCTTCATTAACAGGATGAACAACCGTCCAGTTACTGGATAATGAATTTGCTTTGGAAAGATCCAGGTCAAGACTGAAAAATTTGTTTTTTCGTTCATTATTGCTATCTGATAGTTTTAACACCAGGGTTACTTTTACTTCCACATCTGTTAAGAAATGATTTTTGAAGGGTGCAAACCGAAACATCAATGCATAGCCATCTTTAAACGGAGAGAACAAAGCAATTTTACTGAACAGGATATAGGCTTTGGGCTGAGAAAAACGTCCATACATTAAACCTGTTGCAATGGCAAACATCAGTAAACCCGTAAGGGATTCAAACGCCGCAATGGAATTAGCAGTTAAAGAAGAGGGGTATACATGACCGTAACCAACAGTTGACAATGTTTGTGCACTAAAGAAAAAAGCTTCCCAAAATTTTCCATGCATGGTTTGTTGTTCCATGCCGCCCAGTTGATTAACGCCAATTGAAAAGTAAATTGTTGCAAATACAATGTTTACCACAACATAAGTTAACCCCATAAATAATAGAAACTTCCATGTGGGAAGCTTTAGCATGAACTGATAAATACTAAATCTCTTTACAAAGGGAAGACCTCTAAAACGAACATTCGGACGGCCATCTTTTTCAAAAAAGCGTCCTCCACTCTGGTTGCTGTTTACGTTCAACCCCGTTTCCCTGTTTTCTTTTGCTTTCCGATTAATGATATTACCTGTTGTTGGCATAAAATGAAATATCTGTAAATCTAATGAAAACATTCATTTCTCTCAATGAGCCCTGTAATGGAAAAATGGTTATTTTGAGCAGGTCATTTAGTTTAGTGCATAAAATTCCAACAGCTTGTTCATGAACGGAACGAACGAATATACTTTTGAAAGGGTTACGAATGCATACTACCCATTGTTGCAGGTTTTGTTTAAAGATGCTTTTCATCAAAACATCAGCATTAAGGAAATTTCAAAAAGGGTTGATACGGTTACACTGGGTGCAGGGTTGGTTGGTTTTATAGCAATACATGCAGCCAGTCAAAAACCGGCGGCTTATTATGGCGTATTCCCGTTGCAGCTGCTGGTCAATGATAAAGTAACTCTTGCTGCACAGAGCGGAGATACTATGACACACAGTGAACATAGGAAAAAAGGGTTGTTCGTGCAATTGGCAACACTTACATATGATACATGTAAACAAGAAGGGATTTATTTGTTGTATGGTTCACCCAATCAATCAAGTTATACAGGATTGGTACAGAATTTAAAATGGGAGCACCGTGAAAATATTATCCGGTACGATCTGAAGCTCAAATTGAAAACCTTACCGTTACCGAAAATATTATCAGCTCACAAAAATAGTCAGTCCCTTTATTTTAAATATGCAAGGCTTGTTTTAAAAAATTATATCGTTGCTGCGCCCGAAGCTTTTCATCATCCGGGTCTTCCTGATCATGCAAGAGTATACAGGAACAAAGCATATATTAATTATAAATCAGATGCTGCCAAATTTTTCATCCGCATTGATGATATTATTTTCTGGATTAAATTATCAGATGTTTTATGGATCGGTGACCTGTCGGATTACAAGCAAATAACGGCTGCAACTTTGAGTAAATTAAAACGGCTTGCTTTCCTGTTAGGCTATAATACAATTGTGATGAATTTAAACGAACAGTTTGAATTGCCCCCGGCATTCAACGAATTTAAACCTCATGATAAAGATGCCGCCTGCTATAAATTATTAAAACCTGTAGAGGGGTTTGAGTATATGATCTGGACGGGAGCCGATTTTGATACCTGGTAAAAATTTCCTTATGCTGCGAACTTTTTCTATTGGGGTGATCGTTGATAAGCGATGCAGTTTGCAGGCTTGGGAAGTTGCGATGCTGCAGGATTGTGTAAAGAAGGGTCTTGCAAAAAAGATCACCGTATTTGTACAGAAACAAAGAAATCCGCTGCAGAAAAAAAACTTCCTCTTTTGGTTATTTCATCGATTTGAAAACTCCTGGTTTGCCAATGATGCGGATGCAGCAAATAAAACAATCCTTCGTATGAATGGCTGGATCAATGCACTGATAGAAGCTGATGACCCACTTGCAGTAGCTGATCAGCATCTGGATATTATTTATACCGCCACGGATGCGTACTTTGATGAGCAGTTCAGCCAATATTCAACATATGGATTATGGAAAGTAGTGTTTGGCGAAAAGAAATACTTCGCATCCAATCTTCGAACGTTTTGGGAAGTGATGCAGCATTCGCCTGTAACCGGCAGCAATTTAATTGTGTACAGAAATGAGGCAACTCCTGTAAATGTTTACAGTTGCAGTACTGCAACGGTTCCTTACTCAGTGAAAAATAATTTCAGCTCCATTGCTTGGAAATCATCTTCATTTCTTGCTTACCGGTTGAATGAATTAAGCGAAGCAGGAGAGGAGGCTTTTTTCAATCGTCATGAACAATTACAACCACCTGATCAGAAACCATTAAAGCAGCCCGGTAATTTTCAAATGCTTTTTCTTTTTGTAAGAAATATTTTCAGGTATTTTCTTTACAAATTGAATGAACATAAAAAGAAGCGGTTTACAATAGGGTTTACTACAGAAAATTTTGATTTTCTTCAACCCGATTTTACTTCGTTTAAGAAAGTTGAACTCCCACCACATACCTTTTATGCTGATCCTTTTGTGCTTGAGAACAATCATCGATCATTTGTTTTCTTTGAGAATTATAATGAACAAACCGGCAAGGGAGTGATATCTGTACTTGAACCGAGCAATACTCATCAACCTGCATCAATTAAAACAGTACTTGAAAGGCCTTATCATTTGTCTTATCCCTTTGTATTTGAATGGAACGGGAACTATTGGATGATCCCTGAAACCGCTTCTGCAAAAAATGTTCAGCTCTACCATTGTGTAAGTTTCCCTGATCAATGGGAATTTGTAAAGGAGTTACTATCGGATTGCAGCTTGATTGATGCTACGGTTTTCTATTATCAAAACAAATGGTGGATGTTTGGAGTTACACAGCATCACCCGGCTTGTAGTACCAATGATCAGTTATTGCTTTATTTTACAGATGATCTGTTAACAGGAAAGTGGCAACAACATCCGCAAAACCCTGTAGCCACAGATATTGCCAATTGCCGGCCCGCAGGAAAAGTATTTGAACAAAATGGAAAACTTTACCGCCCTGCCCAAAACAATGCTTCTTTCCAATATGGTTATGCTATTTGTATAAACGAAATTTACGTGTTAACAGAAACCATGTATTGTGAACGACCCGTGCTTGAATACCAGCCCGCAGTGAATGTTCCATATAAAGCGATACATACGATCAATCAAAATGAAAAGATGACAGTGGTAGATGCAATTGTTTAAATAATCTTTTAAAAACAAGCTCTTCAGATTATATTTGAAACCGCATGAAACTAGCAAAGGCATTATCAACAAGTATTTTCTGGCGGGGGATTTATTTTTTATCCGTTTTGCTGCTGAATATTCTTGTTGCCCGTCATTTTGAAGCTGATGGAAGCGGGCAGATTTACTATATCACCAATATTTTTGCTTTTATTATGATGCTCATCAGCCTTTGCCTGGAAACACCGATGGGCTATTATCTTTCTCAAAAAAAAGTAAATGAAACTCAGCTAACCCTGCTTGCCTTATGCTGGACCGTAATTGTGATGATCCCTGCTTTTTTACTCATTCAGCAATTTTCCGGAATGGAAGGAATTCCCTTTGAAAGAAAAAAATTTGAACTTTCTGCCAATGTTTTTCTTGCAGGAAATTTACTGATTACTTTTTTTGTAGCGTTGTTTTATTCCAAACTTGATTTTGTTGTGCCGAATCTTATGCTCTCCGGCGTGAACCTGCTTTTAATTGCATTGGTTCCGAATAACACTGCCATGCAAGGTCTCTTAACCGATGAACAATATATTCCTCTTTATTTCAGCGGCTTTTTATTACAAGGAATCTTACTGGCAATTGCTTTCATCATCAAATATGTAAAGTGGAAAGATTTCAGTTTTATTCCTGTTTCCTTATTGAGATCTTTATTTTCCTTTGCAATGATTGCTGTAGTTACCAACTCCATGACCTTTTTAATGTATCGTATTGATTACTGGTTTGTAAATAAGTATTGTTCCGATGCTGATCTTGGAAATTATATACAGGCATGTAAGCTTGCACAACTGTTCTTTATTATTCCATCCATACTCGCTGCGGTTGTATTTCCAATGACAGCATCGGGCAGGAGAGAAGAGATGAATGAAAAAATGCAGTTGCTTTCACGTGGATTAATTGTACTGTATAGTATTGCCTGTACAGGATTACTCCTGGTTGGGTATTGGTTATTCCCTTTTGTGTTTGGCGCTTCATTTAATAATATGTACTGGTCTTTTCTTTTATTGGTGCCTGCTATACTTTCTTATTCTGTTACACATTTATTAACGGCTTACTACGGGGGTAAGAAAGTATTGAGTGTAAATTTCTGGGGTAATGTTTTTGCGCTTGCTGTAATCATTGCCGGGGATATTATTTTTATTCCTGTGTATGGTATTAAAGGTGCAGCAGTTGTTAGCAGTGCCGGTTATATTTGTTATATGTGCTACATGATGTATGCTCATACCCGTGAGTATAAAAGCAAGTTTGCTGATTTTCTCCTATTTCGCAAAAGCGATTGGCAGATGCTCCAAAAAACACTAGCAGAAAAATTTCTTTCACGAAAACAGGAGAACTCATGAAGATACTATGGCTTTGCAGCTGGTATCCGCATTCAAAAGATCCTTTTGATGGCGATTTTATTCAACGGCAGGCGAAGGCACTTGCCATGTATGAAAAAGTGGATGTGATTCATGTAGTGCAGAATTTTCATTTTCTGAAAAATGAAACGTACAGGGTAGAGGAGCAACATAACGGGGCATTGTCAGCAAATGTTTATTTTATTCCATTGCCGGGCATCGGCAATAGCTTTCTGAAGAAAATAATCTTCCATCAACGTTATAATCATGTTTTAGAAGAGGCCGTCAATAATTATATCGCAATAAATGGAAAACCTGATCTCATTCATCTGCATGTGCCGGTGAAAGCAGGGTCGGCTGCATTACGTTTTAAAAGAAAACTACAGATCCCTTTTGTTGTAACAGAACATAGCTCTGCCTATTTTGAACATATTCCAGAAAACTTCTTCAGTCGTAACCGTTATTTCAGGCTTGTTACCAAACAATCTTTCGAACAGGCGAACATGGTGAGTTCTGTTTCAAACTGGTTATTGCAGCGATTGAATCAACTGTTTCAAATCAGGCAAAGCGGGTTGATAAGAAATGCAGTTGATACAACCATTTTTTTTCAACAGGCGAACAATCATCCAAAAAAAATATTTATTCATGTGTCCATGATGCATCCTTTAAAAAATGTGAATGGAATTCTGGCAGCCTTGGCTGAACTAAACAAAGTGAATACAAACTGGTACTTGAATTTTATCGGACCTGCTTCAACTGATAACCTGCAACTTGCATTTACATTGGGTTTGGACAAACAGGTTGCATGGAAAGGGACTTTAACTTATGATGAAGTGGCAAAGGAAATGCAACAATCAGATGCATTGGTGCATTTTAGCAAATATGAAAACCTGCCCTGCGTGGTGAATGAAGCACTTTGCTGTGGTTTACCGGTTATTTCATCCAATGTTGGAGGTATTGCAGAACTCATTCATGAAGACAATGGAATGTTGGTTGAAAGTGAAAACATTCAACAGCTTGCCAATGCAATGGCTTCATTTCTTGAAAAACCCGAACGCTTCAACCAACAACAAATCGCTGCCGTAGCTGCAACACAATTTAATTATGAAACAATCGGGAAAAAAATAGTTGAAATGTATCAACAGGTATTATTGCGAACTTAATTTTTCAACTTAGCAACAAGATCAATATATTCTTTGATTGCGGCATCTTTTGCTTTCCCTTTCAATGCTACCCATGCTTCGTATTTTGCTTTGGCAACAAAATCAAATGGATTTGCAGGAGGATCAATATTGACATCGCCATCAGTTGCCTGTTTGTATAAAGAGTATAGCTGGAGTAAAGTATCGTTACTGGGTTTTTCGCTGAGCGTTTTGCTGTCTTCAACTGCCTGCTCAAATTCAAGATGTAAGTCCATAAGTGTAAGTTTAAGCGAAAATAAGCCAAACTTTTTAAATGTACTTTTCCAATACGGCGAACTCTAATTTTTGTAAATGCCTGCCGGTTAAGTCATCTTCTGCAAAGGGTTTACGTTCACCTGTATCCACATAGCCATGGCGTTTGTACCAATCAATCAATTCAAAACGTACAGAAATAACTGACATATAAATGCTGCTGCAATTCACCACTTTAGCATGTACTTCCGCAGCTTTCAGCAATTGTTTGCCAATACCTCCACCTTGCAGATGGGGCGAAACACTGAACATGCCAAAGTAGAGCCGGTTACCATGTTGCTGCAGGTTGACTGTTCCAATAATTTCTCCGGCATCGTTGGTATATTTTAAAATAACACTGCCGGGTTGATTCATCACATCAACAACTGTTGCTTCATCAGTTCTTCTTTCACCGGCAATTAAATCAGCTTCTGTTGTCCAGCCTTGCTTTGAACTTTCGCCCCTGTATGCACTATTGATAAGTTGTACTATTTGTTCTGCATCTGCTGTAGTGGCTTGTTTAATCATCTTTTTTATTTGAATCAAAATTAATTGCTTGAAAACTGTGACAAAACAAAAGCCTTCGTTCATGAAGGCTTTTGCTGAAAATATTTTACAAAACTCAATCCCTGTAATTAAGCGCTGGCTTACGATCTCCCAATAATGCTTTGTATTGATAAGTGCCAATCATTTGTTTGAATTCTTCGTTTGCTTTTTGAATCATCTCGGGATGAAGAAACAAATCAATCGCTGTCATGGCCATTGTTTTAGCTGAAACGATCATTCCCTTGGTTCCAATCTCTGTACCACCGCAAGCAACCGCCTGCCAACTGTGCGCTGCTGTACCCGGCACCCATGTTGCTGTTCGTAAACCAACGGTTGGAACAGTATAACTCACATCGCCTACATCGGTACTGCCACCACCAGCATCCATTTCTATTTTCAATGGTTTGATCAATGCGGCATTGGTTACAGGAGGAGCAGGAAATCCAAAAGTTGATTGAATCTTATTTCCAAAATCAACTTCAGCAGCTGTGTATTGAATGCCTCCTGTTTTTTCTAAATTCTTTTGCATGATTTCTGCCAGGGTTTTATTCAATAGCAGATCATGTGTGCCACCAATAATTTCATATTCCATTTTTGTTTCGGTACCTAAGGCTGCACCATTAGCTGCATTCACTACACGATTAAAAATACTTTGTACCTGGTCTCTTTTCGGATGACGCACATAGTAATACACTTCTGCAAAATCCGGAATCACATTCGGGGCCCTGCCGCCATTGGTGATCACATAATGAATTCTTGTTTCCTGCGGAATATGTTCACGCATCATGTTCACCATATTATCCATGGCTTCCACACCATCCAGCGACGAACGGCCACGCTCTGGCGACGCTGATGCATGTGCAGAAATACCACGAAAGCGGAATTTGGCAGACATGTTTGCCAATGCACTCGTCATGGTAATACCATTATCATTGCCGGGATGCCAGTGAATAGCAACATCCACATCTTTAAACAATCCTGCTCTTACTAAATATACTTTACCACTGCCGCCTTCTTCTGCGGGGCAACCAAATACTTTAATGGTGCCGGTAAACTTTTTTTCTTCAATTAATTTTTTAATGGCAATGCCCGATGCTACCGAAGCAACACCAAACAAATGATGACCACAGGCATGACCTGCATCTTTTCCTGCACTTGTTTTTTCAGGTGCATTGGTTTGTGAAAGTCCTGGCAATGCATCAAACTCAGCAAGGATAGCGATTACCGGTTTACCGCTGCCGTAAGTAGCCACAAAAGCTGTTGGCATACCAGCTATTCCGCTTTCAACAGTAAAACCATTTTCCTGTAATGTTTTTTGCAGTAGAGCGCTGCTCTTTACCTCCTTGTAACCCACTTCTGCAAAGTCCCAGATCTGCAGGGCCATGTTTTTATATTGATCGTAATGGGCTTGAATATCTGTTGTTGCCTGTGTCTTAAACTGGTCATCTTTTGTAAGAACGGTCTTCTTTTGAGCCGAAAGACTAATAACTAAAAAAAGAGAAAGAAAAGAAAGAAAAGAAGTTCTCATGTTGATTGATTTTGTAAACGGGAAGGTAAGAAGCAATCATTAATTACCCTTATAATTATAAGGCAAATAATTTTCCCATTGCCAAGGGGTTACAGTATCAGCAATCGTTAATTCAAGAAGCGCCTTAAAAATACTTTCACCATTATCACTGTTAGTCATTTCTTTTAGTGGTAGGTGTCTGCACCAACCAATTTTGCTTTTGTTGGACGCCTGACCAATCAACAGGTTTTCTTAATGGTTGAAGTTTTAAGTAACCATTTATTACTTAGCTCCTTTTCTATTGGTGAAGACAGCAACCGATAAAGAAACTTTACTGGCCTTTTGTACTTATTCTCAACAACCCTTCGACAAACTCAGGGTGACAGTACTACTATTAAAAATCTTCTGAATCCTCTAAATGTCAAAAATCTGGGTTCAGACATTTGCCTTTTCTGTCTTTATCCCCACTTACTATTCACTACTTTCCACTCGCTGTTTTTCGTTACCTTTGCCCGCCTTCGAAAATGGAGGAAATTGAATGAAGAATATCAGAAATTTTTGCATCATTGCTCATATTGACCACGGAAAATCCACCCTGGCAGATCGTTTATTACAAACTACCGGTACCATCAGCGACCGTGATATGATGGATCAGGTGCTGGATGATATGGACCTGGAACGTGAAAAAGGTATCACCATCAAGAGCCACGCCATACAGATCAATTACAAACACAAGAACGGCGAAGAATATATCCTCAACTTAATTGATACTCCCGGTCATGTGGATTTCAGTTATGAAGTGAGCCGTGCTTTAGCTGCCTGTGAAGGCGCATTGCTGCTGGTTGATGCGGCACAGGGCATCCAGGCACAAACCATTTCGAATTTATACTTAGCTATTGATAATAACCTTGAGATCATTCCAGTCATCAACAAAATTGATATGGACGGAGCCATGATTGAAGAAGTAAAAGACCAGATCGTAGAATTGATTGGTTGTAAGCCTGAAGAAATTTTACTGGCAAGTGGTCGTGCAGGTATTGGTATTGAAGAAATATTAGAAGCCATTGTTGAACGCATTCCTGCACCAACAGGAAAACCTGATGCACCATTACAGGCACTGATCTTTGACAGTGTGTTCAACAGCTTTCGTGGTGTAATTGTTTATTATCGAATCCGGAATGGAAGAATTAAAAAAGGCGATAAGGTAAAGTTTGTAAGTACCGGGCAGGAATATGAGGCAAGTGAAGTTGGTATTTTAAAATTGAAGATGACAGAGAAGAAAGAAGTAACCTGTGGCGATGTGGGTTATATTATTACCGGTGTAAAGAATGCCAAAGAGGTGAAAGTGGGTGATACCATTACATTGGCTGCTAATCCAACGCAGGAACCGATCCAGGGTTTCCAGGAAGTAAAGCCGATGGTATTTGCAGGGATCTTTCCGGTTGTAACAGAAGATTTTGAAGAACTCCGTGATTGCATGGATAAACTGCAGTTGAATGATGCATCACTGACGTTTGAATTAGAGACTTCACAGGCGCTTGGTTTTGGCTTCCGCTGCGGCTTTTTAGGATTGCTGCACATGGAAATCATCCAGGAACGTTTGGAAAGAGAATATAATCAAACAGTGATCACCACTGTACCCAACGTAAGTTTTGTTGCATACACAACAAGAGGTGAAAAGATACTGGTGAATAATCCTGCGCAAATGCCCGAGCCTACTGCTATGGACAGGATTGAGGAGCCTTTTATTAAAGCACAGATCATCAGCAAGCCTGATTATATTGGTAATATCATGACGCTTTGTTTAGGCAAGCGTGGTATTTTATTAAATCAAAGTTATTTAACGCCCACTCGTGTAGAGCTTACATTTGAAATGCCGTTAACTGAAATTGTTTTTGATTTCTATGACAAACTCAAATCACAAACAAGAGGTTATGCGTCGTTCGATTATCATCCCATCGGTTACCGTGATGCAGATATTGTAAAGATGGATATAATGCTGAATGGCGATAAGGTTGATGCGTTGAGTGCTTTGATTCACCGCAGCCGTGGTAATGAATTTGGAAGAAAGTTATGTGAGAAGTTAAAGGAGTTAGTTCCTCGTCAGCAGTTTCAAATTGCTATTCAGGCAGCTATAGGTGCCAAAATTGTAGCAAGAGAAACCATCAGTGCTATGCGAAAAGATGTTACTGCTAAATGTTATGGTGGTGATATAAGCCGCAAACGCAAACTTCTTGAAAAACAAAAAGAAGGTAAGAAGCGTATGCGACAAATAGGTAATGTAGAGGTGCCACAAGAAGCATTTTTAGCTGTGTTGAAATTAGATGAATAAAAAAGCTGTCGTCCCGAGGAACGAGGGATCTGCTGAATATTATTGAGAATTGTTGAAGCACTAAAGCTGAAAAGCCTAGGTGCTTTTTTATTTCAGTTTAACTAATTCTTTCGCAACTTTATTTCCATTAATGCTGAATACAATAAAATAAGTTCCTGCTGCCAGTTGATATTGTTGAAGTGTAAAAGGCATGGAATAAATACCTGCACTTTGTTTCTTTTCTTCCACCAATGAAATTTGTTTTCCATCAAGAGAAACCAACCGGATACTTACATCCGATCTTTTTTCTAATTGATATTGTACAACCAGGCTTTCTGTAAACGGGTTGGGAAAAATCTGCAAACTGGCTTTAAATACATCAGGTTCAGAGATGCCTGTTGCAACACTTAAATTCCAGGTAATGTTATAGGTATGTAAACTGATATGATTATCAGCTCTTGTTAAAAATGTTGTATCTAATACGGTTGCCAATACCGTATGATTGCCGTTGGGCACACTTCCACTTAAAACAGTAAATGTATCTACATTATAGATCTGGGGGTTGCCATCCATGTTCCATGTTCGTTTCAACGTATTCGGGATAGGTTGAAGTAAATTGAGTTTAAAGCCACTTGTTCCATAAACATTGAGTGTGCCCGCATTTGAAGGGAAATAAGAATCAACCGGAGAAATAAGTGTGTGAATTTTTTCAATCAATGCTTCTTTACATACACTGCAAAAAGCCGGACCTAACGCTTCCATTTTACAAGTGCCGCCGGTTGTTGGTTTGTACCAACCGGGTCCGCCTGTATGTTGAAACACACCAATACCCGGCGTCCCGATCCAGTTTTTCCATTTCACCAAAGCTGGGTTACTCTGCGCCGTCATGTTGGGTTTTTCAGCTGCATATTGACTGCCTGCCCAATATTCATCAGCCAATCCTGCAAAAGAATGTCCAATTTCATGAATCATGATTTCAGCAGCACTGCTATGGGTGGTGCTGGTAGCAACTGAACCGCCAGAACCTCCATAGAAAGAAGTATTGCCCACTATAAGCACCTGGTCATATTCAGGAAAATTGGCTGCAAGTACCGAATTGATCAATGCAGAATTTCCCGGCACCACTAGCCGATGTATATTACCAAAGTCGAAGGTGGTTCCAAAATAATTTGCAGGATTGGAAACAGGATGCGTTCCAATTCCCGGACAATCAGATGCAGTATTCGGGTGCTTTATACCACTTTCATTTGAAACCACTTTAACCGCAAATACATTGAAATAGTTTTTGTATTCCTTAAACGGAACGGTATTGAATAATTTATCATTGATGGCTATTACATCCGTAATAAATTTTGCTTGTTCTGAAGCAAGATACCCATCAGCCAGATACACGAGGTTGAGGCGTTTATCCAATGGGCCGGTTTTAATCATTGTATCAACAGGAAAAACCTGTGCAATGCCGGAATGATAAAGGAACAATGACAACAACAGTATGTAGATTTTTTTCATATTATTGATTGATTAAGGTAAGTGCTGATTGAAACAAGGTTTTTATTGATTGATTATTTTCGGGTTCCTCAACCTTGATTTTTTTAATGCCTGCGTTATAATTAAAACGTAGCGGAATCTCTGCTCTCGTAAGTTGTATGGTTTTACGTTTGAATTGCCCGGCCTCATTTGTATATTCTAATTCCCGGATCAACGGGTTGTCAATGATGATACTGCTCAACAATTGATCCTGTTCGTTTAGCACACTGATTGTCCAGTTATTGGGCTGTGTGTTAGCAAGGATATTATTGCCGGCTTTCAATGTTCCGTTTACTACTATTTGTTGAACAAGTTTTATTTGTAAAAGATTACTTGAACTGTCTTTAACGGCTTCCAGTGTTATATATAAAATTTGTGGAGTGTTGTTGGGTGAATTAGCAGCAGGTAAAGTGGATGGAACCTGGTTGTTATTACAGGAAAAAAGACAAGAAAGAAACAGGATTTGTATTGATAAAAACCAAGTATATTTATAGAGAGATGATTGCATTGTTGTTTTGGATATATAAATTTAGAAAAAAAACAATGATATTATCTGAAAAAGATTTTGATCACTGAAAATTTGTGAGCCATGACTGATTTTATGCTGAATAAAGAACCAGACCTGATCGTTACTGCCAGGTTTATTGAAAAAGGAGAAGACAAAGCATTAACAGGTAATGAGTACACTGTTCGTTTATATGACCGTGATATTGCAGATGATGATTTTTTGGGTGAAAGCAGGTTGGATGCAGAAGGTCATGTTCGTATTGCTTTTGCACATGATTCATTTGTAAATGACAGTGCTTTTAAAGAGACCCGCCCTGATTTTTATTTTATCATCATGCAAAATGGCAAACCCGTTTATACTACAAAAGTAATGGAAGAGCTAAGCCTCGAAGACCTGGAGCAATTTAAAATGGGTGAAGGAGAGATTGTTGACTTGGGAAGTTTTTTGGTGGATGTGCAGAGCTAAGAGAACAAAAAAGAAGAAAGGAGAAAAAGAGATTTTATTTAAGAGCTGCTCCAATCGGAATGACTTCTTGATTTTCGGCGTGACTGTCACCCTGAGCTTAGCCTGCACTGAGCGTAGTCGAAGTGTCGAAGGGTTGATGATTAGAAAAACAAGAGCTGAGAATTAAATATAAAGTTGATTCTAACCATGAAACTCCATCACAATTATTTTGTTTACATTGTTGAATGCAAAGATAACTTCTACTACACAGGTGTTACCAATGATCTGGAGCGAAGGCTTTTGGAACATAATACCGGCTTCAATAAAAAATGTTACACATACAAACGCCGTCCGGTTGAATTAAAATACTATCAACGTTTTATTTACATCAATGATGCCATTGAATGGGAGAAGCAACTGAAAGGCTGGGGCAGGAAAAAGAAACAGGCTTTGTTTACCGAGAACTGGGAGTTGATTCAGCAGTTAGCTAAATCTTCAGCAGCAAAAGATTTGCCAGGCAACCCTTCGACAGGCTCAGGGTGACAGCACAGTTCATCAATAGAAAATTTCTTTATCTGCATATGTGATTAATAAAAAAGCTGTTGAACATCATTCAACAGCTTTTCAAATATCAACGATTAATTACTTATTGAAATTTCTTGGCATCTTCTAAAAACTTCGCCAGTCCAATATCCGTTAAAGGATGCTTTAATAAACCAAGAATAGACTCCAGCGGGCAGGTACAAACATCAGCACCTAATTCAGCTGCCTGGATAATATGTAATGGTGTGCGAATAGAAGCTGCGAGGATCTGTGTTTCAAAACCCTGCATAGAGTAGATATTGTTGATCTGGCCAATGAGTTCCATTCCATCCCAACCGCCATCATCAATACGGCCAATAAAAGGAGATACATAAGTTGCACCGGCTTTTGCAGCAAGAATCGCTTGCCCTGCGCTAAACACCAATGTGCAGTTTGTTTTAATGCCATTATCGGTAAACCATTTCAAAGCTTTAATGCCCTCTTTGATCATAGGCACTTTTACTACAATGTTTGGATGTAATGCAGCCAGCACTTTACCTTCTGCTACAATGCCATCAAAATCGGTGCTGATCACTTCGGCACTGATATCGCCATCCACCATTTCACAAATGGTTTTGTAGTGTTGAAAGACTGCTTCCTGGCCTTTGATACCTTCCCTTGCCATTAATGATGGATTGGTGGTTACACCATCGAGGATTCCTAATTCGTTTGCTTCTTTAATTTGCGCCAGGTTGGCTGTGTCAATAAAAAATTTCATTGCAGGAGTTTAATTGTTTTGAAGATGAAATAATGATCAGTTTGTTAGGGGCATCTTCAAAAAAGAAAAAAAATGGCAGGTTACTTACATCGCACCGCTACAACCGCTTACCCTTGCTGCGTTCCCACCCTGGGGGAGTTCAGCAGGAGCTGGTCGTGCAAGACCTGCCGCCGCAAAGATAGGGGAATGAGGGAAAAGAGGAAAGTGGAAAATCGAAAGTTGAAAATTTGAGTGACTGTATTTTCGATTTTTCACTTCGCATTTTCCATTGTATCAATTCCTGTTATTAAAGTTTGGTCTGTTCGCAAGTGAGTTTACCTGTGTAATACCAATCAGTTCATCGGTACGTCCGCCTAATGAACGATAGTAGATAAGAATGGTGTAAGTGTTTTCCGTTTCCCACCAATTGCCTTCGGTCATATCAGCACTGATCTGTTTAGTTTTTTTATGTCTTGTTACATAGATATAATCATACAAACCCTGTTTGAGTAATTGTTTGTTTTCATATATGTTTGTTTCTGGATTAAAGATCATGCGGTTGGCTTCTGTGAATTCATAATTGGTTAACTCGCCATAGATATAAACATCTTTATCGGGTAATGCCTGTTGATTGGCTGTAAAATACCTGAACCAAACCGTTGCGTAATCGCCTTGCCAGTAAGGATTATTCTGTTCAAGATTGGTTAACTCATACATGCCGTTGGCATCACGATAATACATATAGCGCAATGAATTTCGTTCGCCTTCCGGCTTTACATAAACCGTTTGTCCTGTAGCAGTATAATCTGCTTTTTCTATCCGGTCGGTTTGCAAACGAAAGCTGGTTAGGTTTACCCAGCGCCATTCTTTCTGCGCTGCAAACAATCCATCATTCTCGGTATTATATTCTAAAATATTTTGCCGGATAAAAGTTGGTTGCAGGTTACGGATGCAATTATCCCAACGGTTGTTTTGCAGGATCACCACCTTGATCTGTTGAAATATATTCGTTGGTTTAATGTTCTGCACATTTACATTGAACTGCAGTTTCTGATGCGTTATAAAATAAGTAGGGTTGAAGGGTTGTACGACCGTTACACCAGCATTTACTTTTACATCAATCACTAAAAAACGTTTGGTAAAAGCAACCTGTGAAGTATCACCATTTAAAAAAACTTTCAGCATGTAGTTGCCGCTTTTTGTTGGCGCCGTATTTTTATCGGGCAAGGTACTCATGTAATGCGTGTAACGTGTTAACGCAATGGAAGAGTTGCGATAAGTATTGATACGCACATTTGAAAAGCCTTTCATATAATCGAATTGGCTCACCAGTGCTGCTGTCCAATCTGCATTGCATAGAACAAATGTGTAAGAATAATATTTTACATCGGCATCCATGTCATCAAAATGCAGTTCCAACTGATCGCCACTGTTAAGCCGCATAATGGGGTAGGCCATTTGATCGCCCTGTACATGCAGCTTTACAGAATGGATATTGGTTCGGTAAATCTTATCAGGTTCCTGGGCATAACTCTTTGCAACAAGTATTACACAGCAGTAAACTAGAAAGATTGTTTTCAACAATATTTTTTCCATTGAATTTTGCGGTTGAAGGTATTTGTGCATAAGAATTACCAAACAGATTGATTTTGTAAATAAACGGTTGCTTCCGGGCAGCTGTTTAACGAAATATGAGAGAAACCATTAGTTTTACAGCAACTCAAAGTTAACTGGTTTGAACGTAGCCTCCTTTATAGCCCGTCGCTTGGTTTTTCAAAAGAACCAATCTTTTTCACGCTTCATCATCCGTTTGTCGGCTGCCGCAACAGCTATCAGTGTGGCGGTGATGATTCTTGCGTTTGCATTTGTGGAAGGATTTCAATTCACCGTTAGTAGTAAGGTTTTCAGTTTCTGGGGTCATTTGCGTGTGCAGCAGCAACAATCATCCACATCCGGACTGGCTGAAGAATTGCCCGTAGAGAAAAACGATTCTGTGTTCAACATCCTGCATTCGAACAAAGCTGTAAAATATGTTGATGCATTTGCTACCAAATCGGCCATGCTAAAAACAAATGAAACGATTGAAGGAGTGCTGTTGAAAGGAGTGGAGAAAAATTTTTCCATCGAACGATTAATGCCTTTTCTTACAGAAGGTAAATGGATTGCGTTTGACGATAGTATGCAAAACAACCAGGTACTCATATCACAATACACATCCCGGCAGATCAATGCCAAAGTGGGGGATAAGATCCTGATCTATTTTATTGATAACAACAGCACAACACCAAGAGTGCGCCCTGTTACGGTGAGTGGCATTTATAAAACAGGTATTGAAGAATATGATAAAACATTTGCCATTGTTGATATTAATCTTATCCGCAAACTCAATGGCTGGACTCCGACACAGATCGGCGGTTATGAATTAACCTTGTTTGATTACAGGAAAGATTATCAAACAAATATTGAATTGCTCGATCAGATTCCTGTTCAATGGTTCAGTACACCTTTGCGGGAGATTTATCCCAATATTTTTGATTGGCTGGAGTTACAGAACATCAACAAAAAAGTGATCTTAATTGTGATGTGTATTGTTGCTGTCATCAATTTAATTTCCTGCCTGATTATATTGGTATTGGAACGATCTAAAATGATTGGCTTACTCAAAGCAACCGGTGCTGCTGATTCACAGATACAGATCATTTTCTGGAACCAGGCCCTGATAATTGCCATTGCGGGGATGGTGCTTGGCACCTTACTCGGATTGGGTATTTGCTGGCTGCAGCAAACTACGCACTTTATTAAGTTAGATGAAGCTGCTTATTATGTTGCTGCAGCACCCATCAGGGTCATCTGGTGGCAGGTGGTACTGATCAATGTGCTCACCTTTGTCATCAGCTTTTTGATCTTGTTGATTCCTTCATTGCTGGTAAGAAAGATTAGTCCTGTGAAGGCGTTGAGATTTGAGTAGGGTGTTTTTCGTAAGAAACAACCCTTAAAAATTATGAATGAAAATCTCTATATTCTTTTGATTGCTGTTGCCTATTTCACTGCTTGTTTTTTTGTAATCAGAATCATTAAAAAATCTATCGGGCATATCAATTCATATCTTCAAATAGTTATTTTGTCTTTTTTTTATGCTCTTTTTTACGGAGTGGGAATAGTGGCATCAGGTGGCGATCCCGGCTTCGGCTTTCCTGCACCTAATCTGATGTCAATTGTTTTAATGTTGAATTTTATCACTGAAGGAAACCTGGTTGATATTTACATTTTACTCTTCTGGTAGATATTAATTTTTTTAATCATTCTGATTCGCTTTTTGCTTAAAAAAGACAAACCAGCTAAATTGTTATCTTGATGTAGATTTTTGCTTTTTCGTAGCAACGTCTCTCTCATAGCCTGTGTTTTAGCAGAGGAGGTTGCTTTTATTATATATTTACGTTTGAGATACGGCCTTTGCAGGAGACATTGCCAGGAAGAAGAATTTAAACCTTACCCCGGAGCTTTAGTCCGGGGTTTAAGATGTATAGCAGAATGGCTTTAGCCATGAAAAATAAAGTCATGGCTAAAGCCATCTTTTCTGTCATGATCTTCTCCAACTTAAAAGTTGGGGTTATGAATACATACCTCTCCGGCTATGGCCTCTTGACTTGATGCAAAACAGTTACTCATCTCAACAAAACAAAATCTTGGAATTAATGCTGCCGATTCATTAGATAGATTAAATAACGGCTATGCACAGGTCTGGAGACCTGCGCAAGAAAAGCATCCTGCAAATCCCATCAATCCCACAAATCCCGGTTCAGACAATTATAATACACCCTTAGTAGAAGGCAAATAATTACTCAGCGGATCTCTCTTTACCGCCATACGAATGGCTTTGGCAAAGGCTTTAAAGATGGCTTCAATTTTATGATGTTCATTATCGCCGTGGCATTCAATGTTGAGATTGCATTTTGCTGCATCGCTGAACGATTTAAAGAAATGAAAAAACATTTCAGTAGGCATTTCACCAATCTTCTCCCGTTTAAACGTAGCATTCCAAACAATCCAGTTACGTCCGCCAAAATCAATGAGCACTTTCGCTTCGGCTTCATCCATCGGCAACGCAAAACCATAACGTTCCATACCACGCTTATCTGCTAAGGCCAAAGCAAATGCTTCGCCCAATGCAATGCCGGTATCTTCAATGCTGTGGTGTTCATCAATATGCAGATCGCCATTCGTAGTAATGTTGAGATCCATTTTACCATGACGTGCAATCTGATCAAGCATATGATCAAAAAAACCAAGACCAGTATGGATGGATGCTTTTCCACTTCCATCTAAATTCAATTCTACTTTTATTTTTGTTTCATTGGTATTGCGTTCATGTGCCACTTTACGCAAACCCAGTTTCAGGAATTCATAGATCTCTTTCCAATGAGGTGTTTCCAGTACAATGGTTGATTGGCGAAGTTCTTCCACCTGATCTTTTATTTCAGCAGCACCAAGGTTTGGATCGTTGTTCATCCAGATGCCTTTGCAGCCAAGATTTTTTGCCAATTGAATATCTGTAATACGATCACCAATCACAAATGAATGGACGAGATCATAATCTGGATTGTTGATGTATTTAGTAAACATGCCAACGCCGGGCTTCCTGGTAGGAGCTTGTTCATGCGGAAATGTTTTATCAATCAGCACTTCAGAAAAATGAACACCTTCGCCCTCAAAACTTTTGATTACAAAATTGTGTAAAGGCCAGAATGTATTTTCAGGAAAACTGCTTGTACCTAAACCATCCTGGTTGGTAGGCATCACCAGTTCATAATCCAGTTCAGCAGCAATTTTGCGGAGATAAAAAAATACATCGGGGTAAAAACTAAGTTTATCAAATGAATCCAATTGATAGGTGGGAGGAGCTTCGTGGATCAATGTGCCATCACGGTCTATAAATAAAACACGCTTCATATTTTTACTTAAGAGGTTCTATAGGAATCAGTTCCTGATGTTGTTGTGCTAATTCCCAATTATTTAATAAATCCGTTCTATGTAAGGAAGCCCACTCTAACACAAGCGCATATGCACGTTGCGGAATATAGCCTGCAATTATAGATAAATCAACAATTGAAACTTTGCAGCTAAATTCACTATATTTCACAAGAAAGTGCGGTGGGGCATGGTCGTCAAAGAATATCAGAATGATGATTGCGTAAAACCTAGATACTTGAGGCATGGGATTGATTCTTTACTTTGTATGCTTCGTAAGAGATTTGTCTCAATTTCAGGTATTGTGAATCGGGGCAAATATCCAACTGTGTATTCCAGGCAATTGCACCGCTTTCTTTGTCAATGTAAACCTTAAAGAAATTATCATCCTGTTCCCACCACTTAAATACACCTTTGCCTGCAATATCAGAAAGATCAATAATGCCAGATGTTTCGTCATTATATTCAAGACAGAGTTTATATTTTGATTGAGCGTCAACTTTTATTACCGCAGGAAATTCCATAGTTAAAGTTACAATTTAATTTTTGCTCTTATCGCTTTTACTTCGGCTGTTGTTACCATACTTGCTTTGTTGCCAAAGCTGTTGCGGATATAAGTTAATACATCTCCCACTTCCTGGTCTTTCAGATGTGGTTGGGAAGGCATGGGATTGGAATACACTTCTCCATTTATTTCCATCTCTTCATCCAGGCCCATAAGTATTGTGCGGATGAGTTTCGATTTATCACCCAACACATTTTTTGTTTTGATCAAAGGAGGATTCATTCGTGGTACACCTGCACCATCCGGTTGGTGACAGGCTAAACAGGTACTCTCGTAAATTTTTTTTCCACGTTGAATGGATGCTTTGATATCCTGTTGTTGTGTGCTGAAGGAAAATGCAATGACAGCAATCAACAAAACAATTAAACTTTTCTTCATCAATTTATTTTTCTCCGGTGTATGTTATTTTCCAGATGGTGCCGCCCTGGTCGTCAGAAATATACATGGAACCATCAGTGCCCATTGCTAATCCGCATGGACGATGTTGTGCTTTGGCAGGAGTTAGGAATTCTTCACCACCTGCAAAATCATCTGCAAAAATTTCATGCTCACCACTTGGTTTGCCATCTTTCATGGGAACAAATACCACATTGTATCCTCCCTGTTTTAATGGTGCCCTGTTCCAGCTTCCATGAAATGCAATGAAAGCCCCATTCTTATATTTCTCGCCAAATTTTGTTCCTGTATAAAACAACAATGCATTCGGTGCCCAATGTGCAGGAAATGCATACAATGGTTTTTCTTTTGTGCCACATTGGCCTTCTGTTTTACCATCGCCTCCATATTCGGGACCCAATACTTTTTTCTTTTGAATGGGATCATAATAGCAATAAGGCCAGCCGAAGTCCATTCCTTTTTTTGCCATGAAGAATTCTTCTGCCGGTAACTCTGCATTTTGCTCAACACTGTATTGTGTAGGGTTCAATTGACTCAGTTGATCCCTTCCATGCTGTGTAACATATAATTCATTCATGGAATAATTCCAATCGAGACCAACCACATTGCGTAAACCGGTTACATAACGAATACCTTCTGCATAGGTTTGATTGAGTTTATCTGTTCTGAACAACCAAACACCACCTGCTGTTTCTAAAATAGGACAAGGTGTTTGTCCGGGTGAACCTGCAGTACGATCTGTTTCCTGGCAAGCATTGGAAGGTGCTCCAATGGTTACATAAATATTTCCTTTATCATCCAGCACAAGCGACTTGGATGCATGCTGACGTTTATCAACCAATCCTTTTATAATCACATCCGGATTGTCCGGATTTTCGATTTCATTTTTTGCGTTGAATTTGTAACGATACACTTCAGAGTTAGAAGATGAATACAGGTAGCCATTTTTGATGGCAATACCGGTGCCTGCATAATTAGCAAATGCAAAGGTTTCATCTGCCACCCCATCGCCATTGGTATCTCTTAAGCGAAGAATGCCTTTGCCATCTTTTAAACGTTCCAGCTTTACATAGATATCGCCATTGCTGTTAACAACAAGATGTCTTGCCTTTCCTAATTTATCAGCAACAACGGTTGCTTTAAAACCCGGAGGGAGTTTTAATCCACCTGCTATAGCTGCTTGTTTATTTTTTGTTGAATCGTTGGCACAAGCGGTAAACGTTACTGCGAATAGGAAAACAACTGATGTAATAATCCTTCTCATATGAATTTGATTTGAGTCTTTAAAGTTAACATTAAACAATAAATTTCTGCAAAGCTTTCAGTAGCTCATCATTTTCTTTTGCCGTTCCTACAGTAATACGCAAACAACCTTCACACAAAATTACTTTGCTGCGGTCCCTTACTACAATTTCATTGGAAAGTAACCATGTATAGATGGCTTTTGCATCCGCTACTTTCACTAATAAAAAGTTTGCATCTGATGGATAGATTTTTTCTACTATAGCAATACCTGCTAATCCTTCTTCCAATCGTTTACGTTCATTCACCAGTTCCTGTATCATGGCATTCACATCTTCTACATTGTCCAATGCTTTGATCACCAGTTCCTGTACTGCTTCACTGATATTATAAGGTGGTTTGATCTTATTGTAAATGGTAATAATTTCTTCGCTTGCAAAAGACATCCCCAAACGCAAACCAGCCAGGCCCCATGCTTTGCTGAGTGTTTGCATCACTACAAGATTCGGATACTCACTTAACAATGAGATGCAGGACCTTTGCCTTGCAAAATTGATATAGGCTTCATCCACAATCACCAGCCCATCAAAATTATTTAATACCATTTCAATATCATCCCTGTTCATGTTGTTCCCGGTTGGGTTGTTGGGTGAACAGATCCAGATGAGTTTGGTATTTGCATCTACCAACGTTTCCATGTGCACCAGGTCGAGTTGAAAATTTTCAAGCAACGGTGCTTTGCGTAATTCAACATCATTAATATTGGCACTTACTTCATACATGCCATATGTTGGTGGACAAATGATCACATTGTCTTTTCCGGGATTGCAGAATGCACGGTAGAGGAGATCAATACACTCATCACTTCCATTACCAATGAAAATTTGTTTTGCTGATACACCTTTAATGGAAGATAATTTTTCTTTGATTTGATGCTGATAAGGATCGGGATAACGGTTATACCATTTTAATAACGGAGAGCCGATGCTGTTTTCATTCGCATCCAAAAAGATCTTTGCTTCGCCATGAAATTCATCACGGGCAGAAGAGTAGGGGGTGAGGGTCTTAATGTTTGCTCTGAGTAAGTTGTTTAAGTTGAAAGACATAGTAACCTCATCCTCGTTCCTTCTCCGAAGGAGAAGGAGGCCGGACTTTATTTTTTTAGTGAACAATTGTAATTCAGCATTTCTTCTTTTGAACTTTGATCAGCAACGCAACCGATTTTTTTGTTGTTACGAAAAGTAAGGGCTGTGCTTTGGTTTCCCTCTCCCCGTCCGAACGGATTGGCCGGGCGGGCTTTGGAGAGGGATTAAGGATGAGGTTGTCTTCTTTTCCTCACCGCTTCCGCATGTGCTTCCAATCCTTCTGCTTCAGCCATCAGCTCAACTGCTTTGCTAATATTTTTTAAACCTTCTTCTGTTAATTTTTGATAAGTGATCTTCTTTAC
>Ga0163144_10004933_pt1 | contig 29855 bp, 27 predicted proteins | sample OliLak19BULKMAT1_FD_123175 | JGI IMG/M metagenome (GOLD analysis project Ga0163144, IMG submission 123175) | Freshwater microbial mat bacterial communities from Lake Vanda, McMurdo Dry Valleys, Antarctica - Oligotrophic Lake LV.19.BULKMAT1 | ecosystem: Environmental > Aquatic > Freshwater >...
ATTACGGTGTGAATTAGGATTGGGCGGGTAAATTCGCGGCGACGTGATGCATTCGTCATCGATTTCCGCGCCTTGCCAGACGTGCCTTCAATGGGTCCGGCGTCCGAGAACGCCGGTTAGGTACAGGAAGATCCACGGGACCAACCCGCCAAGCGAGCTTCAATGGGTCCGGCGTCCGAGAACGCCGGTTAGGGCCTTCCCAGGAAGCCGCCATAAGCGAAACTACTGACCAGCTTCAATGGGTCCGGCGTCCGAGAACGCCGGTTAGGGCTCGACCGCCGAACTCCGAGAACTGTCAGGTTTTACATGCGGCTCCGCGAGAGGTTGGCCGCGTGGTGGAGGTGAGGCGCGTTCGGATGGAAGGCTCATGATCGAAACTCCTTTCATTTGTAGGTACTTGTGACTCGCGAGACCCGGACGGGTGGGAAAATTGCCGGAAACTTAAGTTGTCAAAGAACTTTGCGCTCAAACTTGATGATCGAGCGAATTCATCACATTGCCGCTCGCGTGTCATTTTACAAAAAAGAAACGAGGGCGTGTACCTGATACCGTGTTTTCTTCTTGCCTCGTCAATGGTCAGCGATTGGGAAAACGCCCTGGCCACAAAGGCCGGCGCAAACTACGGTGGTGTTCGCTACGGCGATTCTTCGCTTCTATCTATGAGATCGGACATCAAACGTCACCGACATGGAACATGCCAAGTCCATAATGCGACGCGTAACCAATTGTGAGCGGCCCCTGGACTGGCTCAGCAAAGGTCAGTCGCAAACCATAACCATGATCGCAAAACGGTTGTACTCCTCCATGATAACGACGACGAATGTAATGCCTCATGGAACGGGTGATTTCTGGAAGAAAATCGATTCGCTCAACGTCTGGCAGGCGGCGTGAGGCAAGTTCCGCGTTGATCTGTCCCCGGAGCGTGTTCCTGCCTGTTCGCTTGATAAAGCGAGGCGGCACGAACGGAGTCGCACTTTCCCAAACTCGAGTACCCAACGGTGGTCCGAGCAACCGGTCGATGGCTTTAGCCAGCTTTCCGTGCAATTGGCGAAGCACGTCCAGTTCGCCATGTCCGACCAGGGCGAGTTGCAAATCGCCAACACCGCCTTTGGTCCAGGTCCGACGGAGGGTGCGGATAGCACGCTGTGCCGCGTCTCCGAGTCCCATTTTCGCGTAAACGACCAGGTGATCGATACGCCCGTCACCATCAAGATCCAGAGGTAGCGTGTGGGCGTGAGCGTGGCCATTCTGTAGTGGCCGCCCCTGTTCATCCTTCCCTGTTAGCTCGGGGCAATGAACGGAGCGGCCGTTTCCCAACCGCCCGACGATGGCGCGATGGAACAACTCTGCTTGAGGGAGCGTGCGGGTACATGGGGGCAACGCGGATCGGTTGCCGCTCGGGGTCGTGAGCGACAGCAGCATGGTTGTGACCGGGCTGAGTTGTTGTGGTTTCGGTCGTTGTGGAACCGCGACCTGAAGCGAATCGCTCCGCCGCCAATACAGCACTCGCTGGGATCCCGGTGGTTGCGACCATCCATGCTGCTTCCACCACGCGGTGTCCTTCGTCAGACACGATAGCAAGTCGTCTGGGTACGGAGCGCTGGCTTTTTCTCGGTCTTTCAACAGCTTGGCTGTGGGCTTTTTCTGTCCCTCGGGAAGGGGAAACGCGGCTAGAACTTCTTCCGCCTGCCGATGTTGCCATCCGTGATACTCTTCGGACGGTATGGCCGCCATAAGCGAAACCTGTTCGTACTCCCGTCCAGGATGCGTGCCTTCCCGATGCGGAAAGGCATCGAAGTCCGCAGAGGGGACGTGATCCTTCACTATCAATTCGACCTCGACCCAGCTCTCGCTACGTCCCAGATAGCCGAGAGAAGTTGCGAGCTGGTTGAGCAATGTGGTTTCTTCATCGTTCAGTTCGCACGGCCAGTGGATGAATAGATCGCCATTACCGACATTGGCCCAGGTGTCAAAAACAAGCGTAGTTTGTTCACGCCCTTTTGCGAGCACGCCGACCGGCATGAAGTGGCGGCTATGGGCCGCGCTTGCATCGGGAAGCTGGTACGAAGGCAACACCGCAGCGAACTTGTTGACGAGTTGCCGTGCGTGCAAGGGAATCTCCGTCCAACCTTGGCTGGAGAACCCGCAGGCGACGAGCGTCCGAAGCAACCGCCAGGGGCAGGGCGGCCATTCGATCAACCCTTCGTTGACGTGATGTCCCCAGGGCGTTGCGTGATAGCGTCCGCCGGGAAACCGTATTCTCAGTGTCGGCACGGCAGGCTCCTATTGATTGTCCGAGGTTTCGTCGGTGGCCTCGTCGCCAGAGTCGTCATCGCTCGCGTTGTCAGCCGCTTTCTTCTTCTCATCCTTCGCCTTCTTCAACTTATCCTCGAACGCAACGGTGGTGTGAGCCATCATTCCCTTGCAGTCGCCAATGGCCGACTTGACGGCGGCTTCGAGATCGATGAGTGCAGGCAGTTTGAAGTCCGCCGGACGGGACGCCACCAGATTGTCCCGATCCACCGGTTCCAGATCGCAAGCCGTACGCAGGCGCAGGTCGCCATCGAGCAGTTTCCGGACGCGATAGAGGGCGAGCAGAATCAGCAGTTTTTGCACTTTTGAATCCAGGCCGTAACCACGAATCTGGGCCAGATCGAGGTTGATGTGGCAGTCGATTCGCTCAGCGACGTACTCGTCGCGTGAGAACGGCACGTTGCCGAAGCCCTTTCCCGTATCACCGGAGGGGTTGACGTGATCGTTCTTGACGCCCCCCGATGCCGCCACGGCGGCGCCGGTAGCTTCGATGAAAGCGGATAAAGCTCGTGCAATACGAAGCCGACCTCCGGCCAGATCCTTCTTGGCGAGGAACACCCCGTGAATGAGGCTGCCGACATCGTACTTGAAAAGCACTTCGGCGAGCTTCTTGCGGTCGATCGGCCCTTCCGCCAATCCGCCAAGTTCCGTCTTGATCAGGTTGAAGAACGTCTTATCGCTGCCTTCCAGCAGGTAGGGACTGTTGATGCGATGTGCTTCGAGCATCGAGTCCGTTAAGAACTTGGGCTTGTCGTCCTTGTCCTTGCCGCGGTTCACGGTGACGTGACTTATACCGCTCAACGCTTCGACGGGTGCGTTCTTGGCGGCATCCCAGCAGGTCGTTTCCAGCCGATTGGCCATGCTCTGAGCGCTTTCGACCAGAAGCTTCGTCCCCTCCTTGGTTTGGTACGTCGCCGCGCCGAGGCTGGGGAAGCCTGTCGGCTGGAAGCGATCCCCTTGAACTGGCCTCAGCGGAACGGTCATCAGCAGTCGACTGGCTTTGTCGAGCTCACTCAGATTCAGATCAGACATAGAGCAGTCCTTTCATCGAAGGGTCGAGAATGGCAGCGGCACGCAACGCACTACCACGGTTGATTGGAAACGCCAACGCCGCGGCCCAGAGACGTGCCGAAGCGGGGTCCGTCACCCCGGCTTGCAGCGGCGGTCGGATGCCGACAGAACGAAGTCTTGTGCAGGCGATCTCGACGGCACGGGCGCCGTCAGCGCCCGACAAAAGCCGAACGATGCGAGCATCGGCCGGGATGTCCTTGTCGCGAGTGAGCGGCCAGGGGAGGCAAGCCAAGCGAACGGTTAGCCAGGTTTCCTCCGGCAACTCGGACGATGATTCCGTTCGCAACCAGTGTTCGCGTGACCATTGATCCCACTTGACCGCCATGAACGCGCGAGCCAGTCCAAGTAACTTTTCGATATCGAGGGAACCGGTCAGGAATCGTGCCAGATCGTCCAGGCGTGCAGCGCAACCGGCCGCCGCTACTAGCCTCGACCGGCGCTCGCCCTTCATGCGGGCTTCGATCAATCGCCGTTCTACGACGGCGATGAGATCCCGGATCGGATCGCGTCCAGACGTGACGACACGCGGATCGTTCACGAGTCGCTTGTCGGCGGTCTTGAACCGACGGGCACCTGGTTCCAGTGGCAGCCAGTGATGGCGCACGGGATCGGTGGGCCGATGCTTGAAATAATGGGCGGCGGCGGCACTTCCCAGAGCCAGCGCGAGGCGTACTTCGGCGCTGCCGTCATCGATCGCAGCAACCCACTCCGGGCGAAGCGGCGGGATGGGACCGGCCTCGATGGCCGTGCCGGTTGCCTGCAATGACTCGATTGCGGCAGCGGCCAACAGAATCGCCTGCCAGCGATCAGGTGTGTAGTCGTGCGTCAGAGCGGCGAAAACGGCATCGGCCAAGCGACGCTCAGCGTGAATGATCCGTGCTGGCGCATGCTTGTCACGGCTACGGCGTTGGACTCGGTCCAGCCAGGTCGCGAGGTCATCGATCAAGTACGCTCGTGGGTGTTGTCGTACTTGCACTCGCCCAAGAGGAACTGCCAAAGTGGATTGTCCATTCCGCTCCAAGTACCCATACCGCACGAATGCTTCGATCCCACGAGCCACGCCGAGCCGGCTGATAGCCCGAGCCATATCCACGGGGCGGTTAGCCGTCTGGCGGTCGAGTTGTGCTCGGGCTTCACCGTACATTGTCGCAACCTCTTTTAGCGTTGCCGGCTGCTTCCATAGCGGCATCCATTGCTCACCGCGCTGGGTTTTTTCCGAACCTGGCGTCGCGAACCCGGCGGCATGAGGCCGAATAGCAAACGGGGCGCTGGCCCGACTGAACGCAATCGGATCAAATCGCCTTGTGGCACGCGACGTGAACAAGAGCGAACCTTCCATCATCAAGACAAAATCCCATGCGTTGACCAAGTTATCATCATCGATCAATCCGGTGGAGCTGTTGGCTCCTCCCGCCGATCCTGGCTGGAACTGTCCAATGGAAGATGTCTTGAGTTTGTTTGACGGATCCATCCAGAGCGAATGGTTCAGCAACGTTTGAGCCAAGTTAGACCGGCCACCCTTTTCTGACTTCAGGTCGATCAGAACGGCGATTTGGTGCATGTAATTGTTCGTGAAATCCAGTCGCCCATCGTTCCCACCCGTTCCTAATAGAGATGGAAATGTTGGTTTTCCCTTTTCGTCAAAGACGACAGCGGCATCAAGCCATTCTCGGTGGGAACCACGCCAGGATTTTACGCAATTGTTGAAAACGATCGGTTTTTGTTTTTTGTCCGGCTTCGCGTCAAGCCCTTCAATCGTTGTTTTCGCATCCTGAATCGCAGTTCGGAACTTCGCAAGGCGTCCTGATGTGGAATCAATGATAGAGGTAATCGCCTTGTGGTTATCTTTGCAAAAAAAGCCCGATCCTCCGTTCCAGGGCGAGAGCAACGGCGTCGGTTCGTATCGTTCCAGGAAGAACGCCTCCAGTTCCTCTTTTGACAGCTTCGTCAGCAGACAGAACCGCTCGCCCTCCCACCAGCCGCGGGCCTGTTTGTCCGCCTGCTCGCCGACAAGCCGAAGAATGCCCAGCGCCTTCAAGTAATTCGCAAGCGGGGTCGGCGCGCAACCCTTCAAGACGTGGAGATGGAGAGTCATGGGTTTGCCTCCGATTCCAGGGCCGGATCGTTGGTCTTTAACCGCGAGGCTCGAACATCGGCCGCACGCAGGATCGCTTCCAGAAACGCCAAACCCGCTGGACCGTAGCGTTCCATCACGCCCAGACTTCGTTCTCGCCAGCTGATACCTGTACGTTCCGAAAGCCCAATGGCGGCCGGCGACAGCGTCAGAGTGACCTCGGGGATGGGCGGCTCACCCGGAATCAGCACGACCGACGGCAATCGATCCCCCTCACGGATGCCGCGAATCGGCAGCCCTCGCCCATCCCGATCGCGATATTCCTGATCCTTGGGGGCCGCGTGCAGGGCGACACGAACTTTTCCGTGATGGCTGGCGACCAGATACACCACCAGGTCGAAAGCTTCTGGCGAACAATCCAGAATCCGTCGAATCAGTGGTGATGGCGTTTGGAGAGGTTCGCCGGACACTGGCGACCTGCCCAGTTTTGCAAACACATCCAACCAAGGGCCAAGCAGCGCTGGATGCTGGGGCGCGTAGGTTTGCAGAATGGCAAATAACCCCAAGGCGCTGGCGAGTTCGTGCCTATACGCGGGACGTTTTTCGCTATTGTCGAGATATTCGTAAAGGTGTTTTTTTGGCCAGGCTCCATCGGGAGCCTTGGCGAGATCAACGCGGTTAGGCCGTTGCGTTTCTCGCATCGAACCCTGAAACGCCGGGTGTGCCTTGCCCCAGTCGTGCCAGGAAGCCGAAAGTTCGAGGATGTCTTGAATATCCCTGGATAGGCCCAATTGCCCCGCAATATCGCTAACTTCTCCGACTACTTCCTTAGTGTGACAGGCAATCGTCTTCCAAGCATTGGCGACACTCTGCTTCTCACTTTGCTCTTTATTGTCGGCCTCTTCGCTAGTCTCTTGCTTCTTTGTTTCCTCGGTCTTCGAAGGTTTAGGGATCATTGGAACGGCACCTTTCCATTCCGGGTCGAAGCCGCGATCCGTTCGATAGCCCCCGCAGGCCGTAGCCACGCAGACAATGCGGCCGGCTAACAGGCGCTCGCGAGTCACGGGCGTCCAATCTCCTTCGAGCCAATCCCAGAGCCAGGCATGATACCCCTTTTTGAGTTTCGATTTCGCCTTTTCGCAAAGCCAATCGCGAGCCTTCAGAAAGGGAACGGCACACAACTCCCGCCGGTTCGGATGCCGCTTGTCAGACGGCGATTCGTCCTTGGCCAGATCGATCCAGAAAACTTGCAGATCGCGTTCATCTCCGGAGCGGATGAATCGACTTATGTCCAGATCCGCTCCAGTAAGATCCGGGGTCGTATCAAACAGTTCGTCGAACTCGCGTCGCAGCAGAAGATGCGAAGGTGCATACGGATAGAGCCGGGTCCGCGCCCCTGGACTGAGCGATTCCTCATGCGCTTCCAAAGCAGCAATGCCAACTCCTTCTTCGGCCAACTGCTGAAGCGCGTCCCAGGCACTGTCGAGTTCTTCGGGCTGATAAGGGGCAGCACTTGCTTCATCGCGGCCTCGATCCACCACAAGGACTTTGCCGCTGCCCCCGTATCGAGCACAGCGTCCGAATCGCTGAACCAAACTAGGCCAGGGCGCCAACTCCGTTATGAGACATCCTGCGGAGAGGTCGACGCCCGCTTCTACGACCTGGGTGGCCACGATAATCCGATCCACTTCCGGTGTGCAGGCGGAACGGGACAAAAAGCGTTCGCGCCACGCTTTTCGCTCGGCTGGCCGGAACCGGCTATGCACCAGTTCAAGTCCTTCCGTCCGTCCCAGGGAGCGAAGTGCGTCAAAAGTTCGGCAAGCTCGTTCAACCGTGTTGCACACGACGAGGGTGATTCGGCCAAAGTCACCTACCGGAACGACGGCATGCTCAGCGCAGATTCGTTGCGCGAAACCCCGATCATCTTGTAAACTCATCGTCTCGGACGTCAGCGACTTGTGAATTTCCCACAATCCACCGCTACGCTGCGCAGTGGCGACCATGCACGGCTCGCGAATCCAACTCTCATGATGCGAAGAAGTATCAACACTTCTAAGCCAGTCGGGCTGCAACGTCGCACTCATCCACCAGGTGTTGCACGGTCGAAACTTCTTCTCGTGATCCTCATCGCGAAATGCCTGGATTTGTGCCGAGGTCGCCAGGCCCACGTCCATCAGCTGTACTTCGTCCATGATCCACAGAGCATCGTGGTTTAGCAGGCCGAACTCCATCGGCCATCGTGCCCGCGCGCTGGCATAGCCGCGGTTCAACGCCCGCGATAGCAGCATGTCCTGCGTGCCGATGATGATCGCCGGCCGTTCTGGACAAAGGAACCATTCGCCGGCGTCTTCGCCACCCATCGCGACGTAAACGGTCGGACGGTGCGAGTCTGGGATCCGTGCCGCCAGTTGACGGGCAACTTCCTCAGTTTGTTCAACCAGTGCTCGCATCGGCAGACACCAAACCAACCGCCGAGGCCATTGATCTTTTGCGTGATGAAGGCAATGAAAACTCCACGCGGCCAGCACCCCCTCGGTCTTCCCCATGCCCGTCGGGATGCGAATCAACCGATTGCGACATTCTGCTTCAGCAGCCAGTTCAGTTTGCCATGTTCGTGGCGATTGGTGCTCGGTCAGCGTAGCAAACCACTTGTCGTAGCCAATCATGGGCGATCTCTTTACAGGGTTCAGACAACGACTACCACATCCTTCGCATCATGCTTCTCTACCGGCCTTCCCAATGCCTCGATTTGGTCGGCGCATTTGCCGCAAAGGGGGATGAACAGAACCTGATCTTCCTGAAGATTGATGATGTCATACAGCCGGCTTTTGAGGCGTACAAGGTCCGTTGTAGAAAGACGGCACAGGAATACCGAGTATTGGCGACGAAAGCCGAAGTCCTCGCAGGTGCGGGCGACCTTGCGGAGGCGCTTGGGATGGCAGATGTCATAGGCCACCAAGTAGGAGTCCATCGCGTTCGCCGGCAATCGCCGCGGCGCCTCCAGGTCACCGCACGGTGAAGCCGGTGTATTCGGGGATGTCGCCGCGAACGTAGGCGGCGAGCATTCGGGCCTGCACTTCGAGCATTCGCCCGTAGGACATCTTGTAGCCGAAGACGGGGTGAGTTACGACCGTCGACTTTCGCTGTTCGTAGGTCTCGAAGAAGCGTTTGCGGCCGACCTCGGTCAGCTGGCACGAATCACGCCAGATCAGGAAATCCCTCGCGGTCAACGTCTCGTTGTTGATCGCCGAAGATGACGACCTGTTGAACGCCGACAATCGGTACGCGCTGCAGCTCTACGCCATGCTTCTTTACGATGAGATGTTCGCTACGTTTGCCGACGTAGGCACCTTGTTCCTGAAGATACAGGACGGCGCCTTCGCTGCCTTGCGGGAGCACGCGCGTGATGCCGGCTGCGGATTCCTCCGTGGGCGTCAACTGCCGATGCTCAAGGCAATACAGTGTTTCTTCGGGCTGACAGATCGGCGCCAGCGAACAGCCAAAACAACGATGGCGCAGATCCGCCGGCAGTGGCTCGGGCGGCGTGTCCCGCAACGAAAGCTCGCGGATCGATCGAACGGCTTGCAAAGTCTTGGCGCGGAGATCGTCGTTGAGCGGCACTTCAACGCGCCGTTTGCTGCCAATGTAGTAGAGCACCCCGAATGGGATCGCGATGTCGCGTTCGTCTTCGAGAAGCATGGCCTGGGCGCACAATTGGACGGCATCGTTGTCCCAATAGTCGGGCCGGCCATTGTCGCCGCCGGGCCCGTCGCCGCGTTTGTATTCGACGGGATAGATGCTGCCGTTCTTCTCTTCGACAAGATCGAGTTTGCCCGTCAGCCCAAGTCGCTCCGAGCTAAGTTGGACGCTTCGCGTTTGAACGGTGTCGCCGTACATGCCCGATGTGTTGACCATGGCGCGGTCGAGCTGTTTCTCGCGCTTGGCCCACAATCGCTGTATCGCGCGCCGTTCTGAGTCCAGATCCACTTTCATCGTCGCGAACGCTTCGATGATTCATTCCACACGGTGCTAGAATTCAGGGCCGACCAAGCAGACCAAGCAGACCGCCATCGCGATGGATAATGGACAGTGTCAAGGTCTGGCACTCGCAAAAGATGTCAAGCTAACTGGGAAAAACCGTGCTAACACGCCAAGGTTCCCCCTGTCGACCCGGCAATTGCGGGCTTTTCGTGGACTTTGGTGTGGCCCTCGCCTGCGGGCGCTCACGGCCCGACTCCTCGCCTCCCACACAACCCAGCAAGGGCAAGGTTAGTAGAACCAGCAGTGTGAATCGTAATACCATGGCCATTGAATTCCTCTCGTTTCTGAAAAAAGGGTGTCGCGGTTTCATTTGTCGGACCATTCAACGGAAATGCGTTTCCCGGGAAATTGATTTCGCAAGGATTGTTGTAACTGAGCGCGCGTTTGTTCCTTCAGTCCGCTCATCCGCCATGTCTCTCGCCCCGCCGCATCCAACGCCGCACGATAGAGTGCCCTGCGCATTTCTTTCGCTCTCTCTGGATTGCGAATCGTAAGCGCGCCATACTGGACCTTATAGTCGGCCAATTCATCATCTGGAAAAGCCGGTACCACCTTAGTGATAGCGGGCAAGACGACTCGAAAGGTGTCGGGAAAGTCTGGATCCATCTCTGTCCGAACTTGCCCTAGCTCCAGCCAGCACTGCAGTTCCACGTCGACGCGCACTCTTACCTTAATGCTGCGCCCCGGGATGGTTGCCCCAAGGAACGTGTCGACTTCAGATTGTTCGAGCACAACGTCCTTGATCCGATGCTTGGACACCAGACAGGTGCCGCTGGGAACGATCGGGCCCACATACTGGATCGTGGGCGGACTTTGCTCCGACTTACAGGCACGAGCCAAGAATACTACTGCCTCGACTGCCAATCGTGCGGGAAACGGAGCGGTCCGCGTCAGTATCCGCGGTTTGATTTGCGCGCTTGCATCCGAAGTGATCGCCGCAAACAAGGAAAGAGTCAGAACGATGTGCTTCATGATTCGGTCTCGCCTTAGTGCTTTTGAATAATGCTCTTCCATCGCTAATACGTCGTTGTCGCGTCGTTCCTGACACTTTTTCGCAAATAGTAAGGAGAATAAGTGCCGCCACGAAAGATAACCACGGCGGCGGGTTGGCACTGCGAGGGCGTGCCGGCGACATGGGACGCGCGGTCCGTCGTTGGCGAAAGCCTCCATGCTTGCACCACGTCGCACTGCAAGTCCAACAAGGGGCGGATCTTCTCCAGAAGACCCAGAACCGCTTGGCGGTCGCCGTGAAAAAGAAATACCGACTTTTGAACCCGGAGCGCGTGCTTCTCCATCATGCGCGCCACGCGACGCAGTCGACGCGGACAGGCGATGTCATACGCAACCATGTAAGCGTTCTGTGCCATGCACATGTCCCTCCACCGTCTTTTACGCCGGCCAGTACGATGCGATGACGAAATTGAGCGTAAAAATCCGCGATCTGAACTTTGCATCGGCGAAGGCCATGGCCCGTTGGCCTAGCAAGCCAAATGAACTGATCCATTCCCTGGGCATGAAATTGACGTCGAAAGAACTTCGTCGCCCTCGTGATCGAGGCGAGTCGGTGCGATTCGGCGGGGGGTGGAAGCAATCCCGCGAAGGGCGCTTCCCGTTTCAATCCCCTCGTGATCGGGGCGAGTCGGTGCGACGGCGACATTCATAAGATAATTGAGAATAATGGTTTGGCAAGAACTTTTGCCCAGAGGAGGCAGATTTCGCGGCAATGCCCTGGAGGTGTTTATGGGGTTGCGGGACAGACCTTGACGTAACTCGCATTATTGCCTTGCCTTATCGCTTTGCCCAGGAGATTGGATCTCTCCCTCCGTTGCCACATTTTCAATGATAGCTGGCTGGCGCCGCCGCAGCCAGGCGAGCAACTCGTCGAGAGAATCTTCCAAAAGGTCTTCGCCGCCTGACTTCTGAAAGTGCTCTTCCCAAGATGCAAGGATTTGCGGGAAGACGGCGGGTTGCAGTCGGCATGCCTGGGGCTGCAAGTTGAAATGCTGTGGCGTGACGTGCTGACGCCGGCACAGGCCGACCAGCCAGCGGTCCACCGAGGGCGCGCGGAGTGGTTCCATCAAATCGCAGGCGAGGCTAGGTCGGCCGGGGCGGAAGGGGTGCAGGGCGCCAAGGTAGATTTCCAGGCCAGCCGCATCCAGCCGATCACGGACCCGGCCCAGCAGCCAGGTATATCCCAAGCTTAACAAGGCATTGATGGGATCCGGCGGCGGGCGGCGCTGGCGCTTCGTAAAGACCCAAGGCGCCGGCAACACCTGCCCCAAGATGGAAAACCAGATTTGTGACGCGTTTCCCTCCACGCCGCGAAGCTGGTCCAGATCCCGCGCCTCCCCGGCATTATGTTGCGCCCGGCGCAGGAGCGCCAGTGCGTTCCCGACCTCCAGCCAGCCGTGACGCTGAAAATGGCGTGCGGCATCGATCTGGGAGCCGATCTTCGACTTGACGAAATGACATGCCAGTTCGCACGCTTGCTCCGGACAGGACAGCGCCTGATGTTGCAGCATACGCAGCGCCGCGCTCGAACCGTCGGCACGCGCCAGGTAACCGTAGCAGGTAAGGCCGGTCAAACTGTGCCAGGAAACCTGGATCGTACGCTGAAACAAGAGGCGGAGGGCGCGATCGGTCACGCCGACGTCGCCATAGCAGTAAACGCGCTTTAGTGCATCCACGTCCAGACGTAACGGACCCTGCTCCTTGGAAGAATATGCCAAACGGGCGTTGATCAACTTGATTTTTCCCGGTCCGACCAGATGGGCCGTACGCGTTTTCACGGCGGTGACGCGACGAGGCATGAAGCACGCTTCCTTCCTTTCGGGCTTGAATTCTCCATCATCAATACGTCGGCCCCGGCTGGTTCGTGACAAGGGATCGTCGAAGACCGCGCCGGGGAGTTGGCTTTACGAAGGAAGGGTGCGACGGCACAATCAAGCCCGCATGCGGCGGAATGCTTCCGATCTCGAAGATGCTCAATGCTCAGGAAGATCAAGATTCGTCAATCGCCCCCGGCTCGACCACGACCTGGCCCATCCCATAAATCGTCCCCTTGCCCAGGTGCAGCCAGTGCGCGGCCGCCAAAAGGGGCCACGCATATCCTGGCCCCTCGGGTAGATGCAGGAGGCCTGTCACGCCGCGCAGTTCGACGTCGCGATCTTGCCGGGCGGAGAAGCGGTGCAATTCGAGCCGTCGTCCGCACCAGCGTGACGGCCGGCGGAGTGCGTCTTCCAAAAGATCCTCACGTAGCATGACGTCGTTCTGTCCGTCGCTCGGCGACATGGCGGAGGTGCGCCGGCACGCGGCCACGACGAGATCCGCGAGTTTTGGTTGATGGATAAGCGCACCCTGTCGCAAGATCCGCAGCGGTGTCGGAAAGTGCAAATGGCAGGCAGAAGTGCCCGGCAGTCCGTTTGCCGGAAAGCAAGCTTGATCCAAGGTCCAGGGTCGGCCATGCGTCTCAACGGCGCCGGTCGGCGAAAGCGTTTCGCATGACACAATGGCGACCGGGCGCGCGCCTTGGCCCAGACCGGCGTGCAATGCCTCTTTCCAGGCATGCAACAGAATCGCCTCGTGCGGAATCGCGGCGCCAAACAGAAACCAATCAAGCACGACGATACCGGAGCGATCGCGCGGTGCAAGTTGATGCTCGATCGCTTTCTCGAGAACTTCGGGTTGTAACCACCACGGCGCGAGGGGGCCAAAGCGACTAACCAGAAAAGCCGCGGCGGAACTTGCGAGTTCGCCAGGAGGGCGTCGGCAATTTTCCATTAGGTCGGCGTCGATTCGCTTTGTCATGACTCACGCTCCCACACGATATCCTCGGGGCCAACCAGCACCAAAGGCTGGGCGCCGTCGGCTCGCCGCAACTCCTCGATCACAAGGGGCGCGTTGCATTGATCGTCAATGACTGACTTCATGCCACAAAACGACACGGCCTTGCCGACAAGATCCGACGCGGCCGTTCCGTCTGCCTTGTAGAAGTTAATCACGCGGGGTCTGGCGACATTCCGATCCGAGACGAGAAGCGCGAAATACCTGCCATCAGGGGACCAAAATTGGACCTCAATCAGAGGGGATTCAACGCCTGCGGCCATTGTCAGGGGCAGCATGTCATCCAAGCGCAAAGGTGTCGGCGCCTGAAAAGTGGTTGGGCGTGGAAAGGACACCGTGTTACGAAGTCGGTTCCATACCTCCTCGCCAGGTTGGAGCGCAAGCGTCTCGTCCTGCTCCGCAAGCGCTATTTCTTCCAGTGTGCCGTCCAACCACCAGGGAAGTGCCTCCGCATGCGAGGGAGCGAGTGAATTCCGCCAGTTTTCGAGCAAGTAGGTCGTCGCGACGACGGAAAGCAATTGACGCTGCATGTATATGGCGGCATCAAAGGCTTCGAGTGCGTCCAGAAGTCTCGTGACCGCGTCCTGAAGGCCGGGATTGGCGCTAACGGGAATGGCAAGAACTGTTTCTTCAATTGCGACGAGGCAGGCCCAGGCCTGCATTCGCCTCTGTATTAGTTCCAACGCGACTTCCTCGAAGTCCTCCAATTCCTCATCCGTGGCGGCATGCTCCATTTGCTCCGCCACGCGTCTCGATGCATTGAGTAACTCTGAAAGCAGGTCTGAGGCGAGTTCGGCAATCAACGGCGTCAGCATTCCATCAAGTTCCGGACCGGGCGCCACATCAAATAGCCGACAACTTGTGAACACCATTGCTCTTGGCGCGAAGCGTTCATCTGCGCATGGGGTTTCTCCTCGTGCTTCAATTGCTCGCGCACTTTCAGTTTAAGTTTCCGTTGCCTCGTATCTTTTCGAGACCTGTCGACGAGCAAATTATGTAACGCAGCTTTACAAAAACTCTCGAAACCTGAGGATTCCCCATCTGCCGCGCGGCGATTGGGATCAAAGCGAGGCAACACACGTTCCAATACATGCGAGACCGAGTCCTCGATCAGGTCGCGAACAATCTGACTGTTGCCCTTGGCGACCAAGCGGGCTAACTGGCGAATCCTTTTCGAAAGCAATTCCCACGCCAGCTCCTTGCGACCTTTCGGACTACTGGGATCCTGAATTATCCTCGCCAGTTCGGTCGCATCGGAAGGAAGATCGTTGTCGGGAAGCAAGTCTGGCATGGTGCAGGCTCGAAATAAAGGCTGTTTCAAGCAATCCCCGTGACACGATTGTCCTAGGTGTTTCGCCCGCACTGTAAATCGCGCAGGGCTGCCAAGCGAGTAAAATCTCGAAAATTCTCTCCTTTCAGTTCTATTCCACGCTTCGCGCCTTCGAATCTGGATCATGGCTCTTCCTTTCCCGTTGCGACGGCTTTCCGGGAACTTGCCAAGGTAGTTTCACTCTGAACGTCGCCCCCTCTAGTAGTCCAATACGTCGCCCGAATTGGACCGATGACAGAAACGACCTTTTTTTTCGTTGTTTTGAGGATTTTTTTTTTGGCTAATTCTGTCATCGAAGGAAGGTGAGCGACGTATCAGTTCGTGAACACGCAGAAAAAACTCCAAGGCTGACGAACAATGCACTTAGTTTTGATTGAAACGTCAGGTGCCGCAGTGTTGCCGCGAGTTGCCGGAGGCGGACGAGTTCCACCTGAATCCGGGCCGCCTGTGCGTGTTCGTGACGCGACACCGGCACACTTGCGTCGTGGTAGGACGAGTGGGCGACCGGGATCTACTGGATGACCGCCCGCCGCCCCCAACTGCCTCGTACCTGGGCTGAAATCCGGATCCGATGCTCGACGGCTGGGAGGTTCACCAGGAAGTCCTCGCCACACTCAAAGCGTACCGACTGGCAGTTTGAGAAGTCCGCGAGCCGATGCCGTGACATTCTGCCAATCGAAGTGATGATCGGACGAACGCAGGTTCAATAGGAGTCGGTCATGCCGCGAGAGATCCCCGACGTTCCGAAGGGATGGAAGCCGCCCCAACCCGACTCGGGTCGCAGCTACGAAATCGAACTGATCACGCCTATGGTGGGTGGCGGTGCAACCGCCGGCGTCGTTGATCTCGATTTCCCGATCCGACCCACTGCGATCCGCGGCCATCTGCGCCATTGGTGGCGGTTGGTCCGAGGTTACTCGCTTGGCGAGGGGATGTGGCGGCGTGAGGAGGAGGTCTTCGGTAGTACCGAGTTCCCGAGTCCGGTGACGGTTTCGGTTACTCCATTGACTGAACGCAAAGATCGGAAACTGCTTGCCATCCGGAGTATCTCGCCGACCTCAAGTCGCGGGTATGTCCTGTTTCCTTCGATCGATAAAAAGCAGGATCTACTCGACACCGGGTTCCGCTTTCGGGTTGGTGTCTCTTGTTGCAACGAAACCGAATTGCTTCAACGCCGAACGGCACAGAATCGAAGTCGGAAACCCAGTGAGCAACTTCCGCCTACGATCACACCGATCACCGACGAGATCGATGCCGCGCTCAAGGCCTGGGTGTTATTCGGCGGTGTTGGCGCCAGAACTCGTCGCGGTTGTGGGAGCCTTCGGGTTTTCAAGGAATCCAAGACGATGTTCTTGTCCGTGTCGCCGAACGAGTTGCTGATGCAAGTCCTTCGGCAGATGCCGACCGAATTCCAGGTCTTTCAGGCGAAATCGCAGCAGTCGCACTTGCAGGCATGGGATCTGGTGATCGAACTTCTCAAGAAGTTTCGGCAGTCCGTCCTTGTGCGTCAAGGAGAGCCTCGCAAGAAGTTCCCAGAGGGAGAAACCCTGCGGCGAATGACCGGACGAAGGAGTCGCCGTGGTCGAGCCTACTCGGAAGAGGAACTGCCCAATGGATTCCCACGCGCGGAACTTGGCTTGCCAATCGTCTTTCAGTTCAAGGACAGGGACGATCCCGAACAGATGATCGTCCTGCCAACGGGAACCGATGGTGCTGGCAAGCCTCTTCAGCGAATGAGTAGCCCAGTGATCTTGAAGCCGATACCGGTTTCTGAGAAGCAGTCCGTTGCCACGATCATGGTCATTCATCGGCCCAAGTTGCCAACGATCGATGTTGCACCAGCGACGGATCAAGGACAGGCTCGACGCACGACATCGCATCCCGTGACCGCTCCGCACCTGGCTACTTATCCGAACTCGCCGCTCGCAGGATCGCCTGCAGGGTCTGCAATTGAAGCATTTCTCAAGTTCACTGGCTTCACGGAGGTGACGCGATGAGCCATCTTCTCGCCATTGCCGTCGGCCCCGTGCAGGAGTTCATCGCGGCGGCGCGTCGAACGCGCGACCTGTGGTTCGGCTCGTACTTGCTGTCCGAGATCAGCCGGGCGGTGGCCAAGTCCGTCGAAGCCGATGGGGGCCAGCTCATCTTCCCTGCGTCGTTCGATGCGGAGAACGTAGCCAACGTCATCCTTGCAGAGTTGCCCTCGGGTGAACCGGAGCACGTAGCAACCAAAGCCAAGCAAGCGGCTGAAGATTGCTGGAAGCGGTACGCGGACGAAGCTTGGGGCACCGCATCCGAAGTGATCCGGCAGGACATCTGGGACGACCAGGTCAATGACGTGATCGAGTTCTACGCGGCGTGGGTTGCGAGTTCAGGCAACTACAAAGAAGATCGCGGGAAGTTGATGCGGCTGCTGGCCGGGAGGAAGAACTGCAGGGACTTCATCCCAGCGAAGGGACGGGTTGGGGTGCCTAAGTCGTCGTTGGATGGACAACGCGAATCCGTACTCAAGCCGCCGACTGAATGGGCTCAGCGCTTCCGCGCCCGACTTCGCATCCGCGAAGGGGAACAACTCGACGTCGTCGGCCTGGTCAAGCGAGTCGCGGAGGGGAATCGGCCGTATCCATCCGTCTCGCGGATAGCGGCCGATCCCTGGATTCGGGGAAATCAGCAACGGCTCGATCCAGTTCGGATCGCTTGCGAGCAGTTGGGGACTCAGGTAATTCGCAGACTCAATCTCGAGGAAGAGCGCGGCCATCCACACTTTGCTGCGTTTCCTTACGAAGGCACCGCAGTCTACACCAGTCGGCATCACGAACTGATCGAGGAAACGGAAGCGACGGTGGATGAACTTCGCGGACTGCGCGAATCGCTCGCGCGACTGACGCAGCCGGAACCGTACCTTGCCGTCCTCATCGCGGATGGCGATCGGATGGGGGCGGCCATCGCCAATTTGAACGACAGGGATAAGAACCGTGCGATCTCGAAAGCGCTGGCCAGTTTCGCGGTTGAGGCACGAAAGATCGTCAACGACCACAACGGAGTGCTGGTCTATGCCGGCGGCGACGACGTGCTGGCATTTCTGCCGGTGGACAAGTGCCTGGGTTGTGCCCGAGAGTTGCGAGAGAAGTTCGTGGAGTGTTTGAAAAAGGAAGTGCCAGCCGACACACCCACGCTCTCCGTCGGCATCGCGATCGGCCACTTCATGGAGAACCTCGAAGACCTGCTCGACTACGGCCGCGCGGCCGAGAAGGCTGCCAAGAAGGTCGAAGGCAAGGACGCTCTCGCCGTTCATTTGCACAAGCGTGGTGGAGCGCCGATCAAGATTGCAAAGCGATGGGAAACGGACCCCGAGACGCGATTGCTTGAACTGGCCGAGGTCATGAACGACGGCACGATTCCGACCAAGTTGCCCTACGAGTTGCGGACGATGTCGAAGCTGTATGAATCTTGGGATGAGAATGTCGCCGAGGCGATCAAACAAGATCTTGCTCGCGTGATCGCCAAGAAGTCTTCCAAGGGCGTGGACACGGTCAAGACCGCGATGAAAAGGTTCACCACAGATATGGATTCCAAGAAGCTGCTCGCATTGGCGGAGGAAATGCTCGTGGCCCGCCAGATCGCGACGGTCCTGAAGCAAGCCGGAGGTGAGTCATGAGCACGATCCTGCAACTCACTCCGCACGATCCGCTGATTGCTCGCGATGGCCGACCGTTTGGGGCAGGTCAAGGCAACCGCATGCGTGGCCTGCCCTGGCCGTTGCCTTCCGTCGTCGCCGGGTCGTTCCGCACGGCGTTGGTGAAGGCAGGCATGGGCGATTTCTCCGGTGATATGCCGCAACGGGTGATGCAAATCGCCGTGGCCGGAGTGTTGCCTACAGCTGGGGCAAAGTTGTATCTTCCCGCGCCGAACGACTGCGTTTGGGATGAGAAAACGGACCAGATTCAACGTGTGCGGCCGATCGAACTTCAAAAAGATGAAGGTGTCGATTTCCCGAAAGAAGTGGAAGGTTTGTGGCCCATTCGATTGACTGAAAAACAAGCGAAAGAAGACTTCAAAGCCAAGTCGATCCCCGCATGGTGGCCCGTTGAGAGACTTACGGATTGGCTCACGACGAAGGAAACATCTTTGTCGTCAAACTGGTTCGACAATTCATTCCTCGGGCATCCAATCCAAGAAATCCGCGATCACGTTTGCCTCGATCCGGATCGTGGCGCGGCGGCCGAGGGACAGATCTTCGCTACCGCTGGGCTGAACGTAACTCACCTGCCGCGGTTCTACATCAATGGGTCCGAAGAAGAAAAGCAGTCCAAGACATGTAAGAATCGCGTTGCGGAAATCACACTCACGGCACGGGTGACAATCCCCGACACGGGCTTCGATCACGTCAACACGTTGGACATCTGGCATCCGCTCGGCGGCGAGCGCCGGATGGTTCACTGGAAGAAGGCCGATTCCGATTTGTGGGCCTGTCCGGAAGGCATCAACTCCGCAATCAGGAGTACGACGGAAGTTCGCATGGTGCTGGCCACTCCGGCGATCTTCGCAAAGGGCTGGAAGCCCGGTTGGCTGACGAATGGCCTCCAGGGCGAATTGCACGGGGTCAAGCTCAGGCTCGTCGGCGTGAGCAACGGCCGCTGGAAAGCGGTCTCCGGCTGGTCGCTAGCACCGCCGCGCGGACCGAAGCCCATTCGCCGCATGGTGCCGGCCGGGAGCGTTTATTTCTTCAAATGTGAAAAGGGAGCGGCGGCAAAACTCGCCGACCTGTGGCTTCAACCGGTCAGCGACGACGAACAGGACCGACGCGACGGCTTCGGGCTGGCCGTCTGGGGAATCTGGTAATCCAAGCAGAACACGAGGAACATCGATATGCCCAACACACGAATTTACTGGCTGCACACCCTCAGCCCGACCCATGCCGGCATCGGTCGCGGCGTCGGTTACATTGACCTGCCAATCGACCGCGATGGCGTCACGGGTTGGCCGATCCTCCGCGGATCCGGCTTCAAGGGTGTTTGGGCCGATTTCTTCGCTCAAAAGCTGCTCAAGCCGGAACAGCGGGGCAAGGATGAACGCAAACTGGACAATCCCGAAAGCAAGCTGCTCAAAGCGGCTTTCGGCGTCGCGGGAGAGAACAATGATTCCAACTCCGGCGCATTGATCCCGACCGATGCCAAGATCGTCTGCCTTCCGGTCCGGAGTTTTCGCGGCACGTTCGCCTGGGCCACGTCGCCGTTGTGTTTGCAAATGCTGCGGCGGACGCTGTGCCTTGCGGGGTCAGTGATGTTCCGGCTGCTCCGGCGTCGCTGGACGAAGACAAGGCTCACCACACCACGACGAGCGCACTCTTCGACGGCAGCAGCATCTACCTCGAAGACCTCGGCTTCGTAGCCGAGAAGTGCGACACGGCGACAGCGTGGGCGAAGTTCATTGCCGAAAACGTCTTCGCCAGTGATTCCACCTGGCAAGAACAGTTCAAGAAGCGATTCGTCGTCCTGCCAGATTCGGCCTTCGACTTCCTCTGCGAAACCGGCACCGAGGTTCATACACGAGTCCGGATCGAGGATGATACCAAAACGGTAGCTAAAGGTGCGCTATGGACCGAGGAATCGCTCCCAGCCGAGACGATCCTGATGGGCCTTATCCAATGCGAGCGAGTGTATCAAAAAAACGGTACCAGAGAAGACTCAATCAAACCCGAGAAGTTGATCGAAAACTTCGCAACAAAATCGCTAACGCTCCAAATTGGCGGTAAGGCGACGATCGGTCGCGGGCAGGTTTGCTGTGTGTTCACGCCGGTGAATGGAGGTAGTCAATGAGCGTTCACACCCGAAGCCAGAAGCTGGCACAAGCGGCCTATCGGCGCGTCACCGACCGACTCGTGACCGACGACAAAGGAATGAAGAAACTCGATGATAAGTACGAAACCTTCGCCAAGAAGTTCCCGGCTTTGATTCACACCTGTGGACTCGCCCAGGCAGTAGCCTTCGCCGAAGCGAAAGGAAAGTCGAAAGCTGACAAGAAACCGAAGCCAGAAATGCTCTACTTGGAAGACTTGGCCGCAGTCTTGTCGAAGTCCGGTCATGGCGAGATCGAATCGGCCAGCAAGTTGGCTGAGACGTCTCGAAACGAACAGATGAGCGGTTACCTTCGCCTGAGCCGTGATGCGATCAACGCCGCCAGTTGGTTGAAGCGGTACGTCGAAGCCGCCGGGGAGGGTGAGTAATGCGCAAATTCATCTGCGACCTCGCCGGCTCTCGAGTGAAGCAAGAAAGCAAGTATGTTCGCCCACAGGATCGGCGCGGCCAACATCCCAATCAAGGAGGTGGCCAGCATGCCGGCTTGCTGTTGCAACGCTATCTCTGCGAGAACGCCACCGGCGAGGGCGGCAATCCGGAGGAGAAACGCGCCATCCTCCAGGCGGCGATCAACGCTGCCAGCAACCCCGAGGTTCGCGAACTCTACAAGGCTGCCTATGCGCGTTGGCAGAAATCCTTGCCCGAGCTGACCGCTGCGAACGAGTTGGAAACGCTCGGTCGGCTCATCGTCGGCCTGGGAACGGATAACGTCCTCGAAACCGGCATCCGCCTGCACCACACCTACGGCATGCCGATTCTGCCAGGCTCAGCCCTCAAGGGAATGGCCGCGCATTACTGCGATCAAGTCTGGGGCGAGCAGGACAAAGAATCCCCATCGGATCACGCGATCCACTTCCGAGGTCCACGCAAGGAGGATCGGAAACAGAATCGGCGTGCCGAGTCACAAGGGAAGTATCACAAACTCCTCTTCGGCAACACCGACGATAGCGGCGGCATCGTCTTCCACGATGCCTGGTTCGTGCCCGATTCCGAGAGCGAACCGCTGAAACCCGACGTGATGACGCCTCACCACCCGAAGTGGCTCGATGGCGCCGCTCCACCAACGGATTTCGACAGCCCGACGCCTGTGCCGTTTCTATCGGTCGCTGGTCAGTTCCACGTCGCTGTGAGTTGGTACGGGCCGGAAAGTGACAAGGCGAAGGGCTGGACGGAGCAAGCGTTCGAGTTGCTCTGCGACGCACTCGGCCACTGGGGCATCGGCGGCAAAACGACCAGCGGATACGGACGGTTCGACTTGGAAAAACTGAAAGCGGATCGTGAAGTGAAAGCAAAGCAGCGAGAAAAAGAAGCCATCGAAGCGGAACGACTCCGGCAACTTGAAGCGATGTCGCCGATCGAACGAAGTATCAAAGAACTTCTCGAGTTGCATCCGAACAAGGCCGAAACGCGAGTCTGGTTCAAGCTCTATGAGGAACTGAAAAAGCCGGAAGGACGGTTTACTTCGCCGGAGGACCGAATCGAAGTTGCCAAGCGTGTGAAAGCCGGAATGCAGGAAACCAAAGTCTGGAAAGACAAAGGCAAAGACGGGGAACGAAAAACGTTTATTCGGCAGATTCTCGGGGAGTAATCATGCGGCTGATCAGCTTCCTTGGGACGGGCAAATACGGCGAGACTACATACTCCTTCGATGGCAGCACCTGTCGAACGCGATTTGTGGCGCAAGCTTTGGCTTCGTTCACGCAGCCGAATGAGATCCGTCTGATCGCGACGACGGAAGCATGGAACCAGCACGGCAACACCCTCTGCCAAGCGTTAGCCGCGGACAACCGACCTGCTGCTATCCAAGTCCCCGTCCCGACCGGCGGCGACCCGCAGCAACTCTGGCAAATGTTCGGGGCCATCGTTGAGGTGATCCGCACCAGTAGCCACCCAGTACTGCTGGACATTACCCATGGCTTTCGGATGCAGCCATTCTTTGCGGCGGCCTGCATACAGTACATTCAGTCCGTTTTGCCAAATCCACCGCAGATTCGCGTGGTTTACGGCGAGTATCGTGGTTCTGAACAGGAAAGCCCCATTTGGGAACTTACCCCATTCCTGGAAGTGCTCTCTTGGTCGCGGAACTTGATGATGTTTCAGCGGACCGGACAGGCGGACGAGGTAGTCGCGCCTACGGAAGCGTTAGGCCGCGAATTGAGTCGGCAATGGGCGAAGTCTGGTCGGCAGGGCGCACAACCGCAACTTCGGGCTCTTGCCCTGGCACTGGAAGCCTTCAGTGACGATTTTACCACCATCCGAACTGGTTCTCTCCTCATAGGCAACCGGTCTTCAGCCCAACGCCTTTTTGGGGCGATTGACCAGACGAGCGCTGAGGTTGCTCAACAACTGCCGGCACTGGCGCTCGTACTCGACCAGGTGCGAGCGATGGTCGAGCCGCTGTGCATCGACGGTGCAAGACTGTCTTCCGCTGACGGGCAGCGAGCCCTTCTCGCCCTGACCCGCCTGTATCAGGAGATGGGACGCTATAGTGAAGCCATCTCAATCCTTCGTGAAGGATGGATCACAGGCGGCGCGCCCGCGAATACTGACCAACCGGGAACGGACTTCGACCGAGTAGCCCGTGAGCAGCAAGAAGCGAACTGGCAGACTAAGACTATTCAATCCCGCAGCGTGAGTGAACTACGCAACGACATCCAGCATGCGGGCTTCAACCAGCGACCACACGATCGAACCTGGTTTCAGGAGCAACTCACAAACATGCTAAACCGGTGGCAGGCGGCCATCGATTCTATGGAGAACCGGAATCCGGACTGAAAACCATGCTCCTACTCAACTTCGGACACCCGCTCACCGACGCACATCTCGCCCGAATTCGAGAGATTGTCGGGCGAGACATCGAACGCGTCATACCCGTGCCGACGCACCTTGACCATTCCAGACCGTTCAATGAGCAAGTCTCGGACTTGCTCGGGTCAGTCCCCCTGACGCCCGAACAGTGGCAGACCACTCCGCTGATCCTCAATCCGCCTAGCCTTGCCCCGATCACGGCCGTCCTGCTTGCGGAGATTCACGGCCGAAGCGGTTTCTTTCCGACGATCCTCCGACTCCGTCCGATTGCAAGCATCGTTCCGCCTCAATTTGAGGTTGCCGAACTACTGAATCTGCAAGGAGTGCGGGATGCCGCGCGTACTCGTCGATCGTGAGGCCAATCGACCAATTCCGCCGGAAAGCAAGTACACCATGCCAAGTCAAGAACAACGTTGTCTTCTCGTGGTTGCAGCGCGGGCAGCGGCAGCGCGGGCGTTCCTGACGTCGCCGGGCGGCACGGCCTATGGGGCCGCGGTCCTCAGCGCCGCAGGCAACCTCTACCAGGCAGGGCAGTATTCGTCATTCAACCATGTGACCAACGTCCACGCGGAGCAGGTCGCACTGATACTGGCCACAATGGCCGACGACCCCGACGTCCTGGCGCTGGCGGTGGCCTCCACGGGGGCCGAGTCGGTCACCCGGCCCTGTGGTGTTTGTCGGCAGGTGCTGGCTGAACACGCGGCCCGGACCGGACGCGACTTCGAAGTGCTCATGGCCTGCCGCCACAGCGTCGGCCACGATACTGCGAGGGTCAGCGAATTGTTGCCGCTGGGATGGTCGCCGGGCCAGGATGCTGGGGCCGGAGAGGGTGCCGATGTGCGGATCGCGCCTCCTCGCACGGGGTCTACTCCCGAGAGGGAACCCTTTCAGACGGGCGATCACGTCATGCTGTCCGACGGGGCCGTCGCGCTGGTCTGGGACGGTGAGTTCGAGCCCGCCAGCACGCTGGTGAAGCTCAAATACACCTCGGCGGAAGGTGGGCTGCGGAAGATGGCGCACTCGTTCACGGAGTCGCCCAGTTACCAGAGGGAGTTGCACGACCTCGGCTGGAGCAGGCCGACACAGTGCGGCGTCCGGACCGCCGTTGTCGGGGCGGCGGACGTAACGGCTGTGTTCAAGGCACAGCGGTTGGGGGCAGACGTCGGCGAACCCCCTGGCCCGCTGATGGGCATCCTTCGGGACGCGGGGGTGGACATTGCTGCGGTGCGGGTGACCGGATCGCGGGCAATCGGGCTACAGCACGCCGGCTCCGACTGGGATCTGGTGGTGCCCGTAGAGGTCGTCCGGCTGACGGCCATCCGCGAGGCGTTGGCGGCCGCAGTCGAGCAGGGTACGCTGTCGGTCCCACCATTGTCGGGCACCTGGAAGTTGCTCGACCGGATCTTTCCTGGCGGTCGCGAGGCTGTCCTACGCGATCGACGCTTCGCCGACTCGCTGCTCAGCGGCGGAGCGTCGATCGCGCTGATTTTCGTGCCGCCTGAGCCGCAGAATATCTGTGTTGGCCCCGACTGGGCGCCGGCGGGCCGAGCAGTGCTGCATGGGGTGGTCCGGCATGCTTCCAGTGCTGCTTACAAGCGAGCGGAGTATGACCTGGACGACGCAGGTGGCCCGGTCCGAGTTACCTGCTACCACAAGACCGCGAACCTGTTACGGGCCGGCGATGTCATCTCCGTCTGCGGGTCGCTCGTCCGCAGAGGTGGGGAGCGGCGGCTGATCCAACTCCTTCCGCAGCCCGACCGCATCCTTTGGTGGGAAGTCGCCGGCCCAAATCGCCCCCAGGAGCAATCTACATGAGTGACTGGCACCGCCACACTTTTGAAGACGAGGGCGCGGTCCTGGTTGAATTCCTGCCCGCACCGGATCGCTTCTGGCCGCCGGAGATTCTTCGCGACCATCGGCTGTCTGTCTCTGGAATAGCCGGACGCCCCGCGGTCCTGACGGGCGCCGGTGCCGTCTGGATGTACGCCCACGCGGCGGCGGTACTCCGCGCCGCGGAGGCGACCGACATCTACGTACGCACCCCATACAGGCCGGGCGCCTCGGACGATCTCGAGGGGAGTGAGAGCCTGCTCATCCTCGCGGGCCGTCCGCAAGAGAAAGGCGCATTGCTCTCCGTCCAGATGAGGACATCACCGCCGCTCTCACCAGCAGCCATCAATCATCTGCTCGAGCCGCGCCTGGAGAAACTCGCGCGGCTCCGCCCGCAGGAGTTGGCCCTCTGCGGCCGGGCCAGTACAGAGGTGTATGCGCGGGCGGCCTGGGCGGCTGTTGACAGCGGCGTGCGGCGGATCACATGTTGGTCCGCGCGCGACGGGTTGATCGTTGTCTACGATCCCGACGGGAAGCAAATAGGGTGCCGGATCTCACGTCCGGACTGGGTGGCCCAGGCCATGTCGCAGCCTGTTCGGCCTCTAATCGTCGGCGTCACGGGTGACCCCAACCGGGGCAAATCTCTCTTCAGTGCTGCGCTGGATTGGTACAGGGAACGTATCGCCTGCGGTGGCTGGAAGCTGGACTGCGACGGGCAGGCGCCGACCTCGCCATGGTATCTCAGCATGGCAGGGCACACATCCGAGGACGAGGCCCGGCGGCTGCGCGAAGTGCACAAGCGACCCTGGACTCCGGAGATGGAGACTGACATTGCTGGGCAACTCCACATGGCCCGGGAAGTCTTCTCCGTGCTGATCGCCGACCTGCCCGGCGGCAATCACAAGCCTAACCCGCCTCAGCGGGTTCCCGACGGCCGGGAACGTATTTTTGCGGAGGTCGACGCGCTGGTCCTCCTCGACCGCGAGGACGCTTCGTCGGAGGCTAGCTGGCGAGACGCCCTCCGTCCGCACGGCCTCGACGGACGGATCGCCGCCGTCTTGTCATCCCGGCATCGAGGAAGCGGTACGGATCGTCCGGGAGGTTTGCGTCAAAACGGGTTGTCCGGTCACCGACATCCACGCCCACCACGCCGACGGCCAATGGCGGCTGCCGGAAGAAGTCCGTACCCAGGACCATCACAGTTACCACGCCGGCCATGGCAAGGCGTCGCACAGTGGCCACCACTTCTTCGATTGCGTCTACCTCTTCTGGCGGGCCGGCACTGCCAGCGGCAAAACCGCCGACGCCGCGCGGGTTTACGCATCGTTCGTGCAGCCGCACGGGCTGCTACGGCAGTTGACCCGTGCGGACTACACACATCTGTTCGGCGAGGACTACCACCGCGCCTGCCCCCACAGCGACGAAGTACTCGACCGGCAATTCCGGGACTTCGGCGAGGTGGATCTCAACGCCGTGATCACGTTCCTCAACGGCGGCGTAGCGGTTGGCCAGGCGTCGCTCAACCTGCTGCACAACAGTTTCTCGCGCCGAGGCTGGCTACATCCTCCCGCCGATCTGTACAAGGGCAACGGGCGTGTCAAGCACGAGCATCATCGCGTCCACGTCGGGCCGTTCCTGACAGTGGCAATTCACTCGTATCAGTCGAAATCGGACCATGACGCCAGCGACGAGGCTGACCTGCGGCCTGGCGGCAACAATCACTTCGAACTGCATGTGTTCCGAAACACCAGGATGATCGGCGGGCAAGAAGTCGAGGTGATTCCCCTTGACCAGCTGGCGGGCTTCGACCGTTCACGGCTTTACATCGAGCAGGTTAAGGAGGGGGTAGTTGGCGAGTTCTTTCGTTACCTGGCCGATCAGTTGCCTGAAGACAAGCTTCGCTCGCCGTTGCAGGACCACGCCGTTCCCGTGCGCCTGCTAGCGGCCGTGTACGAATCGCATGCCAACACGCAGCGGGGCGACAACCCGGTGATCGTCAAGCCAATCAGGGGGTGAGTCGTGTCCGAGGCGTCCGGTATCGAGGCAGTAGCGCGGGGGTTGCTAGACGGCGGCGTCGAGTTCGCGACCGCCTACCCGGGATTTCATGCACACGACTTGGCCCGTCTGCTGGGCGTCGAGGCGTTCTCCGTGAACGAGAAGAATGCTCTGGCGGTCGCCTGGGGAGCCAGCCTTGCAGGAACCCGGTCGGCCACCGTTTTCAAGAACGTCGGGCTCAATGACGCAGCCGACCCGTTCGTCAACGCCTGCGTGCTGGGGGTCCGGGCAGGCCTGGTGCTCGTGGTGCTGGACGACATCGACGTGGAGCAGTCGCAGATCCAACAGGACTCCCGACCATACGCCGAATTTCCCTGCTCGCTGTGGTTGGAGCCGCGCTCGGTGTCAGACGCGTATGAACTGGCCAGGCAGGCACCGGGACTCTCCGAGCGACTGGGGACGCTGGTCGTGCTGCGACTGACGAATCTCCTGACGCGGGCCATTGGGCCAATGACGCGGCGAGAACCATCGACGACCCGGCTAAAATGGTGTCGGAACCCGGAGTTGTGGGTGGCCCATCCCGTTTACGGGGAGGCTCAGCGGCAACGCCTGGTGGACCGGCAGGAGGCCGTCGCCCATTGGGTGGACGGGGCTTATCCATCGCCAGCCTTCGCTTCTGGAGAAGTCATTCGAGTGATCGCAGGCATGGCGTCCTGCGCTGCCGTAGGGACGCTCGATCTGGCGGCGTTCACCCTGCCGCTGCCGCGTCCCTGGCTGGCGGCCCTGGCCACGTCTGCCGCGCGGGTAGTTGTCGAGGAGCATGGCGGACCATACCTAGCAAACAAGGTGGCGACAGGCATGGGTGCCGCGCGCGTGCAGTCACACTTGCCACGTCCGCAAGTGGAACGACAATACCGCGTTACCGACCGTTATGAGCCGCTCTACGCGATCCTGCGGGCGGTGCCGAACCGCGTCGTCGTCGGTGACCTGGGCGGACACACCCTGGACCCCCATCGCACGGTTGATGCTTGCCTGTGTTACGGATGCTCGGTAGGGGTGGCGACAGGCATCACTCTGGCGGCTCCGTCGTTGCACGTCATCTGCGTGACCGGCGATGCCGCCTTTCGTCACTCCGGTAAGGTCGCTCTCGAGGAAGCCGTGGCTCGTCGAGCAAACGTGACCGTGATCGTACTGGATAACGGCGGGAGCGTGGGCACAGGAGGGCAGCATTTGCCCGGTACTTGCCGGCTGGACGCGCCAGACCTTGGGTGTCACGACCTGGACTTCCCCACACCCGGCGAAGCGGAACCGCTGTCGGCCCTGTTGCGGCGACCCACTGGCCCGCAGTTGATCCGCCTGAATACCCCGTTCTGAAAGAGGCACCAATGCACGTCCACTTCGAGGGGCTGGACCTGGCTGGCAAGAGCACCGTGTGCCGGCTCTTCCGCGAGCATGCGCGGGGGGAGTGGCAGGTGCGGCACAACGCCCTTACGCCAGACAACCCGATCTACGAGTTGGCCGACCGGTTGCGACGGGAAAGAGGAGGAGAAGAGTCGATCGGTTGGCTCTACCACGCGGCGGTGCTTTTGGACCTCGAACGGTATGAGCCGCCGGCGGGCGATGTCATCCAGGACTCGACCGTCCTGCTGCGGTCGTTGGCCTTCCACAAGGTACGCGGCACGCCGGGCCTTGCCGACCGCCTGGAGACGCTGCTCGACCGCCACCCGCGCTTCGACTGCTCGTTCGTACTGGTCGCCGACCACCGGACGCGACTTGACCGGTTGGCGAAGCGGCGGCTGCAAAACCTCGGCCCGGAAGACTTTCTGGTGCGTGACGAACCCGAGCGGTTCTGTGCGATGGAGCGGCAACTGGTCGATTACGCGACCCGACACTTCAGAGCAGTCGTGCTGGACACCAGCGGCGAATTGGACGCCTCATGGTTGGAAGAGGTGTTCCGCCACATACCGAGGCTGCGGCGAGATCAGCCTTCCGCTTGAAGGGCACGGGCCGCCTCAGTCAGCTTGAGCGCCAACGGGGAAGGCACGCTGGGCGCGAGCGTCTCGGCCAGCCGCCCATAATACCACAGTGTTCCTACCTTGCCGCCGTTGAACCGATCGAAGACGGCGTCGCCGATGCGGTGGCGGTCGTCAAGCAAGCATGCCAGGTTGTGCACCTTGTCAACGGCGACGACGAGCAGCGCGTCGGCAGGGGCGTCCTCGAGGTTGCGGAGGAAGGCATCTTTCCGCGCGCGCCAACTGGCGTCCTTGAGTTCGGGTGGCTCGCTGCAGGCGGCCACCAGGTCAGCAATACGTGGGCCGAATTCATCGCGGATGCGGTCCAGCATGTCCCGACCTCCCTGATCTTCGGGAGCGTCATGCAGCAGCGAGGCAACGGCTTGATCCTCGTCTCCACCGTGTTCCAGAACCAGCGCACATACCGCGAGCAAGTGAGAGATGTAAGGGACATCTGTGCCTTTGCGGCGTTGGCCGCGATGGACACGGCTGGCAAACACGAGAGCTTGGTCGAAGCGGTCGGTCAGCAACACATCTCGCAAGGGATAGCCTCCCGCCAGCAATTCCCGGCCCCCTAGTTTCGCCGGTTATGGTCGCGGATTTTGTACTTGCCTTTCGTAAACGCGGCTGTCAGAATACTTTCCCAGTTCGCCCATCTTGTCGGTCAGTCGGTCAGGCAA
>Ga0163144_10004934_pt1 | contig 29854 bp, 20 predicted proteins | sample OliLak19BULKMAT1_FD_123175 | JGI IMG/M metagenome (GOLD analysis project Ga0163144, IMG submission 123175) | Freshwater microbial mat bacterial communities from Lake Vanda, McMurdo Dry Valleys, Antarctica - Oligotrophic Lake LV.19.BULKMAT1 | ecosystem: Environmental > Aquatic > Freshwater >...
AGTCGTGGGTTCGAGTCCCATTAGCTCCACGTAAGGGCCCCAAAATGGGGTCTTTTTTTTTGCTCAGCAGCTAGAGTGTCCCGCCACGTAGTTCCTATAAGGAACAAGTGCGGCGGGAAAGTCGTGAGTTCGAGTCCCTCTTCGAATACCAAAGCTTTAGCGAAGGGATTTTGCTCCACGTAAGAGCCCCAAAATGGGGTCTTTTTTTTGCCTTTGCTCAGCCGGCTAGAGCGTGGCTCCCGAAGCGCCAAGGTCAGTGGTTCGACTCCATCTTACTTGTGGCGACAAAGGCGCCACCTCCACAATCCATAGTGAGTGTGTGTGTCGGTGTGGGTGTGTGTAATGAATTGAAGTCTAAAAACACCCGGCTCCTGGTCGTAACTATTTCTTATTGAGCACCTTATTTCCTTACAATCACCCCCCACACCTACACTCACTCCGAATTAGGGTAACACACCCAAACCCACACCCACACTCACTCCGAATTGGGGTTTGACTTCATCTTACTTGTGGCGACAAAGGCGCCACCTCCACAATCCAGCCTGGGGATAATCCAGTGTTCCTTACTTTGGGATTGTTGCATTAAATACTGAGAAGGCAGGCTTTATACGTATTTCCAATTGAAGGCAATCTGGCCTTTAGTTTGTAATTTTATGCAGACTTCCAAAATGATCAAATCATGGACAAAATTCTGTACTACCCTTATATCAATCTACCCGAAAGCAGTTGGACACTCAGGTCCATTTTGTACTGGGATACAGTCGGCTCAATTGTGCCTGAATCATATCAAAGTGCTAATTCGTTTTCCCCACTGAATCAATCGCTGCTAAGGGAAGGGCTGATAGAGAGAATAAGCCCCTATGATGCATGGAATGTACCTCGGTATGAGCAATCTCTTATTGACTCCATAGTCCACGGAGACATGATTCTTGATGATGCGCGCACCAACTTTCAGGAGGGCTCTTTTGAAAAAATCCACCGGGAAAAATTCAACTACTTCGTTTTTCAAACCTTAGAGGATCTGCATCTGGCACAAAAAGTGGCTACTTCCGAATGGTATATTGTTGAATCAAATATTGCGAAATTAATGATGACTTTTTTAGCCACTGTGCTGGCCTTAGAAAAGGGATTTCAACCTGTAACTGATAAAATTGTCAATCTTGACATTTCCTTCAACAATACAGCTCATAGTGATTACATGAAAATATTCAATTTAGGAGAGGAAAGCGTTGAAGCAAATGTAAGGACCGAAATTTTAAAAGAATGCATGGTTTATCCATACGAAGCAAATTTGAATGCCATCCGGCGGTTCAAGGACAAGCATTATGACGAGTTAAAGGCATTCCGCAGACACATCGAAAAAATTGTCTTTAATACATCCCTGATTGCTGATCCGGGAAAAAGACAGAAGGCCCTTCACCTTGAAATCCATGATATCAACGAACAAAAAACGGCACTTATCCGCAGAATGAAAGAATCCAATTTTAACAGGATCCTTTTCGGGAGCGCCTGTGGACTTTTGGCAACAGCTGCGCCTGTGATAGCGTCCCCGTCCTTAATCGGGGTTCCAGCCCTCCTTTATGGCATATATACTATTTACAAGGACCTTCAAACGCCCAAAATCGATAGCCCGCTGTATTATCTCGCACTTACAGGGCATAAATTCAAGACGGCTTGACACCTCTGTTCATCGAATGAAGAGGAATGCGCCGAAGTTTACCCCTGGTCTCAATGCGGGAGCGAACTTTTCCAAAATTGAAAATCCCGGGCCACTCCTCTATATTTCAGAGTGACAAAAGGTGGAGCGAAATTATTCCTCCACCTCAAACTCAGGAAGTTGCAGAACATTTAAGGTTTCCAACTCTTTCCCGGCGATTCCGCTTATGGATCCGAATAATACGGATATGTTTTCCTGTACTGCCCATATCTGCTTTTCCCTGGAAGCAGATAGCTTATGCATGGCTTTCTTTTCGGCATTGAGCTGTTCATTCATGCCACTATAATTCTCGATGATTCGCTTTATGTTTTGTACGAATTCATTACTTGTCAGGTAGGCATAGAGCAATTCCTTCTTGTCGCCCCTATTTTCCTGTGAAAGCTTTACCGAATGCGTTTTGATCAACATCGCCCTCAAAACAAATGACAAGCTTTTTACTTCGTTAAACCCGCATATCCAAACCCCATTTCGTTAACCAAACCGGTCCAAATCACCAGGCATGGTTTCCGTCACCAGGACGGCAATATCCGCCTTACAGGTTATCTGATCCTGTTTTAGCTTATCAATCCAGTCGTTTGTATAATTCTTTGTCCGCTTACTTTCATATACAATGGAGCCGCACTCCTGCTGGAGTGAATTGATAACAATCTGTATACTATCCGCTCCGCGTATCCCTTTTGACACTTCGGACACCTTGTCAAAAGGATAGGTCCGGCGGAGCAGGTCCTCAAGGGCCAGTTCCTGAACCTCGCCCTGCAGTTGCATGGATCCCTGCTCGGCTTTACGCTTCATCTCTTCGGCAAGTTTCTTGTTATCATCAATTTGCTTCAACAACTTCATTTTTTCCAATTCGAAACTCTCTCTTTCTTTTGCCCTTGCCTTATCTTCAATTTCCTTTTGTCTTTCAAGGATTTGCTTTTCAATCTGGAGATTCATATCCTCCTTTTGCTCCTTTAACAACGCTTCCTTTTGCATCAAAACCACCTCCTTTTCCCTAAGCGCTCTATTTTCTAACTTTCGCTTTTCATTTTCGTCTCTTAATGACTTTAATTCCTCTTCATGTGTTTCAAGGGAGGATTGCTCAATTTTCTTCCTCTCCAGTTCAAGACGTTCGTGAATTTCCGCCTTCATCAATTCATTATGATTCTCTTTAAGAATAATCAGTTGCTGCCTTTCCTCTTCTAGTTTCCTCCTTTCAGCATTAAATTTGTCTGCCTGTTCGGAACCTTTTCTTTCATATTCAGCCTGGTAATGGGCCTCCATTTTACCGGCAAGGGCCTCTTCAATGTCAAAAGAATGCCCGCAATTAGGACAAGTGATTTTATCTGCCATAACCTCTGATTTTTATAAGAATTAGGTTTTTACGTAGCCTTTCCCGAGGGATACTACTTTGGGAATTTCGTTCAGCCAGCCAGCAATATAAGCAGGGATTGGTCTGTCAGGGTTCAGTGATCAACTGCGAAATCGCCTCCTCTGTGGGGTGAAGCTATAGATTATTTCCTGAAGCCACCAAGGATCATATACAGTCCAAATAATGCAAGAAGCAAGGCCCCCAATGCCACCGCAGCGGACCCAAACACCAGAATGTCGTAACCGGTCATTTCAAGCAGGAAAAAACCAAGTCCGGCTATAGCCAGAATTAACTTTACCCACACACTCCTGAGCGCAGCTGCAATCACAGCGAGTACTAAAAAAATGGTCAGCTTTTCTACCCCAATCAATCCTTTAGCCCATAAACTAAGTCCGAGGCCAACTGCACTTATTACGATGAGAAAACCTGACAATTTTGAGCCAATTGAAGTATTAGTTTTCCCCATAAAAATGAATTAAAAATCTAGTTTGAATCGGCCAATTTATTCCAGGTCTCATGGCATTTCAACGCATCATCAAGCGCATTATGTCCTCCTCCTTCATGGTTAAGAAAAGCCTCTCGGATGGTTGTTTTATTCTTCTCAGCCAATTTTTGGTTAAGCTCCCAATAAATAGGAGAAATATTTTTCGGAAGATCATTTTTGGCATCACCAAAGAGATCAACAAAATGCATCATATCATAAAAACCTCCATCACAAACTAACTCAATATCATAATACCGACAAATGAACTTTGCCAATTCAATACGAACAAAATCCCTTTCCCCCTTTACCAAATACGTTTTCCCCTCAGTTTTAATATACGGCGCACTATGGGGATCCAGTAAAAAATTTGAGATCACATTAGCTTTGATCCAATCAGACTGATCAGGACGCACCCTGGATAAGAGATGCAATCTTTCTGGCCAATTGTCCGTGATTTCCCCATAGAAAAAACTCTGCTCATTTTCCAATAATGCTAAAGACATCAACTCACCTTGCTTACTTAGATCGGTGAACTCCGTATCTAGAAACAACTTAATTGACTTGTCTGGCATCGGTAAACTGACCTAAATTATATCCTGTATGAGATCCAACGCCTTGACTGGCAAGGAAAATAGGGTAAACAAGGGATAGCGCTTCCACGAGTTTTCTTTCATAAATTCTCATTGGAAACCAATACTTGGATCCGGGAGAAACTCTAAGGTGGACTAAAGGAGTTGGATCCTTAAAAATCTCTTGTTGATGAGGCGTAAATGTGCTTTTTATAAATACAGCAGTTCCGTCATTTTGCACAGGCACTGCATCTTCAAAATTAACCTGATCCAAAATAGAAAGTGTTGTGTCCCTTCGAAGTAAAACAGGTCGAATTGTAGATAAAAAATCACTGAAATTTATGTTTTCATCGTCCGGCAGTAAGGAATATATGTACTCAACATCATTCCTTAAAAAAACCTTTAACGGACCTTTTATGCCATGGCCTTTTATAAGAGGGAGACCTGTTGTGTGATCTAAATACATTCCAAGTTTTAAATCACTGCTTTCCTTTGAATGATCACCTTCCGACTTCACTGAGCCATATGGTTTTAAGGAACTACCTACCAAAAGCCCTTCAGTCCCAACATGAGCACTAAACATTATTGTAGAAATCAAACGGGCATCTTGCTTCAATCTTTCGATTTCTCTGTTGTGTTGATTCCACGTCCTGCTAAGTAATCTGATTATATCCTCCTCAGTGTATATTTCCTTGTAGAAATGTCTAGCAATATTCATGCGTCTTGATTTTTATGTGGAAATGAATAAATTGCAGTTTTCAATGCACACAAACAATCATACAAGAGGTCACCATCATAGTATTTCGATAACTCGGCACCATGACTTTCCTTATAGAGGCTCAGAATGGATTGAATTAATTTATGCTTTAATTCCTTATGCTCACCGCTGTCATTCATAAAGATATCAACCGCACGCATCACACCAGAACGAACACAAGCTGCACTAAAATTTGAAATTTGATCTATATATGTCTTTTCGACCTGCCCATCAACGACTAGATCACTATTGATTCGTTTTCTTGATAATCTAAATAGCCTTATTTTCCGTTCCATACCTCAATTTGTTTTTGTCCGAAATGAAGAAGCATCCTGTTCTAAAGGATTCCAAACATTGGAGAAACGCCGGGAATAAAGTGAACCATATCCTGTGCTCAGGTTTCCTCCTAGGTCTATGACCTTTTCATTCGTATTTTCAATAAATAGATTTCGATAGATATCAGATTCAGGAATTGCTACAAGTGTAAGAAATCTGGACCATCTCGGAATTATTTGTTCCGTCCACAGATTATCACTTAAGATCTGATAGATAGCAATTCCATCCACCTCACCTATTTTATCTTTTTTTAAACTATTTCTCTGAATTACGGGCAAATGGAAATTATCAGAGAGTAATTTAAAGTCAGCATCAGAAATTAATACCGGAAATTCCCCAAAAACAGACAGCAGAAATTCCAGCCTATCAAGTTGAATCACTTTTTTTACAATAACCCTATCATCCTCCAGAATTGTACCCGTTGAAGTAAATTCTGACAAACTTATTGGCATTTCGGCTGGATTATTAGCTGCCATATTTAATAAATCTGTACACAGAAGTTTAAGTGCATTTACTTCAGGATCAGATGAATTAGATATCTGAATCTGAGCAAATATTTGATTTAGAATTAAAGGACAAAAGACATTCGCATATACGCCAGGTTGGGAACGGACAGGCAAAGAAATTAACAGGCATTCATTATACTTGTAGTTCCCTGCTCGGTTTACATCAGCATCAGCTCCAAATATCTTTCCAAGAAGTCTTTTCAACTCCTCATTTTCTTTAAAATCTAACTTGGCTCTTCCCTCTGCCGCTATAAAATCATCTTCGATGACATTTTTGACAGATTTCTTGCCTCCAAACATATGAACTACTTCATCAGAATTTTCACCAAATTGATTTTCAAACCGCTCCCGAGTAGCCCCTTTTACAGCCGAATATTGAATAGTCGGATGCCCAAAGGAATTCCTTTGTACCTGCTGATCAATTGGGCTAAATTCGTCCTTTCCAGTTCCAGGATGAATATCGCTTATTGCCCTAAGATGATACATCTCATATTTCATCATACTTGAGTTAAATTTATTGGTGCAACATAATTGAATCCTGCCGTGCGGGCATAAGGATGCTTCAGAATATCAGCAAATGATTTCCCCTTTGCCGGCCATATTATTCCACCTGCATTTAGAACATGTATTGGCATGGCAAAGCCAGGTTTATCCCCGTTTACAGGATTTCTGGATGCAGATGCGTAAGATGACGTATTTACTTTGGTTTGTAAATAAGTCATCCTGTGTCCCCCGCTTAATACAACGTTCGCACTAGATCGATAGTCATCCGCAGGAAAACAATCTGACAATAACAAAGCCGGACCTGTGATTTTTGATAGATCCTCTTCAGAAAATGAAAAAGCCGGCATAGCATCCACTGGAATGACTTCTGCATAACACATACGCTGATCAGCACCTAACACAGCAGCGGTGCCTCGAAACTTAGTGCCCGGCTGTAACTCCAGCCCAACAAAGAATTGGAGGAAAATCCCTTGATGATATTGAATCACCTCATCCTTAAAGTAAGCTGTTCGCTCGGATTGCCCGCCCTTTGATTTACTTGAGTGCGTTAAAGTGTTTCGACACAGGAAATTATCTTCACCAACATACGTATCTGTTTCAAAACAATAATAGGCATTTTGAAAGTCCAGCTTTGCACTAAAATTAGAAATCGAATTGCAATTTCGCATAACCTGCCCACCCATTACATCAATATATTGTGTATCCTTTTCCGCACCAAAGCATATCGGCGATATCATGTCGGTACTTATACTGCGATGTGCAGGATAAAATGTCCTCTCATCAAAGAGTAACGACACAGAACTAAGGCTCTTAATGCATCCATAGGATGGAAGATCCGGATGAAATCCCGATCCACCAATTAATTGTCTTGCAGACTCCTGCTTATCCAATGGAATAAAGATGTCACTCCAGTTTGATATTCCGTTCTGAATACAAAGCATTCTGCGTACCATACCTAGTAAAGTGGTCTGAGAAGGTAACGCCCTGCTCTTTCGGAAATAAGGCTGCTTATTTCCGAAAATACGAATAGCTTCCTGACCGAAAAAATAGGGTCCATATGGGAATATCCTGATTTGAAAGAAATTAATCTTAGTCATAATTTGCGATCATCTTTTCGTACATTAAATCTTGCAAATCGAAGGACAAAATCAAATAACTCCTCCTTATCGGCTTCTCCAAGAGAATCATCGGCAAAAACACTATCTACAAGCCTGGTAATGATGCGAGTAAATTCGGAGGCTGCCGTGTCAGCTCCAGGCTTGTCACTCCTGGGTCGTATTGTATTTTCTAAAAAAGCTTTGCATGAATTATTTGTTATTTCATCATTTGCCATAACATTCAGCAACCATGCCTGATCCTCAAGGGTTTTTAGACGGGCATTAAACCGCTCCGCACCCAGTTGCAAGTAATAATTAATAAACTCTACTATCAAATCAAATGCTGCAAAAGATTTGGGTATGACGGCTTTGGTGGCAGAAGAAGCATGAGGTTCAAATGCAATAGCCAGCCTGTTTCTACCATCCTCCTTAGCCTTCCCTAACAATTCATATGCATTCTTAATGCCATCATAGAGCGGCGCTTTGTAGTATTGAATATAAACACCAAATGACATCGTGGGCGGAGAGCTTTCAGCCAATCCAAATTTCTCCTTCCGTAGGTCAAACAATTCTTTGTAAGAATCTTCAAGAGAAGTACATAAATGTAAAATACTTTGTTCCTTCATTCCAATTACCGGGCAAAAACAGAAGAGATCATCACCACCTGCATAGATCATTTGACCCCCATATGTTCTGACCACTTCTGTAGCCAGTTGGCTATAATCATTTAAGAAAATACTGAATGCATTCAATTGAGAAAGATTAGCCAGACCCTTCATGATTCCTCCTACTCCATCACCATCCATATACAGAATGGCCACAAATTTGCAAGTTGACTTATAAGAGGATTGAGCATTCTTTTTTAAATCGGAAAAGAAGCTTGCCTCGATACCAGAGGTTACTACGCTATCCGAAGAAAAGCCGTCTGATACCCTGGTCATCAAATCGATATAAAGGGAAGGCTGAGTTGCTAATACATTAGCAAGTGGTTGACTGGCCGAGATTTCCACTATGGAGGCAAACCGCGTATTCAATTGTCCAAACGCCTCTTTAAACATAAGAGACTGTGCCCCTTTCTTGAAATATTCCTGGAGTTTATCTGCATCCCCCTCCCAGACATTGTAATCAAAGTCATGTGCATCAAGATCACCTCCTAACACCTCAATTGGATTCTCAAAATCACCAGCCATAGGTTTTACGAGTACTGCTACCCTCAGATATTGCCGGAGAAATGCAATATGGCAACCTATTTCTGAAGCAAGTGTGGATAAAACAGGATCAACTATGTCATGACGAATACAACCTAGATCGTTAGTTATAACTTTAAAATAAATGCGATCCGGATATGTCCCGGTGCCACCTGTAGGTACAGTAAAATTGTCAGGCAGGGCCGGGAGCCATAACTCGAATTTACCTCTGGACTTAGTAATTTCCTCAGAAAGCATCCTGCACAACCTCGAAAAAAAGTAACTTGCTGCCCAGGTACTCCGAGTATTTTCTGCCTCAGAGATCGTCTTGATGACAGGACCTATTGTTATGCCACCTAGGTAGGTTGCATTTGTTTTCATGTCCTCCATCCTAATTCAATAAAGCATTTCATAATAGATTTCAGATGAGCATCGGTATAGTCAGGAGTCCTTATTTCGTTGATTAGAACAATTTGATTTCTTTCATTATTCTTTGCTATAAATTTAAACGGTTTATGACTAATCTGGCGAATCTTTTCATTAGACCCAAATCTAGGAATGAGACAATAAACTTTCCCGTGGAATATTTGAAACCGAACTTGGGAAGGAAACCTTACAATTTCACCAGGTTTAGTAACATCATGTTCACCTAATGATTCCACTGTAACGATGATTTTATCCTTAGAATTTCCCAGCTCAGGATGCTGTTTCAGAAATTCAAAATGCCCAGAAAGACCCATGATGGGGCGTATAAAAAGCTGTGATTGAGAATTAGTCCCATCCGTTGGATCAGGTTTATCGGGCATATTGACATCTGTAAGTAAAACAACTTTCAAATCATCGTACCAACTTGAAAAAGGAGCCCTATGATGCTTGATGTTTTTGAGCGCGAGTTTAATAGCTTTCTTCTCCCAGCAAACCGATTGGAATACCTTAGTTCGCAGTTTTGATCTAATAATAGGCCGTGTATCCCTTTCTCCAAAGTTAACGCCGGACTTAACAACCTTATAATCATCAAGAAATTTGGGTTTATATCTGGCATTAACCTCACCTTCTCTATGCCCAGGAAAAACAGTATTATCATCCCTGAATATTACATGAAAGTCAGAATAAAGGGCATTAATATAGGCAGTAATATGCGATTGATCTGTATCTGATTCAATAAACTGCCCAAACCCCTTTGACTTTTTCCCACCGAAAAGATAATTAAGGAAAAACCCTGGAAGCTGGTCTGACAAGGCATCGATTAATGCCTTGTCCGGACTCGTTATTTTCATGGGAATTTTGTCCAGTATTACATATCCAAAATACCCTCCGAAATGCTCAACAGGTTGATTTAGTTTATTTTTATCATATCTTTCAAAGGTAAAAAAGCCTGGCAAAATATTGCTTCCAACAATTTCTACCCGAAAATTATAGGCATACCCCTTCCTCTGTTCATCCCTATGCTTTATTCCAAACTTAACCTTCTGCTTGGTAAGGAATCTATTCAATGCTGGCACCAACTCAGAATACAAAATAGTATGTATTGGCATATCGTTTTGAAACTGTTCTTTTTTGATCATAAGCGGACTTTGCTGCACCAGATCAAAATGTAGACAATAGTCGTTATTACGTTTCATAAATTGATAATATGGACTACAAGTTAATTATTTTTCTTCTTGCCTGGTAGTGTCCTTTACTTCCGGGATAAGCTTTATATCACCACCGGATCGACTATCCCCTTTACCAGGTTGTCCAGGCAGGACCTGCTCCTTCTCTTGGGATGGAGTCTGGAATGATTTTGAACTAAAATGCCTGAAATAAGGGTAAGCAATTGTTAAACAGAAAATTATAATGCACAGTCCTAAAAGCATCCTGAATCTGTTATTAACTACTATTTCCCTGCCCCCTTCTTCAATATTGCTTGGGCTCTCAATAACTTTTGAGTTTTTTTGTATACTATTGAACAAACGCATAACAACAACTCCTACTGCAATCATGACAACTATATACCCTGAAGCAAACCATAGATAATCCGGCATCGGTTTAAGATCAGTGCCAAATACGTTCATTCCTAAAAAGCCTGTAATAAAAGCCGGCACAACAGCAAACAATGTAATAATACTTGCCAGACGGGTCAACAGTGCCAGATTTTTCTCTTCTCTGCGCTGGCTCGCTTCTTCTTGTTGCTGACTTTCCACTCGCATATACTCCTGGAATCGAAGAATATCTGATTCAAGATCTGCAAGAAGCTCCTTTATCCTGAATTGTCGCTGATGATATCCGTATAATTCAATAGCTTGAACCTGAGTACTAATCAGTGTTTGATGCACATGATTCTTATAGTATTCAAAATCCCTCCTGAGCTTATTAAGCCTATACTTACTGTTCTTACTCCCTATGTTGTTCGTATCAATATACCTTACCTCATTCATAAAATGAATAATACCAATATATTGCATGAGGGCAATCTTTGCAATCTCAAAATAAAGTGTACCAAAATGTTCCGGAAGATATCCAGCTCCAAGCGAACGAAGGGAATTTTTGCCTTTTGTTAGCATGACATTTGAATAGCTTGATACTCCATACCATGTCTTATATTCAGACCATCGTGTATAGGTAGAATTTAAAGACAATTGCTTCCACATCTCAGGATCGCGAACAGTCCTTTCCCCAGGCTTATCAATGAATACAAATGAATACCACCAGTCATGTTTTGCATAGTAAGACTCCTTTTGTGAATCATTGGAAACATCTTCACTAAGGCCATCATTGCCATACCAGCAAATTACGTACATCCTGTCATCAATGACAGGTTTTATCTGCTCATATGGTCGCAAAAGGCCTGTGATAAAACCCGGAAGCGGATAATCTGTTTTATTAAATGTAATGTTGTCCACCTTAAATTCATGTACTTGTCCCATGACTTTAAGTCTGTGAGCTGTTTCGATACCCCGGGAAATATTTGATGATTTATCCAGATTACCAATAGGTATTAAAAAGGGAGGAAATAATCTCCGGCCAAACTGATTGATCCTTAGAATATCCACAGGCCGTGACTGAAAAGCATCTCGGTTCTCACAATGAAAGGACAATACTCCGATCACCTCATCTTCATAATTTCTTTCTTTTACAGGAAATTTTAAAAGATGGAGTTGCACTGAGATGATATCAAGCGAGTAGTTTTGCTCATCCTTTTGGGGGTAAATTACATACTTACCTTCTTCAGGACTTAGCTGAAATTGCTTTCGCTCAAAGTAAGCACTACCATCATCCGACTGAACAGGCGGCTCAGGGAACAGAAACTCATGAACAAAAGGAAGAAAATATTGTGAATTGTTGTATGTTGAGATAGCCGACCAATCTGTTTCCATTTTCTCCCATTTTCCCTCAACATTGTCCTGACGCCTGCACTTCGCACGGAACGGAAACAGAAAGATGTGTGTGCTATATACCTCTTCACCAGAGATAAACGTGTGTGTCACATCATTATTAAATCCGGCTTTGATGTGATCCCATAAAAACATCGTCCACCGCCGAATTTCACCCGAGATGACGTTTTCGTCTCGGGCAATCCCCATATAACCTGTCGCACTATTGCCACCGCTATAAATGGAAAAGGATTCTTGTAATCGGATCTTAAAATGAGCCAGTCTCGGCACGCCTGACCCAATATATACCATAGAATAATCATCATAAATGAGAATATGATCATACTCAAGAATACACCGGTCAATGATGGCAATAAAATGCGGTGTCTGTGCGTGGACTAAAAGACACTTTTCCTTGCTGATGGAGGTGGTAATTTCATGCAAAGAATACTCACTCAGTGATACTTTAGCTGCAACTTCAGCTTCTGCAGGTATGCCGCGAATCTCTCGGTCCTTTTTGCTGATCCTATGATATTGTTGCTTTAAACCTGCATCATCAGTACTTTGAAAAAGTGTCAAAAGCTCCCTCGTTTCAAGCTGTTGTATAGGATCCCCTACAACAATTAAATCTGCTTCATCCAGATATTCCTGCATAATCTGAACTGGTGATCTTCCATCCGGATCACGTAACTCAGTTTTTCGAAGGCCCGTCATGCTTTTTTGGGCTGATAAAAAACTCTGACGGTCGAGTGGTATAAGAATGGCAGGCTGGATGGTCGACACAAATTTCAATATAGAATCTACATTACTGTTTGCTTCCGCTTGAATTCCGACCTCCTTTAATGTCCGGACAACATACCTTATTTCTAATGTGTCATAAGCATATATAAAAATTGGCTTCATATCATTTATATATAAAAATCAAAACTCGGCTTTGAACTTGCGATTTCAGAATTAAGTGCTTCCGTAAGTTTTTGAGTCGTTTCATCACCCCCCGTAATCTGCTCCATAAAGGCCAGCTGTCCCCGAATTGATTGTTTCATAAACTTGGCTTTAAGTTTCAGCTCGGGATCCGCAATCAGCATATATCGAGACAGCCACTTTACACGACCATACTCAGTGATACAGCTGGAGATATTGTCTATGAGTTCCTGCTGAACACTCACCTTGCCATCATGAAGCACTAAACCGGTGATCAGTTTTACATCTTCAATATTGAAATGCCTCCTTTTTTTCGAATTTATTAAAAAGCCATGGTCCCTGATCACTTCCGCAATTTCCTCTTCCATACTTCCTTCAAAGGAAAAAGGTCCACTGAAACTCATATCATCAACATATCGTGAATATACTATATTCATTCTAGCGGAAGTTTCCTCCAGATGAATATCCATCGGCAATGAAATGATATTCGACACAACAGGAGAAGAAGGTGCACCCATAGGGAGCTGATTATTATACGTGCAAGCATGAACTATTGTCTCCATGGTTTGCTGATGAATGCCTGGACATAACCCCCTAAGCCCAGCCATAACCTTTAATGAGTCAATGGATCCAAAAAAATTATCGATATCGAGGTTTAGCAGAAAGGAAGATCCTAGGTGTGTCCGGGCATTACTCAAGATGTGGCGGACTCCTTTATCCGGATAATCCCCAGGGATATAACCATGCACACTTGATGGAAGGTTCTTCATGTACAATGGCATGAATATATCGGCAATTGTTTTCTGTATAAATTTTAATTTTTTACCAGGTGAATTTATAAATCTATATCCTCCATGGCGCTTCTTGATATAAAAAGAATGATATACTTTCAACCTGATCACATCAGCATAATCTTTGGGCCACTGGAGGAGGGCAGCGAATTCATTAGATGGAAGGCTGAGAAGATCAGTCATGGAGCGGTTTTTCGAGTCATCATTCCAAATCCTAAGGCAGCGCCACGCCCATAGCCAAGGTGATTGGATAGATAGGCATTGGTCATAAAAGAAAAATTACTTAGTCGGGTCCTGGGTTTTCTTCCCGACTTGGATTTCTCATCAAAATAGAGCACGGTGTCATACTTTATTTCAGGAGAAATAATACGGACCTGTATTCTCGCTACATCCTGTTCTGGCCCATCTTTTCGGGCTACTGTCCGAATATGTTCAGTAAGTATATCTTCAAAAAACCGAATCTCATCAACCGATCGAATAATTGCATATTTTTCGTTTAAAACTCTTGGCGGTTTTGGAAATCTGGACTCAAATTCTGTATACTTTTTACTGCCCATTGGAAGCCATCCGGATTTATTATGGTAGTACCTGAATTGATCAAGGCCCATGAGGTGGTTACAATTATATTTGCGATCCTCTTCCTTTACATCAAGTTTTATCCATTTACCATTTAGGTTGAGATCCAAGCCTTGAAAAAATGAATGCCATTTATCAAACAGTCCTATCCCCTCACCAAGGAAAATGTATGCAAGCTTTCCTCTCAGTAGTTTATACTGTACAGCAGGATAATCTCGTTTTTTTTTCACCACCCCTTCAGCAGTGAGTATCTTATTGCTCCATCGAAGGTCCGGCAAAGAAGTATGCATAGCACCTTTCACTGCGTTGAGCTGGGAGGGCTCGATTTTGTTATTTGTATAAACAATTCTATAATCCACTCTATGTATGAAAATTTATATTAAATCAGAGAATATTCGGCTCGAAATCCACGGATCTCAGTTAATGGCTATTGGGCCACAGAAAGAAACCCCGATCAATATAGAAAGATTGGTCGAAATATGGATGCATCCTGATACAAGTCTATCCTCCGGAGTACTTGCTTATATGGCGGAATATGGCGTTCAGGTGATAGCTCTAGACAAAGAATTAAGGCCGCAAGCTATCCTTCATCGTCTAGTATCTCCATCTAGGGCGGGTTTGCGAAAATGGCAGCTGCAAGTAAGCTTATCCTCCCATGCACCAAGAATTGCGGCCAGATGGATCATAATGAAGCAAGCAAGTCAATTGCATATGCTGGAGTCCGCCGAGCATCAAACCAGAAAATCGGCATGGTATGATGTCCTCAGGGATATTGTAGCTCAAAATGTCCTACTTGAATCATCTTCTGAGCCATTGGCTCCTGATATAGCCCGTGAATCCTATTTTGCCCGTATTTACTTCAAAGCCTTAAACGACCTGCTTCCAAAAGAATTTCGATTTACGTCAAGGAGCCGTACTCCGGCCATTGATCCGGTTAATGCTCTGCTCAATTATGGGTATGGTATATTGTATACGGCTGTAACTGCAGCGATCCAGCGTGTGGGTTTGGATCCTTACACAGGATTCTGGCACAAGGAACGGGATGGTCACCCTGTATTAACTTATGATATGATTGAGGCATTTAGACCTATAGTAGATAAGCTTGTATTGAACAATATCACCGAAGGAATATGGTCTATCGGACAGTTTGACCGCCGGCAAGATGGGTCGGTAAACATACCAATAGAGTCAAGACGCCTATTATCTCAGTCCATCATGAAAGAAATACACAAACATATGCCACCTGATGATGATAGGTTAACTGCAGAATGCAGATGGCTTGTTGAGGAGATAACAAAACTTGCTGCGGAATACAGGACGAAAGGAAAAATTATTGAACCCATATAAATAGTATGTCATGCCGATGATGATCCTCTATGATATTGAATCTAACCGGTTTAGGGGCCGAATTGCTAAAGTATTACTGGGCCGGGGCGCAGTTAGAATTCAAAAATCAGTATATTTTTTCCAGGGAGATATACGTATATTTAACCCTACTCGAGTTAGACTTGAGAAGTGGATGATTGAATTCGCTGAACCTGGAGATAAATTGTACATGGTTCCGATCAGTCAAACCGCTGTCGAACGGATTGTCATGATGGGATTGAAAATGGATATTGAGTTACTGATGGGCAAAGGGTTAATCTTTCTGTAACCTTACAGAGTATAAAATGAATATGTTTAAGGGAGTGCCATTATGTCAAACAAATGCCAATTTGTCATTTTATTGCAATAAATTTATATTTGTAGTTCTTTGACAGGCTGGATATTAAATATTATATAGGTGCACCAAGAGCCATTCTTATGACTTGATCACGACAATCTCAAATCAAGCCTTCCGATAACATGTGCACCAAGAGCCATTCTTATGACTTGATCACGACAATTCTTCATATGATCTTGGTTTAAAGAGTGCACCAAGAGCCATTCTTATGACTTGATCACGACAATTGCTTCAGTTTCTGATTGAAATTTGTGCACCAAGAGCCATTCTTATGACTTGATCACGACAGTATTTCATATGTTTACAATTAAATTGTGTGCACCAAGAGCCATTCTTATGACTTGATCACGACAATGAATGAGACTTTTTTTCATATTTTTGTGCACCAAGAGCCATTCTTATGACTTGATCACGACAATGATTTAATGTATTGCGTTATAATGTGTGCACCAAGAGCCATTCTTATGACTTGATCACGACTATATTGTTTGTGCGTAGCACAAGTATGTGCACCAAGAGCCATTCTTATGACTTGATCACGACTTAATTTTTTCTGGTTATATTTTTCTGTGCACCAAGAGCCATTCTTATGACTTGATCACGACTTTATTTATTTTAAAGGTTAAAAAAAAGTGCACCAAGAGCCATTCTTATGACTTGATCACGACAGTATTTTTCATAATGATGGTCGTTTGTGCACCAAGAGCCATTCTTATGACTTGATCACGACTTTTCAGTGTGTATGGGAATGTACTTGGGTGCACCAAGAGCCATTCTTATGACTTGATCACGACTCATGCTTCTTTGTCATATATCATTCGTGCACCAAGAGCCATTCTTATGACTTGATCACGACATCTAAGACCGGGATGTTATTTTTATTTGTGCACCAAGAGCCATTCTTATGACTTGATCACGACATTCTTCATGATGGTCGTTTTTGAATTGTGCACCAAGAGCCATTCTTATGACTTGATCACGACAGAGTAATACTTTCATATTTTTTTTTGTGCACCAAGAGCCATTCTTATGACTTGATCACGACTGTTTTTGACATAATAAAATTGTTTTTTTGTGCACCAAGAGCCATTCTTATGACTTGATCACGACAGTCGCTTTGTTTAAAAAATGAACAATAGGTGCACCAAGAGCCATTCTTATGACTTGATCACGACAAAGAGATGTGATTGATTTTTTTTATTTGTGCACCAAGAGCCATTCTTATGACTTGATCACGACCCACTTACAAGAAAGCCACTAGCCGGATAGTGCACCAAGAGCCATTCTTATGACTTGATCACGACAATCTCATTATTGTTCCATTCTTAACACGTGCACCAAGAGCCATTCTTATGACTTGATCACGTCAGACCTGAAAAGGATTTTATGGGTTTGAGGTGCACCAAGAGCCATTCTTATGACTTGATCACGACATTCATGATGAGTCGTTTTAGAATTCGTGCACCAAGAGCCATTCTTATGACTTGATCACGACTTTTTTACCATGTCGTAAATCGATTCGTGCACCAAGAGCCATTCTTATGACTTGATCACGACACATGCAGACATTGCACACCAGTAATTTGTGCACCAAGAGCCATTCTTATGACTTGATCACGACAGAATGTTTTCCTTATTCATTTGATGTGTGCACCAAGAGCCATTCTTATGACTTGATCACGACATGATTATTTTATTTTAGTGAAAAAATTGTGCACCAAGAGCCATTCTTATGACTTGATCACGACAAAATATTCATAATTGCAAGTTTTTGTGCACCAAGAGCCATTCTTATGACTTGATCACGACAAGAAACTTTTCGCTACTTCTTCTTCGGTGCACCAAGAGCCATTCTTATGACTTGATCACGACTGTATGTGCCTTCTTTGTTTTTGATTATGTGCACCAAGAGCCATTCTTATGACTTGATCACGACTCTGTGCTGTCATATTTATTTTTTTATTGGTGCACCAAGAGCCATTCTTATGACTTGATCACGACATTCATCAGGGGGGGGATTTTTGTTTTGGTGCACCAAGAGCCATTCTTATGACTTGATCACGACAGTTCTGTGTTATTTGCGTTCATTTTGTGCACCAAGAGCCATTCTTATGACTTGATCACGACAGTGAAAAAATTCATGCTAAAATCAAAGGTGCACCAAGAGCCATTCTTATGACTTGATCACGACTCTTAATATACATAATGTTTGTTTTTCCCAGTGCACCAAGAGCCATTCTTATGACTTGATCACGACGAAGGTAACTAACATAAAAAATATTTGGTGCACCAAGAGCCATTCTTATGACTTGATCACGACAATCTAATTGTTCTGAATACATGTTTGTGCACCAAGAGCCATTCTTATGACTTGATCACGACATTCTTCATGATATGGTTTTTTTTAAAGGTGCACCAAGAGCCATTCTTATGACTTGATCACGACAAAATGTGTTTCATGTTTAAATTATTTGTGCACCAAGAGCCATTCTTATGACTTGATCACGACTTATATTCTTCATACTACAAAGATTTTGTGCACCAAGAGCCATTCTTATGACTTGATCACGACTAAAATGTTTTTTCTATTATCATTTTGTGCACCAAGAGCCATTCTTATGACTTGATCACGACTGACTTTGTTTTTGACATAGTAAAAAATGTGCACCAAGAGCCATTCTTATGACTTGATCACGACTATACTATAATCCAAAGTATTTATATATTTGTGCACCAAGAGCCATTCTTATGACTTGATCACGACAAGAAACTTTTCGCTACTTCTTCTTCGGTGCACCAAGAGCCATTCTTATGACTTGATCACGACGATTTAATCTGGCTGTCAAATTCTAAATGTGCACCAAGAGCCATTCTTATGACTTGATCACAAATTAATTTTTTCGAACAATTTAATCGTCGCACCAAAAGTCATTTTAACTTGGAGCGGACAGCAATTAATTTTCAGACAACAAATCTTAAATTTTCAATTATCAGATTGTTAATAATACTATGCAGGAGAGTTTTCCTTATATTGCCATTCGCAATAATTACAAATGCCCCATAGTGCCAACTATCCTTCTGCCCTGGGGAAGTTTATACTTCCGGCAGCCGTAATGATACTTTGGATGACCGGCATTTCACCGGCATTGTGTCAAAAGACAAGAGTGGTCATCGTATTTGACAACTCAGGTAGCATGGCCGGAACCCAATGCGATTATGCCAACTATTCCCTCAAATTGATGGCCGCCTTGCTCGACAATAAGGATTTTTCATTGAAAGTGGTGGACCAAAACACCAGGAAAAAAGCGAAATCAATTGATCTGTCTGATGGTTCACGGCAAGGATACCTTGACAGGCTGGGCTGGGTCTGCTCCAACGGAGGGATCTACGCAGAAACGGTCGAAACGGCCGTCAGGGCCTTTCCGGAAGCGGAAGAGACCGAGAACTGGATGATCATCCTCAGCGATGGTGAAGCCGATCAATCCGAACTTACTGGAAATCTTATTGATTTTGCCAAACGAGGAGGTCATATAATGTATATTAACACCGACATCATTCATAACCAGAACAATCTCGTGATCGATTTTCTACAGCGGAGTATTCCTGCCTCCCAACTGGAAATACTTGAAACCAACTCCAATCCGCAGGAAATCCTTAAGACCATGGACTATATTGCCAGGATGCTTGAGGCCGCTGATGTAGCCCCCTTGAAATATTCAGTAACCGGGACTACGCTATCCCTCACGTCGATCCTCCCGCTCAAAAGCCTCACTATCCTGGAGCAAAATCAGTCAAAGAGCATAGCCAGTATCCTGTCTGCAACCCAAAACGGCCAGTCACTCCAAATAGTCAACTCCCTGACTGTCACGCAAAACAACCTCACAGGCGGCGTGCATCGGATCCGCGGTGCAGCAGGCAGGCAGGTGATCCCATCCGGCAATATCAACGTTAGCTTTTCGAAGCCCATGACATCCGGAAATGTAACCATCATCGCTCAACCCATGGCTGACGTATTGGTCCGGGTTGAGGGCGATATTCTTTCTTCTAAAGATAAATTGTATAAAGTTTGCTCGGATGATGTACGGTTGATCGTGAGTGTGGTGACTTCCGATGACGGGATCTCCTGGCATACAGTTGGTAAAGATGTACTCAGCAATACGAATGTGAAGATCGAGTTCCTCAATAGAAAAATAGAACTTCAATTGAAGGATTCTGTGTTTGTCGCAAATATTAAGATGGGGGCACCCTATTTTCCGGTTAGCCTTACAGCGCGATATGAGGGCTACTTCAATATTAAAAGAAATGCGGTTATACTCGACCGTGACACTTGCTCAGTAGGCAATGTTGTGATTCCTGCTCAGCCCCGGTTTTCAATAGATCAGCTCACTGACCATGATTTCAAAGGATTTCAATATCTCCCCCGCATCATCGTAAATGGTGTGGAAAGGGAAGTAACTAGTGACGAATTCAGAAATCTGGAATTACTCGCCATTGCCAAGGACGGGCTGAACCTTGAGATCACTAAAAGCAAGAAAGATACAAGTTGGTTTGTGAAGCCCTCGTCAGATGCCATGTGTCTTTGCTTTTTGCGCCCGGGAAAACGGATCATTGAATTGGAAATGACATCATCCGATGGGAAAATTCTGCCCGTAAAAAAAGACCTGGAGATAGAAATCACATTGGAAGGCACAACGTTTTGGGAACGATGTGGAAAACTGATTCTTGGCCTATTTTCCTTCCTGGTTCTCTTATGGTATGTCTATGGGATTATCACGAAACGCAGGTTTGATTCGGGCGCTATGATTGAATACCACAGGGAAACGGATATCGTAACAAAATCATATCCTACACCCCTTAAAACCCATTTTTTCAACCGGTATACGATCCCATACCTGACTGAAATGAATACTATTGAAGGAATCACCTTCCTGGCAAGCCGCAGGAGCAGTTATATCGAGATCCCCAAAGATGACATAACAGATAAAATGTCTGTCGGGGGCTTACCCCTTGAAACCGGCCTCAATTATAATTCCAAATTGTCTGACGGAGAATCGCTCGCAGTCAGCTCAGGCAATAAAACCGAATATTATCAATACAATTCATACTCAAGTTAAAACTAAGCGAAACCATGACTGATGATAAGCATATAGTACCCACCTTACTGGTAGGGTTGGGTGGAATAGGATCAGCCATCGTAGACAATATCTATGGAAGGCTGGACCCTGAGAGAAGGAAATACTTCGGCTTCCTCGCCTTTGATACGAACGTCAACGATATTACAAAACTGAAGCATTTGACCCTGAAGGATCATATCGTGCAGACCAGCGAAAATTATACAGTCGGCAATTATATATCTTCTAAGGGAGGCCCGGATAAGTTCCCTTGGTTTGACCAAAAGCCGGTACTGGCCCGTAAAATCATCACAGACGGAGCCGGACAAATACGTATGGTGTCCCGTCTGGGCTACCAGGCTGCCCTGGGAGATTCATCCCGGTTTGGCAAAGTCAAAAAGACGGTTAACAAAATTTTTCCCTCCCAGGGATCCGGCCTTAATGCTTCGCCAAGGGTGGTCATAATCAGTTCGCTGGCCGGTGGTACAGGTGCCGGAATCTTTCTGCAGGTAGCGATGTACCTTCGAAAAGTTATAAAACGTGACGATGTACTAGTGACAGGTATCTTCCTTCTCCCCGATGCTCTGACAGAGACTGGCACCATCACGAACCAGCAAATTGATAACATACGCGCCAACGGATATGCCTGCATCAAAGAGCTCACTGGCCTGACGGCCATTGCCAACGGATTAAAAGGATACAATTTCGAAATGGAAATCGAGCCGGGAAAGGAAGCGGCACTCAAACTGGATGACATCATTTACAATTATTGTTTTCTATTTGACTTTGAAAATAAAAACCTGGGAAATCTCCTCCATTTCGAAAACTACACCAGGCAAATGGAAGACTTCGCCTATCTATACCTGTTTAGCCCCCTGACAAAGGATGCGTATTCGCAGGCAGATAATAATATCAGGAGCCACATCCTGAAAGGCGGAAAAAATTTTTACTGCGCATCCGGCGTGAGTGCCATCCGATATCCCTATCATGACCTATGCCGGTATTACGCTCTGCGATGGACCGTCACGGCCCTGCGTGAAAACTGGATGAAGATAGATAACCAATTCAGATACGAATTGATGGAGTACAAGCGCAAACAGCATTTAGGGATCCAGCAAACTGCACCGGAGCTTAGAGCTTTTTTCCAGGCATCCCTTGAGACATTTGCCAAAGCTCAAAATCCTCCTCCCTTTTTTGCTCAGTCATACCGCTCTGCCTTCACGCTTAAAAAAGGTGAACTTGATAAATCAAAGGCTGACGGATTCCTCGATCACCTCATCCGGCACATTGAATCCCAGGTAAATGAGGATACCGTCCTGCGGCAGGCTCAGGAGTATTGCAAAGCAGATGAAACCAGGCTGAAAAACAAGAAAAGTGTAAAGAGTGAGATTGTCAATTGTGAAGAGCACCTACGACATTATGAAAAAGAAGTGAATAAATTTATCAAAAATAAAATCAATTCCATTGTCAATCTTGCATTGTGGAGTAGCTGCGATGTCAGGAATAAAGGAAATGCTGATTATGAATTAAATACATGGATACTAAAAAAGGAAGAAGCTGCCAATCCAGTAACTGTACGCTATATCCTTTATCAATTGGATCAACTTCTGGAACAAAAAATCAATCCGCTTCAGGCCTCCTGCATCCAGCGCGAGACAGCGATAAAAGCCTATAATGAGGCTTATGATGATAAAGACACAGATGAGTTGGAATCAGCAGAAGACAGGATCTCTCATATCTTAAAAAAATCATCCAATTTTTTGAAAAATTTGTTGGATAAAGACTTTAAGGATTTTACAGATACCTACCTGCAGAAGTCGTCTAACCAGAGAAAGGCGCTTGCGCTCTATTCAAAAGAAAAACTAACGCTTGAAGTCCTGTTAAATGTGTCCGATGAAGTAAAGAAAATGATCCGAAAATGGGAGACCTTCTTTAACAATCTTGAAGATGCGCTTAAAGTACTTGAATCAGATACATCAAGGCTTGAAAATCTGCATGATGACCTGGTGGACCCAACCACACTTCTGATATTTTCCGACAAAGCAGCCAAAAAATGGGTCTGGGAACATCATTTCCAATACACTATGCTCACCAGCAATATTGATGCAAGCCTTTACGAGCAGATATACAAAGGGCAATACGACATATTGTGCAAAGAGCGTCAAACCAATGCAGTGAGTGATGTTCAGGCCTATTCATTATTAAATGAAAAAGTGGTAAAATGGGTCGAAGAAAACATTATTGCCGGATCTGACATTGTTAATATCAACGTGGTAGAAGCCCTAAGGAAAGAAGGAGAACGCAAAGGGATGAATCCCGAAGATTACATCAGGGAAACCATTGGCAGAATGCAAAATCTCGCTACGCCGCTGATTAAAACGGAAGACCTCTCTTCCCGTGAAACAAATGTCCTAATTTCCTATGGGATACATCCTGATTCACTTCAATCACTTGGTGCTTCGCTCAAAGCAGAGCTCTTTGAGACCCATCTTATTGCCCATCCAGAATTCACCCGGCATGAAATAATCGGAAGCAATACCCTGATGGGGATAGAAGTCAAACATCTCCCGAAGTTTCAATGGTCCGCTGCTTCAAATAGCCAGGGCGCCTACTTCAGGGAATATTTAAAGGTATTAAAGCAATCCCAAAATGTCTCCCCGCACTTGGACAGAAGATGGGACTTCCCGGGTAATTTTCCGGAAATCAATGAGGCATATGATACAGCACGAAAGAAAAGAATCTATCTCGCTTTCCTCCTTGGATTAGCATATGGTTATATCACGAGTATCGATCATATCGGAGATAAAACATGGCAGTTTGCTGCACCAAAACAGGCTCCGCTCCAGTTTATGATGAATGAAAAACTTGCCTTAAAGTGGGCACCGTATCTCTTAGCTTCCCTGAGGCAACACAATGATATAGCCGATCAAATCATATCCCTGGCCGAAACAGCAAGGATAAACGATATCAGCAAATTTGCAGCACAATCCGAAAAACATCAGTTCGTAAAGGGATGCAGGAAGATTCATTACTCTCCGGTGTCAAAAGAAATCAATATCATAGAACTCCTGTTATGCTATACTGAAAGTATGCCGGAAACAGAGGAGCTGCTATCCGAACAGTACCATCTGATGGCAGAACTGACAGGGTATATAAGGGAATATTTTGCAGCTATAATAGGAAATGGCCGGAAAGCGAATGAAGAGGCTGAAAAATTTCTTGATGGCCTGTGCAACACATCAGAGCGCTTCAAGGTGCTGACCTCAGAGGGTGCAGGGAACACTATTTTAAGATCACTCCATAATTTAATTCACGAATCATAAAATCATCAGGAGTTGCATGGTCACTTTCCTCGCGAACTGTACAGACAAACTGATGGATGATGGACCTTTTTTACCCTTCCTGCAGCATCACTTAGCGAATCGGGCTTTGTCTGTTATTCCCTTTTCTTCTCCACCTAAAGGCATTGCGGAGCATATTGCTGATTTTTTCAGACATGAGATTCGTCAGCCATTTCAGTTGATCCTCCTGATAGATCCCGGGTATGGTTTGTTGCCTGTCCTGTCCGGCTTAAAAGAGATCTGTGATGAAACCATCTACCTTAACGCGCTCATCCTTTATGACCGGCATGACTATCCATATGATGATGCTCTGATTCAGGTAATGCCCCAAAAGCCGGATTCCCTTTATGAAGTTACACCTCATTTCAGTTTAACGTGCTTTCCTTACAACGATGGCAATGTCAGTGAAAAACTGATTTCCCAGCGCAACCTTTTACTGTTTATAGAGCAACTCATCCACCCGTACCAGGAAGACCTGCCGTTGGTATTGGCAAAACTTGATCACAAGTACCATAAAGCTTCGTTAGATATAAATAACGAAACCTTTATGCATGTTTTTCATCACCACCTGCACAAGCTTTCCTCAGGGCTTACCACGCTCCACACCCTTGCCACAAACCATCAGCAGAAAAAAGTGGACATTCGGTTATATGATCCAGACACCGATCCGGGTGCGGCAGATCTTCCGGTCTTGCGGCTATCCGGCTTCCGCTTCCCATGGCCCATGCAGCCAGCTCTAAATTTTAAGGGATTTAAAATACCCTTAAACAACTGGCTCAATGCCCAGCAGCAAAAACTTGAAGATTACCAGGAAGCCTGCAGGGATGTGCTTAGTGTTTTTTACAAGCATTGCCTTATGGCTTTTGCAGGACAAAAGGAAAAGTCAGTATCCGTAGATGAAGAAATTGAAAAAACAAAAAGGGCAATATCAGAGATCCGGAAAAAAATATCCGGCATACAGGCAGTGGTTCCCGACATACAACGGCAGTCAGATCACATCCGTAAAAACTACCTGCCCCCGCTGGTCAATGGGCTCAACATGATCCCCACCTGGAAAGCACTAGCGGTATTTGCCTGTATTTCATTTGGTCTCTTTACGATAGTCAATTATATGACTTACTCCGGCACGACCACCAGAACTTTTCTTCTTGTTGTCGCTGCCCTGCTGGGAAGTGGAATCTGTATATACGTTTCACTAAAGTTCTTCATATTCAATTCCGTTAAAAGTTTGTTGTCCGGAATTGCTGAACACCTGGCTGACATTCAAAATAGCATCATCCAGAATGCCCGGTCCGGGACAGAAGAAATCATTGGCACTATCAGGCTGAGGCTTCATGTGCGTAACCTGGAGCTTCTCGAAGCCAAAAAAGCCAATATGCAGCATTATGCAAAATGTTGTCACTACCATGAAAAAATAATTCAAAGCATCCTTCTCTATTGGAAAGCACTTTATTCCGCTTACCCCCTTGATTACGATGATAATATAAAACTGGTTTCGGAAGAAGATGTAGAGCGTGCCCCGGAAGAAATCAACTTTTACGATTTGGGTGATTCATTTACTGAAACGCATAAAACGGAGATTTTTATTGACGGCAAATCCGTGATTTCAAACAGCAGGTTAAACGGTTTACTCGAACGCATCACTATAATCCCCATCGGTCCATGAGCGCGTTTCAGTCTACTGCAATACTACTGGTCGTCATCGCTGCAACCTCATGGATACAATGGCTGCTAAAAACACGGAAAAATGACCGATACAGCCATTTTGCTTTCCTGACGGCTGCCCTGATCCTCTTTGCGCTCGCTACCTTTTTCTATAGCGCTATTGCAGGTCTTCTTTCCGGGATATCCTATATCTCCCGGCTGACAGGCGGCCTTGGCGTATATACAAAAATGGTCTATGCTATTCTTTTTACCTGGGTATATATTGCCTTAAAGGCCAGGTGGCTGAGAAAATCTGCAATGCAACAGGTGCCATTCCGGAAACTCCCTTTTCTAGCGTATAAAAGAAACCAGTTTGGTGTTGCTGTCCTAAGAAATGAATTTGAATTTGCCAGGATTGCCTCCGTCATTGGAATTATGATAGCCGGATTTATAATTTTATCCGCATTGGTTATGGCCGCCTATGGCCTTTACGCAAGTCCCCTCTATACCGGTTTGTCTCTCGCCCTGTTTATTGAACTGGCCCAGTACTTCAGCGGCAATAAGGAAATCACTTTTTCAGATGAAATATCTGGCGAAGATGCCTCCTTGGCCGTTGTACCCAGGGATTTTGAACAGCTCTGGGAAAAATACCGGACAATCTGGAAAGGCAAACTACTGCTGGCCTGGAAGGGAATCAGTCCACACCAACCGGCGTCCCAGATCCTTCTGGTTGACAAAAGGCTTAAAGGTGATGCTGATGTGATCATAGGTGATGACCAGGTTACCCTTTACGGGAAAGCGCTTTTCAATACAATCACTGATACTCTGATTGAAGGCAAAAACGTCATTGTCGTCTGCAATGCGGCGGAGCCGGGACATTTGCTAATATATAAACAACAATTTGACGAACTTTTCCAAAACGGCCTCGGCAATCCGCATTATAAAGTTGAAATCTACAGGCCGCACCAAGGGGCTAACAGCACTTCCCTCCTCATCGTACAGACCTGCGATATTATAGAATGTTGCAGCCGGGAACAGTCATGGTTGAATAATGCAGGCATTGTGCTCTTTTTCAAAGCCAACGAATTGTTTGCAGACTCCCTAAATACCTGCTCCTTCCTGTCCGACTATCTTCAACGCACCAATAGTAAAATAAAAACGCTGGTCATCAGCCACGAATTATATAACCTGAAGTCGGCATGCCTTGAAAACCTGAACATGAAGGCTACCACCACAGAGATAGAACCCTTTATACCCAGGTCCCAAAATATTTTTTCGCTGATATGGATGAGGGAAGGCTTGTCTTCCTTCCAGGACGCCCTGTTTTCGGGCCACATTCCTCATGATATGGGGGCTGAGCCTGTACTTCTTATACCGGCGATTGAAAATTCCAGGCTTACCATTGATGTATTAGAATCGGGAGGCTACCCCGCTGTGGAACAAATCAATGAAGTCCAAAATAATAAGAATGACATCATGCCGGATCTGATAGATCTCCGCCTGATAGAAAACGATATTACCGAGCAAGTCAATGTCGTCCCTATAAACTCATTTGTAAAATCTGCCGGGGATAAAATAATGTTCATAAGGGATGTCCGGAACAATTTTATCGTCAGCCTGAAAAAATGGGAACGGGCCGCCGGGCAAAATGCGCTCATACATGTTATTTCACTACCCTATCTCTACAGGGATTTTATGGCTGCTCATTTCGAATTTTTTTATGCTGCACCTATGCAGGCCTTTTGTCCTAAAAAGGCCCAAAGCCGCTTCAACACGGCTTTTTCATTACTCCAGAAACTTTTACTATTTGAATTAAGCGCACAGGAACTTGCCGGTGAACTGACCCCGGTAAAGAGTGATGATCAGCCCATCGCTGAAAAGATCTGTGTCTTATTCCATGAAATATTCGGGATCCGGCATGTCCTTCCATTCCTTTCAATAAAACCAAAATATAATTTTGATATTGCCCTCAATAAATTCATTTTAACCCACAGCTACAGCATTTCTGCAGATCACTTTACAGAAAAAATAGACGAACTCACTCCGATCACCATTAAAGACAATGAAACCGGGGCCGCCCTGATGCAATTAAATTATGGCAACTTGTATCAAAATTATTTGCCTTTCCAGATTCATTACTTTAACGGGAAAGCATATGAAATCCCAGCCATTATAGACTGGACTAATCAATGCATGGTGGTCAACCACTACACCAGGTTTTCCTATGCCACGTATAGGCCCTGCCTCAGTGTGCACATCAAAAGCATCATGCCGCCTCTTACTCCAGATCATGTAAAACAGGACAGAAATGTCATCTTTAATCTACTGGAAGGAGAGGTCACCATTTCTACGATGGGATTCGTCAAACACTTCAATGGTATCAGGTTCCTGCATGAAAATGATGACTTTTCATACCAGCCGTTGTCTAAGGAGCAAGTCCCTGCCAGGGATTACAGATCGGCACGGATTTTAAAAATTGATTTTCCTTCTGCTTTTTCTTCAGGATTATTTCTCCAGACACTGGCCATCGTATTGCAAGAAGCGTTTTACACAATTTTTGCCGACAATCATAAGTACTTGTGTGCGACGACCATACGTCAAACCGGTTTTACTATCGCCACGCGTTGCTTAATACCAGAATGTATTTCCGATAAACCTGAAACCCTGAAAAACTCATTGCTAATCATTGAAGATTCATTTGAAGATGCTGGTGCAGTGCAATGCATTTTTGATCATTGGGAATATATACTATTGACGATCGATGATTATCTGGAGTGGTGTATCAGCGGTAATGTGGAGAGACATGAAAGTTTTCGGTTTGAAGGATTAAACGGTAGCGCCGATAACCTCTCGAAGCACAACGCACCTGCCGGCACGTACCTGCATTACGGATTCCAGGGTTATCCAATATTCCTTGATCCGGTTGAGGCTAAAAGACTACTCGGTGAATTGTTAGGACAAAATCCTATTACTACAAAAAGAAAAAATTTCTACGCCTCTGCTAAAGTGTATGAAGGCTCCCCCTTTTCGGATTATAATGCGTGTGACCTGTGCGGACTGCAATTGCCGGTAAAAGAACTCGATAAATTGACGGATGGCAGGCACCGTTGCAAAGATTGTGGCGAAACAGCTGTCAATGCGGTACCCGAACTTGAAGCTATCTTCCAGGAAGGAAGGTATTTTCTGGAGAATACCCTTGGCCTGGGCGATACCTTGCCGACAGGAATCAATGTCCGTTTTACAAATGCAGGGGAAGTCATGCAAAATCTATCCAGCCAAATATTTATGCCTACACCCGGATTTGACCATCGGGCAGTTGGTTTCGCCAGAGATAATGGGAATGGTCTTTATGAAATTTTTATCGAAAACGGAGCCCCGTTTCACCGGACCCTGGATACGGTAGTACATGAACTGGCCCATATATGGCAATATAAAAACCTGAATATGGACCTGCTAAGAAAGGATTACGGTAACCTGCTGATTGAAGGTCATGCTTTATGGGCCGGATTGAAAATGCTGGAGACCCGGGGGCTGGCACCTCAATATTGCGAGCTAGAAAAAATACGTGATGATGATTATGGCAAAGGTTATTCGTTAGTGTTGCATCTGTTTGAACAGCACCCCCAATTTAGAGGGAATGCATTTGAAATGCTAGAGAAACTCTACGGCTAAAAAAAAGAGTTGAAAGGCATCACATACAGAACCTTATACCCAAATTTTGAATATCGTTGATTCAATACAAAGGTTTCTACATTTCATATTATTTTAGCCCCCTAAATACCCGGACATAATTACAATAAAAAATTTGTAATTATGAGCATGAAAAAGAAGTACACGAATGCAGAAAAGATCAGTATTGTGAAGGAAGGGGCCAAGCAGGGCGTGA
>Ga0163144_10004936_pt1 | contig 29850 bp, 23 predicted proteins | sample OliLak19BULKMAT1_FD_123175 | JGI IMG/M metagenome (GOLD analysis project Ga0163144, IMG submission 123175) | Freshwater microbial mat bacterial communities from Lake Vanda, McMurdo Dry Valleys, Antarctica - Oligotrophic Lake LV.19.BULKMAT1 | ecosystem: Environmental > Aquatic > Freshwater >...
AGCCGCCCAGCACGGCTTCGCCGCGCGTGCTCAGTGATCAGCAGGAGCTACCCACGGCAAGCGTCTCGATTGAGGCGCAGGTCCTCTCGGGAGAGAGCGTCGAGCCAGGACTCAAGCGGCTGCCTTGCTTCGGTTTCTTCGAAGGCTTCCAAAACACCGACGCTGCAACGATGTTTTCGTTGATGGATGACGCGGGCACCGCCTGGACGCTCTGGTTTCCAACAGGCTTGGTGCCTGCGACTCACTTTGCACCCGGTGCGACGCTACAGATCGACTACCGGCGCGCTTCCTTCAGTATCCTGGCAGTGGAGCACCGCCTGCTGGTCCGAGAAGGGGGCGAGGTCGCGCTCTTTGTCGATCATGGCAGCCGCACGCCGGTCGAGATCGCCGGTCTCGACCTCACGCAGAGCTTGGGCGAGCTCGCGTGTCCTTGGACGGGTGGGGCCTGCTCCGAAGCCCGCTCTCACACGCTCGTGGAGAGCGCTGGTGAGTCGGTCACCGATCCCTGTGGTGCGACGGTCGGCGGCTTCAGCTTTTCGAGCCTTTCTCACGATGGGAGAGGCATCTCGTGTGGCCAAGGCGTGTGTGATAAAACATCGAGGTACTTTGCCGCTGGCGTGCGCATCCAATGAGTGCATGGACCCCAACGGCTCGACTGCCTAGTGCCAGCGGCTCCGAAACGAGCCGCCCTTCCCGGCAACTGACCTTCTAGCCAGATCTTTCAGGCAGGGGCGATGCTTAGTTGGGCGCGGTGGCGGTGAGTTCTTGCGCGCGTTTTCTGGACTTGGCCGCGTCGCGTGCGCGACCGACGCTGGAGTAGAGCTCCGCCAAGCGCGTGTGAGCTTCCGAAAGGTCCTGCGGCTTCGCCGGCGAGAGTGTGGCGCTTTCCAGCTCGAACACTGCGCGTTTCTTGTCTCCGGTTTGCGCCAGCGCTTCGGCGAATGCGCGGTGAGTTTGGAAGCCCTCCATGTCTGCGTAGACGGCGGCATCGCCCAGCTTCACTATCTCCTCCCAAGCCTTCTTTTCGACCAGAATCTCGAGCAAACGCCGGTAGACTTTGTTCTCATGTTGCTCGAGCTGGGACAACCGCCTGAGCGCCGAAAGCTCGGCATCGACGTCGCCGCGCTTGCGGCCAAGCTCAGCCAGCAGATAAAACGGCGTGGCGGAGAGCGGGTCGAAACGGGAAGCTCTCTCGAGCGCGGTACGGGCACTAGCTTCATCGCCTGCGCCAGCCTGCAGCTTGCCGAGCAGCAGACTCACCGCGAAGCCGTCCTGACCCGACGTCACCATTTTGGTCAGCGTGGCGATCGCTCGCTGGGGCTGCTCCGCCTGATCCAGCTCGGCGCGCAGGAAGCGTGCGTCGGCGTTCGTGGGGTCGATGCGTTCGACTTGCAAAAGCACGGCCTGTGCCTGGTCCCGATCCCCCTCGTGCAAGAGCGAAAGCGCGAAACGCAGCTGCTTTTCCGCATCCTTTGGAGCACTTTTGGCCAACGCGCGCACGTTTGCAATGCGCCCCTTGCGCTGCAAAGGCATGAACTGTTTGCCGAAGCGACTCAGCTTCTGCTCAGCGAATTGCTTGAACTGCGCATCCAGCACGGAGGGGGTCACGCCGAGCACGCCTTCCATGACTTGGCTGCTAGTCTTACCAGCGCCCCATTGACGGAGCATTTCGGCGAGCTTCTGGTGACCGTGGCGCTCTGCCAACATCACGAGGATTTGACTCGAGGCGTAGTAGGCCATGCCCACGTCCTCCATCTCTTCCGCGCGAGTAAAGGCGCGGCTCATGTTGCCGAGAGCAGGCAGGCGCTGGTTCTTCACGGCATCGAATAGCTCCTGATCGTTTTCGCGCACCCACTCTGGCCGAGCTATGATGGTTTCGTACTCGGCTAGGCCCTCGGTGAACCAGCGCGGCACGCGGCTACGAGTCATTTGAATGTGAAACACGTGGCTGAGCTCGTGCCACAGCGTCATCCCTAAGTTGAAGGATTCGCGTTCCGGGCTCATCGAGGCCAGGGTTTTGCCGAAACAAACCCCCTGGATCGCGATTTGAGGCAAACCGCTGGTGCGAATTCCGAAGTTCTCGCGTTCGGCGTAGAGCTCGACACCTATGGGCGTCTGCGGCGTAAATGCGTAGCTCTTCTGCATGTCGTCGAAGGCGCGCCCCAAGAGCTCGGGCACGTAGCGCTCCAGCAGGTCACGTTCCGTCTTCTTGTAGCGAATGACGAAGCGCGGGTGCTTCACGCTCACGTAGTCCTTGGGGATCACGTTCTCGTACAGCTCCAGCGTGTTGAAGACGCGCACGTTGTACGGGTCCAAGGCGAAGCTGCGTCCCAGGGCGGCGACTCCGTCTGGATCGTTGCCGGCACGAATCAGGTTCAGGCCCAGCTCGGCCTCGGCCTTGGCGTCCTTCGCGTCCAGCAGAACCGCCTCTTTCATCAGCACCACTATCTCGTCGTAGCGATGCTCCCAATCGGCAAACTCACCGATGATCGAGTAAAGCCGGCCATACTCCGGGTTCAGACTCAGAATGTGCTGCTTTTGAGCCAAGAACCCAGCTGCGTCTTCGGCCAGGAAACGCACCACCGCCCGCATGCTGAGCAGGGGTAAGTCGCGCGGGTTGCCCTTCAGGCCCTGCACCACGTAGTGCTCCGCCAGCGCTAGATCTTGGTCCCGCACCGCGATGCCGGCCAGCACGAAGAAGGCGTGGCTGAGCTTCGGGTTCTGAGCGAGCGCGAGGCGTGCCAGCCGTTCCGCCTCGTCGAAGTCTAGTGCCTGCGCGAGCCGTACTTCAGCGAGCAGCATGTTGGCGGTCGGATGCTGCGGCGCGAGCGCGAGCGCTTCGCGTAGCACTTCCTCGGCGTGGCCAGGATCGAACTTCTCCAAGTACAACTCCGCCCGATGAAGCAGCGTCTGCACATCTCCCGGTTCTGCGCGCTCGGCTTGATCGAAGGCGTCGTTGGCGTCGCGCGGGCTACGCAACAAGTGCGCGGCTCGACCGACCCGTGAAAGACCTGCGCTGTCGGTCTCGGCCACGCGGTCTTGGTTGTAGTCCTCGACCAAGGTCAGTAGCACCGGCTCGGCCTGCTTGCGCCTACCAAGCTCCAGCAGCACCTCGCCAAGCAGCAGGCGCGCGTCGGCGGAAGCGCCGGTAACCGGCAGCGCGCGCAGCCGCACCAAGGCGGCGTCCAGCTCTCCAGCAGCCCGCAACGCTTTCGCCTCCGCCGCGGCAGCCAGGCTCGGGTCGGCTCCCGCCGCTAGCGCCTCACGTGCCCGCGCTGTCGCCTCCGGGTAGCGGCCGGTGACCAGCAACAAGCTGGACTGAGCCAGCAGGGCTTGCGGCTTTTTCGAGCCCGCTACGGCAGCGGCCAAATCCGCTTCTGCCTCGGCGTAGCGACTCTGCGCAAGACGCGTGAGCCCACGCGAAAGCCGCGCGTCGGGCGAGAGCTGCTTGGGTGACTGGGCGGAGGCGCTCCCGCCCGTCACCGGCCGCTGCGGCGCGGCAGCTCCGCAGCCCGCCAACACACACAGCGAGCCAACCAGAAGCCAACGCATGCGAACATCATGTCCGACCCTCTACCCCACCGCTAGCTTGGGCCACGCCTTGCCACCGAGGCCAGCCCAGCTCACCTGACCTTTAGCCAGATCTTTCAGCTGGCCGCGTTTGACAGCTGCAATGTGATGAAAGCTCAGAGCTCAGCCGGGGGCGGGGCGCCAGCGGGTGAGGCGGCGGGGCCAGTGGCCTTCGGTTTGATTGGTGCGTAGGGCGGCCTTCAGGGCAGCGCGCGCGTCGTTCGTCAACCATTCGGGGGGCTCGCTAACCGCTTCGCTGCTCGCTTCGCTGCGCCAGCGCCCAAACTCGAGCTGCTGTTTGCCAAGGCTAGCGCCGACCCGGACGGAGGCGCGCCAGATGGCGACCGGGGTTTGAAGCGTGGCTTCGTACTCCGCCGTTTCTGAGGTCGCCTGACCTAGCTTGAGCTGAATTTTTCCGCCGTTTTCTGGAGTCATTGGACTTTGCAGCTCGTCTTGGCGAACGCATAGCCTCAGCATAACTGCGCCTTCGGCCAGCGTTAATATGACAATAATTCCATTATGTTACAGCATGTACTATGCTTCCGTTCAGTGTCCTGATATCGGCGATCTATGGCTCTCCCCAGCACCCCCTCGAACCTCATCCCTCTGGACCCCGCGCCCATGAGACTGCTCGTCAGCCCGGGCGGATATCGGGTCGCCTGCTACGGCGTCGCGCTGGATGCCCTGCCGGTCGACTTCTTCGCTGACCCAGATGGACGTTGGACCTACGAGGGGTTGGCGGAGGCAGCCGGCTTCGCTCTGGATGCGGGCGTCGCCATCGGCGTGCTTGCCAAAGAGCACTTCGGTCATCCCGAAGGGTCAGCGGTCGTCACCCTGAATGCAGAGTCGCGGCCTTACGTCGCCATCGTGGAATGCCCGATTGGGTATGCGTGCGCGGAGCCCGAAGAAGCACGCCGCTCGTCCGTGGCCTGAGGTCGGTTGCCAACACGTGCCGCGCGTGGCTACGGTCCTTGCCGTGAGCACGCGCGTTTTCTCGCAGCAAGCCGACTTGGTAGCGGAGCTGCCCAAGCTCTTGGCCCACGCCCGGCGATTTTTTGCCGCAGAGATAGACGTCTTGTCGGCCTCGCCGCCGGACCGACCTGACTCGCTACAAGCTCGAGTGACTCTGCAGTTCGAGGGTCATCGTTACCCGTGCCGCGGAGCCTTTCGAATTGAATCACGAAAGGCTACCGCGGAGGACCGTTTCGCTGCGGAGGCAGCGGAGGCGCGCGGACGCGCCGGCGGGATGTCGCTCCTGGCGGCGCGGTGTCCCGCGATTTGGGACATCGAACCGGAGGCTGAGGTCACCGATACGGCTGAGCTGCAGCTCTCCGCGCTGCTGGCTTCGGTGGCTTTGGGGCCGGTAATGCCGTCCGACCAGAGCACGCTGTATGGGGTGCGGGGCGCGATGGAGCGAGCCGAGAAAGCCTATCAAGACCTCAATTCGCGACTGGAACGCTAACCTGCGCCGCGAGCGAGAGATACTGCGTTGACGATGACGCCGAGCAGGTCTACCGCGCGCGCTCCATCGAGCGGCTCGCCATCGAGTGGCACCAGAATTTCCGCGCCCGGCGAAGCCCCTGAGGCCAAGCTAGCGTCGGCCAAAGCCTCCACGCAACGTAGCGCGCTCAAGCTGGTCAACAGGTCGCCCGTCACGTGAACACCCGACCGTACCGTTGCTTCGACCACGCCAATGGGCACGCTAACGCGGGCGAATTCGGGCGCCACCAGCGCGGGCGGCGCCGCCAGCGCGGGGGGCGCCACCAGCGGCGCGGGCGCAATCACTCCCATCAGCTCCGCCCCAACATCGACCGCAGCAGCGCCCAGCCGCTCGGCGACGCCCAGCACCGCGCGTTGCAAAAAGTCGATGGGGCGGGACTGGTTCCTGAGCGCGGCAAAGAGCGAGGCTGGGGGCTCGCGCTGGAGAGCCGGGCGCACGACGCAGGGATGTTCCAGCCCGATCAGCAGCTCGATGCAGACCGCGCCCGAAGCCAACTTGTCGTAACCGACCAGCGCTACTGGCTGGCCCAGCAGCGACAAAACCTCGGTCCCGAAGTAGCGAAACGGCACGCCCGCCGCCGCGTAGCCGCGCAAGAAGGCGCGCAGGTTTCGGTTGAGCAGCGTTCGTGACGACGCATCGGCATAGAGGGAGCTCACTTTTGGCAGAGCGAGCGCGTGGTACAGCGTTGGCCCGCGCAGCTCGGCTTCCGTACCAGTAGTGCGACGCCGGACCACTCGCGCGCCGTCGAAACGGGCCGAGCTGAGCTCGCGCACACTGGCTTCTCGTTGCAGCGCGCCGAGCACGATGGCCTCCGCCTGCAAGCTGACACTGATCAGGACGGCGCGGCCGCTGCTCTCGGCGAGAGCTGTCGCGCGTCCGCCCAGGTCGAGCGCTTCGTCGAGGCTTGCCTCGAGCGTAGCCACGCCCAGCTGCATGGGCTTACGACCTCGGGATCAGCAACTGATCGAGCTCTACGCCGGCCAATGACAACGCCTGGCGCTGCACCTCACACAACTGAGTGATGCCCTCCAGCGCTAAATCAGTCATTTTTTCGATGTCCTTTCGTGGCACCGCTTCGCCTTCGGCCGTTCCCTGGATTTCGACGATGCCGCCGCGGGCAGTGGCCACCACGTTGAGATCCACGCGCGCGCTAGAGTCTTCCTTGTAGTCGAGATCCAGCAAGAGCTCACCGCTCACGTGGCCAACGCTGACCGCCGCGATCTGGTCACGAATCACGGGGCCACGCAGCTTGCCGGAAGCACCCAGCTTGGCAACCGCCAGCGCGAGCGCGATAAAACCCCCGGTGACTGAAGCCGTGCGGGTGCCTCCGTCGGCTTCCAGCACATCGCAATCGATGTGCACGCTACGCTCGCCGAAGCGATCGAGGTCGATGGCCGCTCGGAGCGCGCGACCGATCAGTCGTTGGATCTCGCGGGCCCGACCGCCCAACGGGCGGTCCCGCCCATCCCGGCTTTCGCGCTTTCGCGGGTTGCAGCGCGGATGCATTTGGTATTCCGCCGTTATCCAGCCCTTGCCTTTGCCCTCCATGAACTCAGGCACGCTCGAGTCTACGGAGGCCGTGCACAGCACGACGGTTCCCCCGGCCCGATACAGGGCGGAGCCCTCCGCCAGACGATGAAATCCCGGTTCGACACCCACTGCACGGATGGCTCCTACGTCTCGATCCACACGCACGCTCTGCATAGGCGCACCTTGTATCACACGCGGCGCACCGGAGACCGGAGACCGAGGCTGTCCCGGGAAATCTCTGGCGCCCCGTGCTAGCCTAGTTTCCTCTTCTTGATTGGGTAGGCGCTCCTCATGTCTCTAAGCACCGGCGACATCATCGACGGCAAGTACCGCATCGTCCGCTTGATAGGGGAAGGCGGGATGGGCGCCGTCTACGAGGGCGAGAACACCCGCATCCATCGCCGGGTCGCGATCAAGGTGCTGCACGCCGCAGTTGCCCAAACTGGCGAAGCCGTCGCGCGCTTCGAGCGGGAAGCGCAAGCGGCCGGCCGAATCGGCTCCGAGCACATCGTGGAGGTGCTCGACCTCGGCAACCTGCCCAGCGGCGACCGCTACATGGTGATGGAGTTCATGGATGGCAGCGAGCTCAGCGGACGCATCCGGGAGCGCGGTCGCTTAACCCCCGGCGAGGTGTATCCCATCATGCACCAGCTGCTGGAGGCGCTGGCAGCCGCGCACGGCGCGGGCATCATCCATCGCGACTTGAAGCCGGACAACGTCTACCTGCTGAAGAGCCGTGGAGGGAAGGCGGACTTCGTCAAGCTGCTGGACTTTGGCATCTCGAAGTTCAACCAGCTGAGCGGTGACAGCGGCTTTAGCATGACCCGCACGGGAGCCGTGATGGGGACGCCGTATTATATGGCGCCGGAACAAGCCAAGGGCGCTCGCGACCTCGACCATCGTGTCGACCTGTATGCGGCCGGAGTGATTCTGTACGAGGCGATCACCGGACAGGTGCCATTCAACGCGGATACGTTTAATGAATTGCTGTTCAAGATCGTGCTGGAGCAGGCGCGACCCATCGAAGAGCTCGAGCCGAACGTAGATCCGACTTTCGCCGCGATCGTGAATAAGTCGATGGCGCGCGAGCCTTCAGCCCGCTTTCAGACGGCGCGGGAGTTTCAGCAAACGCTCGAGCAATGGGCGGTCGGCGCTGGTCCGCAGTTGGCCGCCGCGCTCAACGCTTCGGCGCGCGTCTCGCCGCCCTCGGCTGACGGCAGCGGGCAACACCTGGCGGTGCCGGCGCACTCGCTCGGCACCGGTACGCCCGGAAGCTGGGCCAACACAGGCGGCTACGGAGCGACCACCCAAAGCCTCCCGAAGACCAGCAAAGCGGGCCTCCTTATCGGCCTCGGAGTCGGGCTGCTGGTGCTGGGAGGCGGCGCCGCGGTTGCCGTGAAGCTGAGCCAGGGCAAATCCGATGCGGCTCTCGCGGCGCAGGACCAAACCGAGCAAGCTGCGCTAGAGAAAGCCAAAACCGACAAGGCCATGCAAGAAGAGCGCGCCAAGTCGGGTCGCTCGAACGAAGAGGCCGACAAGGCCAGGGCCGAGGCCGAGAAAGCCAAGGCCGAAGCGGAAAGCCTGAAGGCGGAGGCCGAGAGAAACAAGACCAGTGCTGCTCAGGCCGCCGCCAAGGAGGGGAAAACGGCGCCTGCGCCAGCCCAGCGCCCCAAGGCAGCCGTCGCGGCCAGGCCTGAACCGAAGCCTGCGGTGCCCGCGCCGCAGCCTGCGGTGCCCGCGCCGCAGCCTGCCAGCACCGGCCGTAAGATTCGCACGAGCCTGTGACCCTGCATCAACAAGTCAGCGACGCGCCTGAGGAAGAGCGCCTGCTGCGGCTCTCCGAGGTGTTCGACAGTCTGCAGGGTGAGGGTGCCAACCTGGGCAAGCCGTGTCGCTTCGTGCGACTCGCGTTGTGCAACCTGCGCTGCCACTACTGCGACACCAAGTACACCTGGGATTTCGACCGCTACGACTACGATAGTGAGGTGCGACTGGGCTCCGTTGATGCGATCGCGGAGCAGATTCGAAGCGCACCTTCAGGCCACGTGGTCATCACGGGCGGTGAGCCCATGCTGCAGCAACGCGCTTTGGAACAGGTGTTTTCGCGAGTAGCGGAGGACATTTTCCTGGAGGTCGAGACGAATGGCACGCGGGCGCCGCTGCCCAGCTTGGCAAGGCGAGTCGATCAATGGAACGTGTCGCCCAAGCTGTCGAGTGCTGGGGACAGCGAAGCTCTACGCATTCGTCCCGAGGCGCTCCTGGCGCTGCGCGACACCGGGCGCGCCTACTTGAAGCTCGTGGTCGAAACCGAGCGCGACAGAGACGAAGCCGAAGCCTTGCGGCAACGCTTCGAGTGGCCGCGCGAGCGTACTCTGCTGATGCCAGAAGCCGCTACGCCGGAGGCGCTGGTGGAGCGCTCGCCGGTCGTCGCCGCCTGGGCGCAGGAGCTTTCGCTACGCTTCTCGACGAGGCTGCACGTCAGCCTGTGGGGCGGACGGCGCGGAACTTAGGCGAGTTGCGGATGAGACCGGAAGCCGGAATGCTTTCGCGGGCGTCGCTCGGATTCTTGGCGCTGTTCGCCTTGCTGATAACGGCCGCAATGTGGGTGTATCCGGGGGGCACGTGGCAAGATCCGAGCGCGGTGGGGCATCGCTTTTTCGCCAATTATTATTGCGACCTTCTGCGACGGCCCGCGCTCAATGGGAAGGACAATGCTCTAGGTGCGGCGCTGGGCACGGCGGGCTTCGCTTGTTTGGGTCTCGCCCTAGGACCGTTCTGGATCCAGGTGTCGCGATTGCTGGGGGCGCGGGCGCGAGCGTTCGTGCGCGTTGCGGGCGTGATTTGCGCCGCAGCCACTGCCGTGGTCGCGCTGCTGCCGTCGGATCGCTTCCCGTCCTTGCACGCGCCAGCAGTGCTCACGGCGGGCGGTTTGGGCTTGATTTGCGGAGCGGCGTGCTCCGTTGCTGCGGTTCGGCGTCGGCGCGAGATCCCAGCTTTCGCCGGCGCTTCCGTGCTGCTGCTGAGCGCGGCGACGCTGAATTTGGTGCTTTACGTCAACGTTGCGTATTTCGACGGCGCCGACACGATAGTGCTCCCCGCGTCGCAGAAGCTGGCCACGTTGGGGCTCATAGCTTGGATAGTGACGGGGCTTTCCGCTAGCGCAAGTCGCCCCAAACCGTGAGCGCGGCCAGCGTCTCTGGGTCAAGCTCGGCTCGCTCGCGAGGTCCGGCCGCGGCGGCAGCGCGGGCGGCGCTACCGCCGACACTGAAGCCGGAAAGCCACAGCGCGCGGGCTGCGGACGGTCGCTGATCCAGGCTGTCAGTGGTGCAGGCAGGGTCGATGTCCTGAGCGCACAAGCGGGGTGTTTTACCGACCGTGCCACGGAGTAACCAGCTGCCAAGCCGCGCCGAGTACTCCGCGTGGGTTGTCGCCAGATCGACATTGCCCGTGAGTGCCGCGGTTCCGCTGCCGCGCGCGAACAGGTCGGCTCCCGTGCCTTTCGGTACGTCGAGGCCGAGCGCGCGCAGCACCGTGACTGAAACGTCTTCTGCGCTCGTGGGGAGCGCCACTTCGCGGCCGGCGAGCGCGTCACCGGGGAACTTCACGAGCAGCGGCACCACCAAGCGATCTTCCGTGAGAGGCCCGGCAGGGTCGAACGGAATGTCGGGACCGTTGCCGAAGCCGACGTCGGAGGTGACGACGAGCAGCGTGTCGTTCCAGGCATTTTTTTGCTTGAGTAGGGCGACTAGGCGTCCGAGCGCGACGTCTTGCTTGACCAGCACCGCGTCGTGGAGCGCCCTCAGGCGGATCCAGTCGTCGTCGCCTATCTTGCGTGCGGCCTTGCGCTGCTTTTCGCGCAGAGCGCCGAGCACGATGCCTCCGCGGCGTGGGTCGAGGATTCCGGCGTACTCTTGAGGCTTTAACCCAAGCGTTTCCTCTCGGGTCAGGTCCCACGGCGGGTGCGCACCTCGAACGGCGACCACCACCAAGCGTTGAGCCGAGCCGCCACCGGCGATCTCCTGTTCGAGAAAGCTGGTGGCGCGGGCGAGCGGTTCGGTCGCGGGCAGGTCGGACACCGGCGACAGCGTTTCGTAGACGTCGAAGCCCGCCTTGAAGCCGAAGGGTGCGAAGGTCGTGGGGACACCGCTGAAGAACGCAGTGCGTCCGCCGGCTTCTTTGACCGTTTCGGCAATCGTCACGATCTTATCGCGCAGCCGGTCGCCCGGCGCTTGGATGCCATGCACCTCCGGTGAAAGTCCGGATAGCAGGGAGCCCAGTGACGCTGCCGGCACGCTGGAGGGCGAGCGGTGCGCGCTGAACGCGGCAGCATGCTTGGCCAAATCGCCGAGTACGCTCATGCCGCCCGTCGGGCCCCAAGGCGGCAAGCGAGCGCGATCGACCGAAGAGAGCACGACCAGCACCACCGTACGCGCTCCCGGCACCCTCGGCAGCTCGGCGCTCGCACGCATGATGGCCGGATCCCCGAATACCACCCGACCGCCGCGGGAGCCCGCGAGCGCGCGCAGCTCGAGCCCCACCACCTCGCCAGCGGCCGAAGCCAGGTCGAGCACCACTGGAGTAAAGCTGCCTCCGTCGCCGCCAGAAAGCTTGCGCGAGGACAGGACCCGCGGCGGCTTTTCGTCGCTGACCAGTGCGATTTCCGCGCTTCCGCGGCCCGATCCCCAAAAGCCCAGCCCGGCGCGTAGCTTCGCGTCCGGCGACGGCCGCAGGTAGCAGCGCACCACGCTCGGTGCGCGCAGAACGATCGAGCGTTTCGGGACGCCGTCGAGCACCACATCGCTCACCACGTCGCGCAGGGTCGGCGCGGCGTAGCTAAGAGCGTTCTCGAGGGCTGGGCCCACTCGCACCCAGTCCAAATCCGCGAGCGGCTCCTTGTTGCCGCGCGGGGCACCGGTGAAGCGCAGCGTCACTCGGTGGCGTCCGCGGCCAAGTAGACCTGGCAGGGGACCCAACGCAAGCATGCGCGTTTCGCCGGGCACGAGCTTGTGCTGGCCCATGCGCTTGTCATCAATCGAAACGTAAACCCATTTGGCCGCCAGTGGGTGAAGGCGTAGCGTGACAGCAGCCCCTTCGGTCGGTTCGTCCAGCCAAAAGTCGAGCAGCACATCGCGCGAGAAAATGCGTTCGTAGCTATCGCCGCCGCGGTCGATGCTGGGTGGTGGCTCGGCGCGGGCCCGGGCGAACCCGGAAGTGGGAAGCTGTCCGCTGCCGAAGTCGAACAGCCGGCCTTGGTGCTCGATTTCGCAGAGTGACAGCTGCTGCACGAGGTCGATACGCTCGGCTGCGTCCGGGGCCCGCGGCACCATCGGGGCGGCAGGTGGCGGAGGGACGCGCTGACCCGCAGACGACGAGGGTTCGTCCTGCTCACAACCAGCCAGCAACAGCTCGCAGCCAAACACGAGCAGGAGCGTTGCGCTAAAGCGTGTGCCGAGCCTCACGGCGATCCGGCGGGAGCCGTCGCGGTCGCGAGAGTGCGCATGCCGGTTTTGACGTTCACGGTGGTGGCGACGCCGTCGCCAAGTGTCAGCTCGTGCGCTCCTGGCGGTAGCGGAACCCGACGTGCCGGGCCCATGCCTAGGTATTCGCCATCTACGCGAATGGCCGTTCCTTCCGGCACCTGGACCTCGAGTAAGCCATTTCCAGGCGGGACCTCGACGCTAGCGTCGAGCGGAGTCTCGCTGGTTTGCACGACGAGCGCGGGGACGGCGACTGGCACTGGCACTGGCACTGCCACGAGCGGCGCGCTGAGCGACGGAGCCGGCGCCGCTGGCGGCGCCACGGCATTGGCGACGGCTCGCACGCCGGCGAAAGACACGCCGGCAGCCAGCAGAGCCAAAACGAGCGTACGGGCAACACTCCCCGATTCCTGTTCGACGGCGGGTGGGGGCGTCGGGGTCTGCAGAGGAGCAGCTGTAGGGGGCGTCTTCGGAGCCAAGATCTTGGTTGCGCCGGCGGCCACCGGAGCGCGCCACGGGTTAGGCGCAGCCACGGGAGCGGCGGCAGGTAGGGGCCTCGGTGCGGCGGGCTGTGCGGGCGGCGAAACGGGTGCAGGAGGAACGGGCGTGGGGGCAGCAGCCGCTTCCTGCTCGGCCTCCCGAGCCGCCTGAGCCTGGACCTTGGCGGGCCCGGCCCACGGCAGGATCACCGTAGAAATCGCGGACGGCACCGAGGGGATCGCTGCTGCAGCGCCTGGCTCCGAAGCCAGGGCCATCGCGTCGCCCGGCGAGGGCGTCTCCGAGAGCAAGGCTTGCGCGAGGGGATCGTCGTCCTCGGCAACGGCCGCCTGGGCGGCAGCAGCTTCGTTGCCGGCGCTGCCGAGCGTCGCCATCAGCTTCGGATCGGGCCGGTGACCGCGCTCCACCGAAACAGACGCTCCCGGAAGGGAATCCTCCTCGACCTGCGGTGGAGCCGCCGAGCTGAGGGTGCGGCGTAGCGGATCGCGGCCCGACGCTCCAGCCCAACGGGCCACGTCCTCGCGCGTGACCTGGGCGACCGGCGGGAGTCCACCGCCTACGCCCTGAAGCGTGCCGGGCGCTGCAGCAGTCGAGAATGGCGCGACGTCTTGTCGAAAGACGTCGGAAAACGACGGCGTCATGTCGGGGCTGAACGGCAGCTGCCGCCCTGCCGGGGTCTCGGCGGTTGCTTGCGCGACCTGTGGTAGCTCCGCGCTGGACTCGATCTGGAACGAGAACCAGCCCGCGTCCGCTTGATCCTGCTCGATATTGGCGGGGTGCGAGTAAACCGCTGGGGCTCCGCGTTGCGAGACCGGCGGCGTGGGCTCGGCGGTTACTGGGTCGTCGGGGAGTCCGACCGCGGGCTCGGGCTCGGGCTCGGGCTCGGGCTCGGGCTCGGGCTCGGCAGCTGGCGGCGGTGTGACGACCAGCGTCTGCAGCGGCAGCGCCGCGAGTGGCGGAATATTCGTCTTGGAGATGTCTTCGACGCCCGTCGCGGTTTCGACCTGCAAGATCGCGCCGCGCCGAGCGAAGTCCGAAAGGACTGCCTCCAGTAGCCGCGCTGGCACTGCCCCCGAAGTCAAAAGATCGCGCGGCGAAGCGCCACCGAGCAGCTCCCGCAGCAAACCTTGCGCTGGCTCGGGCGTGCAATCCAAGTAGCTGCCAACACGAGTCGCGTCGAGCTCGACGCGCGTCACGCTCGCTAAGGCGCCGGCAGAAACGGCTCGTTGCGCCGCGCGGGCCCGCGCCACCGGTCCAGCCAATTGCTCGTGCAAGCTCCCTGAGAGCTCACTTCGGCAAGCCGACTCGTCCGCCTCGATCACGAAACGACCGGCGCTGACGCCGAGTAGCATGGACAGCACACCCTCACCGCGTTCGAAGCTGCCGTCCGCCGCGCTACGAATGGCCGTGCGGGGCGCAGATGCCCGCACCTGAACCTCGTACAGATAGGAAGAATCCCTAATACTTACGCGCAAATTTCGCTGCGAGCGGCAGGCCAGCTCCAGCACCAGCCGGGGCGTGAGCCCGTCCAGCCGACCCCGAACCTCACCGCCGCTCGCCACGCGCTGCTCCACGCGCGCACGCGGCCGTAGCACCTCACGCAGGCGCTCCACGACCGTAGACGCCGTCGCTTCTTTGCGCAAATAGCCGTCCGCGTCGCCACCAAGCTCGCGCACGCGCTGCAGCAAGTCTTCCTTCCACGACAGCAAGATTACCGGCACATCGCGCACGGCTACATCGCGCTTGATCTCGTGGCACAGCGAGAAGCCGTCCAACTTCGGCATCAAGACGTCGCTCACCACCAAATCGGGCCACAAGCCGGCGGTCAGCTCGAACGCTCGCTCGCCGTCATGCGCCTCGAACACCTCTGCGCCAACGGCTCTCAGAATGCCGCCGAGAAACCAGACCACTGCCGGGTCGTCGTCCGCGATCACGATGCGTCGCCCCTGAAGCGACACGCCGTCTCCGGCACGCCCCTCCCGAGCTCCGCGCTCGCCAACCCGACGGTCGTCGTTCCAGGGCGCGAGCGGCACCGCACCCTCAGGCCCGGTGGGCTCGAAACGCACGTTGCCGTCCGAGCGCAGGGTCACGAGCTCACGCAAACGCGCCACGGTGCCCCAAACCGCGCTCATGACGTCGGTTCCCTCGCCGAAGCTCACGCTCGAGCCGCGCGCGGCTGGCTCCACTGCCTCCACCAAACCGCGGCGAATTTCGACGGCAATGCGATCCACGAGCTGGTTCACGTTCAGGTCGCCAATCGGTTCGCGGGCGTGCACCGAAGGCGTTCCTTGGTCACGCAGCTCCAGCACCGTGCGCCGCAGCGCGTCCGGGCTGACGGGCTTGGGCAGCACGCGTGCAGCGCCCAGGCCGATGAAAGTGGCTGACAACTCGGGGCTCGAGAAGCCGCCGACGACGACGATCGGGATCGGCTCGACCATCGGATCCTTGGCAAGCAGCTCGATCAGCTCGCGCGCGCCCTTGAGGTCGGCGTCGATCACCGCCACGTCGGGTCCGAACACTCGCGACAGCTCACGGGCCCTGGCCGGCTCTTGGGTGCGCTCGCAGTCGATCCGAAGATCCCCCTGCTGCTGCAGCGCATCCATCAGCGGCTCTGCTCCAAACACCAACACGCTGAGTGGGAAATCTCGGTTGGTGGCCGCAGCGGGCTCCTGCGGCGCAGCAACGCGGATCGAGACTTTCGCCCCCAGGACCAATGAAGGCAGTAGGTCCAGCGCCCGGGCCATTTCGGCGAGGTCGGCGGGCGCAGGGCCGGCTCGGGCGACCCGTCGCAGAGTCTTTTCGGCTTCGCCTAACGCCTCGGCGACGCTCGCGAAGCCGAGCACCCGAGCGGCAGAGCCGAGCGCATGCAGGCGCCGTAAGAAGCCGTTGATGCGTGCCGTGTCGCGCGGCTGGTCCTCGACCGCGCGCAGCGCGCCGCGCAAGACCTCGAGCCGGCGCGGCAAGCTGGCTACGAAGTCGCCGCGGGCACCCGACATCCGGGCCTGCTCGTCCTGCGCGGGAGGCGCCCCGATCATGGCTCGACGTACCACAGGCGCCGCTGGAGGCCGAATTTTCGCAGCGGCCATGAGGTCGCAGCCTCCCGAGGCCGCGAGACCCGAGCCGGAGCGACGGCTAGCACCCGGCCAAAACCTCGAGGAACGCAGCGCCAGCCGCCCTCGTACCCAGGTTTCCGCCCACGTCCACGGTGCAGCGGCCCAGCCTCAAGACCTCGGCCGAGGCGTGCTCTATGCGAGCCAGCTCCTCGGGGTACCCGACATGCTCGAGCAACATGCCGAGCGACCGGATCGCGCCCAGCGGGTTGGCTCGGTCGCGACCGGCAATGTCGGGGGCCGAGCCGTGAACCGGTTCGAACAGGCCAATGTGACCGGGCTGGGCCGGATGCAGGTTGGCGCTAGGCGCAAGGCCGAGACCACCGCTGAGTGCCGCGCACAAGTCGCCCAGAATATCCCCGAAAAGGTTGTTGGTAGCGATCACGCCGTATTGTTCGGGCGTCTGAATCACCCGAGCCGCCAGCGCGTCCACGTACTGGTGCTCGGCCGAGACCGCCGGAAACTCGGCCCGGAGCTCGTCGAACACGCGCCGCCACAAGCCTTGCGCGCGAATGGCGTTCGATTTGTCGGTCATCACCAGCGGCAATTGGTGTGAGCTTGCGTGCTGAAATGCCGCGCGGAGCAAGCGTTCGACCCCTGCTCGAGTGTGAACCTCCTGGCTAATGGTTAGTTCTTCCGCTGTGCCCCGTGCCCGCTCGCGACCACCCCCGACGTACTGGCCTTCGGTGTTTTCTCGAAATATCACCAGGCTGACTGAGCGCGCTTTTTTGCCTCGCAGAGGTACCAACGCGTCGCTCAACGCCCTCGCGGGACGCACGTTTGCGTACAGATCCCAGCCTTGGCGCATGCCCATTAAGATGTCGTGCGCGTGCTCGCCTTCGGGCACGCGTGGATCTCCGACCGCGCCCAGAAAGACGGCGCTGCAGGTCCGCCGTACCTCCTCACGCAGCTCGAGCGGAAACGTAGTGCCGTCTCGCAAGTAGAGCTCGGCGCCGAGCGGAAGCTCCCACGTCGTAAGGTCCACGCCGCGCGTGCGCTGAAGCTCGGCCAATACGTTCAGCGCCTGCGCCGTGACCTCCGGCCCGATACCGTCACCGGCAATGACTGCCACGCGCTTGGTCATGACTGGGGCTGCCGGCGGCGTTAGCCTCCGAGCGCCTTCTCGAGTAGCAGACGCAGCAGCGTCGCAACCTGCTCGGGGTCAGCGTCATCCCCCTCTGGCAGCAGAGCGCTTGCGTCGAGGATGGGAACGGCGGCCACCGAACAGGCCGTCTCCAAGGCTTCCGAGGCGGTGGGCTCGATGCGCGCCAGCGCCGCCGCGCCGGGCAGGACCAGCCCCCAGAGCGGCGCGTAGGCTTCGACCAGAGGTAGGCCCACGACTTCGAGATCCGCCTCTCCAAGTCGCAGAGTCGCGAGCGCGTAGGGCACCGGCGCGGCAGGCACGGTTTCGGTGGGTACGACGGCATCGGCGATGCGACCTATCGCGTGCATGATTGTCACCAGGCGCTGCAGCGGTGCTGCCACCACGACGCGTGCGGCGCCCCTGTAGCCGCTGCGCTCCGCGCGCTTGGAAAGAGCAGACAACACCGCCATGCGCTCCGGGTCTGCCAGGTCCACCCGCACCGCGCTGTAGGCCATGCGCCGCACGAGGCCCTGATCCAAAAGTCGTGATAGCGCCTGCAGCACGGTCAGGTCTAGGAGCGTCGCTTCGTCGAGCAGCTCGGGGAGCGTGCGCGGCGCAGTCAGCACTTCGAGCACGCGCGCCTCCGCCTCTGGCGTGTCGCTCGCAGGCGGAGCCAGCGCAAGCAGCACGGTCGCCTCCAAACCAAGGCCCCGGCGCAGTCGATTGAGCTCATCGAGCTGGCGCAACCCCTCCATCAAGAGCGAGCTGGTGGGCGTCCGCATTCGCTCCAAGAACTGTGGCGAGCCACCGACGAACGAGAACGTGCCGTCTGTCTCACCCAGCAAGCGGTAGAGCGCCTTTTCCCGCTCCAGACGGCGAAAAACAGCGTCAACTATCTCACCATTGCTGATACGCACCTCGCCCGCGCCCGTTGGTGCGTTGATGGAAAGCGTGCCGCTCCGCCGATTCATTGCGAGCAGCTGCAATAAGTCGACAGTGCTCACTTGTTGCAAGTCACCGCGGAAATCCCCGCCTTCTTCCGGCGCCACCGCGACCTTGCTGGGAATCGCGTAGAGCCGCCGGGCTATGAGCTCGACATCCTGGTGTGGCAGCTCGTCGGATGCGAGCGATGAGCCGACCGGCTTGTCCACCAGAATGAAGAGCGCGGAGTCGGTCAGGGTGCCGGCGTTCTTGAGCCGATCGAAGCCGTCGGCGTCGTCGAGCAGCAGGCTCGACACCAGCACCGCCGAAAGCTCGACTCCCGCGCTGCGCTCTATCGCACCGTCGATGCCGTCGGCGATCATCACCGAAAAGCCGCGCAGGCGCAGGCGTGACGCAAGGGTTCCCAGCAGATCGACGTCCGGCTCTATCAGCAGGATCGTCCTCATTCGAAGGGTCTTCCGGCGATTTCGGACAAGCGCGCAACGAGCAAATCGGAAAGTAGCGGGTCGGCCGAGTGGACCGCTCGCACCAAGTTTCCCTCGCTGCGCCCCAGCAGCGTGTAGGTCGCGTGCTCGGCAATGACGATCAGCACATCTACCCGTTCACAGCCGGGCGTGCGAGTTACATCGACCGTCTCTAGCTTGAGCAAGTCAGAAGCGCGCGGCAGGTCCGCCCTCACGGCACCGGCCACGCTCAGCCCCGCGCGCTGCGTGGCGAACACGCGCGTCTGCCCGCCGCGGGTTGCTTCGGCGGCGGCGGCGGCCACGAGACCCATCAGGTCGGTCAGGGGGAGCTCGATATAGTGTGGAGTCTCAAGCGGGGCGGCGCGGCGCGCCTGAGGGTCCGGCACGACCCCGAGCAGGGTGTCGACTAGCTGAGCCAGCGGCATGTTCGCGAGCGAAAGCGTGTGAACTACCGAGCTCCGGCTAGCATCCGCGCGGTATTTCGCCACCCGCAGTAGTTGGGACAAGTCCGAACCGTCGTGCGGAAAAGTGGCCACCCCTACGGCCGCGCTGAACGGCGAAGCGCCTGTCCCGGCCGACAGCTGCCCGAGGATGCGCCGCCGGCAGGTGTGCGCCCCCGGCCCACCCGTCTCGGGTAAGAGCAGGTAGAACTCGTTCGCGTCCACGCGCGCCAATACATCCGTATCGCGCACGGCACCGAGCACCCGCTCGGCGCCGAACACGGTCGGCTCGGTCTCGTCGCCAACCCCTGATTCGGGCGAAAGCTCCAGGCCCACGGTGGCCAACGAAAACCGTCGCCCGTGTCGGCGCGCCATCGCGATTTCACGGCCGGCGACGTCAACGAAGTAGGCAAATGTGTAAGCGCTCGAGCTGGGATCCTTCATCGCCCCGCGGTGCGACTGCTCGCGCGCGCCGATCAGCGAAAGCACGGTCGCCGCCTGCGTCGCCACTAGCTCCACCAGCGGCTGATTGGTGTCGGAAGACGGGTTGACCTCGCCCCCGCCGATCAACACCAAACCCGAAAACTCTCGCAGCAGAGCGAGCCTGACCACGACCATGCTGCGCTCGCTAGCGAAGTTGAGCGCCTGCATTTCCTCGCAGAAGGTGGGCGCGTTGTCGGCGTCGCCCAGAACGGCGGCGCGCAGCAACTGACGCGACCCCTCCGCCGCGGGCAGGTAAACGACCACGGTGTCCGCGCCGGCCGCCGCAGCGATCACGAGCGCGATACGCTGCGCGGCCTCGCGCCGACTCTTGGCTGACGCGATCTCGGCGATGTCGCCAGAGAGCGAGGCGCCACGGGCGGCGCTGCGGGCCGCGCGCAACAGCTCCGCACGCTCGAGCCGTTCGCCGATGCGCGTTCGCACGTCGGACAATGCATTGAGCAGCTCGTCTCCGGAAATGGGCGTAACGAGCACGCCTGCTCCGCCGAGCGCGACGGCCTGCACGCCCAAGTCTAAACGCTCCGGCGAAGTCAGGGCGTAGACGCAGACGCTCGGGGCGAGCGCCCGAACGTGGTGCAGCACGGCTAGCCCCGCGCAGTCGCCGAGCGTCACGTCCACGAATGCTACATCCGGCACTTGCGCTGAAACGCGGGCTAAACCCTCGGCCAGGTCGGTCGCCACGCTCAAGCGATCCCCGGTGCCGAGGATGCTGCGGCTCATCAGCTCGATGGTCGCAGCGTCCGGTACGATCGCAACGACGTTGAGCTCCGGCGCCACGCGCGGCAAAATCACGGCGCCAGTACCTCGCCCGAAAACACGAAGCTCGCCGGGCCCCGCAGGCTCACTGCGAGGCCATCGGCCCGCACCGTGAGGCTTAGCGAGCCGCCCGGCAATTGCACCAGAATCGGGGCATCGAAGCTTGCCCGACCGCTGAGCACCGCTAGCGCCGCCACCGCCGCAGCGCCAGTGCCACAAGCCAGCGTACGTCCTACTCCGCGCTCCCACACCAACACCTCAAAGGTAGGCGGCTCGGTCGACAGCTGCCGCACGATTTCGACGTTCGCACCGCCAGGCAACGAAGCCGACACGCGCGGCCCTAGCTCGTCGAGCTCCTGCTCGCTACACTCGACGTCGAACACGATAGCGTGCGGATTTCCCATCGAAACGCGCTGAAAAGCCAGCGCGGCTCCGCGGTGGTTGACCGAAACCTCACCCAGCCGCGTCGCCCCACCCATACTCACGGTGACGTCGGCCGAGTTACCTCTTCGTTCCACGAGCGCCGTGCGGGGACCAGCGTCGGTGTCGATGATGAGCTCCGCTCGCTGCGTGGAAGCCTTGCGGGCCAGCGCCAAGGCTAGACAGCGCAGTCCGTTGCCGCAGCCCTCGGGCCTTGAGCCATCCGAATTCAAGACCACCATGCGGCCGTGGGCGCCCTCGGTAACAGGCGGAGCGGACAGCAAGACCCCGTCGCCGCCCACCCCGAAGTGACGGTCACACAGCGCCTGCGCTTGCGCTGGGCTGAGCGCGGCGTCGTGGTCGGCCTCCACGACCAGGAAGTCGTTGCCGATGCCTTCGTACTTTTCGAACCGGAGCGCCCGAGCCATGGCTGTCCGAGCCTAGCAGTTGCGGGCAGGAAGCGGGCGCGCCACCGCGGCGCCTGTCCGGGAAGCGTCCTCAGCCCTTCGGCTCTTGTGCTACACCCCGCATCGGTGCGGCGCCCTCTCCTGATTAGCGGCTTCATGGCCAGCGGGAAATCCAGCGTTGGAAAGCGCGTGGCAGAGCTGGCTGGTCGCCCGTTCATCGATCTGGATTCTCGAATCGAGGCGCGTTTCGGAGCCTCGGTAACGCGCATTTTCGCCGAGCAGGGCGAGCCGGCGTTTCGCCGGGCCGAAGCCGAAGAGCTCCGCGGCCTACTCGGCGCGAGCGATCCCGCGCCAGTGATAGCGCTGGGAGGGGGCTGTCTGATGAGCCGCGAGCTACGGCTTGAGGCGATCGACAGAGCGGTGGTGGTTTCGCTTCTGGTTACGCCGGAGGAGGTCGCACGGCGCGTCGGGCAGGACACATCACGCCCCAACCTGGCAGGCGACCCCCTGCAGCGCGCGCTGCAGCTGCTGGAGCTGCGCGGCCCCGCCTACGCGGAAGCGCACCAGCGCATCGATACCACTTCCGTGTCGGCCGAAAAGGTGGCGGAGGAGGCGCTCGCGGTTTGGCGGCGCGACCCATTGGCCGTCGCGGCCGGCGAAGCTTCGTATTCGGTGGAGATTGGCAACGGCATCGCCCCGCAACGGGTTGTGGCCGCCTGCGGCGCGGCCAGATCACTGCTTTTGGTATCTGACCAGAACGTAGCCCCACTGCACGCCGGGCCGCTTACGAGCCTGCTGACCCAGAGCGGCATGCAGCTCGCGCGTATCGATTTCGTAGCTGGCGAACAGCACAAAAACCTGGCCTCCATCGAACGGGTGCTGGAAGCGGCGCTTGCCGCGGGTCTCGACCGCAAGAGCTATTTCCTGGCGCTGGGTGGTGGCGTTACGAGCGACATGACCGGCTTCGCCGCGGCCAGTTACTTGCGCGGCGTCAGCTGGGTGGGCCTCCCCACCACGTTGCTGGCGATGGTGGACGCGTCGGTCGGCGGCAAGACCGGGGTCGACCTGGGGCCTGCCAAGAACGCTGTCGGAGCCTTCTGGCAGCCCACTACAGTGCTTTGCGACGGAGACTACCTAAAGACCGAGCCGGAACGCGGCTACGCGAGCGCGCTTTCCGAGGTGGTAAAAACGGCAATCATCGGCGACCCGGAGCTGTTCGAGCTGCTGGAACGCGAAGCGGCCGGCATCGCTGCGCGGAGTCCGCAGCTATTGACGGAGATCGTGCGTCGCTCGATTCGCGTGAAGGCTCGCGTGGTCAGCGCCGACCCACGTGAAGGTGGCCTGCGCGCGGTCCTGAACCTTGGCCACACCGTGGGCCATGCGCTCGAAGCGCAAGCCGGCTACGCGAGGCTCACCCACGGCGAGGCCATCAGCTTGGGTTTGGTAGCCGCGCTGTCGATAGGCAAATCCCTGGGCCACACGCCGCCTGAGCTCCTGGTGCGCGTGCGAGGCCTGCTCGAAAGGCTGGGGCTCGCCACCGCCGTCGAACGGGAGCCGCTCGCCGAGGCGGCGGCGCTCATCGGTCATGACAAGAAGCGCGTGGGGAGCCGGGTGTCTTTCGTATTCGCCAGGGCTTTGGGCGACGTCTGCATTTTGCCGCTGGGTTTGGCCGAGCTGCGCGAGCTGACGGGCGGTTTGCAAGCGACTTCGTAAGGCTACCTACAGCTGCCGAAAACGCTCACAAGGGCGCTCACGTCGCCGTCTGGATTCAATCCGCGCATTGCTTATCGAAGCGATCGCACATTCCTTGGCGCTAACCTCTAGCGCCCCCTAAGCTTCTAGGGCTGGCGTACGGGTCTTATCCGTCGCCGCGAGGTAGCCATGCGTCGTCGCTTCTCCATCAAAGCCTTGCTCACTCTCGGGTTCGCCGGACTCGGAGCCCTCTCCCTCCCAAGCTGCGCCACGAACGACAGCATGATGTTCATCATGGGTGTCTACGCGCGCAAGCAGGGCAGCTGCGCGCCTAAGCCGGACGCCGATTCTCCCACCTTTGCCAACGGCACCATGGACCGGCTGTTCGCCAGTGACTACACGGCTGCACTGCTGGTCGGCAATCAAATCACCGAGCGCGGGTCGCGCGAACAGGTTCGGGCCGAGACCTCACGCGTCTCCTTGCGGGGCGCCGAGGTTCGGCTCGAGACCACCAAAGGCGCGCAGATTCTCCCGCCCTTCTCGACGATCGCCACCGGTTTCGTCGATGCGGCCGGCGGCACGGATCCTTCACTCGCCATCATGTACGCGGATCTGATTCCCGCCTCGGTGGCGTCGACACTCGACCTTGGCATCGTGGTCGCCCACGTTCGAGTCTTCGGCAACACTCTCGGCGGGCAAGAAGTCGAATCGGCCGAGCTACTGTTCCCCATCGAGGTCTGCGAAGGCTGCCTCATCTCGTATCCCGCATCCGCCAGGGACATCGCGGCGGATGGCACCGACTACCAGTGCGCGAGCGCGGAAAGCGACATGAAGGCCGCGAAGGTCAGCGATCTGCCTTGTCAGCTCGGCATAGACATTCCGACTCCGTGTACGGCGTGCTCCAGCCTTTCGGCCATTTGCCAGAGCCCCGCCAACAACCCGTACTACGCGCAGCCTTGATAGGCTGAGCGGTGCGAAGCGCATTCTTCGGGTTCGGGGCCGCGCCGGTCGCGCTGGGGATCGGGCTCGTCTGCTTGGTAGTCCCCGCGCCCGCCGAGGCCAAGCCCCAATGGAACGCTGGCCTAGAGACGGCGCTGTGCGGGCTTGGCAGCTCGCTTTCGATCTCGCGGGCGGCATGGTGCAACGCACTGCACGCCGACGTCCTCTTGCTGAAGCAGCGCAGCTCTGATTTCGGGATCGGTCCCTCGCTGCGTATCGGCACGGCTGCCTTCGACGATGTTCGGCTCGACGCTGGGCTCAGCGCGTGGCTGCCCGTCTTCGGCGAGTTCCCACTCTTGCTGGAGGCCGGGCCTCACGTTCGCAACTTCGACGAGCTGGGACTGTTTGGCAGCGCCTTCTTCGGACTGCGAACCTTCAACCACTATGGCAGCTACTCGATGAGCACCGGGTTGGTGCTCACCGTCGAACAATCGCTCGCAGCTGGCCGACCCTCCGCCTGGTGGCTCGCACTACGCATAGACGGCTCGTGGCTCGCACTACCGTTCTTGCTTGGCTACGAGTCCTTAAAGTAGCTCTCCGAGCCGCCGGAGGAAAAGCCACAAAATTCGAAAGGCGCGCTGCTGGGTGAGCAACGCGCCTTTCTGTTTGGAGCGACTGAAGATTAGTTCGAGAAGAAGATCGCTTCGATCTCGTTCTTCACTTCTTCTTCGGTCTGCTTGCGAGCGATGGCGATCTCCTTGACGATCAACGTGCGCGCCGTGTCCAGCATGCGCCGCTCGCCGAACGAGAGCTGCTTGTTCGCCTTCAGGCGATACAAATCGCGCAACACCTCGGCCACGTCGTAGATGGAACCGGTCTTGATCTTGTCCATGAAGCCGCGATACCGGCGATTCCACGTCTGCGTGTCGAACCCGATCGTGCGCTCCTTCAAGATGTCGAAGATTTCCCGGATCTCTTGCTCGCTGATGACCTGGCGCAGGCCGACAGCGTTGGCATTCGAAACCGGAACCATAATCCGACGATCCGTGTCCAAGATCCGCAGCACGTAGAAGCGCTGGCGCGAACCCGCGATGTCCTTCTCATCGATGCTGATCACTTCCGCAACACCCTGAGCGGGATAGACCGCTTTGTCGCCGACCTTGAACTCAACATCCTGGCTTGACTGCATGACGACTCCTTGTGACGCGAAGGCTTTCGTAGACCCTCGCCCGCCTCGATGTGTGTAGAAGCACTCGAGGCGATGACTTGACCCGCGCTGAACGGGCTATGCCCAGTTGTTCCCGTTTCTCGGCTTCGATTCTGGGCGCGAGCTGAACGACTGGGGCATGAACTTCATTCCAACGCGGGCTACGCAGGGCTCTCGGAAAGTGAGCTCTGCTGCCCGGCACCCTGATTTTGGATCAGGATTCGCCAGGCGCGGCACTGTAATTGTTAGTAACCAAACTGTCAAGAAATACCCCTAAAATCCCGATTCTCTGAGATTGCCAAGGGTTTTGGGGTGGGTCAAAGTCACCGGGGCGAATTGGACGGGGACTGCAGTTCTGCCGAGACCAAAAAGTTACCTCGACAAATGCCAGCGCTACTGTTTCGGCAACGCTTCACGGGGGCTTCGTTTGGCGGGAACGTCCACTCGCAGTTCGATTCAGAGCTTAGCAGAAAAGAGCCCGCCCGGCAGCGTCGCGCGTCCCAGCACTTCAACCCGTCCCCGGCCCCGCGACGCTCGAGATGGAGCCGCGCGGCTAGGGCGTGCCGACCAAGAAGCGAGCAGCGGCAGGTGCGCCGCCTGCGCTTGGCGTCTCGAGCTGCTCTGACGCGCAACGCAGGTCGACGCTGGGAGGGAGCGCACGAAGTCGACGGCCAAAGCATGGCGAGCTTCAGCGCTCTGGCACGGCGCGCGCCGTGCCGATCCGGTGACGACGTCGTTCTTCCTACTTCGCCAGGCTCTTGAGATTCAGCATCTCTTCCACGTCGGGTTGAACAACCAGCTCGACGCGTCTATTTTTCAGGCGACCGTCGTCCGTGTCATTGGAAGCTACGCCCGCGGTGTCGGCGAAGCCCGCCGCGCTCCAGTTGGCAGGCAGGAGCCCCCCGCCACCCTTGTCCTGCGGGGTCGTGAGCAGGAGCAGCACGCTGCGCGCGCGCATCGCGGACAGTCCCCAGTTGTCCTTGAAGGGGCCGCCCGCCAACACCTTCGAATCCGTGTGACCCGCCACCTGAAACTGGCGCTTGGACAAGTCGGCGTCTCCGCGCACAACTTCCGCGATTTGGAGCAGTATTTTCTGCCCTTCCGCCTTCAGCGAGTCCTTGCCAGAATCGAACAAAACGTCTCCAGGCAGTTGAATCAGCATGCGGTTGCTCCGTACCTCGACCTTCAACCCGAGCTGCGTCAACTTTTGCAATTTGTTTTGAAGTAGCTCGAAGCGCTTGCGGATTTGGTCCAGCTGCTCCGTGCGACGCGCGTACTCTTCAAGCGCCTTGCGCTGCTCGGCGATGCTGGCGTTGGCGTTCTCGAGATTGATGCCGCGCTCGGTGAGCTGCTTCTTCAGCTCATCGTTTTCCTTGAGCGCCTGAGCACTGTCGGCCTGGCTCTTCCTGTGAGCCTCGCGCTGAACCTTGAGCTCAGCCGCGAGCTTCTCGTTCTCGCGCACCTTTTGATCCCACTCCTCCTGCGAGTAGCCGCACGCAGCGAGAGCGAGACCTAGCGAAGCGAACAAGACGAACGGCAGCGAGCTGAAACGTGAGAGTCGTGAGAGATGCATGGATGGCTTTTGTTCCAACGGGAAGGAGTCTCGTTTTTTTCTCGCGCCGCGCTCCCGTTTTGGGAGCTTCCGGAGGACGAGCGACACGAAAGTTAGTGGCTTAGTTCGAGCACTGGAAGTCCGATCCAAGAGCCGGCTATACGGCCCAATTTGCGGAGTTACTGCAAGGCCTTCGAGTCGAAGTTGCGGCGAGAAGCCAGCTTTCTAAGCGCTTGTAATTTAAAGGCTTTTCGGTCGCAAGTGAGGAAAGCCCCGGACTTAGTGAAGGTGTCGTCTGTCCACTGCACAAGTGCGCGGTTCGCAACTCATGCGTACCTAAGACACCGGTTTCTCTGGGCACATAGAAAGCGCAATTGAATTCTTTTCCTTGACACATCACACTAGGTGGCAATATACGTCGTGCAACATACCCTCGGGTTGTCGGCACTCAAGCCGGCTCCCCGAATGCCTGGGAGGCAAACGAAAATGGCTGCAAAGAAGACCCGTACCAAGTCCGCTCGTAAACCCGCTGCCAAGAAGGCGCCGAAAGTCGCGAAGAAGCGCGGCGCCAAGAAAGCTGGCAAGAAAGCCGGCAAGCGCCGCAAGAAGGCCGCCAAGAAGGCCTAGTGCGCGGGTCCTGAGCCGCGTCGCCGCTTCTGGGCGGTAAGGCTCAGACTCGGGTTGCCGGTGTCTCCCGTGAGCGTCCTCGCTCACCCCAGAGCCCGGCACCGAGCACGCGGACGAAGCCGCCCTTCACGGTGGCGCCGTCCGCGTGCTCGGGGACCGAATTAGCCAGACGAACCGCATCCGGACACCACGTCCGCAAGCCGTGCGGTGACTCAAGGCAGGCAAGACCGTTGAGGTCGTTTTGGCTGGGCCATTTCTTTGCGGCAAAGGCGCAGGCCCGGGGCCGCAGATTTTTTGGGGGTTGCTTTGGGATGTTCTTGCAACATCCGTTCAACAGCTGTTGGGGTTCTGATCTTTTGGTGTCGCTCCTGCAAGCGCCGCGATGTGCTGCTGATTTGCTGAACGGCCCGATCGTTGACGCACCTCGTGCAACCCCCAAAATTCAGGTTGCGAGGGCGAAGCCCTCTGCGTCTTTGCGGCTAAGGAACCCACCCGCCAACGCTAACGCCACCAGTCCCGCGCAGCGCGCTCTAGTCTCCTAGATAGAGCTTCAGAGAGGCTGCGGCTTCGCGGCGGTCGAAGTCGACGCCGGAGAGCTCGTCGCGGCGCGAGATGGCTTCGAAGAGTTGGGTCAGAAAGCCGTGGAAAGCCATGCACTCGTCGATAGCGGCTTCGAGTCGCGCAGGATCGACGAGGTCCGTGTCTTCCAGACCGGAGAGCGCGGACATGAACGCGTCGAAACGAGGGTAGTCGCTGGAGCGGAGCAACGGGTAACCCATGGCACGAAAGTAAGCTAGGAACTCGCGCACGTATTGGAAGTTGTAGAGCGCGGCCCAGCGGTCCTCCGTCGGTGAGTGCTGAGCCTTGCTCGAGAACGCACGCACGATTTGCGCGAACATCCATACGTCCCGACGCAGTCGCTCGCTGGTTTCGCGGAGCGCTGCTTGGTCATCGAATACTCCGCCCTCTTCGAGACTGACGCCTAGAGCCTTACCCAAGAACAGCACCGCGTTTTGCAAAGCTGGGCGAAGGTTTGCGATGCTGCCGTTGACCCGCTGGCGAAACTCTTTTGCGGAGAGCTCGGCGTCGGGCGCCGGTATGTCGTGCTGAAAAGCCCTGCGCATCTCGAGTCGCAAGCTGCCCGCTATGCCCTCGAGCGCGCTCTTGATGCCGATCAGGCGGTGACCCGAAGCCCGAAGCGAGGCGGCGCGGTCGCGAATTTGGCTGGCAGGGATGCCCATTAAGTCGCGTTCGAAGCTTTCGGACAGGAGCTGCCCCGAGCGTTGCCGCAGGTAGTCGCTGAGCGCGCGAGCGTCCGAGCGCAGGACGCTGAGCACCAAATAGCTGCTGCCCGCTTGCTCGCGGCGCTTGCCCACATCTGCCAAAATACGGCTGAGCAGCGTCAGGTAGCGCAGCATGCGGAACAGTGAAAGAAACGTCAGCGCCACCAGCCGGTGCGCTTCGGGGCCTGGCACGCTGCGAATCAAGTCCAGCACCTGGGCCGATTTGATTCGGTCGAACTCCGGTCGGAACTCGAGCGCGTTCAACGGGTTGAAGAACGCACTATGGTCGATTTCACGGTAGACGCCGGAGAGAGCCGCGTAGAACAAGCGGAACGGCACGCGCGGCAATCGCAACAGCCCCTCGATCACCTCCGCACCCGCCGTCAGACCGTGACGCAAGGTCATCAGGCTCTCTTCAGGGGTGGTTTGGGTCGCGCTCTGACTGAGGAGCCGCGTGCGAGCGTTGTCCTCGGGTAGCGCCGTTTCGAGATAGCGGTGAAATACGAAGGCGCGGTCGAGCGGACCGAGCAGCTGGCGCGCCAAGGCAATGCCGCGCAAAAAGCCATCGTGGAACGCCGTCAGCGCTGCCCGGAGATCCAAGCCCACGATCGCGGTGCGGCGCGGCGGACCTGGGTGATTGCGGGGATTGGAGAAACAGGCGGCCGCCTTGAGCAGCACTTCGAACTCGAACAGTGCCTCGTCCCGGCCTTCGAGCGAAAGCGCGGCGAGCCAGGCCTCGCGCTGAGTGCGCTGTTCACGCTGGAGCGCGCGCGTCTCGCTCAAGAGCGCGCTGTACGGATCCTCGCCCCCCGCGGCTGGGAACAGGCTTCTGCGGGGCGCCGGTTGGTTCACTCCGCCCGCTCGATCATTTGAAGTTGAACGGATAGTTGACCGTCGTGTCCATGCCGCGTGAAGAAGGAGGGAATTTGATGCCTTGAATCACCTTGATTGAGCAATCCACGACCGGAGGCGCCTTCAGGGTGGAGCGCTCTTGATTCAGCTCCGCCTTTTTGACTTTGCCCTCCGGATCGACGACGAAATGAATGGTCATGTCGCCGGTTAGGTCGGGCAAATCCTTTTTGGCTTTGTCGAAGCACTCGCGCACCGCCTTGCGGTTGTCTTTGACGATTTGCGCGATGACCTCCATGGAGCGGCTCTCGGTCTTGCCGTCCGCGCCCGGAGCGCTCTCGCTTTTGGCTTGGGTCTCACCCTCCCAAGCGCCTTCTTCGGACCCCGCTGACTTGTCTCCGCCTGGAGCGTCGGCGGCTGCCGCGGGTTCCGGCGGCGCGGAGCTGGCAGGTGTTTGCGGGGGCGGTTCGGCGCCGGCGCAGGCCAATGTGGATGCAGCCGCAAACGTCAAAAAGGCGCGCTTCATGCGCAGCACTAGACCACTAGGCTAGCCGGCTTTCAAGAACGGATCCCACTCCTCGTAGGGAGTCCGCGCAACGAGCAAGATCTGCGTGGCAGTCGACCAGCGCGGGCGTTGCGGCGCGCGAAGCAACGTCATACTGGCCTCGGACGGAGTGCGGCGACCCTTCTTCAAGTTGCAGAAGCGGCACGAGACCACCAAGTTCTCCCAAGAATCCTGACCACCTCGCGAGCGCGGCAGAACATGGTCGACGTTCAGGTCGCGTTGGCTCGGCTTTTTGCTGCAGTACTGACACTGAAACTGATCGCGCAACATGAGATTTTTGCGTGTGAGGCGCACGATGGCTCGCGGCGTGCGCTCGTAGCGCAATAGGTGCAGCACGCGCGGCACTCTCACCTCTCGACCGATGATGGGCAGGCCATCGTCGGCCTCGCGCACCGGCAAGCTGAGCCAGCCGCCGAAGTCGTATGTGTCGCCTTCC
>Ga0163144_10004939_pt1 | contig 29844 bp, 24 predicted proteins | sample OliLak19BULKMAT1_FD_123175 | JGI IMG/M metagenome (GOLD analysis project Ga0163144, IMG submission 123175) | Freshwater microbial mat bacterial communities from Lake Vanda, McMurdo Dry Valleys, Antarctica - Oligotrophic Lake LV.19.BULKMAT1 | ecosystem: Environmental > Aquatic > Freshwater >...
CCTGGCCTTCCGCTATCGGCGATAAAAATCGAGGCGCCGATCCCGCGGCCTGCGCGCAACGTGATGTGCGTCGGCAAGAACTATCACGAGCATGCCAAGGAATTCACGCGCAGCGGTTTCGACAGCAGCGCCAGCTCGGTGGCGGACGCCATTCCGACCGCGCCGATCATCTTCACCAAGGCGCCGGAATGCGTGATCGCGAACGGCGCCGACATTCGCTATCCGGCAGGCGTCAGCAATTCGCTGGACTACGAGGCGGAGCTCGGTCTGGTCATCGGCCGCGGCGGACGCGGGATCTCGAAGGCTGACGCCTACAGCCATGTCTGCGGCTACACGATCATCAACGACGTCACGGCCCGCGACCTGCAGGGCAAGCACAAGCAATGGTTCCTCGCCAAGTCGCTCGACACTTTCTGCCCGATGGGCCCGTGGCTGGTGACTGCCGACGAGGTCGATGCGGCCAACCTCGGCGTGAAATGCTGGGTGAACGACGAACTGCGCCAGAACGCCAACACGCGCGACCTCATCTTCGACATCCCGACCCTGATCGCGACGATCTCGGCGGGGATCACGCTTCTGCCAGGTGACGTCATCGCGACCGGCACGCCGGCCGGTGTCGGCATCGGCTTCACGCCGCCCAAGTTCCTGAAGCGCGGCGACCGGGTGACGATCGAGATCGAGGGCCTGGGCCGGCTCTCCAACAGCGTGGCTTAGGCGGCGACCGGCCACACCGGCCGATGCTTCAGACCGCCGGTGCGGAAGACCAGGAAGCCGATGATCATCAGGTTCAGGATATTGAACGCCACGCCGATGCCGAAGGCCGGCGCGTAATAGGCGAAGTGATCGTAGATAAAGCCGGCGAACCAGCTTCCGAACGCCATGCCGCTCATCGCCGTGAAGAGCGTGAGCGGCATGCGCCATGACGCTTCCGAAGACGGAAACAGATCCCGGATCGCCACTGAATACGACGGGATGATTCCGGCGAAGCCCAATCCGAAGGCGGTGGCGACCGCAAACAGGCCGACCTCATCCTGGGTCGTCAGGAAGAGCGCGATGGCGACTGCCTGGCAGGCGGAGCCGGCCAGGATCGTCCGCAGCCCGCCGATCCGGTCGGCAAGCGCGCCCCAGGCCTGACGCGCCAGGAACGCCGCGGCCAGCATCACCGACAGCATGACGGCGCTGCGCGTCGGGTTGATGCCGATGTCGCTGCAGAAGGCCACGAGATGCGCCGAGGGCACCGACATCGGGATGCAACAGCAGAAGGCCGCGACGCAGAGCAGCGCCTGCGCCACGTTGGGCGGGAGGCCGGCAACGCGCCGGCCGGCCCGGGCCTCGGCCGCCTGGGCCTGTCGCGACAGCGCCGGTGCGATAGGCGGAGGCCGCAGGAACATGGTGGCCGGCAGGATGACGGCCAGCACGACCGCGCCATAGGCCAGCATGACGAGCTGCCAGCCGACGCTGCTGATCCCGAGTTCGAACAGCGTGGGCCAGAGGACGCCCGCGACGTACTGGCCCGACGAGATCAGCGCGATCGCCGTGCCGCGCCGGCGATCGAACCAGCGGCTGACATAGACCAGCAGCGGCGGATAGACGCCGCCGCTGCCCAGGAAGCCCACCATCAATCCCTGGCCGACATAGAGCGCCCAGATCGAGCCGGTCGAGGAAAGCGCCAGCCCGCCCGCGATCATGCAGGCGCCGATGGCGATGGTGGTGCGCAGGCCAATGCGATCCGCCAGCCAGCCCATCAGGATGCCGCCGGCACCCGTGCCGACCCACACCAGCGCGCCGGCCAGGGCCAGCACCGCCCGCTCCGTTCCCAGCGCCTCCTGCATCGGCTTCATGCCGACCACGATCAGCAGCGGCGAGCCGAAGGAGATCGACAGGATGCCGAGCGTTATCCAGGCTGCCCGCCATGACGCGCGGCCTTCGATGCTGCCGGCCATCTCCCCCCACTCCATCTCTCTTAGTTGTGACCGTTCTAGTCTGTTCGACCAGCCGCAACCATGGCATCACTGGAGACAACGAATAAGTCTTGGGAGGATCTCATGCACTGGATGGCGAAATTCAGTTTCGTAGCCTTGGTCCTTGCTGCCCTGTCGGCGCCCGCCGCCGCGCAACCCTATCCCAACAAACCGGTGAGGATCGTCGTGCCCTTCGGGCCGGGCGGCCCGGCCGACGTCTATGCCCGCCAGATCGGCCAGGAACTCGGCGACGTGCTGAAGCAGCAGTTCGTCATCGACAACAAGCCGGGCGCCGGCGCGGTGATCGGCACCGACATCGTCGCCAAGGCGGCACCCGACGGCTACACGCTGCTGATGATGTCGAACACCCACACCACCAACGAGACGCTTCTGTCGAAGAAGCCCTACGCGCTGATGCGCGACCTCGTGGCGGTGGCGCCGGTCAATTCGTCGGACCTGGTGATGGTCGTCAATCCGGCGGTGCCGGCCAAGACGCTGCAGGAGTTCATCGCACTCGCCAAGGCCGAGCCCGGCAAGCTCTCCTACGCCTCGTCGGGACCGGGTACGCCCTATCACATGGCGGGCGAACTGTTCAAAGCCATGAGCGGCACCGACATCCTGCACGTACCGCACAAGGGCAGCGGCGAGGCGCGCGCCAGCGTGCTGGGCGGCCATGTCTCGATGATGTTCGACGCGGTGACGGCGATGAAGGGCCATGTCGATGCGGGCCAGGTGCGGGCACTGACGACCACCGGCCTCACGCGCTCCGCCGTGCTGCCCGACGTGCCGACCGTGAACGAAGCGGGCGTGCCCGATTACGAGGCCACGATCTGGCTCGGCATCATGGCGCCGGCCGGAACGCCGCCCGAGATCGTGGCGCGGCTGAACGCCGAGATCGGCAAGATCATCGCCCGCCCCGCGCTGCGCGAGGCCTGGGCCAAGCAGGGCGCGGTGCCGATGACGATGACGCCGACCGCCTTCACCACCTTCCTCCAGGGCGACATCGACAAATGGGCGAAGGTCGTCGAGAAGTCCGGCGCCAAGGTGCAGTGACGGCTTGTGCCAGAAAATATCCTCATGCTGAGGAGGTCGCACAGCGACCGTCTCGAAGCATGGGCCCCAGACTCCACTGGTTGCCAACCCTTCGAGACGGCGCTTCGCGCCTCCTCAGGGTGAGGATTATGCGAAAATGAAGAAGCTGAGAATCCTGAGCGGCGGCGCCGCCCAGGGGCTGGTCGAGCAGCTGCGGCCCGCGTTCGAGGCCGAGACCGGCTGCACCCTCGACGGCACGTTCGGCGCCGTGGGCGCCATGCGCGCCCGGCTGCTGGACGGCACGCCGGCCGACCTGGTGATTCTGACGCGCGCGCTGATCGAGGGGCTGGCGCGGGACGGTCACGTGGCAGGCGCGACGGCGGCAGACCTCGGCACGGTCGAGACCGCCATCGCCGTTCGCCACGGCGACGCGATCCCGCCGGTCGGCGACGCGGCTGCGTTACGCACTGCCCTTCTCGAGGCCGACGCCATTCATTTCCCCGATCCCGAGCAGGCGACCGCCGGCATCCATTTCGCCAAGGTGCTGCGCGACCTCAGTATCTGCGACGACGTCTCGTCAAGCCTGAAGACGGCGCCGAACGGCGCCACGGCGATGCGCGCGCTGGCCGCCTCGACGAGCCGCCGTCCCATCGGCTGCACCCAGGCCACCGAGATTCTCTCGACGCCGGGTATCGTCCTGGTGGCGGCCCTGCCGCCCGACTGCGCGCTGGCGACGGTTTATACGGCAGCGATTGGCGCCAGGGCCGAGGCCGCGGCCGAAGCGATGCGGTTGCTGGCACTGCTGACGGATGCAGCCGGACGCGAGGATCGACGTCAGTTGGGATTCGTCTGAGGCTGAGGCGAACGAAGACCGGAAGGCCGACGACGATTGGGCTTGCGTTCCCGATATGTTCCCTATACTATCCTGCCTATCGATCATATCGAACAGGGAACGGAGCCCGGTATGACAAGCCAGCTCACCGTCGAGGTCCAGCAGGAATCCCCCGATAACGACGCGCTTTCTCCTATGCATCACCCGCCCCGTCGCCGCACACCGGCGCGATTGCGGACCTATTTCCTCCGCCAGTTCGAGCGCTCGGGCTCGCTCATGGAGGCCGCCGCCCGCGCCGGGATCACGCCGCGCACGGTGCAGCGCTGGCGCGGCCGCGATCCCCGCTTCGCCGAGCGCTACAACGCGCTGATCGAGCATCGGGAAGCCGTCCTGGCCGACGCCGCCATCCAGCGCGCGGGCCGCGTGCAGCGCCGCATCTACTGCTTCCGCGGCAAGGAGGTCTCCTCGGTCGAGCGCACCAACGACCAGATGCTGAAATTCGTGCTGAGCCGCTTCGACCGCGCCCGCGAGCGGGCCGAGCGACGACGGGACTTCGACGCGGAGGTCGAGAAGCGCGCCACTGAGCGGACCCGCGAACTGCAGCAGGTGCTCGATTCGCGCGGCCGTGACATGGATCGCAAGGTCAATCTGGGAGCCGAGATACTGGCGGAAAGAATAATTCAGGATCGGATCAAAAAAATGTCACCTGCCATGCGACAGGCGTTCGAGGATGCCGGCCGGTGATTTGTCTATGCGCTCAAGGCGTTGGCCGACGGAGCGACCCACAGGAAGGAACGCGATCCGGGATTTTTTCCCGTCGCTATCCAGGCGACATTTTCGGCTCGATCTCCCCAGTGATCTCCCCTCAATTCCTCCCGCGTGCTAGGGCTTAAAGATGGCGAAATCCAAGGCTCCCGCGAATGCGGCGGACGACGGCGACAAGCCGCTCCGCCATCTCTATCTGATCGACGGCTCGGGCTATCTGTTCCGCGCTTACCACGCCCTGCCGCCGATGAACCGGCCCGACGGTACGCCGATCAACGCCGTGTTCGGCTTCTGCCGCATGCTGGTGGCCGATCTCCTCGATAATCCGGAGATCGACCATATCGCCATGATCCTGGATGCCGGCAGCGTCACCTTCCGCAACCAGATCTACGACAAGTACAAGGCCAACCGGCCCGATCCGCCGGAAGACCTGATCCCGCAGTTCCCGCTGATCCGCGAGGCCGCCCGGGCGTTCAACGTCACGGTGTGCGAACTCGACGGCTACGAGGCCGACGACCTGATCGCGACTTACGCCCGCATGGCCGTCGAAGCCGGCGGCACCTGCACCATTGTCTCTTCGGACAAGGACCTGATGCAGCTCGTGCGGCCCGGCGTCGAGCTGATGGACCCGATCAAGAAGATCAAGCTCGGGGCCGAGGCGGTGTTCGAGAAGTTCGGCGTCACGCCGGACAAGGTGGTCGACGTTCAGGCGCTGGCGGGCGATTCGACCGACAACGTGCCGGGCGCACCGGGCATCGGCGTGAAGACCGCGGCCCAGCTCATCAACGAGTACGGCAACCTCGAGACGCTTCTTGCGCGCACCAGCGAGATCAAGCAGCCCAAGCGGCGCGAATCGCTGGAACAGAACGCGGCGTTGATCCGCATCTCCAAGCAGCTTGTGACGCTCCGCGACGATGTGCCGACGCCGGCCGAACCCGAAGCCTTTGACAAACGGAAACCCGATCCCAACGTGCTGCTGCCCTGGCTGGAGCAGCAGGGTTTCAGGACCCTGCTGCAGCGCTTCACGAGCGAGCTGGGCGAGGCGACGGCGCCGGTGGCGCCGACCGCGAGCGCACCGGTCATAACGAAAGTCGAAGCCACCCCCGCCAAACCCGCGCCGGCCGCCCGCGCCAAGTCGAACCAGCCCTTCACCGCCGCCGACTACGAGCTGATCCAGGATGAGAAGGCGCTCGCCGAATGGGTCGCCGAGGCCACCAAGGCCGGTACCGTCGCCTTCGACTGCGAGACCGACGGCCTCGATTCCAACAACGCCGGTCTCGTTGGCGTTTCACTCGCCCTCCTTGAGGGGCCGTGGGGCGACGTCAATTCGACGAAGCGGCGTGCGGCCTACGTGCCGCTGATGCACCGCGTCCCTGGCGGCGCCGCGCAGGGCGCGCTCGATCTGCTGGGCGACGGCGGCGACAAGGATGGCGGCAAGCTTCTGGAAGGCCAGATCGCGCTCAAGAAGGCGATCGCTGCACTCAAGCCGCTGCTCGAAGACTCATCGGTGCTGAAGGTCGGCCAGAACATCAAGTACGACATGGCCGTGTTCCAGCGTTACGGCGTAGAAATCGGCCCGGTCGACGACACGATGCTGATCTCCTTCGTGCTCGACGCCGGCCGGAACAACCATGGCATGGACGAGCTGGCGGAGCGCCATCTCGGCCAGAAGACCATAAAATTCTCCGACGTGGCCGGCAGCGGCGCCAAGCAGGTGAGCTTCGACCATGTGCCGCTCGACAAGGCGCGCGACTATGCCGCCGAAGACGCCGACGTCACCATGCAGCTCTGGGCGCATCTGAAGCCGCGGCTGGTGCCCGAGCATATGACGACGATGTACGAGACCATCGAACGTCCGCTGATCCCGGTGCTGCTGGGCATGGAGACGGCCGGCATCAAGGTCGATGCGACCAAGCTCAAGGGCCTCAGCACCGACTTCGAGAAGCGCCTGGGCGAGCTCGAGGGAGAGATCCACAAGATCGCCGGCCGCGAGTTCAACGTCAGCTCACCCAAGCAGCTGGGTGAGATCCTGTTCGACGAGCAGAAGCTGCCCGGTGGCAAGCGCAACAAGAACGGCAGCTGGGCGACCGACGCCTCGGTGCTCGACGACCTTGCCGCCACGGGCCATCCGCTGCCGGTAAAAATCCTGGAGCACCGCCAGCTCGCCAAGCTCAAGGGCACCTACACCGATGCGCTCGTGCGCCAGGTCGATGCCAAGACCGGCCGCGTGCACACCTCGTATCACATGACCGGCGCCGCCACGGGACGGCTCGCCTCGACCGACCCCAACCTGCAGAACATCCCGGTGCGCACCGAGGAAGGCCGCAAGATCCGCCAGGCCTTCATCGCCGAGAAGGGCCACAAGCTCCTGAGCGCCGATTATTCGCAAATCGAACTACGCCTGCTGGCGCACGTGGCCGACATCCCTGAGCTGAAGGAGGCCTTCGCGCGCGGCGACGATATCCATGCCATGACCGCCAGCGAGATGTTCGGCGTGCCGGTCAAGGGCATGGACCCGCTGATGCGGCGGCGCGCCAAGGCGATCAACTTCGGTATCATCTACGGCATCTCGGCCTTTGGCCTCGCCAACCAGCTCGGCATCGGCCAGCAGGAGGCCAAGGAGTACATCGGCAAATATTTCCAGCGCTATCCCGGCATCCGAGACTACATGGAGCGGACCAAGGACTATGCGCGCAAGCACGGCTACGTGCTGACGCCGTTCGGCCGCAAGATCCACCTCAAGTACATCAACGAGAAGGCCCAGGGCATGCGCGCCTTCGCCGAGCGCGCCGCCATCAACGCGCCGCTGCAGGGTGGCGCCGCCGACATCATCAAGAAGGCGATGATCCGCGTGCCGCCGGCGCTGGCCGCGGCCAAGCTGAAAGCCCGCATGCTGCTGCAGGTGCACGACGAGCTGCTGTTCGAGGTGCCCGACGCGGAGATGAACAAGACCAAGGACGTGGCGCGCAAGATCATGGAGAGTGCCGCGACACTCACCGTGCCGCTGGTCGTCGACACCGGCGTCGGCGACAACTGGGCCGCCGCGCACTAGAAATCCGGGAGAGGACGCAAGCGATGAAGATCTGGGGCCGTGCCAATTCGATCAATGTGCAGAAGGTGCTGTGGGCAGCCGACGAGTGCGGCCTGAAGGTCGAGCGTACCGATGTCGGCGGCGCCTTCGGCGGCAACGACCAGAAATGGTATCTCGACATGAACCCCAACGGCGTCGTGCCGACCATCGACGATGGCGGTCGCATCGTCTGGGAGAGCAACTCCGCGGTGCGCTACCTCTCGGCCAGGTACGCGGCCGGCACGTTGTGGCCGCAGGACCCCGGCGCGCGGAGCGAGGCCGACCGCTGGATGGACTGGCAGCTCAGCACCATCTCCGACGCCATGCGCATCGTCTTCTGGGGACTGGTGCGCACGCCGCCGGAGAAGCGCGACATGGCCGCCATCAAGAAGGCGGCGGAAGATGCCGGCAAGCTGTTCGGCCGGCTCGACGCCCATCTCGCCGACCGGCCCTATGTCGCCGGCGGACACTTCACGATGGGCGACATCCCGGTCGGCTGCTTCGCCTATCGCTGGTACGCGCTCGACATCGACCGGCCGTCGCTGCCGAACGTGAAGGCCTGGTACGAGCGCCTCGCGACGCGCCCGGCCTATGCCCGGCACGTCATGATCAAGCTGACCTGAGCGGCCGAAACGCTACTTGCGCTTGGGCAGCTTGCTCATCTCGGCCAGGATGGCGCGGTCGATCACGGTGAACAGGTAGGCGTCGGGCGCCAGCGTGCAGCCGCCACGGACCAGGAGCGCGATGTGGGCGCCCAGGTCGCCGTCCGGGATCACCACGCCGCGATAGGCCGCGGCATGATTGGCGAGGTAGGTCGCCAGCATCTTGCGCGGCTCGGGCTGCATGGCGTGCGCTTCCTTGCAGGTGATGTAGGCCGCCTGGTCGAAGTTCGTAGGAGCGATCTGGGCCTGGGCGGCCGTCGAGACGAACAGCAGGAAGGCAGCGGCGGCGGGAAGGAACCTGGCGATCATGGCTGAAACTCTCATCTCACTTGCTGTTGCCGATGGCGGTGCCGCCGAGATAGCCCACCGCGCCGCCGATCAGGCCGGCGCCGACCACTGCCCCGAAGCTGCCGCCGGCCACCAGGCCAATGCCGGTGCCGGCCGCCGCGCCGACCAGGGCGCCGGTCTGGCCGTCCGACAGGCTCTGGTTGCAGCCGCCCAGCAGGCCGGCGACCACGCACAATGCGAGGACCTTGGACTTGATCATGACTCTCTCCCCAAAATGCCCCTCACGGAGGCGTCATATCGGCCTTCGTCCAGTCCTTGTCCGGATTGAACGTCACCATAGCTGCCGCGCGCTGCGCCGTCTCGGGGCCCAGGTCGCGCTGATAGACGTCGCCGCTCTGGCTCACGATGAAGGTCATCACGCCGGTCTCGCCGTAGCGCACCGGCCAGGCGATGGCACCGAACCCGCCGATCATGCGGCCGCCCACGATGTAGTCGCGAACGCCGCCTGGCGCCGCTGGGCCCTGGGCGTAGAGCAGGCGGAAATTGTAGCCGTAGTGGCCGTCGGCCGTGCTGCTGCCGGCCTGCGCCTTGGCCACCGCCGGGCCGAGCGGGCTTTGCGGCTGGCCCGCTGGCGTCTCCCAATAGAGGCCGTCCTTCTTGCCGGGCGAACTCAGCAGGCGGCGGGCATAGGCCGGCGCGCCGGTCTTCATCGGATCGAGGGCGGCGTAGTCGCGCTGGGCATCGAAGATGGCCAACATGGTCTGGATGACGGCAAGTTCGTTGCGGCCGATCAGGCGGGCCTGCATCTCATGGCGACCGGCCTCGAGGTCGAAGTGCCACTCCGCGCCGTCCTTCACGATCGGGATGGGCAGCGTCCAGCCGGCCTTGCCGGCCTCGATCACTGCCTTGGTGCCGTCCGTGACGGTGACCTTGTGGCTCTCGTCCCAAGCCGCCAGATAGGCGGTGCGACGCCGGTCCCTTTCGCCGGCATCGGCGGGCACGAAGTCGGTCCAGCGGGCGCCCAGCATGGCCGCCATCGCCTTCTCATTCTTGGCGCGCACCGCATCGGTGAAGGCCGCCGCCGCTGCATCGGCGGTCGGGAAGCCCTGCAGCTTCGGCTGCGCCGCTGCGGTGGCAGCAAGGCCGGCCAGGAGAACGAGCGCCAGAAGGCCGCGGCGCAGAAGTGAACCGCTCATCGCCGACCTCCGCGGCCACCACCGCCGCCAAAACTACGCCCGCCGCCGCCGCTATACGACCGGCCACGATCGGCCTCGCGGTTCACCTGCTGACCATGATTAACGCCGTTGAAGGCACCGCCGCTGTGGCTCTCCGCCGACCGGGTACCGGCGCCCGTACGCTCGCTGGCGCCAGCGCCGGCCCGCTCGCCGCTGCCGGCACGCTGCTCGGCGTTGGTGCGGGCAGCACCATCGCGCTGGCCGGCCTGGCCGCCGCGCAGCTCGTTCTGGAACTGCTGGCCGCGATACTGGTCGCGCTCGGCCGAACCCGGACGGTTCTGGCCGTACTTCTGCTGCAACGCCCGGTCGTTGTAGGGCACGCCGTCGCGATGCGCGGGATCGTGCGACCAGTTGCCGTTGGCGTAGTGGTTGGCGTTGAAGTTGTTGGCGCTGATGTTGGTCGCGCGGTTGACGTTGACGTAGGTGTTGCCGTGGTTCCAGTTCCAGCCGCCGAACATGGCGGCGCCCGCAGCCATGCCCACGCCGAACATCATGCCGGTCATCAAGGCCGCGCCATAGTTGGGCGGCGGCGGATAATACGGCGGCGGATAGGCCGGATAAGGCCACGGCCCATAGGCCCAGGCCGGATTGTAGTACGGCACGTAGATGGTTTCCGGATTGGCCGGCTCGATCACGATCGTGCTGCTGCCTGTTGCCGCCGGCTGCGTCGTCACCTTCTGTTGCGGCGTGGTCTTGAGGTTGCCGGCCGCCGCCGCCTTGGCCCGCAGGCGCTGCACGGAGTCGGCCACGTCCTTCTGCTGGGCGATCATCGCGTCGCCGATCTTCTGGGTCCAGTCGAGCTGGTCGTTCATCATCTTGAGGGTCTGGGGGAAGGCGGTCAGCGACTTCACGCTGACGTCCCAGCTCTTGTCCTTGACCGCGGCCACCGCCGCGTCGCCCTTGAGGTTGGGATTTGCAGCCGACCAGCGCGCCGCCTCGACCACTTCCAGCGGATAGCCCGCGGCCATCAGCACCTGCGCCAGCAGCGAATCGGGATAGAGCGCGATCGGCGCCAGCATCTGGTCGAGTTGCTCGGACGTGTAGGGCTTCGTGGTACTGGCGGTACTCTGGGCATGCAGCGAACGGAGGGGAGCAAGGGCCAGCATGGCCGTCGACAATGCAAGAAGTTTGCGCCGCTCCATGTGCTTCTTTTGCCTCTCGAACTCACGCCAGGACGTGGTGGCACACTACCGTTGAATGGCACTTCGCGTCCAGCGCGCGGCGCTTCACACGAGGCGATAAACCTGTTCCGGCTCCTCGCGGCCCTTGACGTGGCGCAGCTCGGGCGTGGGCAATTCCCCCAGCACTTCCGGGTGCTTCATGGCGGCAATGGAGTCGCCGCTGACCAGCACGATCACTTCTTCGTCCTCGCGCATGAAGTCCTTGCCGAGCTGCTCCAGGCGCTGCGCCACGTTCACCGTGTCGCCCACCACGGTGTAGTTGACGCGGCCCGGCGCACCGATGTTGCCGACCACGACCGGACCGGAATGCAGGCCAACGCGCAGGCGAACCGGCGCCTTTCCCTCTGCGGCGCGCATCTGGTTGTCCTCGCGGATCACGCGCGCAATCTCGAGAGCGGCATGGATCGCCTGGTCGGCGTGGTCTTCCATCTTGGAGAGGCCTCCCCACACCGCCATCACGCAGTCGCCGATATACTTGTCGATCACGCCCTGAGTCTCTTCGATGCAGGCGCCAAGCAACGCGAAGTGATGGTTGAGCATGTCGGCCGTCTCCTGCTCCTGCAGGTCCTCGGCCTGCGGCGTGAAGCCGACGATGTCGGTGAACATGACGGTCACGGTGCGCCGGCGCGAGACCACGGCGCTTTCGCCGAGCTCCATCAGCCGGAAGACGAGCCGGTGCGGCACATAGGCGCCGAACCATTTCAGCGCACCGCGCGCCTTGTCGAGGCTCTGGCCGGCATCGTCGATCTCGCGCAGCCGCGAGCGCTTGTGCAGGGGCTCTCCGAATTCCAGCCGCTCGATCGATTCGGCGGCCGAGGTAATGGTGCGAATCGAGCGCGCCATGCTCAAGCCCATCAACAACGCGAGAATGAGCGCGACAGCCAGCGTGGCGGCGCCCACGATGGCGCCGTTGGTCAGTCGGTCGAGATCTCCGGTCGCTTCCTCGACCGGGTAGTACTGGCCGACCAGCCAGGGCTCGGGGCCGTAGCGCCGGATCTCGCGGTAAACGAATACCCAGTGCCGGCCCTCGGCCTCGACCACGTGGCCGAAATTGCCCAGGGCATGATCGATCCGCCGCGAGCGGATTGGCGAATCCCAGATATTGGCGAGGATCGGGTCGCCCACTTCCTTGATGGTGGGCAGCGGCTTTTCCTCGGAGAGACCCAGGTCGCGCGGGTCGACCAGGCGGCGGTGCGCCAGCACCTTGTCGCGCCCGACCAGGATGAAGTAGCGACCTTCGGTGCCCTGGCTGGCATCGCCGATCAGGTACGAAAGATCGCCGACCGCCACGGTGGCGATCAGGCCGCCGATAAAGGCATTGTCGATGCGGCGCACCGGCGTCCGCACATTGATGAGCGGCTGCTTCAGAGCTTCGTTCCAGAACAGCGCCCCCCAGAAGGTGCCGTTCGCCGTCTGCAGTTCGCGGAAGCGCTCGAGGCCGCGCGGCTGGGTGGCGAGCGACTCCGTATCGCTGGTCACCTGCCCGTCGGGACGGCGCACGGCCCGGTGCAGCTGGAGGTCGAGCGTGGCGAAGGCCGCGGCCGAGACCGCCGGCACCCGCGTCATCATCACCGCCAGCGCCTCGCGCACGGCGACAGGCGAATCGATGTCGATGCGACCGGCGGCGGCAAGGGCGGCGATCAGTTCGAGATGATCGGCGACGGGATCGAGCCGGCTGCGGATCATCGCCATCTGGGCATCGACCACGCGCTCGGCGCGATCGACCAGCAGCCGCTCGGCCGTGCCCGTGGCGCCGGTCAGTACCGCGATATAGGCGACGCCCGAAATCAGCGCCAGCGATGCGAAGGCAAGCGCCAGTGCCGCGATCAGCGGCAGGCGCCAGGGCCGGCGCGGCACGACCACGGCCGGAACCGCGGCCAAAGGGGAGGCGTCAGGAAGGTTGCTCAAGCCGCGACATCATACGGTGTCCCCCGGTCCGACGCGACCGTGGGACGACGGTCAGGCGGCGGCGCGGATCGCCGCCTGCTTCACCTTGCCGTCGACATGACTCTCGAATTGCTGGAAATTGGCCTCGAAGCGCTTGGCGACGTCGCGCGCGGCGCTTTCATAGGCCTTCTTGTCCTTCCAGGTGTTCTTCGGATTGAGAACCTCGCCCGGCACATCCGGGCAGGCGTTGGGCACCTGCATGCCGAAGTGCGGATCGGTCGCCGAAGCGACGGTCGCCAGCGTTCCGTCGAGGGCCGCCCGCACCATGGCGCGGGTGTGCCGGATCGACATGCGCTCGCCGACGCCGAAGCCGCCACCCGACCAGCCGGTGTTGACCAGCCAGCACTTCACATGTTGTCGGGCCATCTTCTCGCCCAGCATCTTGGCATAGACCGTGGGATGACGCGGCATGAACGGCGCACCGAAGCAGGTCGAGAAGGTGGCCTGCGGCTCGGTCACGCCCTTTTCGGTGCCGGCGACGCGCGCGGTGTAGCCCGAGAGGAAGTGGTACATCGCCTGCTCCGGCGACAGGCGCGAGATCGGCGGCAGCACGCCGAAGGCGTCGGCCGTCAGCATGACGATGTTTTCCGGCGTGCCGGCCATGCCCGAGGTCGAGGCGTTGGGAATGAAGTCCAGCGGATAGCAGGCGCGCGTGTTCTCGGTGTGCTGGCCGTCGTCGAGGTCGAGCCGGCCGGACGCGGGATCGAACACGACATTCTCCAGCACCGTGCCGAAGCGCTCGGTGGTCGCATGGATCTCGGGTTCGGCCTCGCGGGAGAGCTTGATCACCTTGGCGTAGCAGCCGCCCTCGAAGTTGAAGAGGCTGGTCTCTCCCCAGCCGTGCTCGTCGTCGCCGATCAGGGTGCGCGACGGATCGGCCGACAGCGTGGTCTTCCCGGTGCCGCTGAGGCCAAAGAAGATCGCCACGTCGCCCTTCGCGCCGATGTTGGCCGAGGCGTGCATGGGCAGCACGTTCTTGTCGGGCAGCAGGTAGTTCAGGATGGTGAAGACCGACTTCTTGATCTCGCCGGCGTACCAGGTGCCGCAGATCGCCACGACGCGGTCGGTGAAGTTGACCAGCACGGCGCAATCGGAGGCGGTGCCGTCGACTGCCGGCTCGGCCTGGAAGCCCGGCAGGTTGAGGATGGTGAAGTCGGGTTTGAAGCCCAGCAACTCATCGGGCTTGGGCCGCAGAAACATGTTGCGGGCAAAGAGGTTGTGCCACGCCGTCTCGTTGATCACGCGCACGCCGATGCGATGCGCCGGGTCGGCGCCCGCCCAGCAGTCGCGCACGAACAGGTCGCGGCGCTGGACGTAGGAGAGCATGCGGTTGTAGAGCGCGCGGTAGCGCTCGGGCGAGATCGGCTTGTTGGTCTTGCCCCAGTCGATGCGGCCCTTGGACTGGCCGTCCTCGACGAAGAACTTGTCGTTGGGCGAGCGGCCGGTGTGGACGCCGGTGCGTACCGCCAGCGCGCCGCCCTCGACCATCGTGCCCTCGCGGCGGCGGATGGCCTCCTCGTAGAGCGCCGGAACCTGGAGGTTCCAATAGACGTTACCCGGGTTCTTCAATCCGAGTGTTTCGAGTCCAATCTTTGGGATAACGAAGCCGGCCTGATGCACGGAGTTTTCTCCTGATTTGTGCGGCTGATCCTAGATTACTCCTATGCGCTACTGGTGTGGCTAAGGGGTGGCAAGACCCTGCGACAGTTAGTTTCGAGGATCATGTGGATCAGCTACCGCACCTGCGAAGACCATCCCGCGTCGCGGAATCGGCCGGCAGCCGGTCAGGCTGTTCGCGCGCGCCCTACCAGGGCGACCAACGTCTTGCGCGCCGCGCCGGCATTGGCGAGCGGGACGTCGAACGGCAGCCGTGCCACCTGCCCGGCCCGCCGCAGATCGATGCCCTCGGCATCGATGCCGGTCATCCGCCAGTCTCCGCCCGGCAGTCCCAGCAGCTTTTCGGCATAAAGCTGCAAGGCGTCGGCGTGGTCCTCGTTCATGTGGCTGACGATGCCGGCCTCGCTTTCGGTCAGACCGGGCGCCATGGCGGGCAAGAGTTCGCTCGCCTCCAGCCAGCGGATCTTGCCGAAGCCCGCGACCAGATGGGCACGTTCCGGCACGACCTTATAGAAGCGGAAGTCCTTGAACCCGGCATACATCGCGGCATCCGGATGGCGGGCGAGAAAGCGCTGCGAGAGCCTTGGGTCGGCGGTCCGCTCAACACGTCCGAGCAAGGTGACCCGGGCGCCGGTCAGCGGCTGGTCGAGACCGCCGGTGCCGTCGAACAGCAGCGAAACCCGGCTTTCGGCCGCGATCGCCTTGCTATGCTCGGCCAGGTCGCTCAGCAGCAGGACCGGCGACAGGTCGTGATCGACCGCCACCAGCACCAGCGAGGCATAGGGCCAGGCCGCGCCTCCTTCCGAGCCCGGCAGCGCCGTGGCGAGGGCCGCGCGATCGAGCCCGCGCAGCAAAGCGCGGGCGGCACGTGACATATCTTCAATCATTTTCGGGGCAAAACAGCCTTAATTCACGGATATCGACGACCGATCGTGGCAGCGGCGGCAAGGCCCCGGTCGTGTTACCATTGAACCACTATCCGCCGTGCCTGTCAGGAGAATCCACGCCGTGCGCAAGAACATCGCCCTTGTCGACGACGACCGCAACATCCTCACCTCAGTGTCGATGCTGCTCGAAGCCGAGGGCTTCCAGATCAAGACCTACAATGACGGTGCGTCGGCTCTGGAAGGTCTCAACCAGGCGCCGCCCGACCTCGCGATCTTCGACATCAAGATGCCGCGGATGGACGGCATGGAGTTGCTGAACCGCATCCGCAAGACGCAGCACTTCCCGGTGATCTTCCTCACCTCCAAGGATGAGGAGATCGACGAAGTGCTCGGGCTGCGGATGGGCGCCGACGATTTCATCCGCAAGCCGTTCTCCCAGCGTCTGCTGCTCGAGCGCATTCGCGCCGTGCTGCGCCGCGCCGATGTCGGCACCGCCAAGGGCGAGACCGCGGCCGAGCGCGTCGTGCGCGGCGAACTGGTGCTCGACCCCAGCCGCCACCAATGCACCTGGAAGGGCAAGGAGGTGCACCTGACGGTCACCGAGTTTCTGCTCCTGAAGTCGCTGGCCGAGCGGCCCGGTCACGTCAAGAACCGCGACCAGCTGATGGACGCCGCCTACGGTGAGACGATCTACGTCGACGACCGCACCATCGACAGCCATATCAAGCGCGTCCGCCGCAAGTTCCGCGAAGTCGACGGCGAGTTCGAGCAGATCGAAACCCTCTATGGCATTGGATACCGATACCGCGACGCCTGAACCGGGCCGGCGCCAGGCGGCGCCGCAAGCGTTCGGTTCGCGTTTGGTGGCGGCACTCGGCCGGTTGATGCCGGCCGGCTGGCGGGCGCGCGCCGTGTCGCCGGCGGCCGAATCGCCGTCGCTGCTGCGGCGCCGGCGCAGCAGCGAGCGGCGTCGTTCGCCGCTCACGCGCCGCATCCTGCTGCTCAACATCGTGCCGGTGGCCCTGCTGACCCTGGGCGCCGTCTATCTCAGCGACTACGAGGACGAGCTGATCGACGCCGAACTCGCCTCGTTGCTGGTCCAGGGCGAGATGGTGGCGGCGGGCATCGGCGAGGTCGCCGTGGTGGGCGGCGAGGCCACCGTCAACCGGATGGACGCCGACGCCGCGCGTCAGCTCCTGACCCGCCTGGTGCGCCCGACCGGCGTGCGGGCCCGCCTGTTCAGCGAGACCGGCGACCTGCTGGGCGATTCGGACTTTCTGAGCGAGCTCGGCCGCATCCACAGCAGCCCGCTGCCGCCACCCGAGGCCTCCGCCATCGCAGCGATTCCCCTGGGCGACCGGATCAGCGACTGGATTGCCCGGCAATTGTCGCGGGCCGACCGCTTCCCCGAGTATATCGAGCGCTCCGCGCCGACAATCCGCGACTACCCGGAGGCCGGAAGCGCGCTGCGCGGCTTCAACGCCTCGGCGGTGCGGATCGCCGGCGACGGCCGCCTGATCCTGAGCGCCGCGGTGCCGGTCCAGCGCTACAAGCAGGTGCTGGGCGCGCTGATCCTCACCCGCGACAATCGCGCCATCGCGGCCTCCCTGCGGCAGATCCGCTACGACATGCTGACCATCGCCGCGGCAGCGCTCGGCATCACGGTGCTGCTCTCGCTCTACCTAGCCGGCACCATCACCCAGCCCATCGTGCGGTTGGCGCGTGCCGCCGACGAAGTGCGTCTCGCGCGCGAAAGCCGGCCGGAGATTCCGGACCTCGGCAAGCGCGGCGACGAGATCGGCGACCTGAACGACGCGCTGCGCTCGATGACCGACGCGCTGTGGCAGCGCATCAACACCATCGAGAGCTTCGCCGCGGATGTGGCGCACGAACTCAAAAATCCCCTCACCTCACTGCGTTCCGCCATCGAAATGGCGGCGCGGCCGGACCTCGACGCGGAACGCCGCGCCAAGCTGATGGCCATCGTCATGGACGACATCAACCGGCTGAACCGGCTGATCTCCGACATTTCGGACGCCTCCCGGCTCGATGCCGAGCTGATGCGCGGCGAGGTGAAGGCCGTCGACCTCCATGGCCTGCTGGCCGACATGGTCGGTCACTATGCCATCAGCACCGCGCGGAAGGCCGGCGTCGACGTCGAGTTCCGGGTTGCCGCCAACCCACCTTTCGCCGCGCATGGTCACGATGGCCGCTACGGCCAGGTGTTCCGCAATGTCATCGACAATGCGCTGTCGTTCGGCCCGTCCGGCTCGCGGATCCTGGTCGAGTTGAGCCGCGAGCCGCGCGGCGGGCCTTTCGTCGTCACGATCGACGACGAGGGACCTGGCATTCCCGAGGAGAATCTCGAATCGATCTTCGAACGCTTCTACTCGGAGCGTCCGATCGAGCATTTCGGCCAGCATTCGGGGCTCGGCCTCTCGATCTGCCGGCAGATCATGGAGACCTACGGTGGCTCGATCGCCGCCACCAACCGCCGCGCGCCGGACGGAAAGATACTGGGCGCCCGCTTCACCATCCGCGTGCCCGCCGCCAACCGCAAATGACGATACTCGTGCATGCGACCTGCGTGGCACTACGGCCCCCTGGCCCATCGTCGGGCCGCACCTGGCGCGCGGTCCTGCTGCGCGGGCCCTCGGGCGCCGGCAAGTCCGACCTGGCGCTGCGCCTGATCGAGGCTGGCGGCCGCCTGGTGGCCGACGACCAGACCCGCCTCACCCGCCGCGGATGCGCCCTGGTCGCGACCGCGCCGGCCACACTCGCCGGCCTCATCGAGGTGCGCGGTGTCGGAATCGTGAAGCTTGCGCGCGGACAGGTATTGGCGCGGGCGCCGCTGGCGCTGCTGGTCGATCTGGTGCCGGCCGACCGCGTCGAGCGGCTGCCGGAGCCGGCGGAGGAGACTCTGCTGGATGTCGATGTGCCCGTGCTCGCGCTGGCGCCATTCGAGGTTTCCGCCTCGGCCAAGTTGCGCCTTGCCCTGACGCGAATCGAAGCCGCATGATCGCCACTGTCCAGCCCATGCCCGACAGCCCTTCCCTCTCGTCTCCGACCACCACGACCGTGCGCCGCCCGTTCGTCTTGGTGACCGGCCTGTCCGGCGCCGGCCGGATGACGGCGCTGAATGCGCTGGAGGATATGGGCTACGTCGCGGTCGACAACATGCCGCTGCCGCTGCTCGGCGACATGATGCGGTCGACCTCCGGCGGTTCTGGCACAACCGCCCCGCCTCTTGCCTTCGGCGTCGATACCCGCACCTTCGGGTTCGACCCTCAGGAACTCGTTCGCCGGGTGCGCAAGCTGCGCCTGCGCCCCGACCTCGATGCCAGGCTGCTGTACCTCGAATGCGATACCGAAGTGCTTCAGCGCCGCTACACCGAATCGCGGCGGCCGCATCCGTTGGCGCCCGACCGGCCGGTGATCGACAGCATTGTCGAGGAGCGCCGGCAGATCGGCGGGATGCGCGACAGCGCCGACGTCGTGATCGATACCTCATCGCTGTCGCCGCATGCGCTCAAGCAGTTGCTGGCCGGCCACTTCGCGCTGGGCCCGCGGACCGGCACCCGCCTGTCGGTGATGTCGTTCTCGTTCCGCCGCGGCCTGCCGCGCGAGGCCGATCTCGTGTTCGATGCCCGGTTCCTGAAGAACCCGCACTATGAGCCGACCCTGAAGCCGCTGACCGGCCGCAATCCGTCGGTTGCGTCCTTCATTGCAACCGATCCGGACTACGCGCCCTTCCTTGGTCATTTGAAGGGGCTGATCGGCCCCCTGCTGCCGCGTTTTGACGCAGAAGGAAAGAGCTATCTGACCATTGCCGTGGGCTGCACCGGCGGGCGCCACCGCTCCGTGGCGGTTGCCGAGGCCCTGGCAGACTGGTTGCGCGGCGACGGCCGCTCGGTCACTCTCACCCACCGAGACGCCGACGGGGCCGGGGGGCCGGGCGTTACAGGGTAAACCGGACGGGGACGGATGATTGGTATCGTACTGGTGACCCACGGCAATCTTGCGCGTGAGTTCTTGGCCGCGCTCGAACATGTCGTTGGTCCGCAGCAATGCGTTTCGACCGTCTGCATCGGCGCCGACGACGACATGGAAAAGCGGCGCGCTGAAATCCTCGAGCGCGCCCGTGCCTGCGACACCGGCGAAGGTGTCATCGTTCTGACCGACATGTTCGGCGGCACGCCTTCCAACCTCGCGATCTCCATCATGGAGCAGGCGCACATCGAGGTGCTGGCAGGCGTCAACCTGCCAATGCTGGTCAAGCTCGCCAGCGTCCGCACCCGGCCGATCGCCGAAGCCGTGCGCATGGCCCAGGAGGCCGGCCGCAAGTACATCACCGTCGCCTCGCGTATCCTGGCCAAGGAAGCTTCGTGAACGAGGCCGCCTCCGTAGGCGCGGCCGACGCTGGGATCGGAGCGCTCCGCCGGATGCTGGGGATCGCCAACAAGCGCGGCCTGCACGCGCGGGCCGCCGCCAAGTTCGTACGCACCGCCGGCCAGTTCGATGCCGTCGTCCGCGTCGGCTTCAAGGGCCAGGAAGTCTCGGGCCTCTCGATCATGGGATTGATGATGCTGAGCGCCGGCATCGGCTCCGAGGTCGAGCTTACCTGCTCGGGCCGCCAGGCCGCGGACGCCATGGCCGCCCTTTCGGCCCTGGTCGAGGGCAAATTCGGCGAGGATTGAGCCGAACGGCATCCCGGCATAAAGCGCCGGTTATCCCCCCATAAATTCTTGCTTATATGAGCATACGGCGCGTTGAGGCGGCCCCGGGCCGCTGATATGACACGCCCGCAATTCCCCCCTCAGCCGCCTATAGGAGCGCCAAATGGCCCAGGATTACATCGTCAAGGATATCGGGCTCGCCGACTGGGGCCGCAAGGAACTCGACATGGCCGAGACCGAGATGCCGGGCCTGATGTCGATCCGCAAGGAATACGGTCCGAAGAAGCCGCTGAAGGGCGCGCGCATCGCGGGCTCGCTGCACATGACCATCCAGACCGGCGTGCTGATCGAGACGCTGAAGGCGCTGGGCGCCGACGTGCGCTGGGCCTCGTGCAACATCTACTCGACGCAGGACCACGCCGCGGCCGCCATCGCCAAGGCCGGCACGCCGGTCTTCGCGACCAAGGGCGAGAGCCTCGAGGAATACTGGGACTACACCCACAAGATCTTCGAATGGCACGACGGCGGCGAGCCCAACATGATCCTCGACGACGGCGGCGATGCTACCCTGCTGGTCCACCTCGGCGCGCGGGCGGAAAAGGATGCCTCGCTGATCGCCAAGCCGACCAACGAGGAAGAGGAAGTCCTCTACAAGGTGATCGCCAAGACCAACAAGGCGAAGCCCGGCTGGTACGCCAAGCTCGGCGCCTCGATCAAGGGCGTCACCGAGGAGACGACCACGGGCGTGCACCGCCTCTACAACATGGCCAAGGAAGGCAAGCTCCTGTGGCCCGCCATCAACGTCAACGACTCGGTCACCAAGTCGAAGTTCGACAATCTCTACGGTTGCCGTGAATCGCTGGTCGACGGCATCCGCCGCGGCACCGACGTGATGATGTCGGGAAAGGTGGCGATGGTCGCGGGCTTCGGCGACGTCGGCAAGGGCTCGGCCGCCTCGCTGCGCCAGGCCGGCTGCCGCGTCATGGTCTCCGAAGTCGATCCGATCTGCGCCCTGCAGGCGGCGATGGAAGGCTACGAGGTCGTTACCATGGAAGATGCCGCGCCGCGCGCCGACATCTTCGTCACCGCCACCGGCAACGTCGACGTGCTGACGCTTGATCACATGAAGGCGATGAAGCACCGCGCCATCATCTGCAACATCGGCCACTTCGACTCGGAGATCCAGATCTCGAGCCTGCGCAATTTCAAGTGGCATAACGTCAAGCCGCAGGTCGACGAGGTCGAGTTTCCCGACGGCAAGCGCATCATCGTGCTGTCGGAAGGCCGCCTGGTGAACCTCGGCAACGCGACCGGCCATCCGAGCTTCGTGATGTCGGCCTCGTTCTCGAACCAGACACTGGCCCAGATCGAGATCTGGACCAACCCGGGCAAGTACGAGAAGCAGGTCTACACGCTGCCCAAGTTCCTCGACGAGAAGGTGGCGGCGCTCCATCTGGAGAAGGTCGGCGCCAAGCTGACCAAGCTCCGTCCCGACCAGGCCAAGTATATCGGCGTGCCGGAAGCGGGCCCGTTCAAGGGCGACCTCTACCGATACTAGCGCTTAACCGCCCACAGGGGCGCGCATGCTAAAAGTCGGCATCGAAAGATGCCGACTTTTTCATTGCCTCTTCCCGACGAAGCCGCCACCGAGCGGCTGGGTGCAGCGCTTGCGACGCGCCTGCGGTCGCGCGATGTCGTGGCGCTGGTGGGCGGCCTCGGGGCCGGCAAGACCACGCTTGCCCGCGCCGTCCTGCGGGCGGCGTCCGGACAGCCGGCGCTGGTCGTACCCAGCCCGACCTTCACCCTGGTCGAGATCTACGACACGTCGAAGGGCGTCTTCTGGCACTTCGACCTCTACCGGCTCGAGCAACCGGAGCAGGTCTTCGAACTTGGCTGGGAAGAGGCACGCACCGACGGCATCGCCCTGATCGAATGGGCCGAGCGGCTGGGCCCTCTGCTGCCGCACGAACGGCTGACGGTGACGCTGTCGATCGAAGGCGACGGGCGACGCGCGACATTGGAGGGAGAGGCCCGCTTTGGCGAAGTCTGAACGCGATCTGCGACGCGCCGAGTTCGTGCGGGCCGCCGGCTGGGGCGATGCCGGCGAGCGTCTGCTCGCGGGCGATGCCTCGTTCCGGAAATATTTCCGGCTGAGCCGGCCGCGCGGATCGGCGGTCGTCATGGATGCGCCGCCGCCACAAGAGGATGTCGGCCCCTTCGTGCGCATCGCCCGCCACCTGATCGCGCTCGGCCTCAGCGCCCCCGAGATCCTGGCCGAGGACACGGAGCACGGCTTCCTGCTGCTGGAAGATTTCGGCGACGACACCTACGCCCGCGTGCTGAAGGCGGGCGGCGATGAAGGCGAGCTCTACGCCCGCGCTACCGACGTGCTGGTCCATCTCTATCGGGCCGGTGACCGCGCCGTGCTGCCGGGACTCGGCGCCTATGCGGGCGACGCGCTGATCGAGGCGGCGATGCTGTTGCCGGAATGGTACCTGCCGGCCGCGACCGGCACGCCGACGCCGCCGGAAGAGACCGCGCGCTACATCGCGGCCTGGAAGCAATGCCTCGCCGCGCTGCCCCAGGGACCCGACGCCCTGCTGCTGCGCGACTACCACAAGGACAATCTGCTGTGGCTGCCGGCGCGCCCCGGCGTAAAAGCCTGCGGCCTGCTCGACTTCCAGGACGCGCAGCGCGGCCACCCCTCCTACGATCTCGTCTCGCTGATCGAGGATGCGCGCCGCGACGTGCCGCCGGCCATCCACGCCGCATGCCTGAAACGCTACATCGACGAAACGGCGCTGCCCGATCCGGCGGGCTTTCGCACCGGCTTCGCGCTGATGGCGGCGCAACGCCATGCCCGCATCATCGGCTTGTTCGTGCGGCTGCTGGAGCGCGACGGCAAGCCCGACTACCTGCCGTACCTGCCGCGGGTCTGGCGCATGTTCGAACGTGCCCTGCAGCATGAGGCAATGGCGCCGCTCCGCGCCTGGGTCGACCGGCTGTTACCACCGCCACTTCGGCGCATAGGGACCTCATGATCCGTACAGCGATGATCCTGGCGGCGGGACGCGGCGAGCGCATGCGGCCGCTGACCGACGTCACGCCCAAGCCGCTGATTCCCGTGGCCGGCCGCTCGATGCTCGAACGGGCGATGGATCGCCTGCAGCGCCATGGCGTGCAGAACGTCGTGGTGAACGTGCATCACCTCGGCAATCAGATCGCCGACCGTCTGCAAGGCCGCGCCCGCATCGTCCGCGAGGATCATCTGATGGAGACCGGCGGCAGCGTCCGCAACGCCCTGCCGCTGCTCGGCAACGGGCCGTTCTTCGTGCTGAACGGCGATGGATTGTGGCGCGACGGGCCGGACTCGATGCTGGGCCGCCTGCAGGCGACCTGGGATCCCAGGCGCATGGATGCGCTGCTGCTGCTGCATCCGCTGGCGACCGCGATCGGCCGCGAGGAAAAGGACCACGGCGACTACTACCTCGAACCCGACGGTCATGCGCGCCATCGCGGCAACGCCGAAACGGCACCGTATCTTTTCGCCAGCATCTCGGTCTGCGACCAGCGCCTGTTCAACGGCACGTCGGAAGGGCCGTTCTCTCTGCTGAAACTCTGGAACCGGGCCGAGGCGGCAGGCCGTCTCTATGGCCTCGTCCATGATGGTGACTGGTTCCATGTCGGCACGCCCGCGGCCCTCGCCGACGCCGAGCGCGTGCTGGGATGAAGGGCGTCTTCACCATCGGCATCGACCGCCGCTTCGCCGACGAGTTGGCGCAAGGCGTGCTGGCCGAACATGGGGACGATCCTCTCGCCTTGGCCGATGTGCTGATCCTGGTGCCGACCCGGCGCTCGGTACGCGCGCTTCGTGAAGCCTTCCTGCGTGCCTCGGACGGCAAGCCCACGATCCTGCCGCGCATGGCGCCGCTGGGCGACGTCGACGACAGCGAATGGGATCTTTCCCCGGGCGACGACACCGCGCTTGCCTTGCCGCCCGCCATCGACCCGACGGAGCGCGAGGCGCTGCTGGCGCAGCTCGTGGCCGCCTTCAAGGACGACCAGGGCCATCCCATCGCGCAATCGGCCGCGCAGGCGTTGAAGCTCGCCCGCGAACTGGGCGGACTTCTCGATGAGCTTGCGATCGAGGGCGTGGGCTTCGACAAATTGGCCGGTCTGGTCACCGGCAATTTCGCCGAGCATTGGCGGCGCACGCTCACCTTTCTCGACATCGTCGGCACGGCGTGGCCCGCGATGCTGGCCGAACGCGGACAGGTCGACGCCATCGAACGGCGCACCCAGGCGATCCGCGCCCAGGCGGCACGCTGGCAGGCGGCGCCGCCCACGACGCCGGTGATCGCCGCCGGATCGACCGGCTCACAACCGGCGACGCGCGCGTTGCTGATCGCCATCGCAGGCCTGCCGCAGGGAGCGGTCGTGTTGCCCGGCCTCGACCGCGAGATGGACCAGACGAGTTGGGAAAAGCTCGATCCGTCGCATCCCCAGTTCGGCCTGCACGAGCTGTTGGGCGCCCTCGGTGTCAAGCGCGCCGCCGTGCCGGATTGGCCCGGCAGCCGCGGCGGCGATCCGGCACGGCGCAAGCTGGTGGCCGAGCTGATGCGGCCGGCCGAGACCAGCGAGGACTGGTCGCGCCCCGATCCCGCCGCGCTCGATCACGTGGCGCGCGCCGACTGCGCCACCTCGCACCAGGAGGCGGTGGTGATCGCGCTGGCGCTGCGCGAGGCGCTGAACGAGCCGCGCCGCACGGCCGCCCTGATCACGCCCGATCGCGAACTGGCACGGCGCGTCACGGCGGAACTCAAGCGCTGGAACATCGAGATCGACGATTCGGCCGGCGCGCCGCTGGCCGACACGCCGCCCGCCACTCTATTGCGCGGCCTGGTCGCCCTGGTCGATGGCGGCTTCGGACCCGTCGATCTTTTGGCACTGCTGAAGCATCCGCTCTGCACGCTGGGTCAACCGCGCGCCGATCTGCTCGACACCGCCCGCCGCCTCGACCGCAAGTATCTCAGGGGACTGAAACCCGCCGCTGGCCTCGATGCCGTGCGCCGAATCGTTGCCAACCAGCGCAAGGACGACGATGCCGACGCCGATGCCGTGCTCGCCTTGATCGACCGGCTCGATGCGGCAACCTCGGGCCTTGCCGTGCTGATGTCGGAAGGGTCGACGCCCGCGGCACTGCTCGACGCCACCATTGCCGCTGCCGAGATGCTGGCCTCGGCCGACGCGCTGTGGCGCGGCGAGGCGGGCGAAGCGCTGGCCGAGACGCTCGCGCGCCTGCGCACGGCCTGGCGCGACCAGCCCGCCATCGACGGCGGCGAGTGGCCGGGGTTGTTCGCGGCCATGCTGTCGCCCGCCGCGATCCGGCCACGCTACGGCAAGCATCCGCGCCTCTCGATCTGGGGGCCGCTCGAAGCCCGCTTGCAGCGTGCCGATCTCCTGATCCTGGGCGGCCTCAACGAAGGCAGCTGGCCGCCCAGCGTCGAGACCGGCCCGTGGCTGAACCGGCCGATGCGCGGCGCCTTAGGCCTGCCCCAGCCGGAACGGCGGATCGGCCTGTCGGCCCATGATTTTGTGGCGGCCCTCGCGGCCGATCATGTGCTGCTGACGCGTGCCGAGCGCGAAGGCGGCGCGCCCACCGTTTCCTCGCGCTGGCTGGCGCGGCTCGATGCGCTCCTCGGTCACGATCCCAACGCCGCCGGTGAGGCACCCGCCTACATCCAGCGCGGCCGGCGCTACATCGACTGGGCCGAGGAGATCGACCGGCCGCAGGGTTATAAGCCCTGGCCCCGCCCCGCTCCGCGTCCGCCGCTGGCGGCGCGGCCGACACAGCTCTCGGTGTCCAGCATCGAGCAATGGCGGCGCGATCCCTACGGCCTCTATGCGCGGCAGATCCTGAAGCTGCGCCTGCTCGATCCACTGGAGGCCGAACTGGGCGCGGCCGAGCGTGGCTCGGCGCTGCACGCCGCTCTCGACGACTTCCTGAGGAGACATCCTTCCGGCCTGTTGCCGGGCGACGCCATCCGCGAACTGGAAGAGGTCGGCGAGAAGCATCTCGGCGAGTTGCTGACCGCGCCGGCCGAGCGGGCCTTTTGGTGGCCGCGCTTCCAGCGGCTGGCGCGATGGTTCGTGGCTGAGGAGAACAAGCGCCGCGCCTCGGGCCTGCGCCTGCTCGACGGTGAAACGGCGGGCTCGATCAAGGTCGGCCCGCGCAACCATCCGCTCACCATCACCGCCATCGCCGACCGCATCGACGAGCTCGGCACCGGCGTGTGGGAGGTGATCGACTACAAGACCGGTCGCGTGCCTTCCACCCGCGAGCTCGACGCGCTGTTCGCGCCGCAGCTCCTGCTCGAGGCCGCGATGGCCGAAACCGGCGGCTTCAAGAAGATCAAGGGCAAGGCCGCCGAGGTCATCCTGAGCTACTGGCGCGCCAACGGCCTGGGCGACGGCGGCGAGATCAAGGACATCAAGGGCGCCGATAAATTGATCCCGGCGATGCTGGCCCTGGTCGAGAAGATGGCCGAGCGCTACGCCAATCCCGCCACGCCCTATGTTGCCTTGCCGCAGCCCGAGTTCGTCCCGCACTTCAACGACTACGAACATCTCGAACGCGTCGCCGAATGGTCGACCACGGGCGGGAGCGACGAATGAGCGTCGCGACCCGAGATCCCGTCAGCCTCGCCACCGCCGAGCAGCGCCGGGCGACCTCCCCCGCGCAATCGGCCTGGGTCGAGGCCAATGCCGGCACCGGCAAGACCAAGGTGCTGACCGATCGCGTGACGCGCCTGCTGCTGGCCGGCGTAAAACCCGAGCGCATCCTCTGCCTCACCTTCACCAAGGCCGCGGCGGCCGAGATGCGCAATCGCCTGGCCGCCCAGCTCGGGCGCTGGGCTCTGGCCGAGGAAGCCGACCTCGACAAGGAGATCACGCGTCTGATCGACCGCGCGCCCGAGGCCGAGGAGCGCGTGATCGCCCGCCGCCTGTTCGCCCGCGTGCTCGATGCGCCGGGCGGCATCAACATCCTCACCATCCATGCCTTCTGCCAGGCGCTGCTGAAGCGCTTTCCCCTCGAGGCCGGCGTGGCGCCCGGGTTCGAGGTGCTGGACGAGGGCGAGGCCGGCACCATCCTGAAGCAGGCGCAGGACGAGCAGATGGCGGCACTCGCGCGGCGCGATGCGCCGCCCTCGCTGCGCGACGCGCTGGCCGCCGTCGCCGGCCGCATCTCGATCGCCGAATACGACGAGTTGATGAAGAAGCTGCTGGGCGAGCGTGCCTGGCTGCTGTCGCGCATCGCCGACGAGGCGGGCCTCGCCAATGAACGCGCGCGCCTCGCGGCAGCGCTCGGCGTGGCGCCTGATGCAAGCGCCGGCGCGCTCGTTTCGGCCTGCTGCGAGGACGCGGCCTTCGATGGCCCCAGCCTCCGCGCTGCCGCGCGCGCACTGGCCAAGGGCGAGAAGGAAAACAAGAAATACAGCGAGCTCATGCTGCTCTGGCTCGATGCCGCCCTGGAGCGGCCGGGCCGGCTCGACGACTACCGCTCGGTGTTCTTCACCCAGCAGGGCAAGCCACGCAAGAAGATCGCCGGCAAAGCGGCCTTCAAGGAAATGCCCGAGATCGACACGATCCTGCGCACCGAGAGCGACCGGCTGGCCGCCGCCCACGAGAGCATCCGCGCCGCCGTGCTGGTCGAACTCACGGTCTCGCTCCTGCGGCTCGGCCTCGACATCGTCGAACGCTACGCGCGCGGCAAGCGTCGGCGGGCAGCCCTCGACTACGACGATCTGATCGTCGCCACGCAGCGCCTGCTGGAGCGCGCCGACAGTGCGGCTTGGGTGCTCTACAAACTCGACGGCGGCATCGACCACGTGCTGGTCGACGAGGCGCAGGACACCAACCCCGACCAGTGGGAGGTGATCCGGCGCCTGACCGAGGAATTCTTCGTGGGCGAAGGCGCGGTCGACCGCCGGCGGACGATCTTTGCCGTGGGCGACACCAAGCAGTCGATCTTCGGCTTCCAGCGCGCCGATCCGCGCAAGCTTGCCGACATGCGCATCTGGTTCGCCGAGCGCAGCGAAGCGGCGCAGATGAAATTCGAGACCGTCGACCTCTTCGTATCGTTCCGCTCGACAGCAGCCGTGCTCGACGCCGTCGATTGGGTGTTCGGCGAGGAAGCCGCGGCGCAGGGCCTGAGCGCGGCGGGCAACGTGATGCACTTGCCGAGCCGCGCCGGCCAGCCGGGCGTGGTCGAACTGTGGCCGCTGGTGCGTGGCGCCAGAAGTGAAGCCGACCCCACCGACCTCGATGCCGACCCTGGGGCCTTGGCACCGCCGCATGAGCGGCTGGCTCGGATGATCGCGCTGCATGCCAAGAGCCTGATCGGCCATGAGCGACGTTCCAGCACCGGAAAATTGTTGAACCCCGGCGACTTCATGGTGCTGGTGCGCCGGCGCAATGCCTTCGTCACGGCGCTGGTGAAGGCGCTGAAGCGCGAGGAGATCGAAGTGGCGGGCGTCGACCGGCTCGACCTCGGCAGCGAACTATCGATCCAGGACCTGCTTGCCCTCGCCCGCTTCGTGTTGTTGCCGCAGGACGATCTCAACCTGGCATGCCTCCTGAAATCGCCACTTGTCGGGCTCGACGAGGAAGCCTTGTTCCGGCTGGCCTGGAACCGCTCCGGCCGGCTGTGGCGCGAGCTGCGCCGGCGGACCGGCGAGGACCTGCAGTTCGCCGCCGCACACAAACGCCTCGCAGCCTGGCTCGCGCGCGCCGACTACACCACGCCGTTCGATTTCTTTGCCACCGTGCTCGGCCCCGAAGGCGGCCGCGAGCGCCTGTTGGAACGGCTGGGACGCGAGGCCGCCGATCCGATCGACGAACTGCTGGCCCGCGCGCTGCAGTACCAGCGCGCCGAGGCGGGCTCCCTGCAAGGCTTCCTGCGCTGGTTCGAGGCCGGCGGCGGCGACATCAAGCGCGACCTCGACGCGAACCGCCGCCGCGAGGTGCGCATCCTCACGGTGCACGCGGCCAAGGGACTGCAGGCGCCGATCGTCTACCTGCCCGACACCACGCGCGTGCCCCAGAACAACGAACGCCTGCTGACCGCGGCCGACGGCCAGGCGCGGCTGTGGGTGGCGCGCAGCGACGATGCCAACGAGGCCGCCCGTGCCTGGCGCGCCGAGATGCGGGCGCGCTCGATGGACGAGCAGAACCGTCTTCTCTACGTCGCCATGACCCGGGCCGAGGACCGGCTCTATATCGGCGGCTGGGTCGGCACGCGGCCGCAGGATGTCGGCTGCTGGTACGACCGCGTTGCCGCCGGCCTGGAAGCCAGCGTCAACGCCGACATCTCGCCCGATGCCGAGCAACCGCGCGGGCGGGCCATCAAGCGGCCGTTCGATTTCACCCAGGGCCCGCTCGGCACCGACGGCTGGGAAGGCGACGGTTACGAGCTGATCGGCGAAGGCAAGCTGCCGAGCGGCCTCCAGGAAGAGCTACCGCTGGCCGCGCCGCACGCGATGCCGGGCTGGTCGCGCCAGACGGCGCCGGCCGAGCCCGATCCGCCCGCCCCGCTCGCGCCGTCGCAGCCGCTGCCCGATGAGATCGCAAGCGACAACCCGCCCTTCAGCCCGTTGGCGAGCGACGAGTCCAATCGCTGGCGCCGCGGCAC
>Ga0163144_10004940_pt1 | contig 29843 bp, 32 predicted proteins | sample OliLak19BULKMAT1_FD_123175 | JGI IMG/M metagenome (GOLD analysis project Ga0163144, IMG submission 123175) | Freshwater microbial mat bacterial communities from Lake Vanda, McMurdo Dry Valleys, Antarctica - Oligotrophic Lake LV.19.BULKMAT1 | ecosystem: Environmental > Aquatic > Freshwater >...
TATAAATGTACTCAACGATTTATCGAGGGCGTGAATTCGGGAATCTGGCGGAGAGGGAGGGATTCGAACCCTCGATACCCTTGCGAGTATACCGGTTTTCGAGACCGGCGCGATCGACCACTCTGCCACCTCTCCGCGCCGGGGTCTTAGAAGGGCGGTGACCTATCCCGGACTCGGCCAGAGCGCAAGCGGCATGACGGCATTTCGCCGGGCCCGTCAGCGCAGCGCCCGCAGCGCCAGTTCCGCCAGCGCCTGCAATTGCAAGGCCCCCGCCCCGCCCCTCGCCGCAAGCCGGATGCCGGAGATGCTGGCCACCAGGAAGGCCGCGCCCTCGCGGACATCAAGGTCCGCCGCCACGTCGCCCTCGGCTTGTGCGGCGCGCAGGCGCGCTGCGAGGCCCGCCAGCAGGACGCGCTCGCCGGCCACGAGCACTGCCGTCACCTCCGGCTTGCTGCGCCCGAACTCGCAGACCGCGCCCAAGCCGAGACAGGCCTCCCCCGCCTTTGCGCGCACTCGCGCCAGAAGGATCTCCAGCCCGTCCAGCGCCCGCGGACCGGTGCTCAGCGCGGCCAGGTGCGCCTCCGTCTCCTGCGCCGTGTGGCGCTCCAGCGCGGCCCGGTAGAGCTGTGCCTTGTCGCCGAACGTGTCGTAGAGGCTCTGCCGGCCGATCCCCATTTCGCGGGTAAGGTCCGCCGCCGAGCTGCCCGCAAAGCCCTGCTCGCGGAACACGCCGACGGCCGCGTCCAGCGCGGCGTCCTTCTCAAATTCCCTCGGCCTGGCCATGCCGCCGTGTAGAAATTCTGGAACGATCAGTCAATATCCCGCGGTCTTGGTGGGTCTGCGGGCGCGTCCGCGTCCCCCTTGAACGCCTGAACCTGCCGCCGTTGCTGGGATTCCGCCCCGCCTGGCAGCATGAAGATCGGATTTGACACGTCCGCAGCTTTGGTGTTTACCCCGCGCTCTGGCCGCGGGGCCTTTCAGGTGCGGCGGCTTCCCCGTTTTTAGACGTTACTTTCCAGAAGGTTTGCGCCCATGTTCGCGGTCATCAAGACAGGTGGCAAGCAGTATAAAGTGTCCGAAGGCGACACGCTTGTCATCGAGAAACTGCCGGCTGCAGCCGGCGATACGGTCACGTTTGATCAGGTGCTGATGATCGGCGAAGGCGCCGGCATCACTATCGGCGCGCCCACCGTGGCCGGCGCCGTGGTCACCGCTGAAGTTGCTGCTGATGTGCGCGGCCCGAAGCTGATCACCCGCAAGAAGCGCCAGCGCCAGACCTACCGCCGCACCATCGGCCACCGTCAGGACCTGATGGAAGTCAAGATCACCGGCATCAGCGCCGATGGCGAGAAGAAGAAAGCCGCACCGCGCAGGAAAGCTGCGCCGAAGGCTGATGCGGCCGAAGCCGCTCCAGAAGCATAATTTTCCCCGGGGCCACAGCCTCAAGCAAGACATACAGGTAAGAGGAGCGGAATATGGCTCACAAGAAATCAGGCGGCTCTTCGCGCAACGGCCGCGATTCAAACCCAAAGTATCTTGGCGTGAAGAAATACGGCGGCGAGACTGTCCAGCCGGGCATGATCATCGTGCGCCAGCGCGGCACCGTGAAGTGGCCGGGCAAGGGCGTCGGCATGGGCAGGGACCACACCCTGTTTGCTATCAAGGGCGGCAAGGTCGAGTACGCGCACAAGTCGGGCGGCCGTATTTACGTAAACGTCGTACCGCTCGCGGACGCGGCACAGTAACGGCCGGAAACAGCTTCCGGCCTCGTTCCAGACGAGTGGCCGGGTCGCTGTTGAAGACGACCAGTTTCCGGGGGGAGGCAGGCCACTGTCTCCCCCTTTTCTTTTGCCCTCCCCCGCCCAAGGCAAATCTCCCGAGAGGCGGCCATGAGTGAAACCGAGATCCGCACGCAGCGGCTACGCCTGCGGCCGATGACCCCGCAGGACAGCGGCCCTCTCACCCAGGCGGTGAACGATCCGCGCATCTACCTGGTGCTGGCGAGCGTGCCGCCCGAGCAGACGAAGGCCCAGACCCTCGCCTGGATTGCCACCCACGACCTCGCCCGCCTGGACGACACCGGCCACTTCTATGCCGTCACCACGGCTGAAGGCGCCCTTTGCGGCGTCATCTCGGCCACCCGCGGCGCCTGCGAAGACCCGTTCGAGATCGGCTACTGGCTGATGCCGCAGTTCTGGGGCAAGGGCCTTTGCACGGAGGCCGGCGCCGGCCTAATCTGCTGGCTGGAAACCAAGCGCAGCGCCCGTGTCCTCGTCGCCGGCCACTTCGCCGATAACCCCGCCTCGGGCCGCATCCTTTCCAAGCTCGGTTTCCTCCCCTGCGGGCGCAGCCCGATGTACAGCAAGGGCCGGGGCACAAAGTCAGACCACGTCATGATGGCGCGGGTCGCCTGAAACAGATAAGAGCCAACACATGAAGTTCCTCGATCAGGCCAAAGTCTACATCCGCTCCGGTGACGGCGGCGCCGGCGCCGTCTCGTTCCGGCGCGAGAAGTTCATCGAATATGGCGGCCCGGACGGCGGCGATGGCGGGCGCGGCGGTAATGTCTGGGCGGTGGCCGTCGAAGGCCTGAATACGCTGATCGACTTCCGCTACCAGCAGCACTTCAAGGCCAAGAAGGGCGGCCATGGCATGGGCCGCAACCGCTTCGGCGCAAAGGGCGACGACTCGATCCTGCTCGTGCCCGTCGGCACGCAGATCTACGAGGAAGACCAGGAAACCATGATCGCCGACCTGACCGAGGAAGGCCAGAAGGTCCTCCTCGCGCAGGGCGGCAATGGCGGCTGGGGCAACCTGCGCTTCAAGACATCCACCAACCAGGCGCCTGCCCGCTCGAACCCCGGCGCGCCGGGCGAGGAGCGCTGGCTCTGGCTGCGCCTGAAACTGATCGCGGACGCGGGCCTGGTCGGCCTGCCGAACGCCGGCAAGTCCACCTTCCTCGCCGCCGCCACTGCCGCGCATCCGAAGATCGCCGATTATCCGTTCACGACGCTTCACCCCGGCCTCGGCGTCGTCGATCTTGGCACCAGCACGCGCTTCGTGCTTGCCGACATCCCGGGCCTCATCGAAGGCGCGGCCGAAGGCGCAGGCCTCGGCCACCGCTTCCTCGGCCATGTCGAGCGCTGCAAGGTGTTGCTTCACTTGATCGACTGCACGCAGGACGATCCCGCCGGCGCCTACAAGACGATCCGCAACGAACTGCGCGCATACGATCCCGAACTCGCCGCGCGCCCGGAAATCGTCGCCCTCAACAAGATCGACGCCCTGACGCCCGAACTCGTCAAGGAACAGGCGAAGCTCCTGAAGAAAGCTTACAAGGGCAAGCCGCTGCTCATCTCCGGCGTCTCCGGCGAAGGCGTACGCCCCGCCCTCTACGCCATCGCCGAAAAACTCGGCCTGAATGCCGACCGCGAAGAAACCCCTCCGCGTTTGGACGATCCGGACACGCAAGAGGGCTGGAGCCCGCTGTAGGGTTTCCTGAAATCCCGCCATTCGTATGACGATCAACAACACGTCTGGAGCGTGGCGTCATGGCCCACAAGCAGAAACCCCTTCCTTCCCCCCCGGCCTCTTCAGGCAGGGCTGTCCGGGGAATGACCCGAAGTGTCGCGGTGCATGACCAGCGCTTTGAAGGCGAATGCCTCTATTTTGTTGTTGTCGGAACATCAGCAGAGAAAGTGCCGGTCATGGCCCACCAAGCCACGCTTTTGAACACACTTCTCAAGTGTTTTGGTCGGCGAGCGTTCAATGCCCAAGCCGAGCGTGTGAGATCGGACGCTCAGTTAAAATCTTCGAGCTCATCGGCGAACACCTGTGGTCTCGAAAACCTCTCTACGAAATCACCAAACCGCCCGACAAACGATCCCAGGCAAACCCCAACGCAAACGCTCAGCTCAACCTAGGATTCTGCTCATGATCATTCTCCCCGGACAGCCCTGCGCATTGCGCGAGGGGGGGTCCCACCTGCCATACAATCCTAGGCCCCCGAACTCCCCCTCGCGCTGACCTGAGCATGCCAGGCCCGCACATTCCACGCCGCCTCCGGCACCTTCAGCCCGGTCCAGTCCGCAAAATCCACCGTGCTCAGCGCGCAGATATCCGCCATAGTGAACACCTCCCCCGCCACGAAGTCCCGGCCCGCCAGCTCCCCGTCCAGCCACATCAACGCACGCTCGTACGCGCCCCGGTTCGCCTCACCAAACTCCTTGTACTGAGGAACCACCACGCGCGCCGTGAACGGGTGGGCATGCCGCCAGAAATTCCCCGCCGGCCCCATCAGCTGGAACTCCACCCGCCGCACCCACATCTCCACCTGCGCCTCCTCCAGCGCGGTGCGTCCGAACAGTGCCGGCTCCGGATGCAGCCGCTCGAGATACCGGCAGATCGCCACCGTCTCGCTGAGGCACGTCCCGTCCTCCAGTTCCAGTACCGGCGTCTGGCCCAGCGAGTTCCTCGCCACGTGCTCTGGTGCCTTGTGCTCGCCGTTTGTCAGCGCGACGTCCACCAACGGAACCGAGACACCTTTCTCGGCCAGGAAAATCCGTACACGGCGCGGATTCGGTGCCGGCATCGGAGTATTGTAGAGTTTCATCATCCCTCTTCCCTTTGCTGCATGCAACATCCCGAGGGAACCCCGGCCGCTCCCATGCGTTCTAGTGGCGATATTCCGCCGCCTGACTCTGGGAGCACACCATGACGCCGAATGAAATGGAAGACACGACCGAGACACGGGACGCCGAACGGGTCTCGGGTGGGCGCCGTGTGGGCTTGTGGAAAGTCCTGGCTGCCTCGCTGGCCATTGTCGTGATTGGATTTGCGGTCGTCGCAGGCTTTGGCGCCAACCCCGGCTGACCCCCTCGCCAATGCCCCGCGCCGCGTGTATCTCCCGGCGCCATGACCGCTGATACCCTCGCCCGCGCCCGGCGCATCGTCGTGAAAACCGGCTCGGCCCTGATTGCAGAGGCCGGCGCGCCGCGTATGGGTTGGCTGGCTGACCTCGCGGCCGACATCGCTGCCCTGCGCCTGCGCGGCAAGGAAGTGATCCTCGTCTCGTCCGGCGCCGTCGCGCTCGGCCGCGCCGCCCTCGGCGCACCCTATCAGGGCCGGCTCGAACAGAAACAGGCCGCTGCCGCCATCGGCCAGCCCCGCTTGATGGCCGCCCTCGGTGAGGCACTGGCCCTGCACGGCCTCGCCTGCGGCCAGGCCCTCCTCGCCCCCGGCGATACCGAGAACCGCCGCCGCTGGCTGAACGCACGCGCCACCCTCGAAACCCTGCTCGAGGCCGGCGTCGTGCCCGTCATCAACGAGAACGACACGGTCGCCACCGAGGAAATCCGCTACGGCGACAATGACCGCCTCGCCGCCCGTGTTGCCCAGATGATGGCCGCCGACGTGCTGATCCTTCTGTCCGACATCGACGGCCTCTACACGGCAGACCCGCGCGGCAATCCGGAGGCCCGCCACATCCCCTTCCTCGAAGCGCTGGGCGCCGAGCATGATGCCATGGCCACCGGCTCCAACGCCGCCGCCGGCGTCGGCTCCGGCGGCATGATCACCAAGCTCGCCGCCGCCCGCATCGCCCATGCCGCCGGCTGCTCGACGCTGATCACCCTCGGCAACCGCCCGCACCCCCTCGGCGCCATCGAGGCCGGCGAGCGCGCCACCCTGATCGCCGCCAAGATCTCGCCCGCCAAGGCCCGCGCCGCCTGGCTCGAAGGCCACCTCAAGCCCGAAGGCGAACTGACCATCGATGACGGGGCCGCCAGGGCCCTCGCCGGCGGCGCCAGCCTCCTCGCCGTCGGCGTGCGCAGCGTCACGGGCCAGTTCGAGCGCGGCGCGGCCGTTGCAATCCGCGACAACGCCGGCCGCATCCTTGCCAAGGGCGTCACCGCCTATGGCGCCGAAGACATCCGCCGCATCGCCGGCCGCCGCACCGAAGAGGCCGAAGCCCTCCTCGGCTACAAGGGCCGCCCCGCCATCATCCACCGGGACGACATGGTGCGCCTGTGATCGGCAGCGCGATCCGGCTGGCAACCTCCGCCGACCTGCCCGCCCTCGTCGCCCTCGAATCCGCCTTCCCGGAGGAAGACCGTTTCGACCGGCGCACCTGGCGCCGGCTTCTCGGCGGGCAAACCGCCGCGCTGGTCCACGAATCAGGCAGCCTCATCGACGCCTCCGCCGTGCTGCTTTTCCGTCAGGGCTCGGATATCGCCCGCCTTTATTCCATCGCGGTGGATCCGGCCGCCCGGGGCCTGGGCCTCGGCGCGCGCCTGTTGTCGGCCTGCGAGGATCAGGCCCGCCAGCGCGGCGCCCGCGCCCTGCGCCTCGAGGTGCGCGCGTCAAATAGTTCAGCGTACCGGCTTTACGAGGCAGCCGGTTATCGCGTAATTGCGGCCCTCAAGTCCTACTATCCGGACGCAGAAGCGGCGCACAGAATGGAGAAGGTTCTCATCGCGTCCTCAGATGGAGTCCCATGACCGACTGGGTCGTGCTCGTCGAATCAGCGAGCGACATTTCGCAGGCCGAAACACCGCACAAGGTGCTGCGTGTCTCGGACTATATCTCGAAACCGGCCCTCTTCGCTGGCCGCCGGCCCTACATTCTCAATCTCGCCCGCTCCTACGCCTACCAGTCCGAGGGCTATTACGCCTCGTTGCTCGCCGAGGCGCGCGGCCACCGGGTCAGCCCCTCCGTCCAGACGATGGTCGAGCTCTCCAAGAAGACGCTCTACAACCATGCCCTGCCGGACCTCGGCGAGACCCTCCAGGACGCCCTCGCCAAAGGCGCGCCGAAAGTGGAAACCCTGTTCGTCGCCTTCTCGCGCTGCGAAATCCCGGCCTATGAAGAACTCGCGCGCGAGGCCATGGACTGGTACCGCACGCCCGCCCTCGAGATCGAGTTCGACCCGGAAGCCCCGCACGGCATCGCCCGCATCCGCGCCATGCCGCCGCACAAGCTGAAGGACCGACGCCGCCAGTTCTTCCTCGACGCGATGGAAGCCTACACCAAGGGCAAGGTGCGCGATGCCAAGACGCGCCCGCCTGCCAAATGGGCCCTCGCCGTCCTCGTTGACCCCAACGAGAAAACGGCGCCGTCCAAGCCCGCCTCGCTGAAACGCTTTGCCGACGTTGCCGAGAAGATGGGCGTCGAGGTCGAGCTGATCGATCCGACCGACCTGCCGAGCCTTGCAGAGTTCGACGCCCTGTTCATCCGCGCCACGACCTCCATCGACAATTTCACCTACCGCTTCGCCCGCCGCGCCGAACAGGAGGGCATGCCCGTGATCGACGACACCCAGTCGATGATCCGGTGCACCAACAAGGTCTACCTCAAGGAAATCCTTGAGAAGGCCGGCCTGCCCATTCCGCGTACGGAGATTGTCGACGAGAAGGCGGACCTTGCCGCCCTGTTCGAACGCCTCGGGTCGCCCGTCATCCTGAAGACGCCGGATGGCAGCTTCGGCATCAACATGGTCAAGGCCCACACGCTCGAGGAGCTGCAGGCAGGCGCCAAGAAGATGTTCGAGGACACCGCCCTGATCATCGCCCAGGAATTCCGGCCGACGAAGTTCGACTGGCGCATCGGCGTGCTCAACGGCGAGCCGCTCTACGCCTGCCAGTACCGGATGGCGCGGGGCCATTGGCAAACCGTGAAGTATGGCGATAACGGCAAGTCTTCCGAGGGCGGATTCACGACGATGCCGGTGGAAGATGCCCCGCCGGAAGTCGTCAACGCCGCCGTCCGCGCCGCCAGCCTGATCGGCGAAGGCCTCTACGGCGTTGACCTGAAAGAAACCGAGCAGGGCGTTATCATCATCGAGATCAACGACAATCCCTCGATCGACCATGATGTCGAAGGCCTCGTCCTCAAGGACGAGATCTGGCGTCGTATCATCTCCTGGTTCTCCACCCGCCTCGAGCGCCGGATGAACCGCAGCGGCTAACCCTTCCGTTCCCGGAGCTTTTCCCTGAAGGCTCCAGGCGACATGCCGAACCATCCCTTGAAGGCCCGCATGAAGGCTGTCTGGTCACCATAACCGAGAAGGCTCGCGATGTCGGACAGGCTCATCTTGTTCTCATGGATGTAGACTTCTGCCGCCTCCTTGCGCGCCGCCGCCAGCAGCTCGGAATAGGACAGCTCTTCCTCCATCAGCCTACGCCGCAACGTGCGCCCGCTCACCCCGAGCAGTTTCGCCGTATCTTCAAGGCTCGGCTTGCCCTTCCGGATCTGCTTGTGCAGCCCGCTGGTCACCAGCATCCGCAACGCACTGCCCGCCTGGTAGGCGCCGAGCCGCGCATTGAGCCGCGCCGTCAGCAGTCGGACCAGTGCAGGGTTCGCATTCGGCAGCGGCCGCGCGATTAGCGACGCATCGATCACCAGCATGTCCGCAGGCGCCCGGAAAGTCACCTCGTCGCCGAACAGAGTGTGATAAAATGCGCAGGTCTCGGGGCAAGGTTCGGCATGCCGGAACTGCGCCGCCGCGACGGGCCGATCCTGGTCCCAGATCAACCAACGCCCGATCGAGGCATAGCCCGCCAGGATCGCCTCGGTCACCCGGCGCATTTCCTCGACATCCGGAAACGCAGGCTCCAGCACGATCCACGCCTCGCTCCGGCTGAACTCGAGCCGTGTGCTCGCCACTTCCTGCGTCAGCGGTTGGTAGCGCATGTTGATCTCAAGCGCTTCACGGATCGTCGTGGCCGCGGCCAGCGCGTAGCCCACATCTAGGAATGTGGCAGGCCGGAACTGCATGCCGACCCGCAGGCCGACAGAATCGACACCGGTCATCTGCGCCGCCCGGTTCAGCACCGTTGCCGTCAGCATTGCCGGGAACCGGGCATCCGGATCACTGAACGCCGACTTTCCGCCGGGAACCAGATCGTAGAGGGCCTCGGAAGGTGCGCCGAGGGCGACCGAGCTCTCAATGAAGTTCGATAGATAGGCTGTTGAAACTGTAGGCACTTGGCTGGGATATGTCCGTGACTATTGTAGTTTGCGGGTAATCTTGCGGTCTTTTTCTTGTGCCGCCTCGCAGTTAACACATTTTGGCCCGATTTGACCGGCGCTTTGGCCGGATATGTCAAGACAGCTGAGTATCACAAGGTGTAGCTTCTGGAAGGGGACGCACGCAGCAGCCAACTGTCCGGGGGGATCGGGCCTGGCTTGCAGCAATGTGTGGCGGCGCTGTCTGGGTGGCAGCGCCGCAATCCATTCCTCACAGAGAAAACAGCTTGCGCACGGCCGTCATCTCATTACACCGGGACTCCGGAGCGTAGCGCAGTCTGGTAGCGCATCTGGTTTGGGACCAGAGGGTCGGAGGTTCGAATCCTCTCGCTCCGACCAAAGTTTCAAAGACGGGTCGGAAAGCGGCAGGACCATGGAAGCTCGGATCTACAAACCGGCAAAAAGTGCCATGCAATCAGGGCGCGGCAATACCATGGACTGGGTACTCGAGTTCGTCAATCCGGACGCAAAACGCCGCGTGGACCCCCTCATGGGATGGACCGGCATCGACGACATGTCCGGCCAGGTCCGCCTCCACTTCAAAACACGCGAGCAGGCGATCGGCTATGCCGAGCGTGAAGGGCTGAAATTCAGCGTTGAGGAAGCGCGCGAAAGAAAGCGCCAGATCAAGTCCTATTCGGAAAACTTCTCAGCCTCGCGCAAACAGCCGTGGACACACTGAAGCCGCCCGCGCTACTTGCCGATCACGACTCCGTAGCTCAGCTGGATAGAGCGCTCGCCTTCTAAGCGAGTGGTCGCAGGTTCAAATCCTGCCGGGGTCGCCACTCCCCCTAGAACTTGAAACCCCCTGCGACCAGCCGGTCATACCGCCCCCGCGTCATCGGCACATAGGCGGCTTCTTCCGGATCGAGCATCCAGAGCGGCTCAGCTACCTTGTCCGGATCAAACCCGTCGGCCACCAGTTCGACCTTGCGGTACTTGAACGTGCCGGTCGTCTCCGCTTCAGGCTGGACCCGGATGAAGATCGGCACGGAATAGCTCGGCAACTTCGCTGCCAGCGATTTGTAAAGCCCGGCGAAGTCGACCTCGCCCTCTGTGGTCACCGCCGCCATCCCGGCCTTTCCATCCGTACCCGGAATATGCACGCCATAGACGTTTGCCGTCTTGATGCCCTGGATCCGCGACAACGCTTCGCCCACTTCGTTGGTGGAGACGTTCTCGCCCTTCCAGCGGTACGTGTCACCGATACGGTCCACGAAATAGATGTATCCGTCCTTGTCCTGGCGTAGCAGGTCGCCGGTGCGGAACCAGAGGTCGCCCTTGGTGAACACGTCGCGCAACAATTTCTTCTCGGTCGCCTTCTGGTCGTTATAGCCTTCGAACCGTTGGCGCACATCCTCGCCGATCAGCCCCAGCGCTTCGCCAGCCTCGTCCAGACCCGCCGAAATGCACAGCCCGTCCGCCCCGCGCACAGGCTGCTCCGTCTCGATGTCGAACTTGACGAAGGCGATGTGCGCGAACTGCGATTCGAGCCAGCCCGGAATGCGCCCGACAGCGCCTACCTTTCCGTCAAAGTTCAGGAAGCTGACATTGCCTTCGGTCGAGCCGTAGAACTCGCAGAGGTGCGGAATATCGAACCGGTCAAGGAAGGCCTGCCAGACTTCCGGCCGGAGGCCATTTCCGAAACCCGTCCGTATGCGGTGCGCCCGCTCCTTCGGATGCGGCGGCGAATTCAGCAGGTAGCGGCACAGCTCGCCGATATAAACGATCGCGGTCGCCTGCTCGTTTACCGCATCGTCCCAGAACGCACTTGCCGAGAACTTCCGCCGCACGATCGCCGTGGCGCCGGTCATCAGCGCCTGGCCAATTCCGCACAGCCCTCCCGTGCCATGATACAGCGGCAGTGTGATGTAAACCTTGTCCTTGGGTGTGATCCGGCAGGGCGCAATGAAGCTGCGCATCATGCCCTGCGTACGGGCCTGCGTCAGCCGCGCTGCCTTCTGCAGGCCCGTCGTGCCGGAGGTGTAGACATACAGGCAGAGATCCTTGCCCAGCAGGCCCTTGCGCACCGACCGGTCCGGCCGCTTGTCCGAAAACGCCTCCAGCGCGCCGCCGAGATCGGCGCCGAACTTGCCGCCCAGAGACCAGACCGCCGGCGTGCCGGAGATCAGCCCCATCGCCGCGCGGATAGTGTCGTCCTGCTCGGCCCCTGTCACAATCAGCTTTGCTTCGGCGATGTTGATACAGTGCGCCAGCGCCTCGCCTTCGAGGTTGTGATTGATCAGCGCCGTGACGAGCCCGGCTTTTGCAAAGCCCGCCCAGGCCGCCACGTATTCCGGCCGGTTCTCCATGAACAGCGCAATGCAGTCGCCGTGCTTCAGCCCCTGCGCCATCGCCCAGTTCGCAAATCGGCTGGCCAGCGCGTCAAACTCGCCATAGGTCGTCGACTTACCCTCGAACCTGAAGGCAATGTTGCCACGGTGCGCGTCCACCGCGCGCTCGAAATCATCCGCCACCAGGAAGCCGGAGTCCGGCGATATGTCGCCCGTCCACTTCTTCAGCAATTGAGCATCCTGGAAAAACCGGAACTCGCGGGAAAGTATTTTGACAGGGTTCATGGTTCGGCGCCTCCGGCCTTTGAGCGTCGTTGAGAAAATCAATTTTGAATAGTTCAAGACAAAGGCGTTTTGTCCGTCTTGTCAAAGAAAACCGGCGTGATCTGCCGATTGCCTTACCCGGCGTGACCGCATATTGCTGCGCCGCACAAAAGAAAAAGGAGCCGCCCCATGGCGATCGATCCCGTAGGTGACCTGCTGACGCTGCTCGACATAGAGCGTCTCGAACTCGACCTCTTCCGCGGCCAGAGCCCGGACGAGGAGGAAAGCCAGCGCGTGTTCGGCGGCCAGGTCATCGCGCAGGCGCTCGTTGCGGCCTATCGCACCGTGCCGGATGATCGCACCTGCCATTCCCTACATGGCTATTTCATCCGCCCGGGCGACCCGAAAGTGCCGATCATCTATCAGGTCGACCACTCCCGTGACGGCGGCAGCTTCACTACCCGCCGCGTCGTCGCCGTCCAGCACGGCAAGCAGATCTTCAACCTCGCCGCCAGCTTCCACGTCGCCGAGGAAGCCTGGCACCACCAGCACGAGATGCCGGCAGTCATCGGCCCCGAAGAGGTCGAAGACCGCAGCGAATGGCGCAAACGCTTCGCCGAGAAACTGCCCGAGCGCCACCGCGGCCATTTCCTCCGTCCCCGCCCCATCGAAATGCGCGAGATCGCGCCGCTGCATCCGCTGAAACCGGCCATCGCCAGCGACCAGCACGATCTCTGGTTCCGGGTTGCCCGCTCAATCGACGAGGCGCCCTGGCTGCACCATTGCCTCCTCGCCTACGCCTCCGACATGGCCCTCCTCGGCACCGGCAACCGCCCGCACGGCGTCTCATGGATGACCGGCGAACTGATGTCGGCCAGCCTTGACCACGCGATGTGGTTCCATGCCCCGCTCAAGTTCGACGCCTGGCACCTCTATTCGATGGATAGCCCCTATGCCGGCGGCGGGCGCAGCTTCAACCGGGGCAAGGTCTTTGACGCCGCCGGCAACCTTGTCGCCTCAGTCGCCCAGGAAGGCCTGATGCGCAAAGTCGTCCGTAAGCCGAAGGACGCCTGATCCTCGCCCCAGCCCGGTAACGCGGGATGCCCACCGCAAGTGCCGCGTGAGGCTTTGCGTCATGCGAAGGCTAGCGGCGTGATCAGGCGCATGCCGGCAGGCTGAAGGTTGCTCTTTCCGCGCCGTCGGTCCCAGGCTCCGCCCAGCCTTTCCGTGCTGCGTCTCAGGTCACCGATCCGTAGTCCGCCCCTGCCGCCCCGAACCAGTCGCGCCAGAACGCCTTTACCTCGCCCAGCGGCAATGAATATTCCTGGCGCGGAACAATCCGCGCGACGACCTCGACGCCCTGCAGCCCGGCCCGCATGTCGGCGAGCGGAGACTCTGCCCAGACATCCGCGTCCGCCCCGCTCTTGTACATCGAAAAGCCCGGCGAGTGCTGCATCAGGTCGGATACGAGGATCAGCCGGCGCACCGGCACCTCGCCCTGGAAGTCCGGACGGTCGGCCAGCGTGAACATCGCCTCCATCAGAGGCGAACTTGGCGCCACGGTATCGCGCAGGGATTCGTCCGCCTGCCGCACGAGGGGCGCATGGAACTTCCGCTCCCAGGCCGCCGCGATCATCTTCGGGTTCTGGAAGATGGGATTTGATTCCGCCGCGCTCCCGGGCGAGCAGCCGGTGAACACCTGCACCGGGTCATACGGCGAAGCCGAGTTCGGCACGAGCAGCGTGAGGCGCCCATGGCGCGGCAGGTTGCGCGCCTCGTCGTCCAGCAGCGTACGGACCCATTCCAGGTCAGTCGCGTTGAACGGATCAGACTGGTCGACCAGCACGATCGTGTGCGCCGGGTCTTCCCGATCAAGACGGCAGCCGGTCTCCTCGTGCGTTGCCGGCGGCTGGTGGATGGCGGCGGCTGCAAACAGTCCGAACACGGAGGTCAGCATCAGCGCAATCGCGCTGCGCCAGAACCATGGGCCTTTTTCTCTGCGTCTTGGCATCTGTCATCCCGCTTTCTTGGCATCGCCGAAGGCTTTCGCCTCCCGCACCCGGCCGATTTCTTCGGCCACTTTCCTCTCGATCGACGAAAGGCCCTGTTGCACCTGCTGGATATGCGTCTCCAGCCATTCGCGCGTCAGGTTCAGCGCCGTCACGTTCTGGTCGATCACCTTGATCGCGGCGTTCGCCTGCGCGCGTTCCTTCGCATAATCGAAGGGCGGCAATTGCGGCGTCAGGATCTCGTCGAAATAGGCCGGGCATGCCGCCTGCTCGCCGAGCTTGTCGCGCAGGGAATTGCGCGTGCGCCGGTGCGCCTGGCGGTAGGCCACCTTCAGCCCCCGTTCCTCGTCCGCCGCCTTCGCTGCAATCGAGACCGCAATGTCACGGCGCGATTCGAGCAGGTTCATCGCCTTCTCGATTTCCCTTTTCGCCATCGCATGGCGCGACAGTTGCGTCTCGAACCACATGCGGCTCGCCGAGAAATATCCCGACAGGTCGCCGCGCAAATCCTCGCGCAATTGCTGGCGATGCTCATAGGCCTTGCGCTCCTTCCGCCAGACCCGGCCATACCCCGGATAGGGATCGGAGATCCGGTCATAGCCCTCATAGACAGCGAGGGCAAAAACCGTCAGCCCAAGGATTAGGAGAGCCAGCGCCACGAAACTGTCAAAGCCGATAATATTCGGAAACATGTCCCGAACGACCAGTCCCGGCGGGATCTGGAACATCGAGAACTCCGCCAGGGTGCCTGCGGCTTCGGCGGCGACAAGGCCTTCTTCCACGGCGTCGCGGAAATGCGCCACGAAGAAATTGAGGAAGATGCCCAGGAAAATGCAGAGACCCGCGATCACCCCGCCCGCCACCTTCGCAGGCATCGCCGGATGGTTGAGGTAGCGCAGGCCGCAAAAGCCCGCCGTCACCCCGAAAAGCACGTTCACGGCCGAAACGCCGAAGGCCACCAGCAAGCCTCCCAGCAGGCCGGCGCTTTGCGCATCCTTGAACAGCAGCGCATTGAACGCGCCCTCCACCAGCATGATGAACACGAGGATGGCGATCGCCTGTTCCACATTCTTCTTGATGTCGGGCGTGCGCTGGCCGATGCCCGCGCCATGGCGGTCCTTGAAGGATTGCAGCTCGATGATCGCCGCGGAATGGCGCTCCTTGGCGTCATTGGAATCGTCGGTCTCGTAGTGGCGGAACTCGTGCTCTTCCGCCTTGATCGCCTCGCGCAGCTGGTCGGGATGAATGTCCGCCGGGGAGGTATCGTGAATGTAGTTGCGCACCCCGGCCGCCGTCGTCGACATCCAGGTCGTCAGGCCCCGGCGCACTTCCTCGGCGCGCTCGGCGATCAGCTGTTCGCGCTCGCTCCACTGGTCCTGCGTCATCGCTTCCGACGCCGGCAGCGCGTCGCTGGCATCGCGCCGCGCTTCCTTGCGGGTGATGTTCCGGCTGAGGCCCAGCTCGCCCTTGGCGCGCCTGCCTTTCAGTCCGTGTTCAGACAATTCATTCCGGCCCTCGAGTGGCTTGATCTGCTTCGGGCAACCGATGTCCGTGCCCCAGCGCACAGTCTTCTTCATCCTGTCAGTCCTTGTACCGTTATCCGAAAGCCTCCCATCAGGCCTGATGCGAAGCGTGGACGCCGAGACTTGACAGAGTCTGAACGTGGATGGCTCCTTCCAAAATCGTAATATTCGTTAACTGAGCAATGTGTAATACGCCGCCGGCTCGCGCTATTTGAACGATTTCATGGGCTTAGACAGCGCGTGTATCTGCCGGGACACAGCCCGCGCAGTTATTGAGCGGTAAGAGTTTGCTAAGGCCTGTGTCCGAACCGCGGTCAGGCAGCCTGGGTCAGGCAGCCCGGGTCAGGCGCACCCGCGCAGCAGTTCCAGCAGGGCGGCGCCCGACTGGTAGGCGGCAAAGACGTCCCCGCTCGGCAGATAACCGAACGGAATCGCCACCCGCTTCGACTCCGCCTTGAAACCGGCCTTCCAGCTGGGCGTCGTCTCGGCGCCGGACGGGGCAATGCCGCGATGGCGCGCAAGCACGCCGTCGGCGAGGAACGGATCATCGCTGAGTGAATAAAGCATCTCGTCCCGGAACGTATCTGAATGGATCGCGGACCCAATCGCCCATGCCTCCTCGATGTCGCGCGAGAAGGTGCGGACGAACTCGACATCTCCGGGGCTTTTCTGCGTCACCGTCTCGTAGAACCACCTGGCGCTGAACCGTCCCGCGATCTGGCGGAGCGCTTCCAGCGAGAAGCGCGCGCCGGCGGGGTTCTGCAGCGCCTGGACGAGGATGGGGCCCAGCCATTGCGGGCGGAACTCTGCCAGCACATCCCGGTTGAACACGCAGTTCACATAGGCCGAATAGGTCACCCGGGGCGAGGCGCTCGCGAGCCGGTAGCCAACCGGGCATGCCGAGCCGACCGAGACAAGAATGGCATTCTCCAGCCCCGCTTTCGCGAGGAAATGCCCCAGCAGGGCCGCCTGTTCATCCGCTGCCCCGGCCCGGTCAGACGCGCCGAAACCGGGCCTGCGGATAGCAAACGTGCCGAAACCGGCTTGCGCCGCATCGACGCAGAATCCCCAGGCCGGGCAATTGGCAAATTCGAGCGAGTGGAGGAAAATTAGCGGTCGCAGTCCGTCTGCGCCCAACTGCATGTATTCCAGCTGCGGACTGGACGGCCCCACCCGCGCCGACTGCCAGACCCGCAGCACGCGTTTGCGGTCACCCGCCTCATCAATGAGTTTTTCCATGCGGACTGACCGCTCGCTCAGGAAAGGGCGCTGGATGTGCAGTCATGGTCAGGTTGCCCGGCAGATACGTCTTTTAGAACCTTTGGCAAACTCATATTCGATTGTCTCGCTAAAGTTGAAGTGCTTTCGTCAGGCATGCTGCCCGATCAGGTCCAGCAGGGCATCCGGGTTCTGGTAGAGCGCAAACAGGCTGCCGCTTGGCAGGATTGCCGTGGGGATGCCAAGCTCTGACGATTTCGCTTCGAAGCCGGCGCGCCAGTCGGCATGCGTGTCGGCGCCGATCACGGCGATTCCCGGAAAGCCTGCAAGCGCGCCCGGCACCAGCGATGGGTCCGGTACCAGGCCGAGAAGCTCGCGTTGCGCGGTCTCGGCTTTCAGCCCGCAGATACACTCCCAGGCTTCGGCAAGATCGCGGGCATGGCTGCGCACGAATTGCGTATCGCTCTCCACCTTGAGGAAATTCTCGTAGAGCCATTGATGGCCCGATCGCCGGCCGATCTGGGTTAGCGCGGTCATCGAGAGGCTCGCGCCCGCGCGCGTCTGCAGGGTTTGCAGGATGAGGTCGCGAAGCCAGGGCTCGATGTCGCCAGAGGAGGTCGAGGAGAATGCCGGCCGCGCCAGCAGCGTGAAGGCGATGCGCGAACTTGTCTGCGCAAGCCTCAAGCCGGACGGGCGAGCGGTGCCCTCGCAGATCAACACGGCGTTCTCGAAACCGGCCTCTTCGAGGAAATCCGAAAGCAGGCGGACTTCCTCGCCAATCGAGCCGACCGGACTTGTCTCGCCAAAGCCGGGCCGGCGCACCGAGACGATGCTGAAACCCCTGGCAGCCGCATCGACACAGACACCCCAGGGCGGCGCCGTCGGATAGTCGATGGAATGCAGCCAGATCAGGGGGCGCAGGCCAGACTGCCCGAACTGCATGAACTGCACATGCTTTCCCGGTCCGCCGAGATACGCCGTCTGCCAGACGCGAAGGATGCGCCTGCGGCTGCCAACTTTGTCCAGCTGGTTTGCCTGAGGATCAACTGCCTTACCCGCCAGGGCGTGATCGCACGGCTTTCCGATTGTCGGCCATGACTTGGGCATCCGGGTTCCCCATAGATCCTACAGCATATCACAACTAACCCATTCCCCGATTCGTTTCGAGGAGAGCAGGACGGGGCATTTTGTCCGCCCGCATCCGGCTTGGCCGCGATTCGGGCACGAACAGGCAGCAATGCAACCAAAGCGGGCAGAGCGGGCATCCGCCCTCGAAGTTTGTCTTGCATGACCCGGCGGTATCGGCGCAGCCTGAGGGCGCAAGAGAAACCAGACCGCCGGAGTGAAACGCGATGCCCGACCCGAATATCCTGAAGCGCCTGAACCCGGAGTTCGAGCCCCTGCTTGCCCAGTTCGCCGTGGTGCCGGAGGCCGCGCCCACCATCCCGGAAACCCGCGCAATGTACCGCGCCCTTCAACCCACCGCGCCGCGGCTGAAGGTCGGCGAAATCCGGGACGCAACCTTTCCCGGTCCTGCCAGCCCGGTGAAGGTACGCCACTACATTCCGGAGGGCAAAGGCCCTTTCCCGGTCATCGTGCATTTCCATGGCGGCGGCTTCATCATGGGCGATCTCGAGACGCATGATGCGCAGTGCCGCCTGCTCTGCCGGGAGAGTGCCTGTATCGTGACGGCCGTGGATTATCGCCTCGGTCCGGAACACCCCTACCCGGCAGGGCATGAGGACAGTTTTGCGGCCCTGCGATGGGCCGGCTCCAACGCCACCCTGTTCGGCGGCGACGCCAGCCGCCTCGGTGTTGCGGGCGACAGCGCCGGCGGGCACCTTGCCCTCTACTGCGCCCTGCGCGCCAAACGCAGCGGCGGACCCTCCATCAAGGCCCTGCTTGCCATCGTGCCAGGCGTCGTGATGGGCCCTCCGCTGACGGAGGAAATCGCGGCAGGCCGCGAGACCCGCAACAACAGCCTGCTCAGCACCGACGGCATGGACAATTTCGTCGCCGCCTATTTCCAGGATCCTTCAGACGCCAGCGACCCGGCGCTGAACTTCCTCGGCGCCGACGTTTCCGGCCTGCCGCCATCGATCATCGCGCCGGCCGAAATCGACGTGTTGCATGACGAGGGCGTCGCCATGGCCCGGCACCTGTCGAACGCGGGCGTACCGACCCAGCTGATGGTCGCCGAAGGCATGGTGCACATCTATTTCTCGGTGACGGAAGTGTTCCCGTCAGCAAAGCCTTGGGCCGTGAAGGCCGCGCAGGCGATGGGAAAACTGATGCGGGCGTAGCGCCCCGTCTCACTCTCCCGCAGGCGGCGAGACAACCGGAACGTCCGTGAACGGCTTGATGCCGAAATGCGGATAGATCTCGCTCGGAAAATAGACCGTGTCGCCTTTCGAGACGAGCCGGATGGTCTTGATCGCCTTCAGGTCGTCGACCGGATTGCCGGGCACCAGGAAGAAGTCCGCCTGCTTGCCCGGCTCTATGGATCCCAGCTCATCGCCGAGGCCCATATACTCGGCCGCTTCGAGCGTTGCACGAGCGAGGATTTCGCCCGGCGTGAACCCGGCCTTCTGGTAGAGTTCCAGTTCGCGGTGCAGCGTCAGCGCGCCGCCAAGGTCGGTGCCGAACACGATGAAGATGCCGCGATCCTTCATGCGCTTGATGATACCCTTCATCTGGTCGAAGGCGCCCTTGTAGGCGGCGTCCTCTTCAGGACTGGAGATGGCCGACCAGGCCGCCTTCGCCTCGCGCTGCACGGCGACGGGCATGTTGGCGACATAGTCGGCCATGCCAGCCTTCGTTTCGCCGTTGCGCGAGAGCAGCAGCGCCTCGTGGATCGCGAAGGTCGGGTCGATGGCGACGCCGTTGGCAGCCATCAGATCGAGCGTGCGGGTAACCACCTCGCTGTCCAGATCCACCTGCGGCAGGCGCTGCAGCGCGGTGAGGCGCAGCAGCGTGCGGGTATCTTCCTCCGGCGCCAGCACCCAGCCGAGCATCAGCTGGTTGATATGGGTGATCTCGTCATAACCGGCCTCGATCATCGTGTTCGCGTTGGTGAAGGCGGGCACATGGCCGGAGACGCGCAGGCCGCGTTCCCTGGCGCGCTTCACCATCGCCGGCACCCAGGCGGGGGTCATCGAGTTGTAGATCTTGATCTGCCAGAAATCGCCTTGATCGGCATACCAGTCCACCGCCGCAAGGGCCTCATCCTCGCTGTTCACGAGGATGCCGTTGTTGGAGCTGAACGGGCTCTTGCCCTCAATCAAACCAGAGCGGACCACGCGCGGGCCGGCGAGCGTACCGGCCTCGATCCTTGTGATCAGGTCACTGAGCACGGCGTTGTCATTGCCCATGTCGCGCACCAGCGTGACGCCAGCGGCGATGTTCTTCAGCGCCGCGTCCTGAGCCATATGGCCGTGCATTTCGGCGAGTCCGGGGATCAGCGAGCCGCCCTGCCCGTCCACCACATAGGCGCCGGCCATATCCGCCGCGCCCGGCGTGACGGACGTGATCAGGCCGTTCTCGACGATGACCGTCGAGGGGGCGGTCATCACCTTCGCCTTCGGGTCGAACAGGCGGACATTTGTGATCGCCAGCGGCGCATCGTACTTGTGGGCCGTCTCGGCCTGTATCGTTTCGAGACGCTCCGTGGACAGACGGGTCGCCGCCTCCTCCAGCTGGTCGTCAGCCTCCTCATAGCCTTCCCGCACGATGACCAGGCGCGGCGATATCAGGGCAAACAGGTCGCCTTCACCGTCCAAGAGAAAATAGGTCGGGTCCACATCGTCGCCGACGAGCGCGTATGCGGCTGCGTCCACCGGGCCGCCGGGGCCCTCGATACGCACCTGGTCCAGCGGGCTCATCGCCAGGCTGCCCGCCGGCCAGGCCGGCAACGTGCGGTCGCTGTCGGCGAGCAGGGCTTTCGCGTAGACGGCCAGCGTGTAGGGGGAGGCATTCTGCGGCACGTAGATCGTGGGCTCTTTCATCTGAGCGGTGGACGCGCCGGTCGTGTCGGTCCAGCTTGCGACGCCGTTTTCGAGCGCGAAGGTCTCGCGGATCTCGTTGCCGAACGTGGTCGCGCCGTTGATGGTCCAGCTTGTGGGCAGGCCGTCTGCGCCGAGCCGGATCGTCTCGGCGAGCGTCGGGCCCCGGCCATTGTTGCGGTACTCGTAATCGACCGTGACCGTGTCGCCTTCGGTGACGGCGACGAGCTGGCCGAGCGTCTGATCGAACAGGCGGACGGAGAAGGTCTCGGCTACGGCTTGCGTCTCCGCCAGCGGGGCCTTTGCCTCATGCACGCAGGCACCCAGTGCGAACAACGCCGCCATCGCCGCGGAGCCAAACCGGTTCAGCATAACGGATTTCCTTCCCGCCTTTGCCGCTACGGGAGCGGCCTCGTTGCAGGTATTGGTAGCTTATTGCGGCGGGGGTGGAAAGCTGCGGCACATGCAAGGCGCCGGGATTTCATCCCGCCCTACGATATCCGCCAGATTACGCAGGTCAGCCTGAGCGAAGTGAACGGATGGGCCAAGCCGGGCCTGCGTTATGTGTGGCCCATCCTTCGACTTCGCTCAGGATGAGTTGCACTATTTGACGAGCCTCTTCCTAAAGCGGAATGTTGTCGTGCTTTTTCCAGGGGTTGGTCAGTTTCTTGTTCTTCAGGGTACGGAGGGCCTTTGACACGCGGCGGCGGGTGTTGTGGGGCATGATGATGTCGTCGATATAGCCCTTCTTCGCAGCCACGTAGGGATTGGCGAAGTTCTCTTCGTATTCCCTGGTCCGGGCGGCGAGTTTTTCCGGGTCGCCGGCTTCCTTGCGGAAGATGATCTCGACAGCGCCCTTGGCGCCCATCACGGCGATCTCGGCGGTCGGCCAGGCATAATTCAGATCGCCGCGCAGGTGCTTGGAACTCATCACGTCATAAGCGCCGCCATAGGCCTTCCGTGTAATGACGGTAACCTTCGGAACGGTGGCCTCGGCATAAGCAAACAGCAGCTTGGCGCCGTGCTTGATCAGGCCGCCATACTCCTGCTTGGTGCCCGGCATGAAGCCCGGAACGTCCACGAACGTGACAATGGGAATGTTGAAACAGTCGCAGAAACGCACGAAACGCGCCGCCTTGCGGCTGGCGTCGATGTCGAGAACCCCGGCCAGCGTCATCGGCTGGTTCGCCACCACCCCGACCGTCGAGCCTTCTATGCGGCCGAAACCGCAGATGATGTTGCCGCCGAATTGCGGACTGACCTCGAAGAAATCGCTTTCGTCGAGTACCTTGGTGATCAGCTCCTTCATGTCATAGGGCGTGTTCGGGTTCGGCGGGATCAGAGTGTCGAGGCTCATTTCCTGGCGGTCGAACACATCATGCACGGGGCGGACCGGCGGCTGCTCGCGGTTCGAGGCAGGCAGGAAGTCGATCAGGCGGCGCATCTGGATGAGCGCCTCGATGTCGTTCTCGAAGGCGCCGTCCACGACGCCGGATTTCCTCGCATGCACGCTCGCGCCGCCGAGCGTCTCGTGCGTCACTTCCTCGTTGGTCACGGTCTTCACGACATCCGGACCGGTCACGTACATGTAGGACGTATCCTTTACCATGAAGATGAAGTCGGTCATCGCGGGCGAATAGACGTCACCGCCAGCGCATGGGCCCATGATCACGGAAATCTGCGGAATGACGCCGGAGGAGAGCACGTTCTCCATGAAGATGTCTGCATACCCCGCAAGCGAATCGACGCCTTCCTGGATGCGTGCGCCGCCGGCATCGAACAGGCCAACCACTGGCGCGCCGTTCTGCACGGCCATCTTCTGGACCTTCACGATCTTGGCCGCGTGCGCGAGGCTGAGCGATCCGCCGAAAACGGTGAAATCCTTCGAGAAGACATAGACGAGGCGGCCGTTGATGGTGCCCTGGCCGGTGACGACGCCGTCGCCGGGGATTTTCTGGTTCTGCATGTCGAAGTCCGAGCAGCGATGCTCGACGAACATGTCGTATTCCTCGAAGCTGCCCTCATCGAGGAGGACCGCGACGCGCTCGCGGGCGGTCAGCTTGCCCTTGGCGTGCTGGCTGTCGATGCGGGCCGGCCCGCCGCCAAGCCGCGCCTGTTCGCGTTTCGCCTCCAGTGCCTCGATCAGTTTGTTCATGCCCCGGCGCTCCTCAGGAAATCTGTTCAAAATCTGCCGGGAAGACTGATACCCCCTCACGCGGGGTTGGCAAGCTGGCGCGCCGCGACAGATGACCTTGCCGCAGCTTAGAAGAAACGCCCCAGATGCCCGGTCCGGGGCGCGGCCGGAGGGGGCAAGGGCTACGCCGGGTTACCAGTCGCGGCGGGACGGCTTGCTCCTGTAGGGGTAGGGGATGCCCTCAATGCTGACGACCCCGCCGCGGCGGATTTCGCACGAGACGCGGGTTTCCACATCCCGGCGGCGGCCTTCGAACCCGACCTCCTCAAAGGTGACGAAGAAGCCGCGCGGGCCGAACTGGTGGACGCGCTGGTCATCATCGATGTCGACATCATCATAGCCGAGCCGGCGCGCTTCATGGCGCACTGCCCGGCGGCAGGCCTTCACGGCGTCGCGGCGATAGTCGCCCCGGCGATACTCGTCATGCCCCGAACCGATGGACAGGGTCAGTCTCGCGTCGCTGCCCAGGCGGGTTTCGACTCTGGCGATGCTGCGTGTCTCAGCGGCGGCGGGGAGTGTGACGAGCGCCGGCGCAGCAAGCGCTACGACGGCGGCTCCAAGGATCCTGACGGGGCTTTTCATCGGATGAGGTTTGCACGGGCCAGCCAAACGGCGGCTTAAGCGGGCGTTCATCTCCGGTTTTGCTCGGGTTCACTTTGCAGCCCTGGCCGGCGACGCTACAAATTAGTGAGCAAACGTTCGCATCGCCGCATTTTCGTCACACTGCAATGTGAGTGAGTATTTGTTCGTAAATCGGGAATGGTTCCCGGCCCGCCGGACCGGCACAGCAGGCCGGAGGACCCGAACCTGCCCCACTCAAGGAGAAATGACATGGCCCAGCGCCTGATGACCCCGCTCTGCTTCGCCTCGATCCTCGCCGCCGCGCTGATCGCCGAGGGGGCGATTGCCGCGCACGTTCCTGCGGGCACCGAACGCACGGCTTCACCTGCAGATGAGCCTGCGACGTACGCAGACATCTACAGGCTCGGGAGTTCCGAGGGGTAAGGCCAGGAAAGGCGCGCGGTTCGTCTGCGGAAACGGGCGCTTCAGGGCCGGCGCGCCGCAGTCCGGCGTTCACAGGATCAGGCCGTCTCTCAGACTGATCTTCTCGTCCATGATGAAGCACCGGAAATCCGTCAGCGCCTGCGACCACTGGCAGGCCTCCTGCGTGCCGAAACTGTTCTCATCATTGAGGAACACCCGCACGACCGTGCAGACGACGGGGCCGGGGTCGGCGGTCTTGTCGATGGTCAACGTGCCGCCGTAGCGATTGAGGTTGAAGCGATTGGCCGCCTCCAGCCTGGCCGTCCGGTCTTGGCGATCTGCGAGGGGCAGACAGGCTTTCAGGGCCACTTCCTCTCAGCGCCGGGAATAGACACATCCCCCTGGCATCGCCGCAGCCCGGCTACAAACCCGAGCCCATGCAACTCGGCAGACAGCATGGGCTGGCCATACAGGATGGCGGAGCGCGTCTTTTCCACCAAGACCGATTCGAGCGCGGCGCGCACCGAGGCCAGGTCTGCAGGTTCAGCGCCCGCCGCACCGGCCGGTGTGGACGGGCCAAGCAGGAGGGCGGCAATCCGATTTGAAGATGTAGGCAGGGGGTAACCTTGCGGCGTGTTCAAGCTGCGGGCACGGTAGAGTATGCAACTCGCCGGCAAGTGCGTCCGCGCAGACGGCGGGAACCTTTTTGACTCCTGCGTGTTTACTGTTCTTTAGTGAGCGATGATGCATGCGTGCGCTCATATTGGACAATTCGCATTCAACACTGGACACGCGGGCGCCGAAGGCGATGCAGACTCTCAAAATCGAAATGGCCTTTGCCGGTGTGGCGCTGTTTGCGCTGGGCGCATTCTTCGCAACACGCCCGTCCGGCGCCGAAGCCGGAACCGTGGAAGCGACCCCTGTACGCGCCTTCACGCAAGCTGACTTTGCCGTGTTTGACCGTGGCTTCATGCTGGCCGGGCAGCCCTGCCAGGTCGGCCTCGAGCAGCAGAATATCTGTTTCACCCCGTCGCCGCTGGAAACGCGCATTCAGCCCGGCGCCGTGGTTCCGCCGGACGTGCCGCTGGTTGCAGCCGAATTCCGCGTGATCGTGGAGACCGACCTCAAGGACCCTGCCCTGCGCACGGTCCGTTTCGGCCAGATACTTGCCCTGGTCGATCCAAAGACGCGGGTGATCGTCGACCTGATGCGGCTGAACCCTTCCGCAAGCTGAGCCTTGGCGCGGCCCCGCCTCCGGCGTAAGCGGGGCGCATGACGAGCAACGCTGATCCGAGACCCAAGCGATTTTACAAGACCGCCGCCGCCGAAAGGCTGGGCGAGGCCTGGACCGTGGCGTTGGACGGGCGCACCATCAAGACGCCGGCCCGTGCGGCGCTGGCGGTGGAATCGCGCGGCCTGGCCGAAGCGCTGGCGGCGGAATGGAACGCGCAGGACGGGCATATCGACCTGGCCGCAATGTATCTCACACGCCTCGCAAATGTCGCGATCGACCGGGTGCCGGAAGCGCGCGATGAACTGGCCGAAGAAGTGGCGCGCTATTGCGAAACCGACCTCATCTGCCACATCGCGGAAGAACCTGAAGAACTGATCGCGCTGGAGGAAGGCCACTGGGCGCCGGTGCGCGACTGGGCGAGCGATACGCTTGGCGTGATCCTGGTGACCACCGAAGGCGTGCGCGCGGCGCCGCAACCGGACGCCTCGCTGGAGGCGGCGCGCGACTATGCGCTGTCGCTGGATGACTTCCGGCTGACCGGACTGGTCTATGCCTGCGCGCTGTATGGCTCGGCGCTGCTTGCCATGGCGGTGTGCGAGGGCGTGCTTCCGGCTGAGGAAGCATTCGAGATGTCGAAGCTCGACGAAGCCTGGCAAACCTCTCGGTGGGGCGAGGACGAAGAAGCCGCAGCGGCCACCGAGGCCAAGCGGATCGAGGCCCGCGCGATCGGGCGCTGGTTCCGCGGGCTCGCGGATTGAGCAGAACTACCTGGCCGCGAAGGCCAGCAGGCTTTCGGTCAGTGTGCGGAACTCATGGTGGACTTCATCGGCGCCGGCTTCGTCGAGTTCGCTGGCCTGGCCGAAACCCCAGGTGACGCCAAGCGAGCGCACCCCGGCGGCGCGGCCCATGGCGATGTCGTGGATGGCGTCGCCGATCATCACCGACCGGGCCGGCACGCAGCCAACCGCACGCATGGATTGCTCGACCATGAAGGGGTGCGGCTTGCCCGGGCCATCATCGGCGCACCAGACCGTGTCGAAACAGGATCTGATGTCATGCCTGGCGAACAGGCTGTCGAGACCGCGATGCGTCTTGCCGGTCGCGATGGCGAGTAGCCAGCCGTCCTGCTTCAGCCGGGCCAGCACCTTGAGGGCGCCGTCATACATCGGCTCGCTCAGGGCGGGGTCGGTGCGCAGGCGCGTGAAGGTGCGGCGGTAGGCGTCGACGAGGGCTTCGAGCCGCGCGGCGCCCAGGTCCGGCGGAGCGAGCCGGGCGATGCCGGAGTGCAGGCTGAGGCCAACGATGCGGCGGGTGGCGTCATAGTCCGGAGGCGGAAGACCTGTTTCGCGGAAGGCCGCTTCCATGCAGGCCTGGATGACCGCGCGGGAATCGACCAGCGTGCCGTCCACGTCCCAGATGGCGAGGCGCAGTTCGGGAGCTGCTCCGGGCATCAGTTGAACGGCGCCAGGGGATCCTTGCCCGCTTCCTGTTCGAGGAAGCCGAGTGTGGCGAAGGTTTCCACCATGTGCGGCGGCAGGGGGGCGATGATGGTGGTGGGCTTGCCGCGTTCGCGCGGGATGATCAGCGCCCGAGCGTGCAGGTGCATGCCCTCGGCGAGGCCTTGCGGGACTTCGCGGCGGGACTGGTACTTGTAATCGCCGAGGATCGACGTGTTCATTTCCAGCATGTGGAAGCGCAGCTGGTGCATCCTGCCGGTTTCGGGCCGCATCGCAACCCAGGCCGCCTTGCCGCCGGCCTGCGAGATGACGGTGTAATCCGTGATCGCATGGCGCGCGCCTTCGACGCCCTGCGCCGAGCGGATCATCCGCTCCCGGTCCACATCGCGGCGCTTGGACGTGGATTTCGGATCGTAGGGCCGGTAGCCCGAGGTTTCGTCCGCATCCGGAATGCCCTTGATCATCCAGCACCGGATCTGGCCCATCGGAGGGTTCGGCACGCCGACCGTGATGGCCCAGTAGACCTTGTCCATCTCGCGACCCCGGAACATCTCGGCGAGCTGGTGGGCGGCGCGCGGATGCTTGGCGACCAGGAGGACGCCAGAGGTTTCCTTGTCGAGCCGGTGGACGAGGACCGGGCGGTGTTCGTCCTCGCCAAAGGTGCCCATCAGCAGGCCGTCGATATGCCGGCCCTGGCCCGAGCCGCCCTGCGCGGCGATTCCGGCGGGCTTGTTCAGGGCCATCATGTCGTCGTCTTCGTAGACGATGAGGGATTTGAGAAAAGCCTTGTCCTCGGCGCTGGACTTTGCGGCGTGGTGCGCCTTTGGCGCCATCGTCTCTGTGCTGAATATCGGCAGGCGGACTTCATGGCCGGCCTCAAGGCGCGTGCTCGCCTTGGCGCGGGCGCCGTTGACGCGGATCTGGCCGGTGCGCAGCATCTTCTCGATCTGGCCCTGGGTCAGCTGTATGCGCCGCTTGATCCAGCGATCAAGGCGGGCGCCCGATTCCTGGTGGGTGACGGTTTCGGTGATGATCTGGCCGCTCATGCGAAGGCCCGCCTCGCAATCCAGAGGCCGATGCCGAGCGCCGCAACACTGAGCACGACCGACAACGCGGCGTAGGCGAGCGCCTTGCCCGTCTCACCGCTGCGGAACATGTCCAGGGTTTCCAGCGAGAAAGCCGAGAAAGTGGTGAAGCCGCCGAGTACGCCAGTGGCGAGAAAGAGGCGCAGGCCGTCCGCGCCCCCGCCCGACCGGTATGCCAGCCAGCCGGCAACAAGCCCCATGGCGAAGCCGCCGAGGAGGTTCACCGAAAAGGTGGTCCATGGCCAGTTGGCCGGAAGATGGCGCAGGCTGAGAAGACCGGCGCCGTAGCGCAGCGAAGCGCCAATGGCCCCGCCTGCAGCGACGAGAAGAAAGCTGTTCATGACGGGCATTTACACGCCGGAAAGGCGCGGCGCCAGCGGGGATTGCTTTCAGGCTTAACGGGTCAGGGCGGGAGCGTTCCGGGAGGCACGCTATGAACGCCCGCCCCCGGTGCGAGCGGCCAATCGAAGGTCGCCCGAGCGGCAGTCATCGCGATGCCGGTGACCATGAAACAGAGCGCGCAGGGCAGCATCAGGGCCAGCAGCGACCCCGCCCCCAAGCCCGGATCCGACCTTCGGGCAAAGCCGAGGATAAGCGGGAAACAGGGCATCAGCGGCGTCATGATGTTGGTCTAGTTATCGCCCATCCGGTCGGCCGCCGTTATCATTTCCGGCGAAATGCCGAGCAGCATGAACATAGGCACGACGACCGGGGCAAGCGCTCCGCTTGGCGCTTGCTGAACCGATCAGGAGACCGAGGAAAGACGACAGACCCTGCGCGCGCACGAGCAGGGCGCCAGGTGGCAGATCCAGCGCCTGCAGCGCCTCGGCGCCGGAAATGGCCGCGATGGGGCCGAGGCGGGACCAGTCGAACATCGCCACGAAGTGCGCCGCAAAGAAAGCGAAGACGGGCTAGGGCGCCAGAGAGCGCACCCCGTCTGCCAACATCGCGACGACATCCTTGTCGGATTTGACCGTGCCCGAGGCGAGGCCGAAGGCAACGCCGGAGACCAGGAACAGGAGCGCAAAGGCAGCAATCAACGCGCCGCAGAAGGGCTGCAGCTGCGCCGGCCCAACGGCGGTCTCGTCGATCAATTGCGTATGGCCCGGCGTCAACGACAAGGCAGCAAACGAAGCAACGACGACCCGCGCGACAACGCCCGCAGCGGCCAGTCCGCGTTTTTCGGCGGGCGTCACTTCCGACCTGGCAAGTTCGGCGCGGATTTCATTGTCCGGAGATCCGAGCCATGGGCCGGGCCGGGGTTTCACGATCCTGTCCGTGACGAACCAGATGATCGGTGTGAAGACAATCACGATAGCCAGAATGAACCACCAGTTTCCGAGCGGATTCATCCTCCATGCAGGATCAACAATCCGGGCAGCTTCCTGCGTAAAACCGAACAGCAGCGCATCAAGCTGTCCGGGCGTTATGTTTACCCGCGAAGCCTCCCGAGACAGCGGCGAATGCAGCCGCCGGCCCGACCAGCGGATGGCGCCCGGCATCTGCATGGAGCAAAGCGCACAACGGGATGAACATAGCGTAGGCGGCATCCGAGGCATGATGCGGCGTCACGCCGATCACCGGGACGATCGGGGTCAACAGCTATCTCGGCGCATCCCGCAGGCTGGCCCGGATGGGCGCGCTGAATAGCCCTGCCCGCTCGGCAACCGCTGCACCGTACATTGTGACCAGCGTAGGACCGAGAGGTGCAAACCCGGTAAGGGTGCGCGGCATCTCGACCAGCAAGCGCGCCATGTTCTCCTGCGTGAAGAGACTTTGGGCCTTGGAGATCAGGACGCCGTCCTGGAGTTCGCCAAAGGCCGGCGCCGTCTTGCCGGAACAGGCGAGCGAAACCTGCCAGCCGAGCGCTGCGCCGATCGCCGACAAGATCATCAGCAGGCCGATCAGCCAGACAAAGATCATGACCGGGTCCGCCAGGTTGTTGCCGGGACGCTCTACCAGCCCCAGGAAGCCGCGATCGCGGCGCGAGACGGTTTCAGCAGGCTCGCTCATGAACAGGACTTCGATGACATTCACTTACCTCTCTGCGTTTGCAGCCGCACGAACATCATCCTGCCTGGGCTGGCCCGGAACCGCGGCCTTGGCGACGAAGCGACCGGGATTAAGCCTGGCGCGCGCGCAGCCGCACGCAACCCGCGCCGGATTCCAGCCGTCCACAATCGCCAAAGTGGGCTGCCTCTTGCGCAGGCCGGCGTTACGGATAAAATTCGCGGCTTCCGCGGGTGTAGCTCAATGGCAGAGCAGCAGCTTCCCAAGCTGACGACGAGGGTTCGATTCCCTTCACCCGCTCCAGACGCGCGCTTGCGCAAGTCTCAAAGCGAATATATCCGGACTCGTCCTGCAACGATTAACTTGCAAAAATGACGTCAAAGCAGTCAAAACCGTTGTTTTCCGCTGCTTTCTGAATTCACCGCCTGACCAAAGGAAACTGAAATGGCCCTCAAACGAAAAACCGCAACCAAGGCTCCGGCAGCAAAAGCGCCGGCGAAAAAGGCGCCTGCCAAGGCAAAAGCTCCGGTGAAAGCCGCGGCAAAA
>Ga0163144_10004942_pt1 | contig 29828 bp, 21 predicted proteins | sample OliLak19BULKMAT1_FD_123175 | JGI IMG/M metagenome (GOLD analysis project Ga0163144, IMG submission 123175) | Freshwater microbial mat bacterial communities from Lake Vanda, McMurdo Dry Valleys, Antarctica - Oligotrophic Lake LV.19.BULKMAT1 | ecosystem: Environmental > Aquatic > Freshwater >...
ACGCCGCCGCCGCGGCCGCCGCCGCGCGCGCCTTCGGCGCGACGTGGGCCGAGGTCCGCGCGGGCGCCGCGTCGGTCCGGCCGCTCCCCCACCGCCTCGAGCCGGTCCACGAGGCGGGGGGCATTCTCTTCGTCGACGACTCCATCGCGACGACGCCCCAGAGCACGGCGGCGGCCCTCGAGGCCGTCCCGCGCCGCTGCGTCGTACTCGTCGGAGGGAAGGACAAGGGGCCCGGGAAGGGCGACGCCGCGCCGGTCGACCTGACGCCGCTCCTCGACGCCGTGGTGGCGCGGGCCCGCGCCGTCGTGGGCATCGGCACGACCGGTCCGGCGCTGGTCGCCGCGGCCGCGGCCCGGGGCGTGACGGCGGTCGCGGCCGCGTCGGCCCCCGATCTCCTCGCCGCGGTGCGCGCCGCGGTCGGATTGGCGGCCCCGGGCGACGCGATCCTCCTCTCGCCCGGCTTCTCGAGCCTCGACCAGTTCGCGTCGTTCGCCGTGCGCGGCGACGCCTTCGCGGCGGCCGCGCGGACGGTCGTCCCCGCGTGATGCGAGGCCCGGAGCGCGACGGGCCTCGCGTGGCCCCCAGCCGCCCGGCCGCCTCCCGGCACGGAAGCGTCGGGAAGCCCGCGGCGGGCGCTACCATGCGCTGGACCATGATCTGCCAGGTCTGCGAGTCCCGTCCCGCCACGATCCACATCACGGAGATCGTGGCGGACCAGAAGAAGGTCCTCGACCTGTGCGAGGAGTGCGCCCAGCAGAAGGGGCTGGCCCATGGCAGCGGCGCGTTCCCGAGCCTGCTCCAGAGCCTCGTGAGCGACCGGCCGCCCGCGTCCGCGAAGGCGTGCCCCGAGTGCGGCATCACGTTCGACGAGTTCCGGGCCAAGGGCCGGTTCGGGTGCCCGAAGGACTACGAGGTGTTCGCGGACGAGCTGGCCCCGCTGCTCGAGAAGATCCACAACGCGAAGCAGCACGTCGGCCGGATGCCCGTGGGCGTCGTCCCCGACGCCGACCGCGACGAGCGCCTGCGGCGGCTGCGGCGGGACCTCGCCCGCGCGGTGGCGGAGGAGCAGTACGAGGAGGCGGCGCGCATCCGCGACGAGATCCGGCAGACCGAGGAGGCCCTGCGGGGCGCCGTCTGATGGAGCTCGCCGACTTCCTCACGCCGGGCGGCGAGTGGCTCCGCGGGGAGGGCGCCGACGCCGACATCGTGATGTCGTCGCGGGTGCGCCTGGCGCGCAACCTCGCGGGGTTCCCGTTCGCGACGAAGGCGTCCGACGAGCAGAAGGCCGAGATCTTGGGGAAGATGCGGACGGCGAGCGAGGGGCTGCCCCTCGGGCCGCGGCGCTACTTCGTCGATCTGACGCCGCCGGGCAGCCGGCGCGAGGGCAAGGAGCTCGACCTCGACCGCACGCTGCTCCACGAGCGGCACCTGATCAGCACCGAGCTCGAGAAGGGCAAGGGGCCGCGCGGCGTGGTCTTCGGCAGCGACGAGCGCGTGAGCGTGATGGTGAACGAGGAGGACCACCTCCGGATCCAGGCGATCCGCAGCGGGTTCTCGCTCGACGAGGCGCTCGCCGACGCGCGGGGCCTCGACCTCGCGCTCGAGGGGCTCGTGCCCTACGCGGTGTCGCCCACCTACGGCTACCTCACGGCGTGCCCGACGAACGTCGGCACGGGCCTGCGGGCCAGCGTGATGCTCCACCTGCCGGCGCTCGTGCACGCGCAGGAGATGAACCGGGTCTTCCAGGCGGCCTCGCGCACGGGCCTCGCGGTCCGGGGCTTCTACGGCGAGGGCACGAAGGCCATGGGCGACTTCTACCAGATCTCGAACCAGGTCACGTTGGGGCAGTCCGAGGAGGAGATCCTCCGCAAGCTCTCGCGGATGCTGCCCACGTTCCTCGAGTACGAGCGCAAGGTGCGCGAGCACCTGTCGGCGACGTACCGCGTGAAGGTGGAGGACAAGGTCTTCCGCGCGCTGGCGGTGCTGCGCGCCGCGCGGACCGTGACCACCGACGAGGCGATGGAGTTGCTGTCGGCGGTCCGGCTCGGCGTCGTGACGGGGCTCCTGTCCGGGATCGAGCGGACGGCCGTGCACGAACTCTTCGTGCTCGTACACCCGGCGCACCTGCGCCGCCACGCGGGCCGGTCGCTCGACACGGCCCTCGAGCGCGACACCGCCCGCGCCACCCTCCTGCGGCAGCGCCTCGCGGCGTAGCGCGCGGCGCGACGCGGCCCGCCAGCGCCGGCCGCCGCCGGGGCGGGTGGTTCGGCCGGGGGCCGGCTCCCGGGCCGCCGTCGGGGCCGCCGTCGGGGCCGCCGTCGGGGCCGCCGTCGGGGCCGTCGCCGCGTCGGGCCCGCGCCCCGAGGACGACGGCGGTCCCCTGCGGTGGATCCCCCCGGGACCCCCGCGGCCCGCGACCGGGCGGGCCCCCTCTCCCGGCGTGCGACCATGCTGGCCCTGCATGCTGGCCCCGGGAGAAATGCCATGAAATCGCGCCTCGCCTCGTTCGCCGCGCTCGCGCTCACCACGGCGACCCTCGCCGCCGCGCCGCTCCCCCCGACGGTCAGCCACGCTGCCGACGCCCCGGCGGCGCCCGCCGCGCCCACCCCCGATCCGACGCCGGACGCGGTGGTCGCCGCGGCGCTCGCGGGGCTCCAGCTCGGCGAAGGCCTCGTCGCCCAGCAGGTCATCCTCTTCCCGCTGCTGCTCGCGACGCCGCCCCCGGTGCTCGACGTGGCGCCGGCCCTCGGCGGCGCGGTGCTGAAGGTCGAGGAACCCGCGGACGGGTTCGACAAGGTGCGGGTGACCAACGTCGGCGCGACGCCGGCGCTGCTCCTCGGCGGCACGGTCCTCGAGGGCGGCCTGCGCGACCGCGTCGTGCGCGAGGACGTCGTCCTCGCGGCGGGCGCGTCCGCCGAGGTCCCGACGCTGCCGGGGTCCATGAGCACGGACCGGCGCAAGTCGCCCGCGAAGTTCAAGGTCGCCGACTTCCTCGCGCCGCCCTACCTCCGCGACTCCGCGCTCTTCCGGTCGACTTCGGCCACGATCACCCCGAGGTTCATCTCGCACTTCCTGGAGTTCCGCAACGAGGGCGACCCGCGCCGCTCGCTCGCCGCCATCGGGTCGTCCGAGACGCTCGCCGAGTACTGCCTGCCGTGCCAGCGCTCCATGGCCCAGTGGCCCGACAAACGCGAGTCGGGGTTCGTGGTCGGCGGCATCGCGGTGGTGCGTGGCCGCGTGCAGGCGCTCGACGCGTTCGCGACGAACACGCTGCTGCTCGGGTGGTTCTCCCCGCTGCTCAAGAGCCTGTCGTTCCCCGCGGCCGCCATCGAGTTGCGCGCGAAGAAGGCGGGCATCGCGCTCCCGGGCGGCGACGACCCGAAGGCCGTCCTCGACGCAGCGACCGCCGCGGCGAAAGCCATGTTCGCGGGCTTCGGAAAGGCCACGTTGGCCGCCCGCCCGTCGCCCGACGGCGCCGCGAGTACGACGGTCACGGTGACGCTGCCCGACGGCGTGCGCGGGATCGCGACCGTCCACGACGGCGTGATGGTGCACCTCGCGGTCTATCCGCACGACGCCTTCGAGCACGGGCTCTACGCGCAGCCGCTGTCGCCGCTCGACCCCGAGGACATGCGTCCCGACGACGACACGAACGACGACTTCCTCACGCGCGCCAGGATCGGCGCGCGCCTCACGTTCGAGGAGCGCCGCCTCCTCGACCGCCTGCGCGGCGGCGTGCGCTGACCGCCGCAGCGGGACGGCCGCGCCCGGCCGCCCCGCCGACGGTCGCCGGGCCTCCCGCACGGCGTGTCGCGGCGTGTCGCGGCGTGTCGCGGCAGCGCGGCAGCGCTGCGTCGCGGGACGCGGTGTCCGCAGCGGGGGACGCCGACGCGCCGGGCCGCGCGTCCCCGGGCGCGCAGCGGCGCGCAGCGGCGCCCTGCGGGGCACCGCGGCGCCCGGGCGGCCTGACGCGGCCCGAGCGGGTCGTCACGGGCCGGCACGCACGCGAGGCCCGCCGCCACGCCGCTCGACGGCGCGCGGCATCCGACGATGGGCACGGATCCTGCATCTCCTCACGCGGACGCCCGCCGCCGTCGCACGAGCGCGGGGTTCCGTGCCGTCGCGGCACGGGACCCCGGGCCTCGCGTGCCGGGACGGCGTGTCCGGATCGCCGCGAGGCCCGCCGTCGTCGACGGTGGGGCGCCCGGGACGATCCGGGCCCGCCCGGCGGCGACGTTTATACTTCGGCGACGACCGGGGGCCCGCCCCGTCCGCCGCGCCTGGAGGTTCCATGTTCGACCGTTTCACCGACCGCGCCCGCAAGGTCATGGGGCTCGCCCGCCAGGAGGCGCAGCGCTTCAACCACGACTACATCGGCACCGAGCACGTCCTGCTCGGGCTCGTGCAGGAGGGGTCGGGCGTCGCGGCGAGCGTCCTCAAGAACCTCGACATCGACCTGAAGAAGATCCGCCAGGAGGTCGAGAAGCTCGTGTCCACCGGCACCACCATGGTGACCATGGGCCAGCTGCCGTTCACGCCGCGCGCGAAGAAGGTCCTCGAGTTGTCTCTCGAGGAGGCCAGCAACCTCGGCCACACCTACATCGGCACCGAACACCTCCTCCTCGGCCTCATCCGCGAGAGCGAAGGCATCGCCGCCCAGGTCCTGCGCAACCTGAAGGTGAAGGTCGAGGACGTCCGCGAGGAGGTGCTCGAGTTGCTCGGCGCCGAGCCGTCCGAGGGCGGGCCGTCGGGCCAGGCCGGGGGCGGCGGCGGCGGGGGCGGGGGCGACGAGGGCCCGACCGGCGGCAGCGGGGGCAGCGACGAACCCCCCGCGTCCAGCAGCGGCGGCGGCGGCGGCGGGAGCGGCCGTTCGGGCGGCCAGGCCGGGACGAAGAGCAAGACCCCGGCGCTCGACGCGTTCGGCCGCGACCTCACCGAGCTCGCGCGCGAGAACAAACTCGACCCGGTGATCGGCCGCTCGGACGAGATCGAGCGCGTGATCCAGATCCTCTCGCGCCGCACGAAGAACAACCCCGTGCTGCTCGGCGAGGCGGGCGTCGGCAAGACCGCCATCGTCGAGGGGCTGGCGCAGAAGGTGATCGTCGGCGACGTGCCGGATCTGCTCCGCAACCGCCGCATCGTCGTGCTCGACCTCGCCATGATGGTGGCCGGCACGAAGTACCGCGGACAGTTCGAGGAGCGCATCAAGGCGGTGATGACCGAGGTGCGCCGCAGCAAGAACGTGATCCTGTTCATCGACGAGTTGCACACGCTCGTCGGGGCGGGCGGCGCCGAGGGCGCCATCGACGCGAGCAACGTGCTCAAGCCGGCGCTGTCGCGCGGCGAGGTGCAGTGCATCGGCGCCACGACCCTCGACGAGTACCGCAAGTACATCGAGAAGGACGGCGCGCTCGAACGCCGCTTCCAGACCGTCATGGTGGACCCGCCCACCAAGGAGGAGACGTACGAGATCCTCCTCGGCCTGCGCGACAAGTACGAGGCCCACCACCGCGTCCGGTACACGAACGAGGCCCTCCGCTCGTCCGTCGAGCTCTCGACGCGCTACATCACGGGCCGCTTCCTCCCGGACAAGGCCCTCGACGTCGTCGACGAGGCCGGCGCCCGCGTGCGCCTGAAGTCCATGACGTCGCCGCCCGACCTGAAGGCGCTCGAGGCCGACGTGGCCAAGCTCGACGTCGAGAAGGAGGAGGCCGTCGGCGCGCAGGACTTCGAGCGCGCGGCCCAGCTGCGCGACCAGGCGCAGAAACTCCGCCGCAAGAAGGAGACCATGCTCCGCGAGTGGCGCGAGACGACCAAGAAGACCGACGGCGTCGTCGACGACGACGTGATCCGCGAGACGGTCAGCAAGATGACCGGCGTGCCGCTCACGCGCCTCGAGAAGACGGAGTCGGAGCGCCTGCTGGGCATGGAGGGCGAGCTCCACAAGGCGGTGGTGGGCCAGGACGAGGCGGTCCACGCCATCTCCCGCGCCATCCGCCGCAGCCGCGCGGGGCTCAAGGACCCGCGCCGTCCCATGGGCTCGTTCATCTTCCTGGGCCCCACGGGCGTCGGCAAGACGCACCTCGCCAAGGCCCTCGCGCGCTTCATGTTCGGCGACGAGGAAGCGCTGATCCAGATCGACATGTCGGAGTACATGGAGAAGCACAACGTCAGCCGGCTGGTGGGCGCGCCCCCGGGCTACGTCGGCTTCGAGGAGGGCGGCCAGCTCACCGAGCGCGTGCGCCGTCGCTCCTACGCGGTGGTGCTCTTCGACGAGATCGAGAAGGCGCACCCCGACGCGTTCAACATGCTCCTCCAGATCATGGAGGAGGGCCACCTCACCGACTCGTACGGCCGCAAGGTCGACTTCAAGAACACCATCGTGATCATGACGTCGAACATCGGCGCCGACGTGATCAAGAACCAGCAGGGGCTGGGCTTCCAGAAGAGCACCGTCGAGGCGACGAACGAACGCGTCCGCGACGAGCTCATGCGCGAGGTCGAGAAGGCCTTCCGCCCGGAGTTCCTGAACCGCCTCGACGACGTGATCGTCTTCCACGCGCTCACGCGCGACGACCTCCGGAAGATCATCGACATCGAGGTGCGCGGCGTGTCCGAACGCCTCGTGCAGCGCCGCGTCGCGCTCGTCCTCACGCCCGCGAGCAAGGAGCACCTGATCGAGCACGGGTTCAACCCGGAGTTCGGCGCGCGCCCGCTCCGCCGGGCGATCCAGCGGCTCCTCGAGGATCCGCTGTCGGAGGAGGTGCTCCGCGGTGCGTTCCCGGACGGCGCGACGGTGACGGTCACGGTCCACGAGGGCCACTTGCGCTTCGACGCGACGGCCCCCCCGCCCGAGTTGGCCCCGCCGCCCGCGACGCCGGCTCCGACGGCTCCGACGGCTCTCACGGGCCCGACGGCTCCGACGGCTCCCACGGGCCCGACGGCTCCCACGGGCCCGACGGCTCCCACGGCACCGACAGCGCCCTCGGCCCCGAGCGCGCCGACGACGTAGCCGGCAGCGACGTAGCCGGCAGCGACGTAGCCGGCAGCGACGTAGCCGGCAGCGACGTAGCCGGCAGCGACAGAGCCGGCAGCGACAGAGCCGGCAGCGACCCCGGCACGCGAGGCCCGGCGGCCCCGCGACCCACCCGGGTCGCGGGGCCGCTCCGTTCCCGGAGGGCGCGAGCCCGGACCGCGCCGGACCGGGCCTCGCGTGCCGGCGACGGGCTCGTCCCCGGCCTCGCCGGGCGCGGGGCTCCCGTCGCACGCGCGGCCGGACGCAGGCCCGGGAGCGCCCCCCCGACTTCCCCGCCGAACGGACGGGGCCGCCTTGTTAGAACCGAGGCTCCGCGCGCGGGCTGCGCACGGACGAGGTCTCCCCATGCCGCGCTTCCTCTCCGGGATCCAGCCGTCCGGTCGGCTGCACCTCGGCAACTACTTCGGCGCCATCCGAGAGCACGTGCGGCTCCAGGACCAGGGCGAGTCGTACTACTTCATCGCCGACTACCACGCGCTCACCTCGCTGCGCGACGCCGACGCGCTGCGGGCGAACGTGTTCGACACGGCGGTCACGTACCTGGCGTGCGGGCTCGACCCCGCGCGGTGCGTGCTCTTCCGCCAGAGCGACGTGCCCGAGGTGACCGAGCTGACCTGGCTGCTGCTGACGGTCGCGCCCATGGCGATGCTCGAGAACGCCGTCTCCTACAAGGACAAGGTCGCGCGCGGCATCCCGGCCGACGCGGGCCTGTTCACGTACCCGGTCCTGATGGCGGCCGACATCCTCTCGCAGGACGGCGACGTCGTGCCCGTGGGGCGCGACCAGGTGCAGCACGTCGAGATGACGCGGGACGTCGCGGCGAAGTTCAACCGCGAGTTCGGCGTCGAGGTGTTCAAGGTGCCCGAGTACCGCCTCGGGGACGCGCCCTACGTGCCCGGCACCGACGGCGCGAAGATGAGCAAGTCGTACGGCAACACCATCGAGATCTTCGCGGAGGGCCGCGAGCTCGAGAAGTCGGTCATGGGCATCAAGACCGACTCGCTGCCGCCGGCGGCGCCGAAGAACCCCGACGACTCGACCGTCTACAAGCTCTTCTCGCTCGTCGCCCCCGACGAACGCGAGGCCCTGGCGGCGCGGTTCCGCGCGGGCGGCCTCGGCTACGGCGACGCGAAGAAGCTGCTGCTGGCGAAGGTGGACGCGATGTTCGCCCCGATCCGGGAGCGCGGGAAGGCCCTGCGCGCCGACCCGGGCCGCGTGGAGGCGGTCCTGGCGGCGGGTGCGGGGAAGGCGCGGGACAACGCGCGGCGCGTGCTCGCGCGGGCGCGGAAGGCGTGCGGGCTCTCATGAGCGCCGCGGCGACCCCGGGCGGCCGCGAGCTGCTCTACAGCGAGTACATCAACGACCGCGCGATGATCGAGGCGCTGCGGCTGACGGCGCGGCCCGCGGGCGTCGCGGACGACCGCTGGCCCGACGTCGCGGCCCACGTGCCGGGGGCGCCGTGGCCCACGGGCGGGGCGTGGTGCCACGAGGAGGTGTTGTTCATCCGCACGCACCAGGCCTTCGAGGTCTGGTTCGCGCTGGTGCTGCACGAGCTCGAGTCGGTCGTGGCGGAGGTGGCGGCGCTGTGGCGCGAGGCCACCGGGACGCCGCCGCCGCGGTGCGAGCTCGCCGAACGGCGCCTCGAGGCCGAGGCGTTCGACCCGCGCCGCGCCCCGGCCCTCGCGGCCGCCGTGGAGCGCGTCGCGGCGCGGTACGGCCGCGACCGCGTCCGCAAGCTCGCGGAGCTCGGCACGCCGGGGCGGCTCGTGCACGCCGGCCGGCTACCGCTCGACGCCGCGCGGGCCTTGCGTCTCGAGTCGGTCCTCCGGCGCGGGGCGGAGCGGATGCTGCGCGCGAAGGCGGCCCTGGGCGTCACGCTGCCCTTCTACGACGTGCTCGCGACGATGACGCCCGCGCAGTTCCTCGCGTTCCGCGACCGGCTGCAGCCGGCGTCGGGCTTCGGCTCGGGGCAGTTCCGCGAGCTCGAACTACTCCTCGGCCTGCGCGAGCTGCATGCCGACCGGCTGCGCCCGCCGCCTGAGAAGACGCCGGACGGCGACGACCGCACCGACCCGGAGCTGCCCGCGCCGCTCCTCGGCCCGACGGCGGCGACGCCGGCGTTCCTCGCCGAGACGTGTTTCGTGCGGACGCTGCCGCCGTTCATGTGGCCGCGCGTCGCCCGGCGGTTCAACGAGCCGTCGATCCGCGACGTCGTGTACGGGCTGCTGGCGACGGCGTGCGACCCCGAGGGCGCGCGGCACCTGGGCGTCGACCCGGTGGACGCGGCGGCGGCCGACCGGTTCGCCGCCCGCGTGCTCGAGGCGACGATGGACGACCTGCACCGCGGCGTGCGGCCGGGGCCGCTCGACCCGGGCACGCGGGACCGCGTCGACACCCACCTGCGCGACGTGGACGCGGCGCTCTCGCACCGGGAGACGATCGCGGCGGCGCTCGTGGAGATGCACGCGGAGGCGACGCCGCTGCGGACGTTCCTCGACGCGGCCCAGCAGGTGGACGGGGCGGTGTTGCAGTGGCGCGACCGCCATCTCCGGTTCGTGGAGGGGATCATCGGGATCCGCCGCGGCACGGGGGGCGGGGGCATGCGGTACCTCCGCGGCACGATCGACGCCCAGCGGGAGACGTTCCTCACGCACGCGCTGCCGGCCCTCTGGCAGGCGCGGACCTTCGTCCACCGCGTCTGACCCCTTCCCCCCCGGTGGTGCCGCCAACCGGTGTCTGCCACTGGAGGGCGGAACCACGATCCAGGGTCAGACACCCGATGGCGGAACCGGATGAACCGGGGTCCCCCGGGGGTGCGCTGGAGAGGTACGCCTTCTAGGATTCCCGCATGAACGACCGCAGCCCCTGGCTCGTCGCGCTCGGCACGGCGAACCTCCTGTTCCTCGTCGCCGCCGCCTTCCTCGTCCGCGGGCGCCTCGAACGCATCGAGACCCGCATGGACGGCGTCGAGACGAAGCGCGAAAAGGCGCCCCCGGCCGCCCCGCGGCCCGGCCCGGCCGCGCCCCAGGACGGCGACGCCGCGCCGGAGGGCGAGGTGCTCAAGCGCCTCGCGAAGCTCTCCGACGACGCCTACGACTACTACGACCGCCTCGCGGCCGACGTCCACGAGATCAAGCGCAGCACGAAGCAAATCGACGCCAACGTCCGCAAGGTCAAGTCGTTCCTCACGACGCCCGGCCAGCCCGCCGGCGAGTGGGCCCTCTTCCCCGCCGACAAGCCCCTCACCGCCGAGGCCACCGAGATCTACCGCCGCGACGCGGCGGGCTGGGGCGTGAAGGTCGATGCGGGCCGCGTCGAGGTGCGCGGGTTCCTCAACATGTCGCCGTGGACGACGATGCCGATCGAGTACTTCGTCACGCGCTGGCCGGAGGCGGGCCACGAGACGCTCCTCCACGTCCTCGGCCCCGCGCCGCTCGACGATTCGCTCACCCCCGACCGCCTCAAGGGCCTCGTCACCGCGATCTACAAGGGCCTCGCGCTCGCGGGCTTCGCGCAGGGCACCCACAGCCGCTTCGACCCGCCCGCGCCCGGCGACCCGGACAAGCCGCGCTGGGTCGCCCCCACCGGCGACGTCGTCTACGTCGGCGTCCGTTACCAACTGCGCGGCGAGGTCCACGTCGCCCGCGCCACCGACTGGGTGATCGACCCGTCCACGAAGGCCGTGCTGCCCGAGGACGCGTTCCGCTTCACGGGCTCCCTGCGCCAGGACGACCACGAGAGCGGCGACGAGCAACTCACCGCCGAGGCCGGCGGCATCGTCGTCTCGGTCTACAACGACCCCAACGCGGTCCTCGAGATCGCCGTGGCCTCCAACCTCGACAACCGCTACCAGTACCACCACGCGCGCATCCCCAAGCCCGCCCTGCTCCGCATGCGCGACGGCGCCCTCCTCGACTGCGTGCGCGACCGCGCCGCCAACGCGCTCACGATCACCGCGATCGAGCGCGACGGGCAGCGCACGGCGCTCGCGACCGCGCCGGTGCTCGTCACCCGCGCCGCCGAGGGTGGCGCGAGCCAGGAGGTGCCCTTCACGAAGACCGACGACGGCTGGCGCGTGGTCCACCCCTCCATGGCGAAGGGCGACTGGCGCGTCCGCCTCGGGACGGGCGCCGACGCCGTCGAGTCGACGAGCTACGAGCCGCTCTACGTCGACCTGATCTTCTCGAAGACGCCGATCGTCCCGCAGGGCGACGGCGCAAAGGACGTCCCGGTCGAGCTCCCGAGCGAACTCCCCGCCGGCACGGGCAAGCCCCCGAAGTGACCCCCGACGGCCGCGCCCCGTGGCCCGACGCCGCCCGCGCGCTCGCCGCGCGGACGACCCGTCGCGCCCGCGCCGGCGCGGCCCTCCGCCACGTCGGCCGCGGGCTCGGCGTCGGCGGGCTCGTCGCCCTCGGGGCCCGACTCCTCGCCCTGGGCCCGGCGGACCTCGCGCCCGCGGCGATCGCGGTGGGCGCGCTCGCCGGGACCGCCCTCGGCCTCGCCGCCGCCCGCCGCGTGCCCGCGACCCGCCCCATGGACGCGGCCTGGGCGCTCGACCGCCTCGCCGGCGCCCACGAGGCCGGGCTCGCCGCCGCCCTCGCGACGTCCCCGGTCGCCGCGGCCGCCGCGGTCGTCGCGCCCGCACCGCCTCGCGTCGCGCTCGAGCCGCCCGCGGGCCTCGCCGTCGCCGCCGCCGCCGCCCTCGTCGCCCTGGGAGCGCTGACCCTGCCCCCGCCGGCCCCGCCGCCCGCCGAGCCCACCGCCCGCGCCCGGGGGGAGACCCCCCGCGAAGGCGCCGCGGCGGCCGCCCTCGATCGCGCCGCCGCCGCCGAGGCCGCCCACGCCGCAGACCGGCGCGCCGTGCGGGAGGCCCTGGGCCTCGCGTCGGAGGGACCGATCGACCCGACCCACGTGGCGGAAGCCCTGGCACGACCCGAGGCCCGCGCGGCGGCGGTCGCCGCCGCCGATCACGATCCCCGGGCCGCGGCCGCCCTCGCCGCGCTGGGCACCGACGGCGCGACCGCACTCGCGCAGGCCCTGGGCCCGGAGGCCGCCGGCCGCGCCGAGGCGCTCCGCCGCGAGGCCCTCGCCCGCCGCGCGGTGACCGGGGGGGTCCCCGTGCCCCCGACGCGACGAGCGATGGTGGCGCGGTACCTTGCGCAGCGCCTCACGGCCCCTTCGGCGACGGTGCCGCCACCCGCACCGCCGCCTGTGGCCGCGCCGACCGAAACCCCCTCCACCCCCCGATGACCGCGAACCGCCCCCCCGCCGACCCCGCCCCGACCGGCCGCACCGGCCGGACCGGTGTTTGGCTCGTCGGCGCGTGCGGCGGCGTCGCGACGCTCGCGGTCGTGGGCGCGCGCGCGATCGCGCGCGGCCTGCGCCCGCCGACGGGCCTGCTCACCGAGACGCCGGCGTTCGCGGGCCTCGACCTGCCCGCGGTCGGCGACCTCGTCTTCGGCGGCCACGAGATCCGCGACACCGACTGGGTCCGCGCCGCCGACGAGTACCGCCGCCGCGCCGGCGTGTTCGACGAGAGCCTCCTCGCGACGCTGCGCGACGACCTCGCGGCCGCGTCGGAGAACCTGCGACCCGGCTACCTCGTGAACCCGGTGGACACGGTGAAGGCCCTCGCCCGCGGCGGCCGCGTCGCGAAGCACAAGGGCGTCCGCCAGATCGTCGCCGGAATCCAGGCCGACGTCGCCGACTTCGCGCGCCGCCACCGCCTCGACACGGTCGTCGTGGTCAACGTGTCGAGCACCGAGCCGCCCCGCGACCTGCCCATCGAGTGGGCCACCCTCGAGCGCTTCGAGCGGTCCCTCGACGGGGCCGCGCGGAAGGCGCTCACCGCGAGCGTCGTGCACGCGTACGCCGCCCTCGACGCCGGCTGCCCGTACGTGAACTTTACGCCGTCGCCCGGCAGCACCATCCCCGCGCTGCTCGAGCTCGCGCTCCGCCGCGGCGTGCCGCACATGGGCAGCGACGGCAAGACGGGCGAGACGCTCGTCAAGACCGTCCTCGCGCCGCTCTTCACGGGCCGCGCCCTGCGTGTGCTCTCGTGGGAGGGCTACAACATGCTCGGCAACCGCGACGGGCTCGTCCTCGACGACCCGCTCGCGAAGGCGAGCAAGACGCGCAGCAAGGACGTGGCGCTCCGCTCGATCCTCAAGGACGACGCCACGCACACCCGCGTCTCCATCGACTACGTCCCCAGCCTCGACGACTGGAAGGTGGCGTGGGACTACGTCCACTTCGAGGGCTTCCTCGGCGCGAAGATGGCCATGCAGTTCACCTGGCAGGGCAACGACTCGGTGCTCGCCGCGCCGCTCGTGCTCGACCTCGCGCGCTTCGCCGCCCTCGCCAAGGCCCGCGGCGAGCGCGGCCTCATGACCCACCTCGCCGCCTACTTCAAGAACCCCGCGGGCGTCGACGAGCACACGTTCGTCCGCCAACTCGCGCTCCTCGAGGCCTACGCCACGAGCCACCGCGCCGCGGGCCCCGCCCGCGCCAAGTCGCCGGGCCGCTGACGGAGGCGCCATGGTCGCGGCGGGCGTCGGCGCGGGGCTCCTCGTCCTCTTCCTCCTGGCGGAGACGTGGGGCGAGCGGCTGCCCGCACGGGCGAAGCGGCTGCCCCTGCTTGGCCTCGCGCTCCTGCTGTTCGTCGCGGGCCTCGAGCTCGCCCGCAACGACCACGGCCTCGCGGAACTCGTGTTCCCGGTGGCGTTCGTCGCGGCGCCCGTCCTCGTGATCTTCGGCGGCGCGGCCGCGGGCGTCCGCCGCTTCTACGGCTGGCCCGACCTCGGCCCCACGCCGGGCCGCCTGGCCGCCGTGGCCGGCGGCCTGCTCCTCGGCGTGCTGTTCGGGGCCCGCGTCCGCGAGGCCGACGTCGAGGTCTCCATGGCGCGCGGCCGCGACGTCGCCACCGCGCTGGCGTGGCGGCACGAGGGGACCGGCACGTGGCCCGCGCGCATCGCCGACCTCTTCCCCGACGAGCCGCGCACGCGCCTCGGCTGGATCGCCCCGCCCCCGTTCGCGTGGGACCCCGCCACGACGCGCCTGTCGTTCCCCGTCACGCCGCGGATCGCGTTCGAGCTCGACGCGCGCGCGCCGAAGGCGCCGTGGAAACAGGTGGCGCGATGAACGAGGCCGCGCGCGGCGCGGCGCGGCGGGCCCGGCTCGCGACCGCGCGGCTCTACCTCATCGTCGGCGAGACCTCGTGCCGCGGCCCGTGGGACGACGCGGTCGCGCGCGCCCTCGCGTCGGGCGCGGTGGACCTCGTGCAGCTGCGCGAGAAGACGCTCGACGACGCCGCGTTCGTCGCGCGCGCGGCGCGACTGCGTGCGCTCCTCGGGCCCGACGGCCCGCTCCTCGTCCTGAACGACCGCGTCCACCTCGTCGCCGCGTGCGGCGCCGACGGCGTCCACGTCGGCGAGGACGACCTGCCGCCCGAAGAAGCCCGCCGGCGCCTCGGTCCGGACCTCCTCGTCGGCATCTCGACCCACGACTGCGCCGAGGTGGCCGCCGCCGCCGCGCGCGGCGCCGACCACGCCGGCCTCGGGCCGTGTTTCCCCTCCACGACGAAGGCCCTCGCCCGCCGCCCCCGAGGCGCCGACCTGGTGCGGGCGTGCCTCCCGGCCGCCGCCGTGCCGGTGTTCGCCATCGGCGGCATCACCCCGGCGAACGTGGCCGACCTCGTCGCGGCCGGGGCCTCGCGTGCCGCGGTCGGGGCCGGCGTCCTCGGCGCGGACGACCCCGCGGCCGCGGCGCGCGCCATCGCGGCGGCGCTTGCACGCGCCGTCGCGCCCTGATCGGTACCATCCCGGGGATGCCGACCGCGCCCGCCCGTGTCCCGTCGTTCGTGGTGCTGCTCGGCCTCCTGGCCGGGACGGTCACCGCCGCGGGGACGCGAGGCCCGTCCGCCCGCGCGGAGGACGAGGAGCGCCCGTCCATCGTGCGCGCGCTGTTCCTTGAGAAGACCGCGCGCGACCCGAAGGCCGCGCTCGCGGCGTTCGAACGCGTGGCCGCCGACGCAGCGACCGACGCGGTCACGCGCGCCGAGGCACGGCTCGGCGCGGCCCGCTGCCTCCTCGCCCTCGGCCGCGACGCCGAGGCCGAGGCGCGCTGGCGGGCCCTCGAGGACGACGCGGGCGCGCCCAGCGAGGCGCGGCAGCAGGCGCGCGACCTCCAGGGCCGCCGCGCCGCCGTCCGCAAGACGGCCGAGGACACCGAGGCCGAGTTGCGCGCGCAGGAGACGGTCCGCCGCGCGGAGCAGGCACGCGAGGCGCGCGAGGGCCGGCTCGCCGCCGCGAGGCTGCTCGTGGAGAGCGCGGCCCGGCACGTGCGCGAGAAGCGCTACGAGCGCGCGCGCGAGGACCTCATTCAGGCCCTCCAGCTGAACCCCACCGACGAGCGGGCAGGCGCGCTCCTCGAGGAGATCTCCGCGTTCGGCGACCGGGGCGACCTGCTGCGGCAGGCCCTCCGCTTCGTGACGACGAACCGCGCGCTCGACTTCCGCCGCCTGTCGGCCGACGTCGAGCGCCGCAACAAGGCCGCGCTGCGGCTCCTGCGCGAGGGCAAGCCGGACCTCGCGGTCACGACGCTCGGCGACGCGGTGGCGCGCATCGACGAGAGCGACTTCTACGCCGACCTCACCGAGGCGCGCCGGAGCCTCGTCGTCCTGCTGCGGAAGGCGATCGAGGACGCGAAGGCCGCGGGCGTGGCGCTGCCGGCGGGCACCGCCGTGCCGGCGGACCGGCCCGAGCCCGCCGCGGTGAAGCCGTGGCGCAGCGAGTTCTACGGCCTCCTCGCGCGCATGTTCGCCGCCGAGGGCGACGGCGACACGTCGCTCCGCTTCTACGACGCCGCGGTGCCGCCGAACCCGGCGCCCGAGGCGCGCGGCGCGGGCTTCGCGTCGAGCGGCGTCGCCGCCACGCCGGCCCCGGGCACGCTGCGCCGCGCCCGCTTCCTCGAGCGCTACGTGCGCGAGAACGTCGCGGCCGGCTCGTGGACCGGGCGCGACCGCCTCCTCGAGCGGTACGACGACCTGCTCGTCGTCGAACACGCGACCGGGGCGCTCCGCGAGGTGGACGCCGTGGTGGGCGCGTTCGCCCCCGGCGCGCCCGCGCCGGTGCGCGTGGAGGTGCGCGTGTACGCGGCCGCCGCGGGCGGCATCGCGGACGCGGTGCGGCTCCTCGAGATGCGGGCGCGGCAGGGCGAGCCCGGGACGTCGGTGGTCGCCCGCGCGCCGACGCTCGACGAACAGGTGCACCTCCTCAAGGGTTCGACCTCCCTCGTGCCCATGGCCCAGGCCTCCCTGCGTCTGACGGGGCGCCACACGACGCTCGTGCGCTTCCGCGAGCCCACGGCGGCGTGCCCGTGGTACGTCGACCGCGACGCGGCGGCCCCGCTCGTGATCCCCGACCGCGACGCGACCTACGGGCTCGACCTCGACCTCTACGCCGAAGACCTCCCCGGCGCGAAGGGCTACGCCGCGGTGTCGGCGGTGGCGACGGTGCGGCGGCCGGAGCGACCGCGTCTGCTGCCGCTCGCGACCGGCAACACGCGCGTCCCCTCGTTCCTCACGCAGGTCGTCGAGGCCGACCGCCGGGTCCCCCACGCGGGGAGCCTCGCGCTGCTGTCGCTCGCGAACCCGTTCCGCGCGAACGGCGCGGCGGGCGACGCCGCGGGCGGCACGCACCCCGACCTCCTCGTGTTCGTCGCCGTCGGCCCCGCCGACGGCAGCGCGGTGCCGGACGCGCCGCCCCCGTCGTCGTCCGCCGCGGACGGCGGCGTGACGCGCGAGCTCGACCTCGGCCCGCTCGCCGAACTGGTGGACGAGCCGGCGCCCGACGACTGGCCGTCGGCGCCGTTCGCCGACCCCTCGCGCCTCGACGCCGCGCGCCGGCGCCGCGACGCGTTCCTCTCGAGTTGGTTCGCGAACCGCCTCGCCCTCGCGCCGGGCGCGGGCACGGTGGTGGTCGCGGACGGCCGCGTGACCGCGACGCTCGCGGCGACTGACCACGCACGGCTCGTCGCGGAGGTCGAGCGGCTCACCGCCGACGCCGGCCGCCTCTTCACCGTCGAGGTCGAGGCCGTCGAGCTCCCGACCGAGGCCGCGACCGCCGCCCTGCGCGACGCCGGGCAGAAGGTGGACGACGCCGGCCAGCGGTTGTGGCGGCTCGACGAGACCGCCGCGACGCGGCTCGGCCAGCGCCTCGCGGACGCCCCGGCCACGTCGAGTCCGTTCGGGACGCGGACGCGGCTCGCGGCGCGCCACACGCAACTCGTCACCGCGCGCGTGCTGCGCTCGCGCTCCATCGTGGAGGAGTTCCGCGTGCAGCGCGACGCGGCGGGCGCCCTCCGCACCGTCCCGGTCAACGGCACCGCCGAGGAGGGGCTCGTCGTCTCGGTGCGCCCCGTCGCGAGCGTCGGTGGGCTCGCGACCCTCGACGTGTCGGCGGTCGTGGCGAGCATCGACAAGGTGGAGTCGTGGTCGCCGCCGGACGCGCCGGGCGGCGCGCCGTCGGTGATCCTGCCGCGCCACCGCGTCGAGCGCGCCGGCGGCCAGGGCACGTTCGGCGACACGGACACGATCGTGCTGGCCGTGCCGTCGCCGGGCTCCGACCGCGCACGGACGGTCCTCGTCCGTGTCCGCCACGTCAAGCCGTAGGCCCGTCGGCCTCGGGGTCGCCGGACCCGCGCGCCCGCGCGCGCGCGCATCGCACGGCCAGCGCGATCCCGAGCGTCGCGCCGCCGGCGTCGAGCAGCACGTCGAAGGTCGAGCTGCCGCGCGACGGCGAGAGCCCCTGCAGCAGTTCGTCGGCGGTCGCGAGCACGACGGCCGCACCGAGGGCGACGAGCGGACGTCCCCCCGGACGGCCGCCCGCGGGGACGGCGCGCCACACGAGCACGCCGAAGACGGCGTACGCGAGGGCGTGCCCGCCCTTGCGGAGCACGACGTTCGCGGCCTCCGCGAACGCCGGCGACAGCCCGAACGACCCGAGGAACGACGACGTCACGGCCCCCGTGGCCTCGGCGGACGCCCACGGGCCCGCCATGGCGAGGACCGCCGCGGCGAAGAGCACGGCGGGGAGCGCGCGGCGGGACATGCCGGGCCGAGGATACCCGTGCGAGGTAGGATCCCGCCGTGGCCGCCGTGACGCCCCCCGATCCGTCGCCCGACGCCGAGGCGGCCCCGGCCCACACGCTGCCCTGGTGGCGGCGGTTCGAGCGCCGCTCGGTCCTCAGCCTGGCGAAGCGGCTTGCGTCGCCGCGGGGACGCGCCCTCGCGCGCCGGGTGCCGGCGCTGGGCCTCGCGTCGCGGCGGTTCCTCGCGCGCATCGAGACCGCCCGCGTGCCCGTGTGCGGCGCGCCGTTCCGCCTCGACGTGATGCGCCGCTCCGTCTCGCGCAGCATCTACCTCGGCGGTCGCTGGCACGGCGACGTCGTCCGGATGCTGCGCACCCACGTGCGGCCCGGCTCCGTGACCGCCGACGTCGGCGCGAACGTGGGCTACATGGCGGTCCACATGGGCGAGGTGGCGGGGCCGGACGGGACGGTGCTCGCGTTCGAGCCCGAGCCCCGCAACTTCGCGGTGCTGGCCGAGAACGCCCGCCACGCCCGGTGGCGCAACGTGATCCCGTTCGCCGCCGCGGTCGGCGAGCGCGGCGGCGCCATCGACCTCTACCTCTCGCCGCGCGACGGCGGCGACCACCGCACCGTCGCGACGGACGGCGAGCGTCGGCACATCCGCGTGCCCGTCGTGTCGCTCGACGAGTTGGCGGCGCAGCGGCGCACGCCGATCCACTTCGTGAAGATGGACATCCAGGGCGCGGAGGGCGCAGCGCTGCGCGGCGCGCGCGAGGTCCTCGCGCGGCCGGAGTTGCGCGGGCTCGTCCTCGAGTTCTGGCCCGACGCCCTGCGCGAGGCTGGCGAGGACCCCGAGGCGGTGCTCGGCACCCTCCACGCCGCAGGCCTGCGCTGCGTCAACCACCCCGACCTCGACACCGACCCCCGCGCCTACCTCTCGGCTTCCGACGCGTCCCACGACCTCTTGTTCCTCCGGTAGCCGTCGGCCCGAGAAGCGGCGTCCGGTCCCGGCGAGGGGCTGCGACCCGCCGCGGACGGGACGCGAGGCCCGGCGGCAGAGCGCCCCGCAGAGCGCCCCGCAGAGCGCCCCGCAGGGAGCCAGGGGCGTCCGGGGGAGACGGGCCTCAGGGAGCGCCGGGCCTCAGGGAGCGCCGGGCCTCAGGGAGCAACAGGCGCCGAGGCCAGGTGCGCGCGAAGCGCGTCCTCGCTCACGCCAAAGAGCCGGTGGAGCGTGGCGACGAGCTCCGGCCCCACGGGCACCTCCCGACGACCGGTCGGCGTAATCACGTCGATGCGCCCGACGTCCTCGCCGAACCACCGGATCTCGTCGCCCACGCGGCGCGCGAGCCGCCCCGGACGGGACGGAAGCCCGCGCACCGCCTCGACCCACAGCCGACGGTATGCGTCCGGCGGCGCGGGCATCGGCACCAACGAGTACAGCGGCGTCCGCGTGCCCGCGCGCGTCGCCTGCACCAGCACCAGCAGCGCCCCGCACCGCGGCTCGAGCTCGTACCGGAAAATGCCGTCGTCGAGCGCCGCGCCGGGCCAGACCGGGAGCCCGTGGCCCACGAGGAACGAGGGGTCGTAGAGCCGCGGCCCGTCCTCGCCATACACGATCGTCGCGGCGTGCGGGGCCTCCTTGCGCAGGTGCTGCCCGAGCGCGGTGTGCGCGTTCGCGCCGACGCCGCGGAAGAGGTCGGCAAGCGCGTACGCCAGCGAGAAACACGTGCCCCCGAGGCCCGCGCGCGCGACGTCGTCGAGGAGCCGGTCGGTGCCGCGCGGCCACTGCGCGGGCTCGGCGGGCCGCTCGCGGCGACGCGCCAGCGCCGAGAAGGTCTCGTATGGCACCGCCTGGACGAAGCGGCGGTACACCCGGTCCACGCGCTCGGCGACGGCACACGTCGCCAAGGCCTCGGGGTCGAGGTCGAGGCGACGCAGCCGGTGGCGGGTCAGAACATCCACCGCGGGACTCCAGCCGGCGTGCCCCCGCACACGGGGTGACCGGGCTGATCCCATTCTACGAGTCTCCGGAGCCTCCGCTGGAGACGGCCACCGGAGGAGGGCCCCCGGGCTTCGCGTCGCCGGCGCCCCGCACCCGGGCGTGGATCCGCCCCGCGACCGCCCAGGCGAGCCGTCCGACGACGGCGGAGAGGATCAACGACCCCACGATGTCCGACGGCCAGTGTTTGCTCCAGTACACGCGGGCCACGCCCACGAGCAACGCGTACAGCCACGCGAGCACGCCCACGGGCCAGGGCGCGGCGATCGCCAGGATCGCGGCGATCCCCCCGGCGGTGATCGTGTGGCTGCTCGGGAACGACGGGCTCGTCGGCGGGTACGCCCTCGCGACCAACTTGTCGGGCTGGCTCGCGCACGTGGCGCGCTCGAACGGCCCCATGAGCACGTGTTCGCGGCCGAAGGCCGTCCCGGGGCGGTCGCGAGGGACGAGCTTCCAGCAGGCCATGCGCACGCCGTGCAGCGCGCCAACGCAGAGCAGGACCGCCAGGAGCGCGCGCGGCGCCTGCGCGCGGGCCCGCGCGGCGAGCAGCCCGAGGAGCGCCAGCAGCGCGAAGGCGAACGCGCCGAAGACATCGTCGTTGAGCGCCTGCGCGACGACGTCGCCCCACGCCGGGTCGAACTCGCACGTCAGGAAGCGGAGGAGGCGGAGGTCGAGCGCGTGCACGGCGCGCCTACCCTACCGACCCGCCGTGCCGTCGTTGCGCGGGAAGCGGACGGTGACGGTGGTGCCGCGCCCGGGCGCGCTGTCGAGCACGACCTTCGCGCGGTGCGCGTCGGCGTAGCGCCGGACGAGCGCGAGCCCGAGCCCGACGCCTCGGGCCGTGCGCGTGTCCTCGCGGCCCCCGCGCGAGAATGCCTGGAACAGGCGCCCCTGCTCGGCCTCGGGGATGCCCGGCCCGCGGTCCGCGACCACGACGTCGACGGTGCCGGCGCCCGGGCGCACGGCCACGCGGACGTCCTTCGTCGGCGCGTGGGCGGAGTACTTGACCGCATTGTCCACGAGGTTGACCACGAGGGCCCGCACGAGGCCGGCGTCGAAACGCAGGGGCGCGAGGCCCGGCGCGACCTCGACGGCGACGGGCACGCCGGCGGCCCGCGCCGCGGGGTCCACGAGCGCGACGGCGTCGCGCACGCACGCGCCGAGGTCGCCCGGGACGGCCGTCACGGTGGCGGAGCCGCGGTCGAGCGCGGCGAGCTCGAGGACCTGGTCCACCAGGCTCGAGAGCCGCTGCGTCTCGCCGACGATCCGGTCCGCGTAGTCCTCGGGGGTCTCGCCCTCGGGCACCCAGCCCTCCTTGAGCATGTCGGCGTACATGCGGATGCTCGCGAGCGGCGTCTTCAGCTCGTGGGTGACGGCCGCGACGAAGTCCTGCTTGCGTTCGGCGACCTCCATCTCGCGGCGCACCGTCCGCGCGACGACGAACAGCCCGATGGCGGAGACCGCGAGCAAGCCCGCGACCAACAGGCCGTACCGCAGGAGCGACGCGCGCCGCTCGGCGTCGAGCGCCGTGTCGGCCGGCTCGGCGACGACGAAGAGCCCCGGCCAGGACGCGGGCGTCGCGGGTCCCGGGTCGGGCGGGCCCCCGAGTCGGTCGAGGAGCGATCCGCCGGCAACGCGGCGCGCGAATGTGGACGCGGTGCGGAGATCCGGGAGCGGCCCCGTCCACGGCGCCGTCCCGCGCGCGACGACGACGTCGCCCCCGACCGGCGTGAACGCCGCGGGGAACGACCTCCCGGCGTCGACGACGTACCCCTGGAGCAGCCAGCGATCGCGCGGCGCACTGCGCCGTGCCGCCGCGGCCTCCCCCGGGATCCAGACGACCCGCCAGGCGACGACGTCGAACGCTCCCGGGACCTGCGGGTCGCGCAGGAGGTACGTGAAGGGCGTGACCGTCACCTCGACGACGTCGGCCCCGGCCGGGGACGCGGCCGGCGCGGGCGCACCGCCCGGCGCGGCCGGCGCGGCGACGTCCGTCGCGGTCGGGGCCGCCGGCGCGACCGGCCCGGCGGCCTGGCGCTTCTGGAAGTTCTCGAGGTAGTTCGTGGCGCGGTTCGACCCCGCGGCCACCTGCACCTCCTCGAGCAGTTGCCCCGCCTCCTCGTTCGCCATCACGATCTGGACCGGGACCTTCACCGCGGGCGCGGTGGCGACGCCCGGGTCGCGCGACGCGCGCTCGAGGATCGCCCGGAGCCGCGGTGCGAAGCCTTCGACGAGCGTGGCGCGCCACGCCACGTCGGGGCCCGGGAACAGCTCGGGGCCCGCCACGACGCCCTGGGAGAGCGTCCACTGGAACCACCCGAGGACCCGCGGATCGTCGGGCGCCGCCGCGAGCGGCGACGAAACGAACGCGGGCCCGTTCGCGACGAGCGCGTCGGCGGGCATGTACCGCGCCTGGTACTGGAAGTAGGGCCGGGCGCTCTCCCGGGCGCGCACGACCTCGAGCTCGGCCGCCTCCTCGTCCACGAAGCGACGCACCTCCGCCGCCGCGTGCCGGCGGGCGTCGGCGCGGCGGGTGCGGTCCTCGCGGGCGACGCTGTAGAGCCCGAACCCCGCGATCAGCAGCGCCGGGACGACGAGCAGCAGCGCGTACGACAGGAGCGGGCGGCGGCGTTTCACGCGCCCCCCCACCGGTAGCCCGCGCCCCGCACCGTGAGGACGATCGCGGGCTCGGCCGGGTCGCGCTCGATCTTCTTGCGCAGCGCGGCGAGCGTGTTGTCGACGGTGCGGGTCTCCACCGCCGCCGACTTGTAGAGCCACACCTTCAGCAGGAATTCGTCGCGGGTGACCACGTTCCCCGCGCGGCTCCGCAGGTACCGCAGGATCTCCCCCTCGCGCGGCGTGAGCGGGATCTCGGCGTCCCCCCGCTTCGCGAGGAGCCGCCCGAGGTCGAACGCCACGCCGTCGCACTCGAACCGCTCGCCGTCGCCGCGGTCCATCCGCGCGCGGCGCAGTTGCGCCCCGACGCGCGCGATCACCTCGGCGAGCGCGAACGGCTTCGCGACATAGTCGTCGGCGCCGCCCTCGAGCCCGCGCACGCGGTCGGCCTCGGCGCCGCGGGCCGTGAGCATGATCGTCGGGACGCGGTGGCCCTCGCCCCGCAGGCGCCGGATCACGTCGAACCCGGAGGCTCCCGGCAACATCACGTCGAGGAGGAGCACGTCGATGCCGCCCCGCCGGACGGCCTCGTAGCCCTTCAGCCCGTCCTCGGCCACGTCCACGTCGTAGCCCTGGAACCGGAGCGCCTCGGCGAGCCCGCGCGCGAGGGCGGGCTCGTCCTCGACGATCAGGACGCGGGGGGCGGCGGGCATCGGCAGGGCTCCGGGGACCGAGGATACGAGCGCGGGGCCGGGAACGTGGGTTCCCGACCCCGCCGGAGGCCACGGGCCTCGCGTCACTTGAGCGAGGCCGTCTCCACCACGAGGACCTGGCGGCCCGCCACCTGGAGGAGGACGTCCCCCTCCTGAGCGAGGCGCGCGTTCTCGTCGCCCGTGGTCGTGGCGAGCAACTCGAAGAACCGCGGCGACCAGCGGACGACGACCTCGTCCGCCCGGCTCGCGTCCTTCACCTCGGCGTCCACCCACACGGCCGCGCGGGCCTGCACCTGGGTGCGGTTGTAGAACGCGCGGTTGCCGACCTGCCGGACGACGCCGACCCTCAGCTCCTCGACGTCGCGGCCGCCCTCCTTCTGCTTGAGGAGGCCGGGGCTGAAGCCGCCGCCGGCGGACCGCCCGTCCGCGGGCGTCTGCGCCTCGCCGGGCGCGGCGGGGGTGGGGGTCGAGGGCGGCGCCTTGTCGGCGCCGCGGCGGCCGGCCTGGTTCGCGGCCTGCGCGAAGCCGCCCGCGTCGTCGCGGTCGGCGAGCTCGCGGGCTCGCGAGAGCTCGTCGCCCGCCCGCAGCCGGTTCGCCGCGAGGGAGCCGTGATCGGCGGTCTCGTCGGCGAGGAACGAGGTGTACTCGGTCATGATCCCGAACTTCGTCGAGAGCGCGACGATCTCGTCCACGAGTTCCTTCTCCTGGCGACCGGAGATGCGGATCCCGTCGATGAGCTCGGCGATGCGGCGGACGGCCCACACGCGGGCGGGGAAGTCGTCGCGCAGGCCCTGGCCCTCGCCGCCGGCCTGGAGCTTGTAGTGGAATTCGCGGCCCTGCCCCCCGTCGCGCCCCGAGAGGACCACGTCCACGGGGCCGCCGCCCTTCTTGAAGCGCCCGGCGACGATCACCTGGCTGCCGCGGAAGAGATCGGGCATGACGCCCGGCAGCACGCCGGACACCTGCATCCCGCCGAGGTCGAGCTTGACGTCGGTGAGGACGGGGTAGCGGAGCTTCTCGTACAGCGCCGCGACCTTGCGCTCGACGTCCTCGCCGGGGCGCACGTAGGCGGGCACGCCATGGTTGCCGAGCGCGATGCGGTCGAGCAGCGCGGCGTTCACCGTGGTGCCGAGGCCGAAGGTGAAGATGCTCGCCTTCGCCGTCGCGTTCCACGCCGCGACGCGCTTCACGATCTCGTCCGGGTCGGTGGTCTCGCCGAGCGTGGGGCGGCCGTCCGTGAGGAACAGCAGCACGCGCGGGAGCCCGGGCGTCCCCGGCTGGGTGAGCGCGGTCTTGAACGCGTCCACGATCTTCGTGCCGCCGGTGGCGCGCAGGCCCTCGACGAACTCGAACGCCTCCTGCTGGCTCGCCTTCGTCGCCTTGCGCGGCGCGTCCCACAACGCGACCACGTCGGAGGAGTACGTGATCACGTTGAACACATCGCCCTCGTTGAGGCCCCCGAGCACCTGCCGCAGCGCGGCGCGCGTCTGCTCGAACACGACGCCGGCCATGGAGCCGGAGACGTCGACGCAGAAGGTGATGTCTTTCGGCTTCGCGGCCTCGGCCTTCGCGTCCGGCACCGACGGCGCGGCGAGCAGGAGGAAGTAGCCGCGGTCCTCGCCGCGGGGCCAGTGCGTCAGCAGGGTCGCGGCGACGTCGCCCGCCTGCTCGCCCCAGTAGAGGAGGAAGTCGGTCTCCGGGCGGATCTGCTTCGCTTCCATCACGGCGCGGAGGTGCTTGCCGTCCTTGCGCGTGACGACGACGTCGTGGGTCGGGCAGTAGACCGCCCCGACGCCGGTCTCGCTCGCCACGTCGACGGCGACGCGCACGTCGCGCAAGGGCTTCGCCGAAAACTTCTCGGTGTTCAGCGGGTAGACGAGCTCGACGGTCTCGCCATCCTTCGGCAGGAGCTGGTCGTACTCGAGCACCAGCTGCCGTGCGCCGCCGGCGGGGATGGGGAAGATCGACGCGCGGAAGAAGTCGCGGCCCACGTACTCGACGAGCGCGGGGTCCTTCTGCCGCCGGACGATCTCGTCGTAGATGCGGCGGGCCTCCTCGGCCTTGAGGAGGCGGCCCTCCATGGGCTTGCCGTCCACCATGAGTGTCACCGCGTTCACCATGGCCCCGGTCGGCACCGGGAACACGTACTCCGTCTCGAGGGGCACCGACGACAGGTTCGTGAACTCTTGGTCCACGCGCACGCGGGCCTTCTGCCCGGTGACGCTCACGTCCACGTGGTGGTACGTGACGGCCCAGTCGCCGCGCACGCGCCGGTCGGGGCGCGTCGGGACGAGGAAGCCGTCGGCCCGCGCGGGGGCGGCGGCGAGGACGGCCATGCCGAGGAGGGCGACGGCGAGCAGGCAGACGAGCGGGCGGACGGCGAGGCGACGCATGGGGAGGCTCCGTGGGAGTCGGTCGTACCCCTTCGGACGGGCTCCCCCAGCAAAAGTTCTGCACATCCCTGCGCGACGCCGGGCGAGCCCCGGTTCGCGCGCCGCCGGCGCATCGGAGGCGTCGCAGCCCGGCCGCGACGGCCTTCGCACCGGGGTCCCGGAGCCCGGTCGCGCCGCCGTCAGCGCGGGCCGACGGGACCATCGGGGTGGCGCTCCCACCACCACGTCCAGTTGCGACGCAGGGCGACGCGCCCTGCGGGCGAACGGCCCGTGACGGGACCGAACGAGCGCCGCGCGAGCGACGCGAGGCCCGCCTCGGCCCCGCGCGCGAGTTCCTCGGACGGGTCCTCGAGCGCGGCCAGCAGCGTGGCGAGCTCCCGCCGGTCGCCGAGGAGCGCGAGGCGGTGCGCCACCCAGAGGCGCTCGGTCGGCGTCGTCGCCTTCGGGAGCAGGCCGTGGAGGTCGTTGCGCGCCTGCGCGGAGGCGTCCGCCCCGACCCGCGGCGGGAGCTCGTCGACCGCGCGCCGCAGCGGCCCGAACGGGAGCGGGAAGCCCTCGTCGGCGGGCGACGGCGGGAACACCGGCGCCGCGCCGGGGACGCCCTCGGCGGCCGGCGCGACGACGCGGACCTGGCCGCTGCCGAGGCGCGCGAGCGGCTCGAGCACCGTGCGCGCCTCCGCGCCCAGCGCGACCGCGTGGAGCTCGCACCCGCGCAGGAGGTTCATCCGCGCCACGTCCTCGAGGAGCGCCGCCGCGTCGGCGAACCACGGTCGGCCGGTGACGAGGTTCGCCGTCTTGTCCCAGTCGTCGCAGCTGGGCACGCCGTCGGAGAGCACGAACATCGTCGTCGCCCCCCGTCCGAGCAGGGCCACGGCGTCCCCGCCGAAGGGCGACGCCCCGTCGTTGCCCAGCAGGGTCATGCCGAAGGCCCGTCGCAGCCCGCCGTGCAGGTTGGTCGTCCCGCGGTGGGCCCCGCGCGCGGCGCCGTCGAGGTCGCGGCACGCCGCGGCGACGTTCTGCGCCGTCGCGGGCACGAGGCCGGGCGTCGATGGGATCGCCCGCGCATCGGTCCCGAAGAGCACGACGGCGAACGACATCGTCGTCGGCAGCGTCCGGAGCGAGGTCTTCGTGACCTCGGCGACCGCCTGGCGCGCGGTCTTCACGCGGCGCCAATCGACGGCGGCCCCGGGCGCGGCGCCGGCGCGGTCGGTGCGGCCGAGCGCGCGGAGCGCGTCCCGCGTCTCCGGGGTGAGGGGGTCGTCCATGGAGCCCGAGGCGTCGAGGACGTACACGACGCGGTCGCCGGTGGCGTCGAGGTCGAAGAAGCTCGCCGTCGCGCCGGCGGTGTGCCCCTCGTGAGCGTGGTCGGGGTGCGCGTCCACGCGCTCGAGGAGCGACCGCCAGACGAGCGGGTCCGTCGAGACGTCGTCGGTTTCGAAGGCGCGCGCCAGCGAGCGCGCGACCTCGAGCTTCGTGCGCAGTTCGGGGGCCTGGGTCTCGACGTATTCTGCGATGGCGAGCACCGCGGAGCGGAACGGCGGGGTCCCGGCGCGCCCGGGTTGCGCGGCCACCACCGCGGCCCACGCCTCCACGAGGAGGGCGCCGGCCTTCCCCTCGCCCCACTGCCGCCGCACCGCCGCGGGCGCGAAGTCGAGGGCCACGGGGTCGGCCCAGGCGGCGAGCGCGCGGATCGCGGCGGCCCGCAACTCCGGGCGGACCTCGGCCTCGACGGCGGCGGCGTGGACGGTCTCGGGGCGCCGGGCGTACTCGCGCAGGAGCGACCGGTGCCACAGCCAGAGGTCGCCCACCTCGGCGCTCGCCCGACGCCACGCCTGCAGGCGGTCGAGCGCGACGTCGGTGCGCGCGGTCTCGCAGGCCGTCGAGACGAGGAGGCCGCGCAGCGTCTCGTCCTTCGCCGCGCGATAGTCCGCCACGAGACGCGCGAACGCCTCCGCGGTGTCGGCCTCGACGAGGCCGCGCCACGCCCGGACGAGCGTCGCCGGCGACGCCGCCGGCTCGCCGGCGCCCGCGCGCGCCGACACCGGCCCCCACGCCACGATCGCGAATGCGAACGCGAGGAAGACGCGCCGTCGGGGAGGCCGAGACGTCATCGGGGTGCGTGCATCGTAGCCCTCAGACCGGCGCCGGCGCGCCCCGGACCCACCGTCCCGTCCGCGGCACCCGGCGGCCCCCCGCCTCGGTCCGGGACCGCGGCCCCGGCGGCCCCGACCGGCCCCGCTCACGCCCGTTCGTGGGGCAGGAACAGGCGACGGTATTCCTCGAACGCCTGACGGTCGGTCATGGAGGCGAGGTGGTCGCACACCGCCCGCGGCACGCCGACCTCGTCGGCCCACGCCTTCCACGGCCGATCGAGCGTCGCGGGGTCGCTGGTGTAGGCCGCGAAGATCTCGCGCAGGAACCGGCGGCCCTTCTGGGCCATGCGCACGAGCCGCGGGTGGCGGTAGAAGCGCTCGTGCAGGAGCCGGGCCAGCGCGCGCTGCAGGCGCCCGAACGCGTCGGAGTAGCCCACGAGCAGGTGTGGGTGCGCGCGGACGGCGTCGGGCGCGCCGACGCCCGCCGCGGCGATCCGCGCCGACGTCGCCGCGAGGAGGTCGGACACGCACGCGTCGAGGACGCGCTTGACGGCGGTCGAGACCTGGAGCGGCCGCGGCAGGTCGGCGTGTTCGGCCACCACGCCGTCCCACGTCGCGCCCCACAGGTCGGCCTCGCGCATCTCCTCCGGCGTCACGCACCCGGCGGCGATGCCGTCATCGAGGTCGTGGGACGTGTACGTGAGGTTGTCGCACACGTCCACCAACTGCGCCTCGAGCAGCGGGCGGCAGCGCTCGAAGCCGAGGGCGCGCTTGTCGCCCGGGGCGTGCATGGCGAACGCCTCGCGGACCTCGTAGGAGAGGTTGAGGCCGCGGAACGACGCGTAGCGGCGCTCCAGGACGTCCACGTTGCGGAGCCCGTGGGCGTTGTGTTCGAAGCCGCCGTGATCGCGCATCAGGTCGGCGAGGGCGGCCTCGCCCGCGTGCCCGAACGGCCCGTGGCCGATGTCGTGGGAGAGCGCGATCGCCTCGGTGAGGTCCTCGTTGAGCCGCAGGGCCCGCGCGAGCGTGCGCGCGACCTGCGAGACCTCCATCGTGTGGGTGAGCCGGGTGCGGTACGAGTCGCCCTCGTGGTTGACGAAGACCTGCGTCTTGTACTCGAGGCGGCGGAAGGCGGCGGCGTGGATCACGCGGTCGCGGTCGCGCATGTATGCGGTGCGGAACGGGTGCTCGGGCTCGTCGTGGACGCGCCCGCGCGTGGCGTCGACGCGCATGGCGAACGGGGCCAGTTCGCGGTCCTCGCGCGCCTCGATGGCCTCGCGGGAGAGCGAGGCCCCGGGCGGCACCGGCGCGAGGCCCGGCGACCCTCCCGACAAGGACGGCAGCGGGACGGCAGGGAGGTCGGGGTCGCGGGTCACGGGTGGATCCTAGGAGGAAGAGGTCGGTCGGGCGCAGCGCGGAATCGCGTGCCCCGGGGTCGGACGAAGCGGTTCAATGGCCCGCGTCGTGGACCCGACGCCGCCCCCGCCCGCGCCCTCCCCTCCGTCCTCGCCCCGGGGCCTGCTCGCGTTGCTGGGAATCCTGCTGGTCGTCGCCCTCGTCGTCGCGTGGGGGCTCGGCGACGCGTGGATGCGGTGGTTCCCGCGAGCGGCAGGTCGGTAGCGGGGTCGATCGTTCGTGTGTTGTTCGGTATCGCGCCGGGGGCGCCCGTGGCACGATGCTGGGGCGCGTCCAAGGAGTCCCGTGCGCAAGGTCGTCCCCCTCCTGCTGCTGTTGGTCCTCGGGGGCGTGGCCCTCCTGCTCCTGCGTCCGCGGGGCGACGGACCCGTCGTGGGCGACGCGGTCGACGACGCCGGGCCCGCGGTCGGCCGGGCGCCCGCCGCGGTGGACGCCTCGCTCGCGCGCGCCGGCGGCGCGGCCCGTCCCCGGGCG
>Ga0163144_10004943_pt1 | contig 29823 bp, 17 predicted proteins | sample OliLak19BULKMAT1_FD_123175 | JGI IMG/M metagenome (GOLD analysis project Ga0163144, IMG submission 123175) | Freshwater microbial mat bacterial communities from Lake Vanda, McMurdo Dry Valleys, Antarctica - Oligotrophic Lake LV.19.BULKMAT1 | ecosystem: Environmental > Aquatic > Freshwater >...
GGCTTGTGCTTGGCACGGAGGAATTCAACCGAAGGTTGATGATCAAACGTAATTCCTCCGTGCCTTCCGAAACAAACAGCGCGCAAGCGCCCGGTCTGGGCTTGTGCTTGGCACGGAGGAATTTGCGTTTAGTCTACCGCCTCGATGATTGAGCTCGAAGGCGTGGTCTTTCCGTTCGAGGACACTGGTGAGGCGCCACTCTCGCTCTTGCCGCTCGCAGCCCGACGCGCGCTCGACGTGGTGGGGTTTCGCCTTCCGCTCGAAGGATATCAATCGCTCTCGATGGACGAGCGAGCAGATCTCGCGTTCGCTGGCAGTGTCGACAGCGTCGACGCCGGCGTGGTCGAGCGCATCGTCAAGCGCAGCACGATGCCCGCCGCGCGCATCAAGCCGGTCGCAGATCCGGATCCGCAGAACCCGCCAGACCAGCTCACCGCGGCGCTCGGTTCGAGACGAGCCATCGAGCCGCTGACCTGGACCAAGCTGAGGGCGCTCGACCGCTACACGTTGGTGCACGTCATGCGACGGTCCATTGCGCACGATGATCCGAGCCGCCTGGAGGCGGCGCTGCTCGAGATCTTGCCGAAGCGAGACCGCGTAACGGCAGCGCCCCGGCGCGACGCTGCGCCCACGTCTCGCCGACGCGACTCCCGCGAAGACAACGACCTTCCCGCCGCTTCGACGAGAAGCCCACTCAGTCAGCGCGAGGCGCTGCCAGCGGCGCTCGGCGGCTTCTTCGGGAACGAGCTGGAAGGACGCCCCGCGTCGGCACCCCCACCTCGTCCCGAGTCGTTGTGGTCGCCACCCCCAGCTCGAGACTCTGCTGATCATCGGTCGGCCCCGATCTCCGACGTGCCGCCGGTGCTCGGACCCAGCCGAGCAGCGAGCAATTTGCCCGCAGAGAGGCGGCCAGCAGAGGGGCGGCCGGAGCGCGCACCGGCGGACGACGCCCCGACCATCAGCACACACCTGACGGAGGATGGCGACGTACACATGGTCGATGTCGCCCACAAAGTTCCGACTTTGCGGCGCGCGACAGCGACCGGCTCGGTGTACATGCGCCCCGACACGGCGCAGCGGGTTGCCCGCAATGACGCACCCAAAGGCGAAGTGCTCGCTACCGCGCGCATCGCCGGGATCATGGCGGCCAAACAAACGCCGCACCTGATCCCGCTGTGTCACCCCATCGCGCTCACCAGCGTCGAGGTACTGATCGATATCGATACCCCCTCCGGCATCGTCAACGTCACGGTGGTGACCGAGGCCTTCGATCGCACCGGCGTCGAGATGGAGGCTCTCACGGCAGTGAGCGCTGCGTGCCTCACGATCTACGACATGCTGAAGGGCATCGATCGCGATCTGACCATCAGCGACATCCGCTTGGTCCAGAAGAGCGGCGGTCGAACACGCGCGTGATCACACCTCGAATCCGCTCGAGCGAGCTCAGCCTGGACGAGGCAACGCGCGCCGTTTCCCACTCGGCAGCAGGCGCAGTCGCTACATTTCTGGGAGTCGTGCGCGACAACAACGAGGGTCACGCGGTGACCTTGCTCGAATACGAAGCGTACGGCTCGATGGCCGAAGCCGAGCTCCGCCGCATCGAGGCGGAGATCGCCGCGGAGCTCCCCGGCGCGCGCGTGTTCGCCAGTCACCGCATCGGCCCGCTGCAGGTGGGAGACGTCGCGGTGATTTGCGCCGTGAGCACCGTCCACCGCGGCGAGGCCTTCCGAGGCTGCAAGAAGCTCATCGACGAGATCAAGAGTCGCCTCCCCATTTGGAAGCGAGAGCACGGACCCGATGGGCCGTATTGGGTCGGCTGGCAGGACGCCCGCTGCACCGACCACGATCATTCGGAGTAGCGGGCTAGCCGCTCGGCTCTTCAGGAGGCGCGGGCGCTTTCTTCTTCTTTTTTACGACGGGCACCGCCGGCGCATCTTCGTCGCTCGCAGGCTTGGGTGAATCATCGACCTCTGCCACTTCCCGCTCGGCCGGTTCGTCCTCGACAACAGGCTTTTCGGCGTCCCGGGCCGGCTCTCGCTTCACCCGACGCTGCTTTGCGTCCACGGACTTCTTCTTCGCGGCGAGGGTTGCCGCCTTCTTCGGACGGGGCTCGTCGTCTTCGAGCTCGAGCGCCAAAAGCTCGAGCCGGTCGCGCTCGGCGATGATCGCGCGCTGCTCGGCCCACGTCGCTGGCGCCGGGTAGTTCTTCGACATCCGGAGCACGTAGATGCCAATCGCAACGAAGCCGAAACACGCGTACTGAGCCGGGGTCAGCCCCAAGTAACGAGGGTCACCCTCGTGCGCTCCGCCACCTTCGATCCGCAAGAAATCGAGGATGAAACGAACCGGCGCGTACGCGATGCACTGCCAACCTGCCCAGAAGCCGAACGGCCTCGGCTTGCGTGGCCAGAGGATCATGAAGGTCAGCGCCAGCGGAATGGCCAGCACCATCTCGGTCAGGCCCAGGTCGAAGCGACCGACAGTGAGGGTCGGATCGTACAAAAACCCGATCTGCCTTTTCGCTTCCGCGTTCCAGATCAAGTTGGGGTGAAACTCGGGGAACTGCACACCTGCCCACGACATGGTTTCGCGGCCTGGGTGATCATGCACCGTCGCGCAGCCTGCGCGGCCGATCACCCACGCCAGCGGGAACGCCGAACAAACCGTATCCATGTACGGCATCACGTCGCGTTCACCTTTGCGCCACTTGAACACGAACACGCCGGTGATGGCGCCAATGAAGCCGCCGAAGCTGGAGAGACCTTCCCAAAACTTCACCAGGTAGAGCGGGTCGGCGAGCACCTTCTCCGGCGTGTAGAAGATCGCGTCGAGCAGATGAGCGCCGATGAACCCGATGCCCACCACGTACAAGATGAAGCTATTCATCTTGTCGGCGGAGAGGCCCCGCTGCGTGGCTCGCTTCACCGCGAGGATCGAGCCGATGTAAACCGCCGACGCCACCAGCACGCCGAACGGCTTGATGCTATTGAACGGCGAGGGAAGGCCGAGCGGGATCTCGGGGATGTTGATATACGGGATGAGAGGTCCGGACACCGCGCGACTCTATTCAACCCGGAGGCCGCGCGCAAAGTACGTTTGATGGTCATCACGAAGCGAGCGCTGTGCCTGCCAGGATGTGGGTGCCGGGGTGCGTTTCAGTTCGGCGTCATGAAACGCCTGGCTGAGGCCGGGGAGACCTTCGATCTGGTGGCGGGGGCTTCCAGCGGCTCGATCGCAGGCGCCGTGACGGTGGCGGGCTTGGCTGCCGAGGGGCCGGACATGTTTCGGTCGATGTCGAGCACGAAGATCGTGTCGTCCAAGTACCTGCGGTCGGAGGGCTCGCCGTTCGGGATGGCGAGCATCGTCCGCGAAGCACTCACGCGCTTCGTCCCGAACGAGCGAATCGTCTCCAGCGAAACCGAGCTGCTCGTATCGACGACGCGCGCAAACCGCATGCTCAAGTCAGCCTACGAAAGCGCCAAAGCGCGCGTTCGCTCGATTCGCACGGGTAGACCAGCGGCCGCGCTCACGTCACCGTTTCCGTTTCGAGACCCGAGCCCGGTGAACGCACTCGCCTTGCGAGCCGATGCGCTGGTCGTGCATTCCAATCGCACCCGCCGTGACATGCACGACGTCATCGTCGCCAGCTGCAGCATTCCCGGCCTCTACGCGCGCCTGTCGGTGCTCGACGGCGAAGTCCACGTCGATGGCGGGGCCGCCGACAACACGCTGTTGTCCGAGCTGCTGGCGCGCGGGGCCACCGAGATCACCGTCGTCACGCCCTACCCCGGCGGCGCAGTATCGCCCACCATGTTCGAGCGTGAGCGCACGCCTGAAGTGCCACCGCATGTGCGGTTGCGGCTTATCTCGCCAGAGCGGCCGATTCGTCTGCGACATTTCGACTTCGATCCGGAGCGACTCGAAGAGGCCCTCGAGATGCCGTGGAAGATCGAGATTCTGGAGCCCAGCGCGGCGCCGCCGCTCGACGTTCTCGCGTCGGGGGGCGGCAGCCGATGAGCCGCGTCGCCGTCGCCACGCTGACGCTCAGCGACACACGCCAGAGCGCCGACGATTCGGGCGGTGCGCTGCTCGGCGAGCTGCTGCGCGAAGCCGGCTTCGAAGTAGCCTCGCACCAAATCGTGCGCGAAGAGGTGGACGCAATTCGGGCGGCCGTGCGCGCGCTGGCGGCAGACCCTGCGGTCGACGCTGTCGTCACCACCGGCGGCACCGGCCTCGCGCCGCGCGACCAGACACTCGCCGCGCTCGAACCGCTGTTCGAGCGCGAGATGGTCGGCTTCGGCGAGGCTTTTCGTCGGCTTTCATGGGACCAGATCGGCGCGCGCGCCGTGCTCTCCAACGCTTTTGCCGGTGTGGTCGACGGCACGATCGTCGCCGCTCTGCCAGGCAGCCTGAAAGCCATCCGGCTGGGCGTCACACAGCTGATCACGCCGATGCTCGCGCACGCGGTCGATATCGCGCAGGGCCGCACGTCCCACGGGCCACGCCCGGAGGTGCCCGCCGAGTGAGCGCGCCGGGCCCCCAGCTGCTCGGCTTCGAACAAGCGCTGGCCCAGCTGCTCGCCTCGGTGGCGCCACTTCCAGCCGAGCGCGTGTCCATCTTCGAGTCCGACGGGCGCGTGCTCGCGAGCGACGTCATCGCGCCCTATCCGCTGCCGATGTTCGACTACAGCGCGATGGACGGCTATGCCCTTCGCTTCGCCGATGTGCACGGCGATCGGCCGACAGAGCTGCCCGTTCCCACCACGAGCTCGGCCGGCGGTGAGCGGTCCGCGCTGGCCGCCGAGACTGCGTGCCGCATCTTCACCGGCGCTCCCCTACCCGACGGCGCCGACACTGTCGTGATGCAGGAGAACGTGGAGGCCTTCGATCGAGGCGGCGAAACCTGGGCTCGCTTTCAAGCGATCTCCAAAGCCGGCAGCCACATCCGTCGACAGGGCGAAGATCTGGCGGCGGGCGGGATCGCGATCGCGCGCGGCACGCGCCTCACGCCGGGAAAGGTCGCGCTCGCGGCGGCCCTCGATCGCGCTTCGCTCAGCGTCTCGCAGCGCCCCATCGTGACGGTGCTCGGCACAGGCGATGAGCTCCGCTCACCAGGCGACGCCGTGCGTCCCTCGAGCGTCGTCGAATCCAACGGCTTCTTCGTGACTGCCCTCGCCCGGCGGGTGGGAGCGACGGCGCGGCTCGGCCCTTTCGTGCCGGACGAAGAGGGGGCTGCCCGTGACGCGATCGCCGAAGCGATCCGAAGCTCCGACGTCCTCGTGACGATCGGCGGCGTCAGCGTCGGAACGCGCGACGTGGTGCGTCCTGCTCTCGAGGCGGCTGGCGTCAGCATCGATTTCTACAAGGTGGCAATGAAGCCCGGTAAGCCGCTGACCGTAGGCCGTCTCGGCAACAAGATCGTGCTTGGCCTGCCAGGCAACCCTGCGTCGGCCTCGCTGACGTTCATGCTCTTCGGCGTGCCCCTCTTGCGCGCACTCGCAGGAGATTCCCAGCCGCTCCCCACGCGCCGACGTATGCGCATCGAGGGAAACATCAAGCGGGAGCCCGGTCGCACCGAATTCGCGCGTGCAACCCTGACAATGCAAGCTGGCGAGGCTTGCGCGCGCTTGCTGCCGAACCAAGCTTCCGGCGCAGTGACGTCGTTCGCGGCTGCAGACGCGCTGGTGGTGATCCCCGCGGAGCACGGCCCGCTGTCGAGCGGCGAGCGCTGCGACGTCATCGCCATTGCCGACGTGTGAGTTTGGCCTGGCTGCCAAGCTCACCCCATTTTTGGTCACGCCGCCGCAAGCCGGAGCTAGTGAACTGGGTGGAGCGCTGCACGGCGAGCGCTCCGCCCTTTCACGACCGCTTCAAGCGTCGAGCGCATCACGAACTTTGCGCCCGAGCTCGCTGCTGCTGAACGGCTTGTTGATGAACCGCATACCAGGCGTGAGCACCCCGTGTGTCTCCAGCGCGTGGTCGGTGTAGCCCGACATGTAGAGCACGCGCAGCCCGGGCCGGACGCGGCCGACCTGTTCAGCGAGCTGCCTACCACTCATCTGCGGCATGACGACATCGGTCACCAGTAGATCGACGGTGCCTTCGTGACTGGCACACAGAGTCAGCGCTTCGTTGCCGTTGGCAGCGCTGATGACGGCATAACCGGCCGCGACCAACATGCGCGTCACGAGCTTGCGTACTGCCTCTTCGTCTTCGACGACGAGGGACTTGCTCCGGCATTTCGCCGAGTACGCGAGGCAAATGAATCGAGAAGCGCGTGCCCCGGCCGAGCTCGCTTACGACCGAGATCGTTCCGCCGCTCTGCTGCACGATGCCGTCCGCGAGGCTCGACGACACCGCTACGCTTCGGTCTCGATGCGGCGGAGGACCAGCTCCGGATCCGCCCACCAGTCCTTGTGGAGGACGGTGATAGTCTTCCAGCCGAACGCCTTCAGCACGGAAGGCTGGACCTGCACTACCTCGTCGACAGGGCGCGCGTGCTGAACGGGGTCGTCGATCAAGATCCCTAGCCGGTAGCGATCCTCGCCCGCCTTGCGAACGCCGAGGTTGCAGCGAAATTCCGATGTGCCGACGCCGATGTCGACCTCGTGGCCGCGCTCTCGGAGTGCCCTGGCGAGCCGCTCCTCGAGGGACCGTCCGGTGGCCGAAGACTCGCTCGCCGTCGCGCGGCGCGTGTAGTTGGCGAGCGCGACCTGCGCCTCGCCGGTGGCCCCGATCGACATGGCCTCGGCGTAGCGCAGGTAGTTGCGGAGGCAGGCGGCGCCGTCGTTGTAGTCGTTCGTGATGGCCGTCCATCGGACCGAGCTCACGACGGCGAGGTGGTGCTTGGCGCGCGAAAAGATGACGTTGAGGCGCTTCTCGCCGCCGCTCTTGTTGATGGGGCCGAAGTTCATCAGCATCTTGCCGCGCGGGTCGGGGCCGTAGCAGACGCTGATGACGATGATGTCGCGCTCGTCGCCCTGGACGTTCTCGAGGTTCTTCACGAAGAGGCCGACGTGCTGGCCGTCCTCCTCGCGCTCTTGCTCCGCCTCGCAGCGCACGCGAAACTCGTGATCTTCCTCGCCGAGCTCGCGTAGCGCTTCCTCGATTTCGCCCTGCTGCGCCTCCGAGAAGGCGACGATGCCGATGGTGCGGCCGCTGGCCTTCTGCAGGAGGCCGCGTACGAGCTCGGCGATGTAGCGCGCCTCGCCCCCGTTGCGGCGCTGCTCGTACTGCGAGTCCTTCATCATGTGAAAGCTGATCGAGCGCTCGAGGAGGGCTTCGGCGCCGCGCGCGCCGTCTGCCGCTTGCGTCGCCAGGATGGGGTCGCGCACCGCCGTCCGCGCGACGGCAGGCACGGTCAAGAGCTTGCCGTCGTAAAAGACGCGGTTCGAGAACGTGATGAGCGCCTCGTCACGGCTGCGGTAGTGCCATCCGAGCATTGTCGACGGCAGCGTGCGACCCGCGTGCGTCAGCAAGCTCCGTGCGTCCAGCTCGTAGCCGCCCGTCACGTCGTCCTCGTCGAGCTCGTCGAGCTCCTTCGAGGCGCCGAAGAAGTTCGTGGGCGGAAGCTGCATCTCGTCGCCGACGACGATGGTCTGCGCGCCGCGATGGGCGGCGGGGACGGCATCCTCGAGCGGGATCTGGCTCGCCTCGTCGAAGATCACGACGTCGAACGAGGCCTCGAGCGGCAGCGTGTCGGCGACGCTGAGCGGACTCATCAGCCACACCGGCTTCAGATCGCGGACCACGGGGCCGGAGGCGCCGGCGGCCAGATCGCGGATGGACTTGAATCGCGTGACCTTACCGAACTCGTGCTCGAGCTCCTTGCGGCCCGCGGCGTAGGCTCGTTTCTGCGCCTTGGCCTCGCGGCTCAGCGCATCGGCGGGTGCGTTCGACAGGCGAACGTTCTCGAGGAAGCGGGTCTGGGCGCGTTCGACGATCGCCTCGCCGTTGGCATGCCTCAGATCGCGCGAGAGCGCCTGGGCATCCTCCTTGAGCGCATCCCAGTCGGCGCCGCCGAGCACGTCGAGCGAACGGTCGCGGAGGGCCGCGTCGACCCCGGCATGGCAGACGGCGCGTTCGATCTCCTCGGCGAGGGCGGGATGCTCGCGGAGGAGCGTCGCGACGCGCGCGTGCTCGGGGGCCGCGAGCCGCCGGAGCGACTCGAGCACCGCCGGCAGGTCGACGAGCGCGCCCGCGAGACCGCCGGTGAGCGAACGGACCTCCGCGGGGGCGAGACCCGACGCGCCGCGAAGCAGCTCCCGCGCGCGCCGCTCGAGATCGCGTGCGCGATCGGCGACCATGGCGAGCTCGGAGGCGTCCTCGTCCCCCATGGCGACGAGCCACTCGCAGAGCTCGGTGTGGATCTTCGCCGGGGCCTTGGCCTTGTCGAGCAGGGTCCAGGTAGCGTCGATGTCGTCGACGCGGAGCTCACTCCGCCCGCGCTCGCGTACCTCCTCGACCGACGCCTCGGCATCGTACTTGGCCTTCAGGCGCTCCAGCACCTCCGACCACGCGGGCGGTACGGCCTTCGAAGCGAAGTCGAAGGATGCATTGAGCACGCGGCGGAGGCGCCACCATCCGGGCGACATCCAGCCGAAGATGCGGAGGAGCAGCGAGCCCTCGAAGCGACGCGCCTGCGCGAGCGCCGTCGTCACTTCGTCGGCGCCGATCGGGCTCTTCCAGCCGGCCGTGGCGAGTACGGCCTTGGCGAAGGCGTCCGAACGGCGCCGCAGATCGGCGAGCAGCGTCTCCAGACCATGGAGCATCTTGCCCGAGGCATCGAGGAGCTTCAGCGTGCGCGCGTCGATGAGGGGCCGGACGAGCGAGACGAAGTTGCAGCGGTCGATGAGGTCGGCGAGGCGCGTGATGTTGCCAACACGCGCGAGCGGCGAGGCGAGGACGGCATCGAAAGCCTCGAGCAGGGCGCGCGACTCCTTCGTGACGATTTCGGCGGGGTGCTCGGAGAGGATGACCTGGTCGGAGAGGAGGCGCAGCCGGTGCAGGCCGAAGCGCGGATCTCGGCCGACGGCGCGGAGCCCCTGCTCGAGAGCGCGCACGGCAGGCAAACCGGCGAGGAGCTCGCGATGGGTGGGGAGAAGCTCGCGTGGCGCTTCCAGCGAGCGGACGGTATCGAGCTCGATGGTCCGGATGATGAGCGTGAGGACGGAGACGTCACCACCTTCCGGAAGCGCCTGCATGACGTCGCGGAAGCGATGGGCGCGGCCGAGGACGGCGCCGTAGGCTGCGGCCTTCGTACGCCGCTCGTCGTCCTTCGCCGTCGTTGCTGAACGCGCGATCCACTCCTCGTAGGTCTCCTTCAGATCCTTGATGAACGCCTTCTTGTCGTCTTGCGAATCGTGGATGAGGCACGACAGGCGCGAGAGGCCCTGCATCTTGAGGCGGTGGTAGACGACGTCGATGGCCGCGCGCTTCTCGCAGACGAAGAGCACGCGCTTGCCGCGCGCGACGTAGTCGGCGATGAGGTTGGTGATGGTCTGAGACTTTCCGGTCCCGGGCGGCCCCTGGATGATGAAGCTCTTGCCGCTCCGCGCGCGCGCCACGGCGCTCGCCTGGGTCGGATCGGCGGGCATGACATCGAAACGCTCTTCGACCGGCAGCGGTGGCTCGGCTGCGTCGACCGGTCGTGCGCTGGCCGAGAAGAGCGCATCGAACGACGCGTGTGGCTCTTCGGATTCGAGCATCCCGGCGTAGTCGCGAACGAGCGACATCTTGCGGTACTGGAAATTTGCCAGCGTGACGTTGCACAGATCGAGCGCCCACTCGTAGGGGCCCCCCGAGGTGCCGCCCTCCTTCAGGTGATACGTCTGCTTCTCGACCGTCTCGGTCGCCTCGGCGTCGGGCGAGTGATGGAAGATGCGCGGGCGCGGCGCCTCGTGCATCTCGCGGTTCGGGGCCGCAGCGGGATACACGAGGTGGCTGAACATCTGCACGCCGAGCGGGTGCAGCTTGCTGCGCGCGTAGCTGTAATCGAAACCGCGATGCGAGCGGGCGAGCCGGCCGGAGAGCGAGACGCGCTTGCGATAAGCCTCGAGCCTGCGCTTGGCCTGGGCCAGCACCAGATCGATGCGTGGCTTGGCGAGCCGCGTCAGCGTCACCGCTGGCTCGGAGGCCCGGATCTGCTCGAGCAGCGTGGCCTCGAGCTCCTCGAGCGCCTTCGGGGTCGAGACGTCGACGTAGTCGGGCAGCCTCATCCCATAGAGCTGGAGGAGGTACTGGCGGAGGACGGGGTTCACCTCTGCGTGATCGGTCTCGGCCGTGAGAACAATCGCGTCGCGGACGCCTTTTCTCTTCTCGAGCGTGACCGGCAAGAGGAGGAGCGGCGACGAGATGCGTTCCTCCTTGGCCTGCTTCAGATCGTGCCAATGCAAGAAGCACAGTGCGAGACGCAGGGGTGAGAAGCCGACTTCGTTCTTGCTGCGGCGCGCGTCGAGCCGGAGCTGATCGAGCGCGCTGACGAGGTACGGATAGTCCTCGAAGCGCAGGTACCGGCCCAGCGGCACTGCTTTGCAGCTGGTCACGTCGGCCGCGGTGCGCCCGCCCCACGTGAAGAGCGACTCGGGATCGACGTTCTTGTAGTCGAGCACGAGCGGCACGGAGCCGAGCGTGAGGTTCACGGTCTGGTTGTTGCTCGAAAAATGGAGGAGCCGATTGCGGCGCGAGAAATCGAAGAGCCGGTCGCGGAGGCGTGCGTACAGCGCCTTGCGGCGGGCCGGGCCCTTGGCCGGCGCGCCGTGGTCGACCGATCCCTCGGCGAAGTCCTGGGACTGCTCGCGGTAGTTGCGGAGCGTGACGATGAGAGAGCGCAGATCCTGGACGCGGAGGTGCCGATCGACTTCGGTCATCCGCAGGATGGCGCGGGCGACGACTGGATGCAGCCGGCCGCCGAACGCCGCCAGCCCGGAGCGGTTCTGGACGAAATGCTCGAGGGCGCTGCGCTCGCCGAGGTTCTGGTCAAGCGCGACGCTCGCGAGGACGAGGCCGAGCACGTAGACGTCGGTGAGTGGATCATGATGGCCGATCTCATGCTCCCAGCTCACGTAGCGCGAGAGGTACATCGGCCGCACGATCGGATCGCCCGGGTCGCCGATGCCGAGATCGCTGACCGAGAGGTCGTAACCCTCGGACACCTGGCGCTGATGCGAGACGACGTCGAAGGCGTGGCTTTCCTTGGCCTCGATGCGCTTCAGGCGCTCGTCCTCGCGGGCCGGCGGCCGCGCCTTGGCGCGCTCGAACCAGATGCGGTTGCCGGTGACCATGAGGTCGTCGATGCCCTCGAGCGGCGCGACGCGCCCTTGCTCGTGCGCCTCGAGGACCTGCTGGAGCAGCGGCAACGTCATCGCGAGCACGTCGTCGGTGCTGGGGATGAGGCGCTCCGATCCGAGCCTGTCGAGGAGCTTCACCGGCTCGGGCCCGGCCGTGGTGTCGGCGGTCATGGCGCTCACGAGGCCGGCTCCGTCTGCGCGACCGCCGGCGGTGGCTCGGTGTCGAGGCTGAAGCCCCGGCCTTCGAGATCCGAGAGCGCCGCGACGGAGAGCTTGAGCTCCTTCTTCGCGATCTTGCGAAAGGAGGGCTTGATGCCGAGGGTCTTCGACAGCGCGGCCACGTGGGCGAGCGCGACATCTTCGATCTCGTGATCCGTCATCGCGAAGTCGAGCAAAACGTACGCGACGTACTCGGCGACGCTCTCCGTCGCGCCCGTGAGATCAAGCGATTCTCCGGCGGCGGTCGGAGCGTAATCGGGGAAGAAGCGGCGGGCGTGGGCGAGCGTCGCATCGGTGCGGAGCAGCGGCGGCGCGAGGATGGCGTCGACGAGGCGGCGGGTCGTCTGCGTGAGGGCGCGCTGCTGGACGAGATCGAGGCCGTCGATCTCGACGGGACCTTCGACGAGGCGCTCGATCTCCGCGAAGTCGCCGCCCGACACCCAGGACTTGAGCGCGGAGGCGAGGATGAACGATGCGGGGTGGGTGTGCCCCTCGCTCTTCGTATCCTTGGCGCCGATCGCCTCGGCGGCCTGCTCGAGATACGCGGCCCCGTCGACGCGATCGAGTCCGGTGCCGACCTTGACCAGGCAAGCGACGGCGGCGGCAAGATCATCGCAGGCGAGGAGACCCGCGCGGTCGGCGTAGATCTCCGTCCACAGGCGGAAGCGCAGCGCGGAGTGCACGTGGCTCGGCGAGCCGCCCCGCGCGGCCGTCTCGTCGATGAGCGTGCCCGTGATTCGATACTCACCGTCGCGATCCATCCAGAGCTTGTGGTGCGCGAGCTCGTGGCCGAGCAGCGCCCGCAGCTCGGGTTCGGTGAGCTTCGCCTGGATCGGACCGCGAAACACGACGTGGAGCTCGCCGGGGACGAAGACGAGCCCGGCGTTCATGGGCCCGTCTTCCTGGGCCTGATAGAGCGTCGCGGGCGCGCTGATCCCGAAGGCCTCGCGGATCTCGTCGACGATGTCGTAAACCAGCGCGTGCTGCTCGCGCGGCATGCGGTAGGTCGAGCGGAGAAGCTCGAGCCTCACGTCGTCCGCGTACTTCTTGCCGAATCCGTCCGAGGCGTACCAGCTCCACAGGCCAGGCTCGAGATCGCGCAGGGCGCCGCGGAGCGCGTCGTGGAACGGGAGCGGCGTGAGCTTCAGATCGGGCGCCATCGGGCGGCGAGCGTAGCGTGCGGCCGGACCGGCGCAAGAGCGGAGCGGAGCCCGTTCAAAGGGGTTTCGGCACGAAAAGCGGGCGAGGCGGCGGTGTGCTGGAGCGCACCATCGCGCTCAGCATCGCGTCGCAAATCCTCGCGGAGCTGGTGATTGGGTGAAGCGTTGCGCTGCGAGCACTCGCCCAATTACCAGCGCTTCAAGCGTCGAGCGCTTCACGAACCTTGCGCCCGAGCTCGCTGCTGCTGAAGGGCTTGTTGATGAACCGCATGCCAGGCGTGAGCACCCCGTGGGTCTCCAGCGCGTGGTCGGTGTAGCCCGACATGTAGAGCACGCGCAGCCCGGGCCGGACGCGGCCGACCTGTTCAGCGAGCTGCCTACCACTCATCTGCGGCATGACGACGTCGGTCACCAATAGATCGATCTTGCCCTCGTGAGTTGCGCAGAGGCTCAGCGCTTCTTTGCCGTTGGCAGCGCTGATGACGGCATAACCGGCCGCGACCAACATGCGCGTCACCAGCTTGCGTACTGCCTCTTCGTCTTCGACGACGAGGATCGTCTCTTGGCCGGTCGCAGGCCGGTCTACGTTTGCCTTCGCTGTTTGTTCGGGCATTTCGTCGAGTACGCGAGGCAACTGAATCGAAAACACTGTGCCCCGGCCGAGCTCGCTGGTGACCGAGATGGTTCCGCCGCTCTGCTGCACGATGCCGTACACGGTCGAGAGCCCCAGACCGGTTCCTTTGCCCGCTTCTTTGGTCGTGAAGAACGGCTCGAACAAGCGCTCGCGGGTCGCGGGCGCCATGCCTGAGCCCGTGTCGCTGAGGGTCAACATCACATGGGGCCCCGGCGAGAGCGGGCCATCCGCGCCGACTTGAGCCGCATCGAGCTCGACGTTGTGCGTGGCGATGGTCAGCTTGCCGCCACACACCATCGCGTCGCGTGCATTGACGACCAGGTTCATGATCACCTGTTCGACTTGGCCGAGGTCGGCTTTCACGCGGCCCAGATCGGGGTCCAGCGCGAGCACGAGCTCGATGTCTTCGCCGATTACGCGGCGCAACATCTTCTCCAGATCGCGCGCGATGCGATTGAGATCGAGCACCTGCGGCTCGAGCACCTGCTTGCGGCTGAAGGCCAACAGCTGGCGTGTCAGCGTGGCTGCGCGCGTGGCGGCCATGCGAATCTCCTCGATGTCGCCGCGCAACGGATCATCGACCGAGAGGCCCTCGTTCGCGAAGCTCGCGTAGCTCAAGATGACGGAGAGCAGATTGTTGAAGTCGTGCGCCACGCCGCCTGCGAGCTGGCCGACAGCCTCCATCTTCTGCGCTACGCGCAGCTGCTCTTCGGCGCGCTTCAGCTCGGTGATGTCGATCACCACGCCGGTCACGCCGACGGCTTGCCCTTCGCTGAGCACGACGCGGCTCGTGGTGCGCGCGAAGCGCACGTTTCCTTCGCGATCGAGCGCCCGAAATACGTGCGGCGCGCCTTGGCCGTCCAAGGTACGAGCCAAGCTGCCCTTCAAGTCTTCGAGGTCGTCGGGGTGCACGTAGCGGTCGAATGACTCTCCCACTACTTCTTCGGGCTTGTAGCCGTAGCGCGCGATTGACGGGCTGACGTAGGTGAGCTTGGCATCGACGCCGAGCGAAAACACGACGTCGTCAAGGTTCTCGACCAAGTTTCGATAGCGATCTTCGGATTCGCGAAGCTCTCGCAGAATGCGCACGTTCTCCATCGCGATCGCAGTCGAGTCCGCCAGCGCTTGCAGGACGCTGACGTCGCCTTCGCCGATCGGGTGCCGGTGCGCCCAATAGCAGCCAATCGCGCCAATCGCGTGATCGCGCCCGATCGGGACCACCACGGCGGTACGCACGAACGTCTTGCGAAAGGTTTCATGCGGCACGCGCGGGTCGGCATAGACGTCTTCGATCGCAGCCGGCTCTCGGTGGCTCATCACCCAGCCGCTCAAGCAAGCCGACATCGCGAAGCGCTGGCCCTTCCACAGCGGCCCGATGGCGTCCTCGTCCACGTAGTGGCATTGGTCGCCTTCGCGCAGCGCGAAGGTCGCGCCGTCAGCGTGCGTGAGGTCGCGGGCCGCGTAACGCACGATGTCGCTGATGCGCTCGATATCGCGCGCGGATGACAAATCTTGGATCACCCGGGTCAAGCGCTGCAGCCTGCCATACAGGCGCTTCGCGTCTTTCTCGGCCAGCTTGTTGCCGGTGATATCAGTGAACGTCGTGAAAACTTGACCGGGCGGCCCCGCGCCCGGCCCCGCCAGCGGCACCGAGCTGACGACGAGCCAGCGATATTCGTCCTCCACAGGCCGGTACACGCCCATCACGACGTTGCGCACCTCGCGGCCAGACCGCAGCGCCACCATCGGCGGCTGGCTGTCGATGGGAAAGGGTGTCCCATCTTCGTGGATCGTCCGGCCGAGCGGGTCGAACGCATCCGCGCTCGACAACGGCACGCCGGGAAGGCCGAGGATGGACAGCGCCGCTGCGTTCGCAGACGTGATGCTGCCATCGCTGGCCTGCACGACGGCACCCTGCGCCATCATCGTAAACAGCGCGCTGAACGCGAGCTCTGCCGGTGCGCCCGGACCTATTTCGCTCATCGGCCAAACCTCAGCCAGCGTTTCGCGGGTTCGAGCCCGCTTGCTGTCTTCACGAACAACACCATCAATCTCCTGCCCGTCGTACTCACGCGTCAGCGCTCAGAAGGTTGCGGGCAGGATCTCCCGCGCCGGACGCCCGAACAAGTAGCCCTGAAACAAGTCGCAGCCGATTGACACCAACGTGTCCCGCTCTGCGACCGTTTCGACGCCTTCTGCCACAGTCGAGATGCCGAGCTCGCGGCAGAGCCATACGAGCGAGCGAATAATCGTCTGTTTGCGCGCATCCTTGTCGATATGGCGGACGAGCGACATGTCGATCTTGGCGATGTTGGGTTGCAAGAACATCAGACTGCTGAGGCCAGCGTAACCCGCACCGAGATCGTCCACCGCGATCTGGAAACCGCTGGCCTTGAGACGCGCGATCCGCATCTCCAGCCCCGCGACGTCGTCGAGCGAAGCGCGTTCTGTCACTTCGAGCACCACGCGACCGGCGATTTTCGTGAGCGGCGCGTCGTCGGAGAACAGATCACGGCCTGCCAGATCGCGCGCGTGTAGGTTCACGAACAGCTTCACGTCAGGGGGCAGCGCGGCCATCGCCGCGATCGCGCGGATGGTGGAGCCCAGCTGGTCGAGCTTGTCGAGCTGCTCCGCGGACTTGATGATGATGTCCGGCGTACGGTGGCTGGGCTCCTCCGAGCGAACCAGCGCTTCGTAGCCGATCACGCGCTTGTCTTGCCACGACACGATCGGCTGAAATGCCAGCCACAGCTTGCTCACGGCGCTGGCGAAGAGCGCCTCGGTACGCCGCTTGTCGGCAGCCGACTTGGCGTTGACCTGATGCATCTCCAGCGCCGCGCGCTTCAACTTGGCAAGCTCGTACGCACGCACTCCCTTTTCGACGATCTCAGCGACCGTGTTGGCCTCCACCGGCTTGAACAGATAGCGAAACGCGCCGTACTCCAGCGCTTTCATCGACGATTCCAGGGTTGGCTTCCCAGTCATGATGATGACCGGCAGGTCCGGGTCGCGCTCACGAACGCGTCTCAGGAACTCCATTCCGCCGTAGCCTGGCATGTGAACGTCGCTGACGATCACGTCGAACGCCTCTGATTCGAAGATATCGCTGGCCTCTCGACCGTCGCGCGCCGTCTTCGACGAATATCCGCGCTGATCCATCACGCGGGTAAGCATGCGGAGCACAGCGGGCTCGTCGTCTACGATCAAAACTCGACCTTTGTCCACAGGTGCCCTTTTCGCCGCCCACCGCGGGGGGCGGGACATGCGGGAATGCGGATCGAAACAGCGCTTGCTTAACTTTGGCCCTCGGCATCCTCGAAGAAGGCAGCGATTTCGTGCTTTTGCTTCTCGGCGTCGGAACGCCCCATCTCGATCAAGCGACGGGTGAACGCTCCGTCGAACAACAGGTAGCTCGCCAGATCCGCCTCCGACGCTTCGCCGACGTCCAAGAGGGCGAGCGCTCGGGCCAGCGCGGGGCCCGCACGCAGCTTGGATGTGCGCACGAAGCGGGCGGCCAGCGCGCCGACGTCTTCGCTGGGCCGGACCACCAGCGTCGAGACACGTCGATAGGGCTGCGCGCCCGCTTCAGCGGCAACCCGGTTCAACTCATCCAAAAAACCTGGGCCGAAGGCGCGCGTGCCGTGATCGATCATCCCGTTTACGCGGTCGAGCACCTCGAAATCACTGGTGACGTGGTCGAGCAAGAAGGCGTTCATGATCTTGCCGACGACGAAGGCGACGTTGGGCGGCTTGTCCGGGTCGCTGGGGGGAAGATCGCGCGCCTCGCTGCAGAGACCGACGGCGAATACGTGCGTTGCCCCCAATCGAAGCGCCGGCGAAATGGGCGTGTTCTGCCGCACGCCACCATCCATGTAGAGGTGCGCACCGATCCGTACGGGCGGAAACAGCACGGGAATGGCTGCCGAGGCGAGGGCGTGAATGGGGCCAACGCGGGCCTGGCGAATCACCGTGCGGGGCGGCGCCTCCGGCATGGGTATCCCCGGAGCAGTCTGCATGAAGAGCACGGTTTGGCCGCTGCCAATCTCGGTGGCGGAAACGCTCAGGGCTTGCAGGCGCTTCTCGCGGAACGCCCGGGCGATCGCGCGCCAGGCGACTTCGCGCTCGACCAAACGAGCCATCGGCGTCACGTCGAACAGGCCGACCGACTCGCGCCCACCGCCCATCAGCAAGCGCGGCAGGGAGGTCATCTGCTTGATGCCGAAACCGAGCACCTCGTCCATCCGGATGTCCGACCAAATATTGGAGAGCCGGCGAATGCCGAGCGCCGGGTCGGCCAAATGAGAGGCCAAAAAGCAGCCATTGATCGCGCCCACGCTGGTGCCGAGGATGTGGTCGATCTTCGGCACGCGTTTGCGAATGCGACCAAAGTGGTCGAACAAGTAACTCAGCACGCCGACCTCGTAAGCGCCGCGCGCTCCGCCGCCGGAAAGGATCAGCGCGACTCGGCTCAACGGCCCGCTCGGCTTTCGGCACCGCCGAAGCTTTCGTCTGCCTCGACCAAGATGCGGTCGACGATGGAGCGACCCAGGAACATTCGCTTCAGCTCTGGGTCCCGGATGAAGCCAGCCACTTTGCGCACGTGGTTCGCCGCGCGGTTGTACGCGTCGTCCGCCGTGCTGGGCGAGCCGCGGCGAATCGCGTCGCAAGCGAGCGCGCGCACCTCGATGCCGTACTCCGAGCCGCCCACGTTCTCGATAGCGCCGAACGCAGTGCGGGCGAGCAGCACGCCAGTGTGATGTTCACCCGCGTCGACGCGAGCAGCCGCTTCGACCGCCGTGGCGTAGATGTGAAAGCTCATCAACGCTTGCGCTTCGGCGGTCTGGCGTGCCTCCGAAGCGAAGGCGATCGCGCTAGGGGCGTCGCCTGCGAGGCGCGCGAGGCAGGCGCGGATGATGCGTTCGTTCACGAAGTCGTACACGCTACCGGTTACCGCCACCAGCGCGCCAGCGTCGCCGGCAAGCGTGTGCGCCGCGTCGACGTCGCCCGCCTCCAGCAGGATGCCGGCGGTGCACAAGAGCGTGTCAGCACGCGAATCTTGGTCCGCGTAACGCTCGTGCGCTTCGCGGGCGCGGCGCAAGAACGACAGACCGCGACCTAGGTCGCCGAGGCGAGCGTAGGCTTGGCCGACGTTGGAGAGCGTCTTCGCGATCTGAAAGCGACCCCCAATGCTGAGGTCGATCTTCACCGACTCCAGCCCGAGCGCGATAACGTCCTCGAATCGCTCGAGCACGAACATCGCAAAAGCGAGCGAAGTCATCACGCGCGCCTCACTGCGGCGCGCGCCGACTGCGCGAAACACTGCCAAAGCGTCGACGTAAGACTTCACCGCGTCTTCGGTGCGGCCCACATAGCGAAGCAAGACTCCTTTGGCGCGCATCACCTCCGCGCGGAGGCGTGGTTGCAGCCGGACGTCTTCAGAGACATCGAGCGCGCGATCACACGCAGCGATCGCGCCCTGCGTGTCGCCGAGATCGCGCAAGATTTCGGAGAGCACCGTGAGCGCCTCCACCTCGAGCGACCTGTTCTTCGCGAGGCGAGCGATCTCCGCCGCGCGCTGCGCGATCGGAAGGCCGCGCGCGAGCACGCCCTCATCGAGCTCGAGGCGGGCGGTCCGGATCAGCGCGGCAGCTGCCCACTTGGCCTGACCGGCTTGGCGCGCCAGTTTGCGCATCGCCGACAGGTGTAGGCGCCGCTCTCGACGCCTGCCGAGATACCGGTAGATCGCTTCCAGCGAATCGTGGGCGACGATGCGACGCACGTCGCCGAGCGGCAGGAGCGAGAGCGCACGCAAGTAGTAGCGCTGCGCGAGCTGCGCCTGGTTGGTGTTTCGCGCCGCGCCGGCCGCCTCCAAGTAGAGCTCCGCCGCGTGAGGCGATGCCTCACCACGAGCGAGGTGGCGGGCCACGATCGCCGCGGAAAGCCCGTGTGCCAGCGGCGTCGTCGCGAGATGCTCGCCGAGCAGTCGATGCAAGCGCACGCGAGTCGAGCCGTCGAGCGCGAGGTAGGCGACGTCGCGCGCAAGCGGATGGCGAAAATCGACGACGCCTTGCTTGCGATCGCAGAGGCCGCGCGCGCAGAGACGCGTGATCGCCTCGTCGTCGTCAACGCGGGTCAACGCGAGAATGTCGGCCTCGAGCAAGGGTCCCCCCGCGACTGCGAGCCAGTCGACGACGTCGTGCTCCGACGACGGCAGCTCGCGGATGCGATCACCAATCAGCTGTTCCAGGGTCGAGGGCAGCGCTTCTGCGCGGTCTGCCAATCGCTCATTGCGCCGGAGCTCGTGACGGCCCCCCGTCTTTTCGATGATCTCCAAGGTGCCGCGCTCGAGCAGCGCGTCGACCATTTCGAGCAAGAAGAACGGATTGCCGGCGACGCGTGGCAAGAGCTCCCCGCACACGATCGCAACCCCCTCGCGGACGCCGAGGCGGGCTTCGACCAGGCGCACCTGCTCTTCTGCCGAAAGTCCGCGCAGCTCGATGCGCACGAGCCCCTCGAGAAAGGGCATCACGCGCTCGTCGGTGCGCGTGACGAGCAGGACGACGATCGGGAGCGCCTCGTCTCGCTTCAAGAGCTCATGCACCAGCTCGAGGCTGGCGCGGTCCGCCCAAGAGAGACCATCGACCACGATCACGAGGGGCTGCTCCAGCGCCAGCGCACCAAGCAGGACGCGCAAGGCGATCAGCAGCACATCGCGCCGATAGTGACCGCCCTCTTCTTCTGCGGCGCCTGCAGCCTGTTTGCCGGTGGCGACCTCTGCGAGGCGCGTTACCAGCCGCTCGGAGGACGCCGACTTCAGCGAGACCTGACCCAAGATGCCGCGAAACACGGCCGCTGCTTCGTCGAGGGAATGGTCGAGGCCAACACCTGTCGCCTCGCGCAACAAGTCGCACAACGTCGCCAGCGGGATCTCGCTCTTGACCGGCGAGCACTCGACCGAGAGCACGCGCGTGTCGCGCGGCAGCTCGCTCAAGAACGTGGCGACGAGAGCCGTCTTGCCGATGCCCATCTCCCCGACGACCGCCCGCGAGATGAGCTTGCCGCGCGCGCTGGCGGGACGCGAGGTGTGCTGCGGCGGGGGCGCGGGCGAACTCGAAGCCGCACCGCCGCTCGCGGGCGCGGCGACTGCCGACAATGACCCCGGAGGGATCGAGCTCTCCATCGCCGGGTTCGCTTCGTGGCGAACCACCATCGACACGGGCGTCACAGCCCGATGGTAAGCCGCGTGGAGATCGGCCTTCTCTGCGTCGCGGCCGACCAAATCGTTGGGGGCGAGCGCCATCTCGACCGCCCGCTCTTCACGCGTGAGCGGGCGGAGCAACGCGTACGTGCGCATCATGCGAGGCGCGCCGCGCGCATCCGCGTCCGAGAGCTCGAGCGTGGGGGCGTCGCCCCAGCGAAAATCGCGCCGCACCAAACGATAGAGGCCTCCACCCACCCAGGTCTTGCCCGTTGGGGTTCGGCGTCCGAGCCTGTCCGACAAGAAGCTCACGGGATCTTGCAGCGCGTGTTCGACCAAGTGGCCCTGGTTGTCGCGCTCGCCCGCAGCGATGCCGCGCACGATGCCGATGCCGGCAGTCACCCTGCGCGGAAGGTCTTCCGAGGCACCAGCGAGCGCCTCGTGCACGTCGATCGCCAGCGACGCAGCGTCGAAGGCGGCGCGCGACGGATTGGTGAACAGCCCGACGATGCCGGTCACGAGCTCCGGCAAGGCGACGGAGCCGACCGCCTCGGGCCACATCCAGCGGGAGCCGCGCTTGTAAGCGATGTGATCGAGCGTCGCACGGAGATCGTCGCAAGTGCGGCGGTAACCGGGTCCCAGCGCCGACTCCAAATCCGTCAGCCCCTCGAAGCGCATCGCCAGCACCGCGACGTGGCGCACCTCGCGAGGTCGTCGCGGCTTGTCGCGCGGTTCTTCGCCCATCGCGAACGAGCCACCCGGCGCGCGTTTCTGCGGTATGGCCGCCAGCGTCTGTTGCGCGGCTTCGCTCGGTGGTGGCGCGCTCGGCATGATCGAGTCTTTGCCGAGCAAGAGCATCAACACCGTCTCGACGCTGGAGGCGTCGACCAACTCTTGTTTCGCGAGGAGAGCCCGACCGAGGGCGCCTGCCATGTCGCGCGCTGTCTGAAAGCGATCTTCGCGATCGAGGCTCATCGCGCGCAGCACGATCGCTTCGAGCTCGGTGGGGATCTCCGTGATGTGCGCGCTCGGCGGCTCGAACTTCCCGTTCTTCACCGCGTCGAGCAGCTCGTCGTCCGGCGGCTTCACCACCGGCTCGCCCTTCTTGGCGTACGGCGAGCGCAGCGTGAGCACCTCGTACAGCACGACGCCGAGCCCGTAGATGTCGCTGCGACGATCGACCCGTTCGCCGCGGGCTTGCTCCGGCGACATGTAGCCGAATTTGCCTTTCAGCGTGCCCGGCTCTTCGCGAAACAGGTTGGCGCTGGCGATGCCGAAGTCGGCGATCTTCACGGCGCCTTCGACGCTGAGCAAGATGTTCTGCGGCGACACGTCGCGATGCACGATGGCGAGCGGCGAGCCACCTTCGTCGCGCCGCTCGTGCGCGTAGTGCAGGCCCTTCGCCGCTTCGGACACTAGATACGCCGCTACCCACGGAGCGATACGCGCGCCCTTCTGACGAGCGGCGCTCATCAAGCGACCGAGGTCGTAGCCCTCGACGTATTCCATCGCGAGCAAGAGGCCGTCGTCGCCATGATCGATGAACTCGTACACTTGCACGATGTTCGGGTGGTTGAGCCGCGTCGCGAGGTGCGCCTCCTCCACGAACATGGTGCGAAACCGGCGCGACTTCATGTGCGCGGGGTGAATGCGCTTCAGCACCAAGAGCTTGAAGGTGCCCTCTGCGCCGAGCTTCTTGGCGAGGAACACCTCTGCCATGCCGCCAGCGCCGAGTCGTTTCAGGATTTCGAAGCCAGCGAATCGCTCAGGCGTCATCGGGGCTGGCTGGAAACGAAGGGATCGCCGCGACCAGCGGTCTTGTCCGAGCGCGTGCTGTGCGCTCCCGACGACGTCTGCAGGTTCGCGCGCCAAGCGTCGAGCTTGGGCCCGGCCGGCTTCGGCCAGCCCATCGAGGCGAAGCGGTCGAGCAACATGGGGGTGTGGTCGCCGGTGCGGATGGGGTCTTTGAAGGCGGCACGAGCGCTGTCGAGCTCTTTAGCGGCCTCGTGAAAGCGGCCCTCGTGGTAGCCGAGCCACGCTTTGGTGAGGTGTCGATGTTGCTTCGGCTCGGACTCGACCAAGGCGACAGCCTCACACGCGATCAGCTGCTCGCGCGCGCCTTCGGCGTCACCGCGGACGAGCCCGATCTGCGCGAGCAAGAGGCGCACCTCGACCAAGCCCCATGGGTCAGCCAGCTTCTCGAACAAGATCGCCGCACTCTTGGCGTGCACCTCGGCGTCGTCCGGCCGCTCGGTGTCGATCGCTATCATGCACAAGATGCGCTCGCAGCCCGCCTCGCCGCGCGGGTTGGCCAAGTCGCGGAAGGCTTGGCGGGCCATGCCGGCAACGTCTGCCGCCGGCCCCCACTGCCCGTCACGGTGATCGGTATGAGCCAGCGTCAGATCACACTGCGCCATACCGAGCCGATAGCCGATCGCCTCGAACTCGCGACGCGCCGTCAAGATCGTGTTGCGCGTGGAGGCTTGACCGCCGCCGGCCTGCTCGATGAACACCTGCACGACCAGGCTTTGTGCGTAGCCGAGTCGATCACCAACCCTGGAGAAGCGGGAGGCTGCACTGGTGATGACTTGTCGGGCCCGCGCATGGTCGCCCATCAAAAAATCGATCTCGCCGAGCGTGACTTCACATTGCGCCGCGCCGTGGTCGTCGCCGATGTCTTCGAAGATGGCGAGACCGCGTGACACCAGGCGTCGGCCGAGGGCAGGCGCTGCCTGATCGCTGGCGATGTGACCGAGCAGGCGCAGACAGGTCGCTTCACTCGAGCGATCGCCGAGCTCTTGGAAGCCTTGGCGGGCCGACTCAGCCTCGCGTCGGGCGTCTTCGAGCCTGCCTGCGTGACGGAGGGCCTCGCCTCGCCAGAGATGTTGCACAGCGGCCTGGCGGCCATCGAGGCGTCCGTCGAGCAGCGCCAGATCGCGCAGGGTCGCGGCCGTTTCGCGCGAGCGTCCCCAGTTTGCGGCGATGAAACCGTGCAACAGATCGGCTGCGTTCGCGAGGGCGTTGGCGCGGATCAAGTTCACCACGCGGTGGCGCACGATGCGCCGCGTTTGGGCCGCCGGATGGCGACCGAGCGCGTCGGCTGCGGCATGAAAGATCTGATTCGCGTCGGGGCGCGAGAAGAGCTGCGTCAAGAGATGCTCTTGCAACAATGCATGCGGCCAGCGGAGCTTTTCGGCTCCTGACCCAACCATGATTTGTGCGCGTTTCAGGACGGCGATCGCGCGCGCAGCGTCGATCCCCAAGAGCTCGTATTCGCTGCGGAGCACGTCGCGGCGGATATCGCCGCCCAATGCTGCAGCGGCCAGCGCTGCGCGACGGAACTCTTCCGGCACTGCAGCGAGCCTGTCTTCCCACAAGTCGGCAGTGGTGCTGGCGCGCGTCGCGAGCGATGCCTTGGGCACGTAGTAGAGGCCTTCGTGCATCTCGAGGTGACCACCCATGGCCCACGCGTGCAAAAGCTGAAGCGCGAAGAGCGGATTGCCCTTGCTGCGGGCAGCCGCCTCCGTCACTGCGTTCTCGTCGAGCGGCAGCGTCTCTTTCAAGAGCTCGTGCGTGTGCTGAGCGTCGAGCGGCGCGACATCGAAGCGGATTCCCTTTACAGCCGACATCATGGCCGCCAAACGCTCTGCGTTCTGGGGCTCGGCCTCGACTGCTTCGCTGCGCACTGTCGCCACCAAGAACACACCGAGCCGCTCGCTCTCTTTCAAGAGGCGCGTCATGTTCTCGTAGGTGCCCGGCGGCGCGAGGTGAATATCGTCCATCCACAACAGGATCGGTCGGTCGTGCGCGACCTTCTCGAGGGTGCGGCGCATGACGAGCCAGCGCAGCTCCGGGTGGTCGAGCGCGAAACGTTTGCCGCTCGGGCCGACCTTGGCGCCGGGCGGCGCGGGGCACAGCCACTCGCTGGCAGCTGCAACCCAGGTGGTACCGTCGTCGTCGCTCGGGTCGACGCCCCACAGGTTCATCAACACCTTCTCGACCACGTCGTGATCTGCGCGTTCGAGCCGGTAGTATTGCGTGATCGCGCCGACCACGCCGTCGAGCGGAGCCGGGATGCGGCGGTAGCGCGCGCGCAGCTGGGTGAGCAAGCCGCGCTCGTGCACCTCTTCACAGAGCCACTCGGCGAGCCGACTCTTGCCTACGCCGGCCTCACCGGTGAGCAACACCAAACGACGTGCGTTCGGGTTCTTGTGACGCTCGCTGAATGCATCGGCGACCTCGTGCGCGATGGTGAGCAGCTTGGAGCGCTCTTCGCCGCGGGCGACGAAGGGGCTCGGGCGGAGCGCCAAAAGCCCCGCGGCCGGTGGCGCACGCGGCGCTTCGCCTTGCCCGAATGGCTCCGGCAAGGTGATCGCGTTGCGCGACGAGCGCATCTCCTTCTTGGCAGGCGCCGGCTTCGGCAGTGGCGTCGAAGTGGCCGATGCATCGGGCTTGAAGGCGCGCCACGCGCGACGCGCGTCTGCCGCATACGCAAAGCGATGCCACGGACGCTTCGCCATTAGTCGCTTGACGAAGGGACCGATCTCTTGGGGCGCACCGGGCGGAATGCCGGGCTCCGGCATCGGGCCGTTGCGATGTGACTGCAAGAGCTCGTCGTTGGTGCCGGTGTACGGCTCTTTGTTGGAGACCAGCGCGAACAAGATGCAGCCGAGCGCGTAGAGATCAGTCGCCGGGCCGATGTGCGGGGTCGCGTAACGGATTTGCTCCGGGGCCATCCAGCCGGGGGTGCCAGCGCCGTAACGAACCGTGGGCTCTGCCTCGGTGGAACCATCGAGGCGATGATCGATGCGGTCTTGCATCAGCCAAGCGAGACCGAGATCGAGGATGTAGGCGCGGCACTCTTCGCCGTCGGGCGGAATGTCCAAGAGTACGTTGGACGGCTTCAAGTCGCCGTGGATGACGCCGCGCGAGTGCGCGTGTGCCAGCCCGGCGAGGATCTGGTCGGTGCACGACCACACCACCGGCCACGGCAACAGGCCGTCGTGCTGCGCGAGGTAGATCCACTCGTGGAGCGAGCGACCCGGCGCCGCATCCATCACCAAATACGGCGTGCCGTCGGGAAGGGCGCCGAAGTCTCGCGCACGAACGACAGCAGGGTGATTGAGACCCGCGAGAGCGCGTGCCTCTTCTTGGAACCACCATTGATCTTCGGGGCGCGTAGCTTCACCCGGCCGACCGAAGAGCTTGAGCGCGACACGTTCATCGAGCGCCAGATCGCGGCAGAGATAGACCATGCCCATGCCGCCACGACCGAGCTCTCGTCGAACTTGGTAGCGCCCGGCAAGCACAGTGCCGGGGGGAAAGACTGCTTCCTCACTCATGGGACTGCCCGAATATAGAGAACCGCAGGCGCTAAGCTAGTACATCCGTGCGGGCCAGCGTTTCGGGGAAAGAAGCAGCAGTCTGCCGACGCAGATTGACCCTGATGTCGTCACGGCCTCTCGAAGCGCGAAGTCCGTGATGTCGCGCCAGAGTTTGCTAGCCTGCCTGGCTATGGCGAGCCAAGGTCAGACGACCTCCTCACTTCGACTGCTCGCCTTTGCGGGTGTGCGCGAGGTGATCGGCCAGGCTGAGACCAGCTTGGAAGTCGAGCTGCCTTGCACCGCGGACGAGCTGTGGCCGAGCCTGATCGCCCGCTACCCTGGCCTGTCGCCCTACCGAAGCTCCGTGCGGTTGGCCATCAACGGCACCTACGCCATGGCCTCGGATCGCGTCCACGGGGGCGACGAAGTCGCCTTGATTCCGCCTGTTTCGGGCGGCTGAGCGCTGCATGTTGGCACCTCCGCTCTCCGCTCCGGCCTTTCGTTCGCTTCCGATGGTGCGTGAAGCCCGGCCGGCCCCCGCCGAGGTGGTGCGCCCGAGCGCGCGCTCCGTGCGCCTCTCCATCACCGACCGCTGCGATTTTGCGTGCACCTATTGTCGGCCTTCCAAGAACGACGGCTACGCGGAGACACAGCTCGATCTCGCCGCCTGGGAGACGCTGGTCGACGGGCTCACGCGCTCTGGCGTGCGGCGCTTCCGCCTGACTGGCGGCGAGCCGCTGCTGCACCCGAAGATCGTCGACATCGTGCGCCAAATTGCCGCCCGCGAGGTAGAAGACCTGGCCATCACCACCAACGCGTCCCGCCTCGAGAGGCTGGCGCTGCCGCTGAAGGAAGCGGGCTTGCATCGACTCAACATCTCGATCGACAGCCTCGACCCTGTCCGGTTCGCAGAGATGACCCGAGGCGGCAAGCTCGAGCGAGTGCTGCGCGGCATCGACGCGGCGCTCGACGCAGGCTTCCGCCCGATCAAGCTCAACGCTGTCATTCTGCGTGGGCAGAACGACGAAGAGATGGAGGCGCTGGTGCAGTTCGCGTGGTCGCGCGGCATGATCCCGCGCTTTCTGGAGATCATGCCGATCGCGGAGGGCGCGCGCATGGTGAAAGAACACTTGGTGACCGTGGCCGAGATGCGCACGCGGATCGCGCATCTACTCGAGCCCGGACCCCTGGTCGCGGAGCCGGATCGCGGCCCTGCCCGCTACGTCAAGGCGCGCGAAAACCCCGCGCTCGGTGTCGGGTTCATCAGTGGCACCAGCGACACCTACTGCGAGAGCTGCGACAGGCTGCGTGTCTCTTCGACCGGGATGTTGCGGCCCTGCCTCGCCACCGACGACGGCGTGGATGCGAGCGCTGCCGCCAACGAGCAAAGAGCAGACGACTTGCCTGGCCTGCTCGATCGAGCCTGGGCGATGAAACCCGACGGCCGCACTTTCAAAGGCTGCACCGAAAGCTCGGCGGCCAACCTGAGCATGCGCGGCATCGGCGGCTAGCGTCCAACTTTAGAGCTCAGTTCGGCGCGGCCGGCTTCTTCTTCTTCTTGGGGGCGGACTTGTTGGCGACTTTCTTCCCGTCGGCCTTCTTGTCGACCTTCTTGGCGTCAGCCGTCGCTTTCTCCGACGACGCGCCGCCACCGAGAGAGATCTCGATCTTGTCCTCGCGCACTCGGGCTTTGTAGCCCGGGGCGTCGCCCTTGAATTTGACGGTGATCTCGACGCCCGCGTCGTTGTTCACCACATCGACTGCCGCGAGCCGCTTGTCTTTGCGAACCAGCGCGGAGCTCGTCGACTTCGACTTTCGCTTCGGGATGGTCAGCGTGAAGCCACCGTCGACTTCCTTGGCAGTGAACCCCTCGACCGGTCCATCGAGCTTCACCCTCAAGGTCTTGCTGTTCTTGACCTCGCCATTGCCCCACTCGCGGACGAGCTCGGTCTTTTCAGCGGCTTCGCCGCCATCTTCTTCTGCGTCGCCGGCCTTCGCAGTCGCGGCTGCCAGGGGTGCTTTCGGTAGCTGCACGGTTGTCGACAGCGGCGTGGGTCCGAACAGCGGCACGTCGGCAGTTGCCGGCTGACCCGGGATCGGCGGCATGCCCGCCATGTTCTTGGCGTCGGCGCTCGTCGCCGCCTTCTGTGCTTGCGGCCCGTCGCTGCCGCTCATCGCCTTGGTGATACCAACGATGCCGATCACGAGCGCGAGCCCAGCGACCGCGCCGACAGCTACGCCCTTCTTCGACTTCTTCGGCGGCATTACCACCATTTCGTCGTCTTCGTCTTTGCCGGAGTCGCGCACGACGCGCCGGCCTTCGCTGGTCAAGGCGCCACTCGGCGGAGGCGCCGTCACGCGCTTCGGAGCATTGGCTTTGCGTGTCTCTTCGCGAGACTTCTGCGCTTTGGCCACGCTGCCACTGATCGAAGCGAAGAAGTCACGCGCGCTGCTGCCCATCTTGGAGAACGCAGGGCCGATCGACGCGGCAGCTTTGCTGGTCATCTCTTTGGCGCGATCTTGCGCTTGGCGCAGCTTGTTCGGCGGCAACATCATGTCGTCGTCATCGTCTTCGCTGCTGGCAGCGTCGCTCGCGACGACTACCTTCTTGGACGACTTCGGAGCGCCGCCGATGACTTCCTTCTTTGAAGGACGCGACTCGGTGACGTCCGCCTGCTTCGCAGCGCCCGCGATTCTGGCTACCGGCAGAGCCTCTAGATCTGCCGTCAGCGTGGCCCTCCGTTCGGATCTGACGCCGACTTCAGCGGCGTCGAAGCGCAACGAAACGACCAGCTGAGGCACGCTGGTGGCAGCGTCGATCTCGACTTTGACGCCGTCGACAAAACCCTCCCGCCGGTTTCCAGCGTCCACGTCCTCGACGGCGACAGTGCGACCGAGCTTGAGGAACTCGAGCGACGAACCGACGCAGATCTCCTTGCTGTCGGAGTCGCGAACGCGCGCCTTCATCGGCGACGCTAGCCCTTCGATGTGCAGACGCACGCGCGCGCCCTTGTTCACCGCAGGTTTGGGTGCCTCTTGCTCCGCGGCGCCTTCTTCGGAGGCGGACAGCGCCTTCAGCGCGGCCTCCGTCTCCGGATCCAGATCGACGAAGCGCAAGCCGAACTCGCCGCCTTTCTGCTGCTCGGTCGCCCACAGGACTTCGCCGACTGCGATGACCTCACCGTCGGGCCCGTCGAAGCGACACACGAGCTGTTCGCCGACCTCGGGCAAATACGCCGTTCGGAGGCGCATCCCCTGGTCGGAGACGTCCACGCTCTCGGCCTCGAAAGCTGCGCCGCCTTCGGCACCGCCCACGGCGACCATCGCCTCGAAGTGCACCCGGTGGCCCAGCGCCCGGCGCTCACTGCCAGTTGCCGCATCTCGAGAGCCTCGCGCATTCATGGACGGTTTCTCCTTCACGCCTTGCTCATCGGGTGAATTCAAGACCGGGGCCAAGTTTGTGAAGGGATTGGCCCGCCCCAACAGGTGCTATGCTGTCACTTCGATGAGTGACGAAGGCCGCCCATCGGGGCCGCCCCCGAAGGCAATTGCAGCCGAGCCAGCCCCACCGCGCGACGTCGTGTTCGTGCGCGGCCCGTCGGACGACGGCGAGGGTGTCAACATCCTGCGGCTCCGCAACGACACTGTCGAAGCAGGCGAGCTCCGAGCAGCCAAAGACGGCCAGCCCATCCACGGCGAGCTGGTCCGGCTCGAGCAGCGACCCGAGCACGATCGCTTGTACGACGTGGAGGTGCTCGCCGAGGGCCCCAAGCCAGCGGCCCCGGTTCTCGACTCCCGCAATGGCCCTGCAAAGGTCGTCAGCGAGGCGTACCGCGACGGCTGGGATCAGATCTTCGGACGCAGCCCGAAGCTGCTGAACTAGTCCTTGATCTAGCACTGTTCGAGGATTCAATGGAGTTTGCGCGGCAATCACGCAGAGCGGGGTTTCGACTTCAGGTGAAAGCCGAAGCCGATCTCCCGATGTCGAAGCCGATGTCGAA